>WNFO01003704.1_pt1 | contig 13057 bp, 16 predicted proteins | sample 5400251 | NCBI WGS metagenome assembly WNFO01 (sample SAMN13153354, study PRJNA577476) | soil metagenome | isolation source: 100 cm saprolite under Madrone tree | place: USA:California | collected 2016-06-14 | reverse complement strand
GTCGACGCCGTCCATCCGCCTCTCGAGGTCGTTCATGGGGTTCGTATAAGTCCCATACGGGCTGCCGGGCGGGCCTCGGGCATCCGTGGCGCGGCGTTCTCTCTCTTTCTTAAGGCGCTTGGCAGCCTCCTTCTCTTCCTTACGGATTCGATATTCCTCATCTCTCTGCCTGCGGATCCGCCAGGAGGTTACGTCAGGAAGTGGCGAAGTAGGAAGAAATAAGGCCACGTACCATTCCCTCAATGCCTTGTCATCTCTATTTCCTCGATTCCAAGATGACATGAAGTCCTGATCGATTGGTTTGCCCTGTTATCGGAGACCACGGGGCAGAGGGTTGAACAACATACGGCGTTGGCAGGCTGTGCGCCCGAGGGTACCACACTAGTTGCTTCAGCTGGTACCCATTGTATACCACTCACAAGACCGTTAGCCGTCTGGTAGCTGCGGTGAAAAGGCCGTGAATACTAGCATCTGATAATCGACAAGGAGGAGATAGTAACCTGACTGGTACAGCCCTATGACACACCACGAGGTGATAAGCATTCCATCATCGCACTAACAACCAAGAGATCGTCGGCACTCACTTGAAAGGATGGTAGGTGATTTTGCCATCAGGGCTATTGGATGTGGTGTAAGTTATTGTGCCCGGCTGGATCTGACCCCCGGGACCAGAATTCGGTGCCGGTTGCAGTGGCTGGGTCGGTGGCACAGGACTGGGAGGCCCGTAGGGGAGTGGGCTCGGTGCCCGATGTGGATACGGTGACGGGCTCGGTGCGCGAGGCGGATACGGTGACGGGCTCGGAGCACGATATAATGACATGATGGAAACGAGAGACAAGAGTGAACACGGAGCGTTGCCCAATATATATATTGCAGGGCCCTCAGCCTCGTGTCTGCAAGCCGAGATGGCGCTAGGGTACCACACCTTCTAATCAATAGAAACCACGATGAAGGCCATCAGCCCCATATGGCGCTCGGAAATGATTAATGATTCTCCGCTCTGCTGCAGGAATACACGTGGGGAAATATGTACAAAGAGATCAAGCGGAGTGTCATGTAAACCTCCACCAAAGCAGAACGATTATAATAAAAAGCATAGCACCTAAGGGAGCATACTGCCGGATCATGGCACTGAAATTGATGTTGCGCGCTGCCCTACGGTATTTTTCTGACTCAGAGCGAAGCGAATTTGATAAATGCGACATCCCTAGAATAGAAAACAAGTCCATTGTAACTGTATCATGCATCCTGTCTCGAGAATACATCGGAACACTCACGGTCAAGTGAATCTCCTCGCCACAATAGCTCCTCCATATTCTTTGTCATTATTCTAGTCACGTCTTGTAGGTCGTCATTGAGTCTGTCTAGACCAGATCCTGCATTTGCTGCCCGCGTGTCCTGGTACAGCCTGGCAGTCTTGGACATGAATGTGTCTGTACGCAATTCGGTAAATCAGTCCTTCGTAAACAGTCCGCTGCAGTGACTAACCAAAGCCGACAAATGCGTACGGCTTCCGGACGGTCTCAACTCTTGGACCATACGATGTGGAGAACTCCTTTGAAAGTTCGTCCAAGTAGGAAAATGCCAGCTTTCGTGGGTAGGATTTGTCCGCAATGGTTAAATACATGACATTATCGGCTATAAGATAGCTACGAGGCGTAACGCATTGTTGAGTGCGCAAAGTTTGTAGAGCAGGGCTGTTGCAGACATACTGGTGTGTATACGGACCGCTCTCGATGGAAAGACGCGGCTCTGAGTTCGATGTAAGGCGCCTGAATAACACTTTCGCTTGCTGCTTATGCTCTTGTAAAGTTTGCTCGGTCTAATGGGAAACCGTCAGTCAGGAATGCACGTAAACTTGAGTGCCAACGGAGCAAATGTATTGAGTGACAGCCCACCTGTTCATCGTCTACACTGGCAGCGAGGGGTAATGCATCGGATGCACGGACTATGATTGTTGAGCGGACCATTTTGATGGAGGAAAGAGCAAATGCATGGAGTTCAAAGAACCTGTATGACGTGGAGTCGCCACACGTGATCACAGGACACGGTTGGCAACCGCTTGCACTTGCCCGTAACCTCCTTCAACGAGGACATCTGCCATGGCCATTTCCGACTTGTTTGACATCAGAAAACAGGTATGTAATACCCGTTAAGCCGTATTTCACCTCTGACATTTCTAACAGCTCGCTTTCTATGGTTCCTACCACACTCATCCGATCAACATCGTCATCCATATCATCTTCGTTCCTCTCATCATGTGGTACGATATATAAAGAAGACATTTAGTCTTCATTACCCTTATTTTGCTTTCCAATAGGTCGGCTCAGGTGCTATTGGGCGATTTGCCAACCCCGACTTCTCTCCCGCAGATTCAATACCACCTTAATGACTATCTCAAATTTGAGTTTTCCTATGGAACCCTGCAAGGGTTGTTATGGCTTGCGTATTATTATATCCTTGACCCCCTTGGAGCCGTGAGGTCGACTCAAATATGTCATCATCGCGGATCTCACTGTTAATTGTTACAGTTCCTCTACACACCCCAGGCAATTTTGTCTATCTTGACCGCAAATGCCTTCACCCAGAGGCCTGACCACACAAAGATCGCTCTCATTGTACAAGTAGCATCTTGGGTCGCTCAGATTGCTGGACATAAATTTGCTGAGGGACGAAGTCCTGCGCTGCTTGACAACCCCGTCAACGGTAGCTCTTTGTCACGCTTAATCAAGAAACATGCTGATCCTGTCTCAGCGCTTATTCTTGCCCCCTTCTTCGTTCATCTAGAAATACTTTTCAAACTTGGCTACAAACCTGCTGTGTACAGGCAGCTTCAGAACGACGTGGGTATGGAAATTGCCAATCTGAGAAAGACCGAAGGTGACAAGAAACGCGCCGCTGAAAAGCGAACGGATTGAAATGGACCAAGTTTAAGTGCAGACGTTCACATTAATATTGTCGCCTCTACGTGTTATTGTATATATATTCACTAGTATTCTCAATGCCGAGTTGCCGCAGCTTTCATCATGCACAATCGTCTTACTATCGAAGTGGATCTTTAGTCACACACCAGTGCCGACGCCGGAACAGCCGGAACACGTTCCGACACGGTGGATGTCGTACATGAGGAGGAAAAGTCACCGAAAGATCATTTCAGAGTGCGTTCGTCATTGTAACATATTAAGTAGTGATTGAAGGACTCCCTACAGTCGCCGTCGTTGGAGTACGCAGAGCCATCGAACGGTGGTGAAACGTCTGCAATGGGTGTGCTGTGAACAGTCACAGCACCTGTCTGTTGTCCAACAGGGTCGCGGAGAAGAAAATAAAGCGCATCTGAATGAAAAGTGGTATTATGATTTACATGAAGGTTACAGAGAATTCTTGCGGCTCTTCCTCCCTAAAGTGGCCCAGTAAAGAAATGCTTGTACGATTAGTCAAGGAGAATCTCGTTGTATACGACGTTTGTAGTATGTGATGTCTCACAGTCTGGAGGGAGCAGGACAGAAATGCGTTCGGAAGATGTACTACGTGACAGTGCGACGTACAGCTGTCCGTGAGCGAAGATGGGCTTTCGCAAGTCAATCCCTACACGGGAAATGGTTTGACCTTGTGATTTATTGATCGTCATCGCAAAAGCCAGTTGAATTGGATATTGACGTCTTTTGAGTTTGATCGCAAAATCAAATCCTGTTACTGAAGGAGACAGAGTGATCCTAGGAATGAGGGCTGTTTCACCGTCATGATCGCCTCCTAACAGTCGGACTTCGAGAACACGGGAGGATAATCGGATTACAGTGGCCCGTGTTCCATTACACAGTCCGCGTTTGGTATCGATGTTACGTAGAATGAGAACAGGGCATCCCACTTTCAGCTGTAGATGAGCGACGGGTAAGCCGGATGCGTTGAGAGAGTGTAAAAACTCCAACGGGATGTTCGAATGATTGTCTGCTGTAGGCGACTCGATTGAATAAGAGTCGGCACTGTCATATGTACGTCGTTCACCTGGTAGGGAGGCAAGAATTCTTGTGTTTAGAGAACGCATGTCATCATTACGCGGCGCAAGGATTGCCCTGTCACGAAAGAATTCGGGAGGGGGGATGCCAGAGGAATGTTCCATCGACCCATATACACGTTCGATTAGTTGATCTTCCGAATGGCACGACATATGGACGGGAAGAGGAAAAGATAATGGCGTTTTGCCTTCAACACGGTTTCGACCGTGTCCAACGTCAAGGAGCCAGTCGGAAAATGTTTGACGATTTCGGTCGTTGTTCACTCGCATATTTTGATAGAGGTGAAGTACTTCAACGTGCTGCCAGATGTAAGACCGTTGGATAGTCGCGTCAACAGTAGTCTGACGGGTGCCGTTGACAACGACTGGAAGTGTCTGCTGAAAGTCACCTCCGAAGACAGTGGTGTATGCGGCTGTGAGGGAGCAGCCCCCATAATGTTTGGGCGGCAAGGAAGAGAACAGTATTCACAAAAAGCACAGAACAGACGGCCGGCGTCGGGGATGGGAGTGAAAGAAACATTATAATCGTGCTTTCGAGGTCTGTTTCGCGAGTGAGACATCACATCGTGCAAGGTTAGAGAACACATAGACAGTTAGCATTAGTTAGCGATGTGTCATTGCCCAATGAGATAGACTGTTGTGTTTGCGTGGCAAGCAGGTTGGAGAACGATCGACGGAGCTCACGTTTAGACAGTTAGCGTTGTGGCCACAAAGCCAGGCGAGTGAAACATCCTAACTATGTTTGCGTGGGAAGCAGGTTGGAGAACGATCGACGGAGCTGAGGTTTAGACAGTTAGCGTTCTGGCCACAAAGTTGGACAACGATCGGTTGGAGCTCAGGTTACTAACTGTGTATGTGTTGTTTGCCATGGTTGGAGAACGATCAAGGGAGCTCAGGTTAGGGAAGACTTAGACAGTTAGTGTGGCCAGAACACTCTAACTGTGTATGTGTTGGCCATACATATACGGTTAGCGTTCGGACCGATCGTCGGAAAAACAACGATAGAGGAGAGAGGAGAGAGGCGCAATTGTTGTAGTCATCGCGCATGACTCACACGCCAACATAGGTGTCAGCTTATGTATGTCAGCTTATGTGTCAGCGTTCGTCTTTATTAGAGTAGATATTCACTAGTATTCTCAATGCCGAGTTGCCGCAGCTTTCATCATGCACAATCGTCTTCTTACTATCGAAGTGGATCTTTAGCTAGACCCGTCGTTCTCTTGTTTATTGCACAAAGAATAGGACCTAATCCGTAAGACTGCCTGGAGGTGCAAGCGCTGGCTCTCCGATTGGCGTTACGTATGCCGAGGTCAAACCGCCGTCAACTTTGAGATCCGTGCCCTACAGTGATTCCAAAATTAGACATCTTCAAGTAGTTTCAGAAGAAAGGCCTCACGGTCGTGTAACTACTCTCATCAGAAGCCACTATATCAACATGAGTCCGTAAATAAGTGGTAGGATTCACCACTCACAGAAGAGAGCGGCCTTTGCTATTTCGACGGCCTCGCCAAAACGCCCCATGGGTAGGTGCACCAGACGTCGATCGCGCTTCTCTGGAGTGTCGAGGAAATTCATCAGGAGGGCTATGAAATCACAAGCTCAGATTGCACACCGGCCCTAGTCACGTCTTACATACGTGTTTTGAGGGGACCACTGGTAAGAATCGTCGGTTTCAGATTGTAACAACACATTCTAGATTCATGCTTACGGGCTGACGGTGTTGATCCGTATACCCTCACGAGCATGGATCATTGCTAATTCACGGGTCATAGCAAGGACTGCGCCCTGAACAAACGTTTGGGCCCACTCGGCCAAACAGTATGAGGTGACCCACCTTGGAAGCAGTATCTGCGAGACATAATAGTGCATGATTTATAGAAGTAATGTCCCGCCACTGAACTTACATGCAAGCTGGGGAGTCGCGGCACCCATCGAAGCTACAAAGCTCGCAGTGTTGATAATGCTTCCACCGGTATGTAAGCCCTTCGATTCGTCCGTAGGGTTGTTGCGCATTGCGAGTATTGCATACTTGCATCCCCACCAGACCCCTTTGGCATTGATTTGCATTGTCAGATCCCAGATCTTCTCCTCTGTGTTGAGCGCATTGTCGTCGGCCGGATGCATTATCCCTAGATATAGAACAGTAGTCAAAAGTGAATGCTTATGGGCCTAAGGGTAGACTTACCGGCGTTGTTGAACTGGTTCATGCATTCAGCATCGTGATGGTTATGATAGAATGGACAGTACCATGATGTCCAATCGCCCAAACTCCTTTGCGGCTGTGTCAACAGCGGCCTTCACATCAGCCTCCTGCCCAACGTCTGCCTTGATGGCGAGCACTTTGGAGTCTGGGTGCTTCCGCTTGACGATTTCTGTAGCCCTCTGGGCTACCTCTATGTTTATATCGACAAGGAGAACACTTGCACCTTCTTGTGCGAACAGAAGGCTCGACTCAAGACCGATCCCACTGAGAAACGAAATGAGCCCTTGCGTTGAAAATCTGAATGGTCCATCAGCTTACGATCCGGCACCGGTGATGAGGGCCACCTGCACATGACGACTCAGTCATCGAGTAGATGATCGGATATGTAGTTTACCTTATTGCGAAGTCGACCAGTGGACATAATTATTCAAGCTAGAAAAATGGTTTGCTTTGATGGATCACGGTCTTGTAGGAGAGAGGATGACAGGTGTGTGGCAGCGGATACTATAAGGAGGAACCACTCTACTTCACACCTCCCGCCTTGTTGACGTGTTGACATCCTGTGGCCCGCATGGCCGTACATTTATATCACAACCGGTCCAGCCGTCTAAATCGCTTCTCCTTCGGTGACTAAAGATAACGGATACTTGAGGCTTCACCTCGAACTCATGTTTTCCCGTATGCTGTCACTCTCTTCCCTGAAACCAACAACTTACACGCGCCGATACCCTCGGTGGATGGTCGGTCGACCTTTACTTGTCGCTACTTCTGCGCTGGCATCGCTGGGGATGCCATGTTTGGCTATAGCCAGGGAGTCATTGCCGCTAACCAAGTTCAGCCTTCGTTCATCAAAAGAATGTTTGGCAAAGACGTTACGATGGAACAAATCCAGACGAGTACCACGGGCGTCAATCCATTCCTAGTTGGTAGGTGATTCCAGCGCTACAGGCATTGTTGCATAGCAGTGATATATTCAAAACCGTCAATCGCAGCCATAACTGTCTCCTGCCTCAATGTGACTGCTCTTTTGTCCGCCCTAGGCTCTGCCTATGTCTGCGACATCCTTGGCCGACGCATGTCTGTGCGCATAGGCGCTATTATATACTTCATCTCGGTGTTCCCCCAGATCTTCGCCCCAGGTCTCGCCACCCTCATCGTCGGACGTTCTATCCAGGGCATTGCTGTTGGGATGTTGTCCATGACTGTCCCCATCCTGCAGTGCGAGATCGCTCCCGGCCATTCCCGCGGTTTGTTCGTCTCTATCGAGTACATCTGCCTTAACGCTGGCTATGCCGTCTCGGCTTGGGTTGGCTATGGCTTCTTTTTTGCCGCACCAAGCGAGTTATCGTGGCGGGGGCCATACATTGTGCAAGCCATTCTCTCTACGGTGCTATTTATCTGGACGGTTTTCCTCCCCGAGACGCCGCGCTGGCTCATCAAGAATGGCTTTCAGATGGAGGGCCTCGGTACCCTTGCAGACCTACACGGAACAGGTGATATATCAGACCCGGCGATTCAGGCGAGTTATGTCGAAATATCAGCCACAATCGAACATGAGAAGGATCTCGGCTATGCGTCCTGGGGCCAAATGTTCAAGCAGTATGCTCACCGGGTGTTCATCGGGATAACGTGTCAGGTATTCGCTCAGTTTAACGGGATCAATGCCATACTATATTTTCTTCCTGAGAACCTTGGTCGGGCTGGATTCACAATACCTCGAGCTCTTTTGTACTCTGGCGCATGTGCAGTGGTCTATTGCGCTGGCACGATTCCTACGATGTTCCTGATCGATAGGTGGGGACGCAGGGCCTTCCTTCTTGCAGGCAGTTCTTCTCTGGCGATAGCTTTAGCGGTCATTGGCGGGCTACAGTACCACTCCAACTCTCTTCCTTTTGGCAATGCTCGGGTCCCCTCCGCGGATGGGATATTTGGTGCGGTCTGCGTTTATCTCTTCTTCTACGGTGCCACGTGGGTTTTTCCGCTCTGATACTACCCGTTCCTGAACTGACAATAAGATCAGCTGGGGTCCTACCCCCTGGTTACTAGGAGCGGAGATTTTCCCGCTTCGTGCCCGCGCAAAGGGGATGGCACTATCAACCGTGTCTAACTGGACGTCCAACTTCATTATAGCCTTCATCACACCTTCGCTTTTCAACGCCATTTCTGGAGGATATTACTTCGTTCTCCTCGGGTTCTGTGTCATATCTGGCATCGTCGTGTTCTTCCTGTATCCTGAAACGGCGCATGTCACGCTTGAACAGCTTTCTCAAGTGTTCAGCGACGCCGCGCCCGATTTCGAGAGGGCAGCGACCCTGACGCCTCTTCACCTTGGAGTCGAGCGAATCGGCACGACGGTGGTTCCGGGAAACACTGACGCAGAAAAGCTGCTGCTTGCGCACAAGAATAAATCAGATATATCAGATGTGAGTCGGGCATCGAGCAACACGGCACATGGGGAACCCCCTCTGGATACCTCGGTCAACCCCAACCATAACGCTAAACCTGCATAATTATTCATGACGTATATTGTTTCCTGGACATTGTGTAGTCTGTGATATGTTGTGGTGTAACAGATAACATGAAACAGTGCGGTAGAAAAGTGATAGAAAGCAAGTGCAGGTGATTAAGACTGAGGCTGAGAAGAAGCGTATCCGTCAACCATATCCAAGAAATCCCCAACCTCAGAGGGTAATGTCCCAACGAGGTCGAGACATGAGCTTGCAGAATAAGACATTGACATTCCCTGACTCGTGGGTATACTGAAGCTAGAGGTCGGGGACATCTCCCCTCCATCGCTGTCGAGTTCAATAGCAGGGTCTGGGAGGCCTCGTAGCTTCGCATGTGATATACGAAGATGTGAGTGTGCATCCGGTGATGGGCTGTCAACACCCAGAGAAATCCTATCTTTATCTTGGATATTTGTGGTTGCCGGTGGCGGGCTTCGACGGACTGGGGAAGGGTGAACTGGGGAATTCTCGTCTTCGCGAGACGTAGGGCCCATGGGATCCTCCATTGGGATCTCCATCTCGGGAAGCTGTTGAGATGTCCCGCCCATCTCTAGATCAACAATGGGCTCCGCGGATGAGCGTGGAGCCGGGCTTTCCGGGCTCTCTGGTGTTTCACGCAATGCCAGTGGATGTCGCGATGGTGACCGGTTTTCCCCCATGGTATCAACTTTTCTGTGCATCACATAGGATTGTTCGGGTGAGGACAACGAGGAGGACGATAGAGGTGTTAATGGACTCGGTGGTGGCGATGGCTTGCAACCGTCATCCGTTGATGACGACTCTCGCTCGACTGGAGCTTCAGAATGTGAAGTTCCGTCTTGCAGTGGTCCGGTTTGGGGCCTGAACGAAATAGATCATCAACACCACGCCGAAAAGTAAACAAATAACGCGTAACAGCACCGTTCGACAGAATGGACCAGGCCACAGTTCTTCGTTTGTGGAGAGGGAATGGTATCAACGAACGGAAGGCGTTGAGATAGAGCATTCAACTCGATTTCATCGAATTGAGAAGTCGGTACGATCTGGCTATGTTGGCCTCGATCCCCAAGACCGATGCTGTTCGAAGACCACAACACAAACCGAGAAGAGTCGCGTAAGGAGAGTGGACGGGTCCTTGTATCTCCGGCATTCCAAGTATCGGGATTATTCTCCAGAGACCATCCTTGACCACTGGCAGGTTCAACGAAAGTTGGATGAGCAGATACTCCAACTTTGACTGACGTGGGTGATAATGTCGAGAACGACTGCGATGGAACGTCCGAGGGTGGGAGAAAAGTCAGATCGTCGGGACAGGAACTAGATTCTTCTATGTGATGAAGAAACGGATCTCTGTTTGCCTCCGACGAACAAGCCGCGTTGGGTTGTTCATCGTCGGACCATTGTGACGATGGTACGATTCGTTGGGAATGTGGCGTAGTACGATGAGGAAGAGAAATATGATCGGGTTTTCTATTTGGACGGGACGGTGTTAGAGGTGGTCGTGGGGTAAATGAGGGGATAGCCGGTCTACTGCTCATCGCAGCCGTTGGCACAGTAGGGTTGGATACGGCGGCGTCTGTCCTGAGATTCTTCTTGGCCCCATGGGATACAGTCTGAGGCGTTGGCAAACCGGACACGCTAACAGCGTTCCTCGCTGTACAGATCGCATTCCCTGCGTCGGGAAGAACCTCCCGAACGGGCGACGATGAAGTGATTGTGATAACTTCCTAGAAACACATTTGGAAGAAAATAAAGGACTCAGAAACATTGCCTTTACCACATCTCCGGACACTCGTAAAGGTGATGTTGAATGCGGCAGCTTTACTACAGAAATTGGCGTGGGTATGGATGTCGTCCGAGTCTTAGAGACGCTTGCAGTGACAGCCTTTTGTCGCATTTCCGATGGTCCTAATCAATAGGTTTGGTTATCATTCAGCAATACTCCCGTCTGAAGATGTCGCGGATCATACCAGAGCGAGATTTTCGTTGCGCATCCAAGTCCGAAGCTTTGGATGATTGTCCTGTCCGTTGTTTCTTTGTATTTGCATCGTCCACACCAGCTCCAGTCCTCCGTTTCCTGGATCCATTCTCTTTGTTAGATATGGCGCCTGCAGAACTGAAATACGAGTCTATTGGTAGTTCCCCTGATATGGATGAGCATGGACCCATGGAAGTGCACGCCCGACGGTGCTTTGAGCGGCAAACTGAGATCGACAATTCCAAGGAGCAAAACGCTCCGTCACCGCGCGACGTCACGGTGTTTATTGACGCGTTTCAATGACATAATGATATATTACGTAGCATCAATCCCTCTCTTCAACAAAGACCCTTTCGAAAGGAATGTAACAAAACATTTATTTGCATAGTCCCGGTTAGCCGTATCTCAGGCTTAGGGTTGCACAGCCTATTAAATGACGTCGAAGGGAATCCGAGTCCAGAGCGATTTGTCCTAGGTTGAGGATCCCTCAGAATGTTCTGGGCTCCTACAATGCAACCCGATCAGCTGCAATAACGTACACCGACCACATGTACTGACTGCTTCCTCGCCCGGTCAGAGTGTACGACATAAAAACCGCTCTCTGTGCGACCTGCTCGGGAGAGAAGTTCTACGGGATCAAGTGCGGCGAGATCACGATCTCTTGGAGTAACCTTCTGAAGATCTATACCCATTCCCTCAGCCCAGATGCGGGAATCCAACGTGGTGTCGACAGTGCTCGAGGCACCGGGAGCATTGAATAACCTAACGCTCTCCACGAGCTTCACAAGGTCCTCCAGCTCGCGGGTAAGCCTCGAATGTGCTAATGTGCCCTCCTTCGGCGGAATGAGTGCGGATAAGATGTGAAGTCGGTGCAGGGCAGAGGATGATATAGTGGGACGGGGGTAAGAGGATAATAAGTCGTCTACAGACCATGTTGGCTTCAACGGGATAGCACAGTCATCCGTCTCGACAAGTTCTGGACCTCTTTGGGAACAACTTGAGGTACATCGCCGAGGGTACAACCCAATGCCGTGTGGACGGACCGTGAGGCGTGTTAGAGCCCTCCATGACATGACGGTAGACGCGTATGGCGGAGTTCAAAGACGAACACGCCGTCACGAAAGTCATTTCCACTGAGATCCTTGAGTCTCCCAAACACACACCCAATTTTGATCGTTTCTCGGAAAATACGATGAGCGGCGCAAACGTCCTTGTGGCCTTCCAAAAGCTCTTGCCCAAAAATCTTTCTCCAGGTCTCTCCACAAGGCCTGCGAACCTCTATCAAGTCTTGTCACGATACGCTGTAGATGGCGTTGGCCAGCGCGTCCACCAGACAAGATGGACTAGCAAAGGGATTTCGGATTGCTATTGGGTCGTTACCCGAACATCCCTCAAAAAGGGCAGCACTCATGGCAAAGCTTGGGGACGCTTGGTATGGCGAGGTCAGTTTACTGATTACTTCTTAATGTCCTGCGGCGCCCGTCGTGCTGACTATGTCTGCTTGGAATAGGGAAGGAAGTAAGCTCACAAGAAGAACGAATACGGGGCGGTCTGAAGTACAGTTGGAAAAATGGGGTGTCTTGTGCCCTAACGCCATCGAATACGCCAGTTGTACCTTGACTACTCCACTACCTCCCCCAGCGTCACTATGTCCATAATATTTTGCATAATTATATGCCCTCTATTTAGCAATACTTGTGAGGTGAAGGACGGATCCGGTGGGGCGAGCGGACTTGCTTTGAAGCACATGCAACGCATGGCAGGCTCGCGCAAGTCTCACGCCTGACCATAAGTTACACTGCGCCACATCTTCTACCTCTACTTTCTCTCTGATACATCCTACCTGCACATCTTCCTAGATAACATCAAAGGGGTGCGTGCGTAAACCACAATACAATGAGCTCGGGCGAGCTAATTGATGCCCAATACGACCGAGCGGTGGAAATTGTACAGAATTTACCAAAGACTGGTCCCATACAGACTGGCTACGAGGAAAAGCTGGCAATGTACAGGTGTGCCACTTCGTCGACCATTCCGGCTCTATCCTCTTAACTTATTATGCCCTAGTCTCTACAAACAGGGTGAGCCCACCGTCCCAGGATATTTGTAGTGCCCACCTACCCCTTGTCTCAGCGACAGCCGGAAACGTTGCAACCCCAAGACCGGGCATCTGGGATATGCTAGGTCGTGCCAAATGGTGGGTTTTTTGAACCCTAGTCTACCACGCTGAGGCTTACACCATCGCAGGGATGCATGGGCCAAGCACAAGGACCTAGATACTTACGAGGCAAAATGGCTTTATGTGGATGCTCTCCTCAAGGTTATTCTCCTCGCGTAGGCAACTTGCATGTGTGCTTAAATATACATTAGGTTTTGCG
>WNFO01003703.1_pt1 | contig 13057 bp, 8 predicted proteins | sample 5400251 | NCBI WGS metagenome assembly WNFO01 (sample SAMN13153354, study PRJNA577476) | soil metagenome | isolation source: 100 cm saprolite under Madrone tree | place: USA:California | collected 2016-06-14 | reverse complement strand
TCCACAGCTACAGATCGTTGAAGGAGCGAAAGTGAAACAACGAGTGAGGACGCATTTTTTACATTAAGCAGAACACCTGTTAAGCCCTGCAGTGGCCCGGAATGGATCCGCACGCGCAGGCCTTTCTCAAGCCGCGGCCAGGGGCTAACGTGCAAATCTGTGTGTGCAGTAACCGCCTGTAAGGACAGGATCTCCTCGTCCTCGATTGGGACCGCTGCTTTACCATTACCTACGATGTGCAAGACCCCGGGCGTCGCAACGATTGGATTCGATACTCTCGAATCAAAGCGGCAAAAGACATAGCCTGCGAAGAGCGGCAGCGTCACTTCCTCCAACCGATTGTGCCATCGACGAATGCGCCGGAAAGTAGGAAGAAAATCTTCGTAGCCTCTGCTGCGCAAGCCCAACGCAACAGCCCTCTCAGCGTTGGGTCGCACTCGCACAGCTAGCCATCGGCCATGGTAATTTTCGAGCATCAAAGTGTCCCGACTTCGCTAGATCTCTGAGGCAGGCTGCCGCCACGTCGACTCCCCAAAATGTCATGTCAGTCAGCAGCAAGGCTTCCTATAAACCTGTCGAGGCTGAAGTTTCAATCCATCTGTAGATTCAAAAAGGAATCATTCGCAACGCTGAGAACTGCATCGTTCCAAATACCCTTCGGGTCGTCTTGATTCCAAAATGCCCAGGTTGCTCGGGGACCACCCTCAAGGAGTGCAGCGACGACTCAATACGATGCTCGATCTACCGCGCTAACACGGCTCGGCTTCAGTGTTGGCCCATGCCAGAAACTCCCCCGCCCAGAAGCCCGGTCAAAAGTCGCGGAACCGCAGAAGAGACCCACTCCTCAGGCATTGGGACTAGTCCCTTTGATGCCAAGCGGATATCGCGATGAGTCCACGTGGAGTTGCACGCCTGCAGACAGCCAATAAGTCCCACCTTCAGGCCTTCGACATCCATCCGGAGTCAACTCAGCAATTCAGGCGAAGGACTCTGAGGGGCGCTCTGATATGTAGTGTGAAAATTGGAACCAGTGCATGGAAAGAATCGATTCAGCGATAGCGATAGCTGGCTTCTCCTACGCGCCTGCTCATCGGCGTAACTCAGAATTCGTTGCAAATAAATGAAATCTAGCTGCTTGCGCAGACCCTATCTTTCCTACTTGTCTAGCCGCCATTCTTATGGCGTCGATTTCTCGCAGTATCCCGCGCCGAGCGCCGCAACTATTGCCACACGCATCGTAGGATTCTGGTGTGCTCCCACGCCCGTCGCTGTTACCGCTTTTGGGCGGAGCAGATATGCGCCACTACGGGTATCGGCCCCGAGTTTGCTTCGAAGATGCGGCGCCGGGCATACAACGCGTACCGAACGGATGCTCTTCGCATAAGCAATGCAGGAGAAGACCCTTGCGCTTCCACCGACGATAATCGACGGACCAACAGGGAAAAACGGCATCTGCCTGCAAATAGGGCAACAAAACGCCTATGATCCGTTGCTACGGCGTCGACAGCGCGAGGGCTCGTAAGGTCACGGATGCACCCTTGGCTGACACGGCTCGCAAATGCCACGGCGGAGAGCCGTTGATCAAGGTCAATCGTGTCCAGCGGACCTTTGGCACAGGCTCAGGTAAATGCGTGGCTCTTCGCGGAGTAACGCTTGAAATCCAGAGTGGGGCGTTTGTTGCACTCGCGGGCCCGTCGGGAAGTGGGAAGACAAGTCTGCTGAATATCATCGGAGGGCTCGACACTCCGACCGCTGGCGCGATCCAGGTCGAAGGCCGTTATCTCGGAAGCATGACTGAGGCCGAAATCTCCGATCTACGCCTGCGTCGAATTGGCTTCGTTTTGCAAGACTCTAACCTGGTCCCAGTCCTATCCGTCGCCGAAAACGTCGAGTTCCCTCTGCTATTTAGGCACGAATTAGCCGGCATAGTGCGCAGGAGTCGCGTCGCCAAGATTCTCGACAGAGTTGGCCTCAGCGGCAAGAAGGGGCAGCGGCCCAACGAACTTTCCGGAGGTGAACGCCAGCGTGTCGCGCTGGCCAGGGCGCTCGCCGGGGAGCCGGCGATCATACTCGCCGACGAACCAACGGCAAACCTTGACCAAGACACCGGCTCTTCAGTGATCGAACTGATGCGCATGCTGAATCGTGAGCGCGGCACAACATTTCTCTACGCCACGCACGATCCGAAGTTGATCTCCTCAGCCGACTATCTGTTGAGGCTTCGCGACGGGATTCTCGTTGAGAAGGTAGCATGATTCTCTTCCTGCGTCTGGCGGTGCGGAACGTGTTTCGTAACCGAATTCGGACAGTGGTCGCACTCTCTGCGATCGGGGCGGGCTGCGCCGCGCTGATTCTCAATGGCGGCATTGTCTTCAATATCTTTCGAGAACTTCGTGAAGACGCGATCCGCGGGCGATTAGGACATCTTCAAATCTACAGGCGCGGCTATTCGGAGAAGCACCTGGAAGACCCCGAGCATTACCTTATTCCCAGCGAGGAAGCGAACCGAATTCTTCGCTTGGCTCACGATAACTCCAAGGTTGTCCGGGCCACACGCCGCCGGGAGTTCACCGGATTGATTTCGGATCGGGACCGCCACGTTCCTTTCCTCGGCATAGGCGTCGAGCCGGAGGAAGACGTTGAATTCAGCCGTCACACCACACTGCGCGCCGGTGCAGCGCTTTCCGCGGAGAACCCGAACGGCGCGCTCCTTGGCCTCGGCCTGGCCAAGAAGTTGAACGGGAAGACAGGCGATGCGTTGAGCCTGATGGCCACCACTAAATCCGGATCCATAAACACCGTGCACGCGCGACTTCGGGGCATCTTTGAGGGTGGTCTCAAGGAGTATGACGACTGGGCGCTCAAGGCTCCGCTGCTAGCGGTGGAGCAATTGCTGCTCGACGACCGCACGGAGCAGATCGTCGTGTTAGTTTCGCGGACCGAGCAAGTGCCTGAAGTCCGCGCGGAGCTGGAAGGTGCGTTCCGGCGGGAAGGGCTCGATCTGGAGACGCAGTCCTGGAACGAACTCGCGTTGTTCCACAACCAGGTCGTCAGCCTCTTCGGGCGTGAACTGGGCATTATACGGCTAATCGTTGCGACCATCGTGATTCTCGGAATCGGCAATGCGATTGGGATGTCGATTATAGAGCGCGGTGTTGAACTCGCGACGCTCCGCGCGGTGGGAATTCGGGCGCGAGCCATCGCCGTGCTGCTGTTCACAGAAGCATTACTAATGGGGCTAATTGGAGCGGCCATTGGCACGGCGCTCGGCGTCGGCATCGCTCGAGTCGTCAGTCAGATCGGCATTCTGTACCCCTCGCCTCCGGGTTCCACGCGTCCCTTCGTAGGCGGAGTGGACATCATACCCGCGGTCGTCGCGGCTTCGTTTCTGATCTCAGTCGGGGCCTCTCTGGTTGCGGCTGTCTTCCCTGCTTGGAGAGCAGTGCGCTGCCCAATAGCTTCCGTACTTCGTCACAGTTGACGGCAACCTCGCACAGCCAAAACAAAGTCGCAGCGGAGCGCGAACAAAGCGTGCGATCAGCTTGGGATAAATTTGAGTGTTGCCTAACCAATCGCTTCTGCGTTGAATGGCCAGGAACAATCGGAGATTCTCGAGCGGTCGGAAGATTCACCGGTAAAAAGGGTAGATCAGACGAGCTTCGTCTTGAACGGGCTACGCGGATAGCTTCTCGTATGGAGTGCCCGTCCTCAGTGAACGCCGGATTCGCTGGCTTTGGTCGTCGCCGGCCTTTTCGTATCCGTCGTGGTCTTGAACACCGCTTCGGCAGCCGAGACGTTCTGAAAGTCATCGTAGATTCGTATTCTCACGCTGTGCTCGCCAGGGTCCAGTCTCGGTAGCAGGATCTCGTAATCTTCTTTGGAGGAATCCGTAAGCAGATCGACTGGGAAAACTGGGGTCCATTCTCCTGAATCCAGACTGAACTCAGCGTGCGACAAGGTATGAGAATCGTGCGCGGTGAAGCGCACGCGTCCTCCGGTGAGCAGATTTGTTACTTGAGGGCGGTCAATCACTGGCGGAGTGTTGTCTACTTCGAACCGCTCGCTGATGCGCTCTGACGTCAGAGCATCCGATGGAGGATTCGAGAGAGCGTCGGATGCAACCACCTTGAGGTAATAGGCGCCGTCAGGCATCGCGGCGGTGTCCCAGGTATAAGACTTCTGTGTGAGATTGCCTTTCAGCAGCTTCCAGTTTTCCTCGCCTTCCGCGCGGTAATAGACTGAGAACACGAGATTGTCGCCATTGTTGTCGTGTGCGCTCCATGCAACGCTCCGGTAGCCCTTCTGAAGTACACCTTGAGACATGTCGACAACCGGTGGCGCGGAGTTGGAGACCACCTGGGAATGGCCAAACGGACTGGCGCTTGGCAGGGACGCCGGTGCGGACTCTCCGCCTCCACCAAGAAGCGTCGTCGAAGGGGAAGCGCCCACCGATTGAGCGTTTGAATCCTGGATCACCACGCCATCAATCACTGGGGCTATGTTTCGCGGCAGATAAGCAAGCCTCACCCATGAGATGCTGGGCAACCCGACGCTCTGACTGCGAAACACGGCCTTCCACTGCGCGAAACGAGCGAGCGGGCAGTTTACCGTCTCGGCGTTTGTATAGGGTCCAGTCCATGCGGTCCAGTTCTTTTCTGCATGGGACGTGTTGCCGCATCGGACATAGAAATTGACGGTGTTTTCGGGAGAGCCCTTTTCAACGTGCCACGTGACCCTGCCCCAATGGGAGGGTATTTTTGCGTCAAAGACATCTGACTCGAAGGTGCTCTCGGGGTCTGCGTCCGGTCCAAGAACAAACACTTTGCCAGGGTTTGCGGTGCACACAAACAGTTTGCCGCCAGCTCCGACCAGTAGGCCGGTGACCTGAGCTGAATGTGTATTTGCGAAGATCATGAACTCGCCATTATTTTCAAGCTGCACAACTATGCCCTGGTTCCCCAATGCGAGCAGCAACCTTCCCTCGGGTGAAAGCTCGCTTGAATACACTAGCTCGTCATGTGAAGTCCAGAGTTCCTGCGCTAGGCCGTCGGTCGTGATACGGTACGCGATGCTGCCGGTCGCGGTCGGCAGAAACGACGCGGATGAAGATACCTGGCCGAAAGCACCGGCTGCCGTCCGTGCCTGGACATTCTCAACGGGGCCGGTCGCCGACGAGCTGTCGCCGAGTCCGAGAGCGGTCGCGTAAATGCTCCCGTTGGGAGCCGTCACGATTGAGGTCACTTCCTTCCCTGAGGTCTGGTGGAGAACGAATACTGAACCCGCCTTCGGAGGACTCCCCGCAGACCCGGGCAAGACGTTGACGCGTATAATCATCCCGTTGGGCTCAGTACCCAGCAGCAGGTTTCCTCTCGAATCGAATGCCAGCGAACGAATGTGGTGCTCTTCACTCTTGACGAATAGCTCGCATTTGCCTTCGGGTGTGACCGCGAAAACTTCTCCTTGGTCTCCCGTTGCAATATAGAACTCTCCGGTCGGAGCGATTACCATGGCCCAGATATACTTGGCCTTCGGCTCGAAGAAAACACTCTTCTCCCCGCTTGGGGTGATCTTGTAGACCTTGCCGTCCGGAGCGGTCCCTACGTACAGGTTGTCATGTTTGTCCATCGCCAAGGCTTGGGCCGCGAGTTCTTTGGATTCGAAAATCACGTCGGCATGTCCCTTTGGGTCGAAACGCAGCACTTTGGCGTTGGAACCCCCTGCGGCGTAGAGGTTTCCACGAGAATCCAGCTGGAGCGCCCAAAGATAAGCGACACCTGGATCGGCGAATTGGATGGAGCGCGGGGCCGGGAAGAGCTTCCCATCGCTGCGCAACGCCACTCCACGAGCGGTACCCTTCTCAAACGAAGCATAGTCGGCCTCACGCCAAAAGCGTGTGTGCTCGGCCTGCAACCCTGAAGGAACCAGTGCAGCGGAGATTAGGAGCAGCGATAGTGCCGGGATAGGCCTTTCCATAACCCCATCAGACCTTTCACCTCACCCTCACGGTGAGATACTGTTGCCCGTCAATCACCTGGTCCATCGATTTGGAGAATTGACCAATTTCCGATTCCCACAGCAACACGGTATCTCCGGAATCGCGCCGCGGCCGAAGCACGTGGACCTGCGAAATCGGAGCGTTAGGGAGTTCCTTATCTTGCAGCAAGACTGTAGGGCTCGCCTGGAACAATGTTACGTACAGGTAATCATTGCGCTGCAGTCGATTTGTTAAGCGAATCAATTCTTCCAGGCCGGCCAAGCGAGTTTGCGCATCAGACGTGAACAGTCGTCCGGAACGGTTGAGTGCCTCTGCATCGCTCACCAGGATGCGCAACGTGCCTCGGGGAGCTTCCACCGGGATTTTGATCGGCACTTCTTGGATGAACGGCGCCCCGCGATACGGAAGCAGCAAAACTTTGATCTTCAAGGAATCGCCCGGCGACACCTCGTTCGTTTCACTCCATACACTATCGATCCTCGCCCAGCGTCGGTCGGGAATGCTTCGAACCACGAGCTCGACTTTATCAATGTTGGGTCGCTCGTATGGATTACTGCAGATGCGTGAGAACAGCACTCGCAGCGCCGAAGCGATGCCAAACTCATCCGGAGCCTGATCGGTAGACGCGAATGCATCTTCGATCGTGACCGAGGAATGACCTTGGATGTCGATCTTACCCGTCAACTGAAGGGTGGCTCCATCGATTTGAGTTGTGTTTGCGACCAAACCGTTGAACACCGAAACCGCGACCAGCAAGGGAGTAAGTTGCGGGTGGTCGATGACCTCAAAGGAGTAGTGCTTGTCCAAGCCCGGTGTCTTGACTATAAGCGTCACCGGGATCAATGGCGGGGAAGGCCCGAGCCGTCCCACCATTGCAGACGTTCGATCCTCAGTCACAGTTCCGATCAAACCGCCGATATTAATCACTTTTAGTGGGGACAAGGGAGAAGAAATAGTAGTCAAGACGTGAGCGCGCACCAACGGCATCGATATTTTCCCAAAGCCCAAGACCGGATGCCCACAGGCAAGAATCTGATCGCCCACTCGCGCCGTCACCGTGCAACTTGCGCTCATCGAGAGATCACCCCGAACGAACTGCATCGCCGCCATGTCCCCGGGCCCGATCTCCTTCTCCTCTTCCTCCGGCTGCTCGAGAACACTGCCACCCTGCATCGTCGCCATTCCCAGTGCGGCCAACTGGTCGGCGAAGCGCGCAAGCACGGGCGCGTAAAGACCGGAGAAGATCAGCGGAGTCTCAATCGGAATGAGGAAACTACCGCTCTTGATTCCTGCTCGCGTCGTTGCGGCAACTGACAGCGGAACAGCCTGGCCGGGCGCGGCCCGTATGAGAACGGCTTCTTGTGAAGAAAGATCGGTTTGACTTCTCGACAGTCCCAAGACGTTTTCGATGGGAGTCACGCCACCGATCGGATCATTGGTAAACTCGCCGAAGCGCAGAGAGAGCGCTCCCATTAGTTTGTCGCCCACATATACCGGGCTGCCGCTCATTCCAGCGGCTACTCCCAGTGAAGCCGCTTTGCCGCCAGTGATCTTAACCAGGATGATATCCTGCTTCGGCCCTACCAAGTTGGGCATAACGCCGATCACTTCTAGCTCAAAGCTCTCTGGCTTGTCCCCCGTAAAAATCGAATATCCGACGGCCTTCATGCCGGGCTTGACCTCGCTTACCGGAAGAATGTTGAGGGTCTGAGCATGGACCGCAGAAACTTCTAGAGACAACAGAGCCCAGCACAACACGGAGGCGGCGACGAAGCCCTTCGCTCTTGTCGCTGTATAGGTACTCGGGCGGTCAATAACTCTCAACATCAAGACGCGTTCCTCCTCATTGCCCATCCCAGCCGAGGCGGCACCCTTAACCTATCGCAAACCCATCGCAAACCTATCGCACAGGCTGGCGACTTGTATCTTCTCCCGGTTTGCTCAATTTTCCGGGGCAGCTTGAATCATGATTGTGGAACTAGACAGAACGAATCGGCTTCTCACGCATCGTTACGCCGTGCAAACGCTGCATCTTAGGCGTTGAAACTGGCGCTTACTGGCGATCAAACGCCGCCGCCCGCTCGCCGTTCTTAGCAATCTGGAAGAAGACACGCTCTCTTCGTTCGTGGCACGGTGCAACGGGCAGGGTTCCCCCCTGGCCCGGAGGATGAAAGATGAACACCAAGAAGTGGAAACTGAAGCACCTCGTACTCCTAGTGGCTTTGGTGGGCTGCGTTGGCCTAAGTGTTGCGGTGGCAGATAGTGGACCAAAAACCGCGAGCCGTGGCGCAAAACAGACCCAGGCGAAGTCCGATTTGACCCCCGAACAGAGGCTCTCCAATCTTCACCTATTCAACCTCCCACCCGCTGGAATCGACCACTTGTACTTTGAAGTAAATGACACCATCGAAGTCCCAGGTCTGGGTGAGGAGACGATCACATTGGATGGCACCTATCGGATTCAGCGCAGTGAGTCGACTTCCGACAGTTGGCAAACCGCCGCCATCGACGTCAAGATGCTCGACTTGGATGTGCAGGGAACCAGCAAGCTCTTTGGACGCGTCCAGGTCCGTTTGAATCCGAGCAAGGAAACCGTTGGCAAAGTGCACGGAGCCAAAGGGCCGAACAAACCGAAACCGTGCGGCTTCAAGGCTTACATCCAGATGACCTTGCCGGATAAGGGCAACATGGTGCTGGTCAACAAAGAGCCCGTCCAACTGGAGCACATGATTACCCACATACCGCCCATTGGCCAGGGCGGCGGCAATCCTGAAGGCACGTTCTATTATCTTTACAACGCGGATAATCTCGATGGCCCGGCAGTGGCGATCCTGAAACGCATCCGCACGCACATTGGACCGTGGGTTGAATAGGCAAACCCCTGGCACACGGGACCCGCAATTCCTCAAATTAATTAAGGAGAAAAGCATGGCACAGAGAGAGAAGAAGAAATCCGTTTTGAGGGCAACAGCGTTCACCACGGTTGTATGCGGTCTTCTGGGGTCGGCCTTCGCGCAGGTTCACCCGATCCCAGCTTCCAAGTGCTCGTTGCCGGTGGACAGCACAATCGTTTTGGAGTATCCGCTCGGGAGCGGACAAAAAAACGTGACGCTCAATTCCGACCCCAACAACGTACCCACGGTCGAGACGAGCAAGCAGAAATCGGACCAAACGATGGACACTAAATTTACAAAGCTAAACCAATCGGGGACCATCGACGGCCAGCCCATTGCCTCGAATTTGAGCCCGAATGTCCCTTCGAAGGGAAGCGTGACTAACGTGACGCAATCAACCCCCGGGGCGATGGCACATGGGCACCATACGTTTAATCTCTTTCTCGAGTACACCGTCAATCCCGGCGCTTCCAATGGTGTCACGTTCTATAACAAGCAGCCCATCAAGGTTGAGGCCGACATTGATTCAACCTCGCCCTCTGGCCGGACGTACACCATGACGAATGGCCCGATCGACCTGTTCGACAAAAACAACAAGTCCAAGACCGTTGCCCGACTCATTTCCCTGGAGAACCGGGTCCACCAATAAACTGACGCAGCCCGCGTTGAGGGGCTGACTATGAGAGGAAGTAGAACCGCCGATGGGGGCCGCAGTGCGTGGGGTGGAGTGGCCGTTTTTGCTTTGACGTTCATCTGCTTTCTAACGCTTGCGGTCCCTTTCGGGCGAGTGGGTAGTGCCAAGAAAGAACACAGTGCGCCACTCACCCCCAGCTTTGTTGACATCACGCAGCAGGCTGGGATCAATCAGAAGAACTCTCCTCCCCTTCTCGATCCGAAGATTCGGCACATCAACCCCTTGTGGGCCAACTTCATCTCGGGCGCTGCTGTCGGAGATTTCAACGGAGATGGCTTTGAGGACATTTTCATCGTCAGCTCCACCCGAGATGTGCCGAGTCGGCTTTACGTGAATAACGGCGACATGACGTTTACCGACGTGGCCGCGCGCGCTGGAGTGCCGTTCCTCAATGATGACGACAATTTCAGTGTTGGAGCCCTCTGGTTCGATTACAACAACGACGGCAAGCTGGACTTGCTGGTCCTGCGTTTCGGCCACAACCTGCTTTTTCGCAATAATGGCGACGGTACGTTCACGGACGTCACCGCTGCTGCGGGCCTCGGTAAAAAACGGCAGAATTCGCTCAGCGCCGTGGCCTTTGACTATGACAATGACGGAAACACCGATTTGCTCGTAACCGGGTATTTTGCCGACGACGTTGACCTGCTTCACCTGAAAAGCACCCGGTTTCTCCCGAACAGCGACCAGGGTGCCGACAACGGCGGTTCAAAAACCCTCTACCACAACAATGGCGATGGAACTTTGACCGATGTCAGCGCCCACTCGGGGCTCTCGCACACAGGATGGACGGTATCCGTTGGTCATGGAGATTACGATAATGACGGTTGGCAGGACGTCTACTTCGCCAACGATTGGGGGCCCGACAAGCTGTTTCACAACAACCACGATGGAACATTCACTGATGTAACTGCAGCGGCTATCGGCATTGATGGCAAGCACGGCATGAATGCCGAGTTCGGAGATTTCGACAACGATGGCTATCTGGATATTTTTGTGACCAACATAACCGAGCCGTGGCTTTTTGAATGCAACATGCTCTGGCACAACAACAAGAACGGGACCTTCACAAATCTGGCTCTGGAGACCTGCGATACCGGATGGGCTTGGGGCGGGAAGTTCCTTGACTTCGACAACGACGGCTTTCTCGATCTATATGTGGTAAACGGTTTTGTTTCCGCGGGTAAGGCCGATTACTGGCGCGACGTAACCCGGTTTCAAATGAGCCTGGGAAAGAATAACCGGCTCAGCATTGAGGATGCCAAAGACTGGCCTCCGATCGGCGACAAGAGCTTTGCCGGACACGAGCACAAAGCGCTTTTTCACAACGAGCAGAACGGTGCTTTTCGCGAGATGTCAGCAGAGGCGGGGGTCGACAATCTACTCGACGGGCGGGGCATCGCCTTGGCGGATTTTGACAACGATGGGGCCATGGATATGCTGGTCACCAACTCCAACGCTCGCCCCATTCTCTATCACAACGTTGCTGGCCGCCAGAACAACTACCTCGAATTCAAGGTAGTAGGCCGCAAGAGCAACCATGATGCCATCGGTACGAGGCTCACTCTGCGCTCCGGGGGTCTAAGTCAGATTCGTGAAGTGAATTGCGGTAATGGCTACGCCGCACAGAGCAGCACGAGGGTCCATTTTGGCCTTGGCAAATTTGACCAGGCCGAGAGCGTGGAAATTCACTGGCCCAGTGGAATCGTGCAGAGGCTGCAGAATGTGCGTGCAAACCAAGTACTCACGGTCGCTGAACCAGGACCGTAGATGCGTTAGAACATTTCGAAGAATCGTCGAGAAGACCTTCGGGACTGCGTGAGTCGGCAACGAACTGCCGCCATCTAAGGAGTTAGAGCGCCATGCGCAAATCACTATTGAACATGAGCAAAATCTGGGGGAAGCGCTTCCCCATCGCTTGCCTCCTCGGTGTCCTTATCTTGGTCCAGACGTCGTGGCCTGCCGAGCCCGGCAAGCCCCACCCGGTCACCATCGAAGATCTGCTCGGCCTCCGTAACGGCTTCAGCGCCGAAATTTCCCCCGATGGCCGTGAAGTTGTGTTCTCCGTTATGGAGCCCGGTAATCCGAGGGCGGCCAAGCCGCCGATAGCTAACCTCTGGATGGCGTCCGTAGACAGTGGCGCTCGCCCTACGCGGCTCACTGCGGGTCCCCAGACGGATTGGTCACCACACTGGGCATCCGACGGAAAGCGCATCGCTTTCCTTTCTTCGCGAAGCGGGTCAACCCACGTTTATGTGATTTCGCTGCCCGGGAGACGAACAACTCCGGTAACACCCGCAGACGTCGATGTTCTTCAGTTTTCTTGGTCTCATGACGGGCGGCGTCTGGCCATTTTGACTGACGACGATCGTGGCGAACATGATTATGGTCGACACCTAGCTGGCAGTGTCGACGAGGTCGTAATCAGTCGCAGGTCAAATTCTCTTCGCCTGTCAATCGTCGATCTCGCCACCGGCAACTTGCGCCCGATCACGCCTCCCGGGATCACAATTATGGGTTTTGACTGGTCGCCGGATGACGCCCAGCTCATAATCCTTTCTCGCAAATCCGATGGGCTGGAATATTTCCCAGTTTCGCCAGCCGACATAGGCAGTCTGGCAATAATTCCTGCCTCTGGTGGGGAAATCAAGACGTTTGCAAACTTGAAGGGAACCGGCGGCGCAGTGCGATGGTCTCCCGATGGATCACGGATCGCGCTTCAGGCCCACGATTCAAAGGGTATCGGCAAGTTGATGCGGACCATCATGGTATTCGATCTCCGGTCCGGTCAGCCTCCCCGGAATCTTCTCAGCAACTATCAGGGCAGCGTCCTTGACTTCGACTGGACGCCCGATGGCAAACAGATCGTCTTCACTGGCGCCGAGGGTGTCTACACTGGTATTCGCGTTGTGGATCTTGAATCGGGCGCTGTGGCTTCCACGCCCTTGCCCGATGGAGCAATGGAAGAACTGACTGTGAGTTCGGCTCGGCCGCGAATGGCGTTCTTTGATGCCGGGCCGCATCATCCTCGCGACCTCTGGGTGGCTGACCTGGAGGGACATCGCAGACAATTGACGGAATTGAATCCGCAAACCAAAAACCTGATTTTTGGCGACCAGGAAGTGGTTCGCTGGAAGACTACCGACGGCGCGTCGATCGAAGGGCTGCTGCTCAAACCTAACGATTTTCAGCCTGGCAAACGCTATCCGCTGGTGGTAATGGCGCATGGAGGAATCACGGGATGGTCTCGCTGGAAACACGGTTTTCTGACGGACGTCGGTCAAGTCATGGCAGCAGGCTACGGCTATGCTGTCCTGTACCCCAATCCTCGCGGCACTCCGGGCTACGGCACGCAGTTCGAAGACGCCCTAGTCGGCGACATCGGCGGTCGTGAGATCGTGGACATTCTGAAAGGTGTCGACTCTTTGATTGAGCAGAACATTGCAGATCCTGAAAGGCTTGGCATCGGCGGCT
>WNFO01003692.1_pt1 | contig 13069 bp, 15 predicted proteins | sample 5400251 | NCBI WGS metagenome assembly WNFO01 (sample SAMN13153354, study PRJNA577476) | soil metagenome | isolation source: 100 cm saprolite under Madrone tree | place: USA:California | collected 2016-06-14 | reverse complement strand
AGTTCCTCGCCGCCTGCCGCCAGCGTCCGGAGCTGGCGGGGGTCGCGGCCCCGTTCTCCGCCGCTGCGCCGCAAATCTACGCCGATGTGGACCGCGATAAAGTGTTGAAGCAAGGCGTCGCCGTCGCGGACGTCTACCAAACCCTGCAAACCTATCTGGGGGGGCTGTTCGTGAATCAGTTCAACCGCTTCGGCCGGCAGTGGCGCGTCTACCTCCAGGCCGAAGGGGACGAGCGCCAGAGCATCCAGGATATCAGGCATTATTACGTCCGGAATGCCCACGGCGCCATGGTGCCGCTCACGGCGCTCGTCACGACGCGCAGCCGCAGCGGGCCGGAATACACCAACCGCTTCAATCTCTACCGCGCCGCCCAGATCATTGGCTCGGCCGCGCCCGGGTACAGCTCCGGCCAGGCCATGGCCGCGCTCGAGGCGGTGGCCAAGGAGGTCCTGCCGGCCGAGATGGGCTACGAATGGGCGGACCTCTCGTACCAGGAAAAGCTGGCGTCTGGGGGCGCGGTCACGGCCTTCGCGCTATCGATGGTCTTTGTGTTCCTGATCCTCGCGGCGCTCTATGAGAGCTGGTCGCTGCCGTTCTCGGTGCTCCTGACGGTGCCCGTCGCGGTCTTTGGCGCCTTCGCCGGGGTCTGGCTGCGCCACTATAGCCTGGACGTGTATGCGCAGGTCGGTCTGATTGTGCTCATCGGGCTCGCCGGCAAGAACGCGATCCTGATCGTCGAGTTCGCGCAACTCGCCTTCGAGCGGGGGCAGAGCCTGGTGGACGCCGCGCTGGAAGGCGTGCGTCTGCGGCGGCGCGCCCTGTTTATGACCTCGTTCGCGTTCATCCTGGGCTGCGTGCCATTGTGGACCGCGGCGGGGGCGGGCGCGGCGGGGCGGCGCATCCTCGGCACCGTCGTGATCGGCGGGATGCTGATCGACACGCTCATCGCCAGCTTCCTCATCCCGGTGAGCTTCTATGTGGTCGAGAAGATCGCGCGCGCGGAGCAGAAGCGGGCCCTGGCCCCACACCCGGCGCTGCCAGTGGCACGGGAAGGAGACTAGGATGCCTGATCACGGGTATAGACAGGGTGCACGTGCGCTCCAGATGCGGTGGCTGCTGGCCGCAGTCGTGGTCAGTGTGCTGAGCGGCTGCATGGTGGGTCCAGATTATCAGCGGCCGGCGCTCCCCACCCCGGCGGTCTTTCGCGGGGCGGCGGAGGTCACAACCCCGCCTGACACCACAGCGCTGGGGGACCTGCACTGGTTTGACATCTTCAAAGACGAGCAGCTCCAAGCCTTGATCCGGACTGCCCTCGTCGCGAATTACGACCTCCGGACTGCCGTGGCCCGGGTCAACGAGGCGCGCGCCACGCTCGGCATCACCCGGTCGGAGCAGTTCCCCACCATTGCGGCCAGCGCGGATATCACGACCGTGCGCGCGTCCAAAAACGGCCTCACCCCTATCCCTCCAGGTGTCAGTCGCGATCGCACCGTCGGCAGTGTCCTGCTCAATCTGGTGTCGTTCGAAGTCGATGTGTGGGGCCGGTTGCGCCGCGCCACCGAAGCGGCGCGGGCCCAGGTGCTTGCCGCGGACGATACGCGCCAGGCGGTGCTCACGACGCTCGTGAGCGACGTCGCGACAGCCTATTTCGACTTGCTCGAACTGGACCAGGAACTGGAGATCGCCCAGCGCACGCTGGCGTCGCGCCAGCAATCGCTGCAGCTGATCGAAGTGCGCCGGCAAGGCGGCGTCGGGACGTTGTTCGATCTCCGCCAGGCCGAACAGTTGGTGTACAGCGCCACCCAGGTCATTCCTGATTCGCAGCGCCTGATCGAGCAGACGGAGAACCAGCTTCGCTTGCTCCTCGGGCAACCGCCGGGGGCGGTGCCGCGCGGCCAGCCCTTGACCGCCCAGGCCCACCCCCCCGCCGTGCCGCCCGGGCTGCCCTCGGCGCTGCTGGAACGGCGCCCGGACATCCGGGCCGCCGAGCAGACCCTGATTGCGGCCAACGCCAATATCGGAGTGGCCAAGGCCGCGTACTTTCCGACCATCAGTCTGACCGGACTCCTGGGGTATGAAAGCAATCAACTCTCGAGTCTATTTAAGGGGGCCAGCAGCACCTGGCAGTTTGTGCCCCAGGTGACCCAGCCGATCTTTACCGCCGGCCGCATCACCTCGCAGGTGCACCTCGCCGAGGCGCAACAGCAGGAGGCCCTCGTCCAATACGAAAAAACGATTCAAACGGCGTTCCGCGAAGTCTCGGATGCCCTCGTGCAGTCTCGCCGCGTCACCGAGATCCGCACACAGCAGGCCCTGCTCGTGACCACGCTACACGACCGCACGCGGCTCGCCTACATGCGCTACCAGGGCGGCGTCGATACGCTGCTCAATGCGCTGGATGCGGACCGGGACCTGTTCAACGCCGAGCTGAGCCTGGCCCAAACGCAACGCAATGCACTGCTGGCGCTGGTCCAGCTCTACAAAGCCCTGGGCGGGGGCTGGCAGCCCTGAAGGGGCGGCGGCGTGTTCTATCGGCACGTCTTGCAAGACGCCGCAGGGTCGATCGCACAGGAGACGCGGCACCCGATGACGACACCGCATTGTGCACGATGCGAAGGAGAGGAGTGATGACAACAGCAGGCACATGAACGTTTTGGGGCGTGCGCGGCTCGATCCCGGCGCCAGGACTTCATACGATCACGTTTGGCGGGAATACGTCCTGTGTGAGTGTGGAATATCGTGAGCATGTCATCATCTTTGATGCCGGCACTGGCTTGCGGCAACTCGGGCTGGCGCTCCTGGCCCGGGAGCAGCCGCCCATCACGGGCAGTCTCTTCTTAACCCATACGCATTGGGATCATATTCAGGGGCTGCCGTTTTTCACGCCGGCGTTTACCCCCGAGAATCACTTCATGATCTATGGCGAAGCCCGGCCACGGTATTCACTGGTCGAGTTGATGGCGGACCAGATCCAGCCTCCCTTTTTTCCCGTCGAGATGCAGGACTTGTTCCGGGCGCAGATCGATTTCCGCGAACTGGCGAGCGGCGACACCGTCGAGATCAACCCACAGATCCGCGTCACCGCCTTCCGTCTCACGCATCCGCATGCGGCCCTCGGCTATGTGCTCCAGCTCGCCGAGACGCGCGTCGCCTATGTCACCGACCACGACCACCCGCTTGAGCAGCTCTCGCCTGCCGTCCTGGAGGCGGTACGCAGCGTGGAGGTGCTCATCCATGATGCTCAATACAGCCGGGACGAACTTCAGCACGGGAAGCAGGGCTGGGGGCATAGTGCCTGGGAAGATGTGGTCCGCTTAGCCCAGGAGGCCCAGGTCCACCAGCTCTTTCTGTTCCACCATGACCCGGCGGCGACCGACGAGCATCTGAACGAGCGCCAGTTCCTGGCACAGCAGATCTTCCCACAGGCCTTTGTGGCCCGCGAAGGGCTGAAAGTGCCGCTGCCCAACGGCAACAGCGTCTAACCGCTGGGGCAACGTCTAGCGCTCGCTCTGGCCTCCTGGAGGCATGAAGCATGTTTGATCTCCTACAAACCGCGATAAATTGAGCGAAAATCTTTGCCGACGGCGTGCAAGTCTTGCGCTTTCTGGATGGGCGCTGGCGGATCACAGGCGCCGTCGCCAAATATCGTCTATGGCAGCAAGCTCTGAGCAACCCCACCTTCGCGGACAGACTCTTCGTGACCGCCCTGAACCTCGCAGCAGATCGCCGTGGCGGTCTGCTGGTGGGGCTCGATGACCCGAGCGCAGTCGGTCGCCTCATTTCCCACTCCGATCTGCTGAGCTCGACGCCCAGCCCGCACCCTGCCCCTGGCCATACGTCAAAGGATCAATTGCATTATTTGCTACGCGACAAGTGTGTGCTCACGCTGCCGACGACGATTCTCGAGACTATCGCGCGCATTGATGGCGCCTTCATCTTGGATACCGACGCGCACTTACTGGCGTTTGGCGCGATCTTACATTACCCAGATCTGGCGGCTCTCCATCCTGAAAATATCGAAGGCGGGCGTGCCTCCGCGGCCATTGCGGCGTCACGGTTTGGGAGAGTGCTCAAGATGAGCGAAGACGGGCTAATCTCCTTCTATCACCACGGCCAACATATGTGGGACATGTAGGAGCCACCACGCCGTGACGCACTGTCGAATCATGCGGTCTCAAATCTGCGGCTTAAACGCTGGGTCCCACGTTCAAGGGGTCTGACTGAACCTATTGTTTTTCTCTACTGAGGGTGCTTCATACCACGAGGAGTCGAGCCCCAGTGCGTCACAGATCAGCACATGATGGGGCTGGATACCATATACCTGCATACCTGCGCGATCTCTTACACGCCTGTCCATAATTGGACTTGAGCGACCTGAGCACATAAGGCCAACACCATCGCTGCCGTGGGGATCGCTGTTCAATGCCCAGAAAACGCGCGTTCTGTATCGCCCCAGGCCCTTGCGGCATCACACGCCCTTGCCTGTCTCGGCACAGCAATTATGGCTCTTTGCATTGGCTCCTACCGGGCAAGATCCGGTTATTTCCGCACTGGGGTAACGGATGTCTTGGCCATGTTTCACGCGCGCTGTTCTCTGGGTGATACGCAAGGTGAGATAAAAACCAGTGGCGCAAAGGAGGTCACGTTGCTGGAAGTTAAAGAGGAGGAGTTAGAGGCTCTCGCGTTCGGTGAGAAAGACGATCAGCGGGTAGAGGTCGTGCATATGTTTGATGGCGTCCGCTCTTTTGTTGGCGTCCGCCAGTTGGTGTGCGCCTCGCTCCCAGCACGTCCTATGGTACCATTCTCCGTCCCGAAAAACCGCGGGGACGGTTACCTTGCTTTTACAGCGAGCGCAGTGGTGCTGCGCAAGCTCGGTGTCCAGGGGCATCCCGTATCCTTTTTGCACTCGTCACAACGCGCTTAGAACGTGTGGAGTCCTTCAATACTCATGGGGGTGAGCCAGCCGACAGACCAATGGAGGAAGAGCCGATTATGCTTTTTACAGTATGCAAAGGCAGGATGGGCGATGTCACGGGACACCTGTTTCATACTATCACCTCATTATCCAATACAACATCCCAGAGAGCAGGATGATGCCGGTGACGAGTGCTGCGAAACTGATTGCATGGGCGTGTTTATGGGGACAATGCATTGGTGGACCCTTTGACACCGCGCTCTTATTGGATTCCAGGGGCTTATGCTCCACCATGGTCCGAGAAGTGCACCTCCTGATTGAAAAAGAAGGGCTGCAAGGAGGAAAGGGTGACAACAAGTGGGTTGGACGACATCGGCCCATCCACGACCCTGGAATCCAACAAGAGCCATAAGGGTTAGCGATACTGCGCCCGGTAGCGCCGTTCGACGTCACGACACAGGACTTCTGCGCCACCGGAGATCTTGAGACACGTGAGCGTCAGCTCCCGCACACGCCCGGTGGCTGATGCCTGAAAGCCCAGGGAGCCCTGGACATCAGCCGTGCCGTCCCATGCAGCTTCGAGAACGCTGCCTTCCTCGTGTTTCAGGTGCGCGCCCATAGCGACAACAACAGCCTTCAGGGTCTCGATGGCCTGTGCTCCATCAGGGCGTGTCGGCAGCGCGAGATGAAACACGATATCGGCGTCCTGCGCCCCCACGCGACTCGTGACGAGCAGTAGGAGTAGGGACAGAGTGAGTAGCACACGAGGCATAGCGCTCTCCTTGCATGCAGGTTGTGTGGCAGGCTCAACCGGGTGCAGCGCGTGCCACAGCGCCCTGAACCCTCACGGGCTCAGGGGCTGTCCGATACAGGCCTGGGTCGTATTGCAACCGTGGAGATGGTGGCTGTCATGGTTGTGATCTCTCAGGGGTCATTTTCATCTCTATCGACGTTTGCCACACCACCCACAGGTCTCATCACCCACCGCGACCACGCCGAGGCGCAGCAACCGCACCACCTCCCCGTCCAGCACACGCTCCTTACTCTCCGCGCCTGCACGCTGCAGTACGCCCGGGCGTCGTGATGCCGTCAGCGCGGCGCTTCTCCACCACTCGATGAGATGCTCCGGGCGGCCATAGGTGACAGGGCCGGCCGCCCCACCCAGGGACCGGGCACCAGGCGGGCGCGCGCCCGACCGCCGTCTCCCGGCCCGGACGCGGCGCCCGGGGGCCCGTGGCGGCGCCCCGGCCAGGCGGCCCACCTGGTCCGTGTCACCTGGCCAGGGGCGCACGCATCTCATGGGCAGGAACAGTCCAAACACGCGTGGTGAGAGAGGCACGGGCCTCCAGACCAGAGGCGTGGACGGCTGCGGGAGCCCCACACTGCCAGCCAGGGTGGGACAGACGTATGCAGCGCAGAAAGGCGTGTGGATCCAGCGGATATCACTACGACGTTGCGAGAGAACACTCTCACTCAGGAGGAAACGCACATGAAGATCGGACGACTGGGCGTATGGGCGCTCGTGGATTGTTTGACCGCAAGCGCCGAAGCCGCATTCGCGCGCGACGTGGAACAGTGGGGCTACTCGGCACTCTGGATGGGAGAAGCGCTGGGCCGCGACGTCCTCGTGAATGCCGCATGGTTGCTCGCGAACACCCGCACGTTGGTCATTGCCTCCGGGATTGCAAACATCTTTGCACGCGACGCCATGGCCATGGCTGCGGCACGCGGGCAGCTCAACGAGCAATCGGGCGGAAGATTTCTGCTCGGCATGGGCATTTCGCACGCACCGCTCGTCAGCGCGATGCGCGGTCACACCTATGAAAAACCGGTGACGACCATGCGCACCTACGTCGAAGCAATGGCGCGTGCGCCGTACATCTCGCCGCGGCCGTCCGATGCGATGCCGACGGTCATTGCCGCACTCGGCCCAAAGATGGTGGCGCTCGCGCGCGATGGCGCCGATGGCGCGCATCCCTATAACACGACCGTGGCGCAAACGGCCGAAGCACGCGCCATTCTCGGCCCACACAAACTCCTCTGTGTCGAACAGAAACTTCTGTTGGAAACGAACGCCTCACGCGCCCGCGAGATCGCGCGCGCCTATCTGCTGCCCTATCAACGCCTGCCCAACTATGTGAACAGTTGGCGGCGCGCGGGCTTCGACGACAGCGATTTCGCCGACAAGTTGTCGAATCGACTCATCGACGCACTGGTCGCGTGGGGCGATGAAGATGCGCTCGTCGCGCGCATCCGCGAGCACTGGCAGGCGGGCGCGGATCACGTCTGCATGCAAGCACTGCATGCGGATCCGAGCAAATCGACGCTCGATGGACCTAATATCGACTTGATCCAGCACCTTGCGCCGCTCGCACGTGAGAGCAACACGCCGCGGTGAGTTTCGCCTGTACCGGGGGGCAGAGCGGCGAAGAGGGGCGGGAAGACGGCCGTGCCGAGAACGAAGGTTCCGTCAACTGGGCCTGTATGCCGCCTATGCTCATTCTGGCAATAAACGAGAAAGGATATGCTCATGAACACCCCTCATGACACGATCGAGCACTTGGTCCAAGCCATCAACCGGGGCGATACGAATGCGGCCGCGGCTCTCTATGAGAAAGAAGCGGTCATGGTCGCCCAGCCGGGCGCCTTGGCGGCCGGAGCCTCGGCACGGCGCCAGGCGCTGGCCGGATTCATCGCCCTGAAGCCGACGTTGACGATGGAGGCGCGCGAGGTGGTCCAGACGGGAGATCTTGCGCTGTATCTTTCGCGGTGGAACCTGCGCGGCACGGGGCCGGATGGGAAAGAGGTGCGCATGAACGGTTCCTCAACCGATGTCTTGCGGCGTCAATCGGACGGTCGGTGGCTCATCGTGATCGATAATCCTTGGGGCATCGCTCTTCTTACGAAATAGATCCTGTGAAGACGTCCTTCTTTGCCGTGGGGCATTCCAACCGGACGCTAGAGTTCCTGGTGGGACTCGTGCTCGGGTATGAGATCGAGCGTTTGGTCGACGTCCGCACGGTGCCGCGCTCCCGGCACAATCCCCAGTTCAACCGCGACTCCCTGCCGCAGAACCTCCGTTCAGTAGGGATCGCCTACACGCTGTACCGGGGGGCAGAGCGGCGAAGAGGGGCGGGAAGGCGGCCGTGCCGAGAACGCAGGTTCCGTCAACTGGGCCTGTATGCCGCCTGTGCTCCACAGCCCGCTCAAAGAACGGGCCGCCCGCCCACAGGACCACCGGCGTCGCCGGCGGGAGCTGCTGCACACCAAAAGCCAAGCGGTCACTCCCATTGTTCCGGTACGGGCTCGCTACGCGCCGAGGAGGCCCGTGCTCTAGAGGTGACAGGCAGACGAGTAACCATCTGCGTGACCGGTTCTCGCAATTCCAGGGACCACAAGAGGTGATGCGGGCGCATCCTCGCGGCGCTCCCGCGGGATGCGCGGTGGTGTGTCACCGACGGTCACGACGCCGTGGGCTTCCCAAGCTGGAGGTCGGCGCGCAGCGCCGGTGGCAGAGAGGTGGCAGGTCGTGCCGCTTCCTGCCACCATCTGCACCTTGCGACGCGCATCATTTCGGCCCGCTTGACCTCTTCAACACCCGCTCGAAGTGCAACGTGGGTTCTGCCTGATCAGAGAGTCAGCGCTTCGGACAGTCGCCTCATCGACGACGCTTGCAACTGCCGACGGGTCGTCATCATCATTGCTTTCGATGCTGGCCCGGTTTCTCCGCAGGCACCCAGGAGGTAAATCCGCCTACCTCGACGGCCCGCCAAGCAGTTCCGGTCATCGCCCTGTGCACAATGCGTCACAGGTTCTGCAGAGTGGGTGCGTGACGAAGTCTTCCTCAACCCCTCCATATGCAGATCTCGATCCCTGGCACAGGCATTGCCGGACTCGGGCGGGATCATCCAGAACAAGGGCGAGGTCGAGCGCTGGTACACGGTCCGGGAGACACTGCGATTCTCTGCCACCGCCCCGAGGGAACAAGCCGTAACCTTCTATCGAGGGACGCATTGCCTCGGCGCCTCGTCCGCGTCCCAGCAGGAATCCGAGACGGATCGTCCTCCTTGCTGCCTCGACCGTGCGGTACTTGAAACGCTCCAGCACACTCACGCTTCACGCTGGACTATCACATGCGTCTGTCACGCTGGCCTGGCACCACCCGCCTTTGCCTGGGGCGTAACGCGGTTCATATGTTGAAGGGCCTTGGAGACCCTCGTCTCCCCGTCGAAAGGAGGGCAGATGAGGAAGTTTAAAGCACGTTCAGGGGGTGTGGGAGCCGCATCGCCAGGGGCGCGGGAGCGGGTGAGTAGGTCGCGGACACCGCTCAGACTGACGCGGAACCGAGTGGCCACGTGCCGCCTGGAGCCCTCACGGTTCTCGTTGGTGTGCACCACCCGGAGACGGCAATCACGTGCGGAGGGTCGCAGAGACAGCTCCGTGCAGGTAGGCTTCCCCTCCGCCTCTATCGTGGTGCATGCCAGCGCCAACCGTTATCCGAGCACCCCGAGGCGCGCCCCCGACCGCCGTCTCCCTGCCCGACCGTGGCGCCCGGGGGCACGTGGCGGCGCCACGGCCAGGCGGCCCACCTGGTCTGTGTCACCTTGCCAGGGGTGCCAGCATCTCATGGGCAACCACAATCTTCAGAGGAGGTCGAACCATGTCGAGATTAGAAGGCAAAGTGGCTCTGGTAACCGGGGCGTCTAAGGGCATCGGGGCGGGGATCGCCAAGGGGTTGGCCGCGGCCGGGGCGTCTGTCGCAGTGAATTACGCCTCCGACCGGGGCGGCGCAGAGGCTGTGGTCGCAACGATCACCGCCTCTGGCGGCCGGGCAATCGTAGTCCCTGGCGACGTTTCCAAGTCAGCCGACGTAGCGCGACTGTTCGTCGACACTACGGCGGTCTACGGCGCGCTAGACGTGCTCGTGAATAATGCCGCGGTCTACAAACTCGGGCCAATAGAGGCGATGACCGAGGAAGAATTCCACCGGGAGTTCAACACGAACGTACTCGGTCCCCTTCTGATGATTCGTGAGGCCGTCAAGTACTTCGGGCCGCGGGGTGGCAGCATCATCAACATTGGCTCGATGGCGTCGCAATTGACCCCGCCGAACCTGTCGATCTACGCCGCAACGAAGAGTGCCCTCGACGCAATCACAGGGGTGCTCGCAAAGGAGTTGGGGCCGAGACAGATTCGCGTGAACTCAATCAACGCCGGGGCAACGGCAACCGAGGGCGCTCGCGCGGCTGGCATTATCGGAGTCGGAAGTGAGTACGAGAAGCAAATGATTGCCATGACGCCACTCGGCCGCGTCGGGCAGCCCTCGGACATCGCGCCGATCGCAGTGTTCCTGGCCTCCGACGAGTCCAGTTGGCTGACGGGGGAACGCATTTCGGCCTCCGGCGGCTGGCGCTAGGCCGCTATTCCCAAAAGAGAAACTGAATTGAGAAGCCTAAATCGCGCTACAAAGGAGATTCACATGAACAGTACAAGCAACCTGCTCGTGTTGGGTGTAACAGGACAAGTAGGCAAACTTGTCGCAAAGAATTTAAAAAGGAGTGAAGCAAACTTGTCGGTAGGGTCGCGAAGGAAAGCGAATCTGGAAGAGCTCGCCGATCAATTTGGGGCATCGCGCTTTATCGATCTCGATGATCCACGAACTTTCGATGAGGCATTGAAAAACGTCACGGGGATCTTTCTTATAACTGGATATACAGTTGACATGCTTGTGCAAAGCAAAACACTGATCGATGCGGCAAAGCGAAACGGTGTAAATCATATTGTGCACCTGGGCGCATTTACGCGAGAACATGACTGCTACACGACGGTTTTCGCCTGGCATCAGATGATCGAAGCATATCTTCGCGACAGCGGCGTTGCATGGACGAATGTACATCCCAATATGTTTATGCAGAATTTGCTATCGGCATGGACGGTCAAAGGTGGTCTGTACAGTGTATACACTTCCAAACCTCTTGGGTTTAGTGCTTTGGAAGATGTCGCAGAAGCTGCAGCCGTCATTCTCATGGAAGGGCCGGAAAAACACCGTGGAAAGGACTATTGGTTTTCAGCGGACGTACTTGATCCGCAGCAAGTGGCTGAAACTCTCACTGCGGCTACCGGTCATAAGTTCACAGCAGCAGTTCGTGACCCCGAACGTTTCCTAAAAGAAATGGCGCTGCCGCCTGGTTCAACGTTCGAACCAGCGTATGCAAAGGGAGGAAACGAATTGTTCCGACAGGTCGAGGACGGAAGAATGGCGTACATTGGAAGCGTAGCAGACGATACAAAGACACTTCTAGGTCGCGAGCCATTGTTGCTGCGGGATTGGGCAAAGTTGCACGCCAATGAGTTGTTGGAGATTGCGGGTAGCTAAAACTATGGCAGCCCGGGCGTTTACGAGGCTTACAGCCAGGGATCCTTGAGCGCGAATTTGAACGCTCACTAGCCAACTCACGAATCAGGGAACCCGGTATCACTAAGGAAAAGGAGAATCTATGAACATTGGCGTGATTGGAACTGGAAATATTGGTGAAGTGATTATCAGGAAATTAAGAGATGTAGGTTATCCAGTGAAAATGGCACATGCACGGGGCCCAGAGTCACTAAAAGACCTCGCAGCGCAAACGGGAGCAATACCGGTTTCAGTTGAACAAGTCGTTCAAGATGTCGATATGCTCTTCATTGTTGTCCCTCAAAAGTCGATTCCAGAACTACCGAAAGGATTTTTAAATAAAGCAAAAAAAGAAACCATTGTTATTAGACATTATCGGAAATAGGGCTTTTGTAGCCTTAACACTCGTACTTTCAATGGCTAAAAATTGTTTCCGATAATGTCTATTGATGTTGGCAATTATTATCCCTTTCGCGACGGCCGTATCGATGAAATAGAAAATGGCCTCACGGAAAGTGTGTGGGTTGAGAGGCAGATTGGGCGGCCCGTGGTCAAAGTCCTCAACACGATTCCCTCAAAGGCTTTGATGGCGGCGGGACGTCTCGCTGGAAGTAGAGATCGTGTCGCTCTTCCGATTTCTGGAGACAATCCCAAGGCAAAAGAAATCGTTGCTCAACTCATTGATCGAATTGGGTTCGATTCTGTTGACGCCGGAACAATCGCTGAGTCGTGGCGGCAACAACCTGGATCTCCGGTTTACTGCACCAATCCGACGAAGGAGGAACTTCAGTTGTGGTTAAAAAACGTCGACCGTTCTTCACTTGCCACCGACCGAGAGAAGGGGTCGAAAAAATATTATGCTCTCTTGGATGCGGACTACCAAGCGCAAATTAAAGCCTTTCGCTCGGTGTTTATAAAAAGATAAAACAATAAGTATAGATAGAAAGGCTAACCAACTGGACGAGAGTCCTCTCGACTGTCTCGCTGGACCAAGCGCAAAAGGCGGATAGGAAGTTTAAAGTACTTTTCACGCCGCGCCGCCCCCGGCGCTGGCGGGCCGCCCCGCACGCCGCGGCGGAGCGGCCCGCAGCCCGGCAGAGCGCGGTGGAGCGCGACGTTGGCTGGGGCTGGACCGGCGCCACAGCAGGCGGGAGGGGAAGGGCCGCCCTTAATGAGGCGGCCCTCCGCCGACGCAGTCGCGGGGAACGGTTGGGATGGGGGGTGAGCTTGTATGCAGGGTATTGCTATCGTCGAAGCGGATCTTGGTAATCCACAGCACCAGGACGCCATCGTCCATCTGGTCGATGCCTATGCCCGCGACCCGATGGGCGGTGGCAAGGCGTTGCCCGAGGAGGTGCGTACGGCACTCATTCCCGGGCTGCAGCGTCATCCCACGACGTTGGTGTTTCTTGCCTGGCACAGCGCCACGCCGGTGGGGATTGCCATCTGCTTTGTCGGGTTCTCGACGTTTCTCGCACGCCCGCTCATCAACATCCATGATCTCGCCGTCCTCTCTACGTATCGTGGTCAGGGCGTTGGACGTCTGCTGCTGGAACAGATCGCGGCCAAGGGGAAAGCCCTGGGCTGCTGTAAACTGACGTTAGAGGTGCGGGCAGACAACTATCCGGCACAGCGACTCTATGAGGCGGTGGGCTTTGACGGCGCCGCCTCATACGGTGGTGCGGTGCAGGTATGGTTCCTGGAGAAGCGGCTTTAACCAGCCCTACCCTATTGCCCTACCTCTCCAGTTCTCGACAACT
>WNFO01005623.1_pt1 | contig 13071 bp, 10 predicted proteins | sample 5400251 | NCBI WGS metagenome assembly WNFO01 (sample SAMN13153354, study PRJNA577476) | soil metagenome | isolation source: 100 cm saprolite under Madrone tree | place: USA:California | collected 2016-06-14 | reverse complement strand
TGCAGGGTGACGTTGACGCCGCTGGCGGCCAGGTTGAAGCGCAGCCCGATCTCGGTCGCCGCGACCTTGATCACGACGCCGTTCTGATTCTGCAGATAGACGGCATTTCCGCCGCCGGCGATCGCCGCGCCGGCCGAAAGGGCCACATAGTTGCCGTCGAAGTCGGACAGCTTGTTGAGGTGATAGACGTTGCCGCTGGCGGAGTAGCTGCTCGCACCGACGTCGACGATCGACAGCCCGCTGATGCTGAAGTTGTGCTTCCGATTGTTGAAAGTCAACGAGCCATTACCCCAGGTATAGCCGATACCCGCCGCGACCGCGCCACCGCTCAGCTCGACTGAGCCGTCGGCGGGAGTCGAATCCGAAACCGAGGGCGTGGAAGTGTCTCCGGCAAAAGCCGGCGGCAGAATTGCTCCGAATGTTGCAACGGCAAGACTGGCAACCCATCTGTTCATACAAGTCTCCTGCGGAAAAAGGTTGATAAAAATCGAGAACAAATTGACCTCAGTAATAGCGGGCGAATCGATGTGCCGGAGGATGACTCCGAACCCCCACGTGTTCTGGTGGATGGAACAGCGCGACAGAGCAGCGCTGCGCGAGCCGCCAGTGCGGCGCGGCCATGCGAAATCGGACGTGAGTTGCAACGGCCATGCGAGTCGAGCTCTGTTCCCGCAATATGCCGCAACACCTCGCCTGAGTCTTGTTTAAACGCGCGCGCATTTTTGATTTCGTGCGAATAACTGCTGTAAGTCCTACGCTGCTACCGCAACCCGCGGCGAAAAATCGGAATAGTTCCGACCACCGGTGGGACTTCACAGAACGAGAACGCCTTCGCGATCGGCATGAAGTCGAAGAATACCTTTTAGTGCCTGCCTCCGACCTTGGAGCACAAAAGCGCAAAGCCTTGAACTATTTGAAAGAAGGGCGGTCGCGCCGATGCAAACATTCTGGGACCGTTGCCCGGAGGCAGAGCATGAAGCGTCAAAGGCGGAGTTTTTCAACCCCCAGTGCGGCCGCTGCGCTGCTGATTTCACTGAGCTCGATTGGATTGGAGCCTGCCTCGGCGGCTGACTCGCCGGCGCCGGTCAATGCCGCTCGCCTGGACAACGCCGAGCGGGACAGTGGCAATTGGCTCAGCTACGGCCGGACCTACTCGGAGCAGCGCTACAGTCCGCTCGCCAGAATCTCCGACAGCAACGCCAAGCAGCTCGGCCTGGCCTGGTACGCCGACCTCGATACCGATCGCGGCCAGGAGTCCACGCCACTGGTCATCGACGGGATGCTGTATGTGTCGACGGCTTGGAGCATGGTCAAGGCGTACGACGCCAAGACCGGCAAGCCGCTCTGGTCCTACGACCCTCAGGTGCCGCGCGAGCTAGGGGTCAACGGGTGCTGCGATGTGGTGAGTCGCGGTATCGCGGCCTGGAACGGCAAGATCTACGTGGCCACATTCGACGGAAGATTGATTGCGGTCGATGCGAAGACGGGCAAGGACGTCTGGAGCGTGGTCACCGTCGATCGGACCAAGCCGTACACCATCACCGGCGCGCCGCGCGTCTTCAAGGGCAAGGTGGTGATCGGCAACAGCGGCGCCGAATACGGCGTTCGCGGCTACATCTCCGCCTATGACGCCGAGACCGGCAAGATGGTGTGGCGCTTTTACACGGTACCCGGCAATCCGGCCGAACCGTTCGAGAACAAGGCGATGGAAATGGCCGCCAAAACGTGGGCCGGTGAGTGGTGGAAGGAAGGCGGCGGCGGCACGGTCTGGGATGCGATTTCGTACGATCCGGAGCTGAATCTCGTCTATTTCGGCGTGGGCAACGGCCTGGAATGGCCGCGCGCCAGGCGCAGCGCGGACAAGGGCGACAACCTGTTCCTGTCGTCGATCGTGGCCCTGAATGCGGACACCGGGGCTTACGTATGGCATTACCAGGCAACTCCGGGCGAGGAATGGGACTTCGACGCGGTTCAGCAGTTGATGCTCGCCGATCTTGAGCTCGGCGGGAAACGCCGCCAGGTCCTGATGCAGGCCAACAAGAACGGCTTTTTCTACGTGCTCGATCGTCGGATGGTCTACATCCCGGCGCAGGAGATCGGGAAGAAGTTCACTCCGCTCAAGGATTTTCAGATTTCGCCCGAGGGTTGGAATCTCGGCGTCGCCGTAGATGGCACGCCCGAACCCAAGAAGGGTTACCTGCTGGCGTGGGACCCGGTGAAGCAGAAGGAGGTCTGGCGGGCCGACCATCGTGGGCCGTGGAATGGTGGCGCCGTCGCCACGGGCGGGAACCTGGTCGCTCAGGGAGACGCTGCCGGGTATTTCAATGTGTACCGCGCCGATACGGGTGAGAAGCTGTGGTCGACGTTCGCGCAGTCCGCGATCATGGCCGGGCCGGTGACCTACGAGGTGGACGGTGAACAGTACATCGCCGTGTTGTCGGGCTGGGGATCGGCGTTTTCGCTGCAGGCGGGTCGGGTTGCGGCCTCATCGGGCAACCTGCGTAACGTAAGCCGCGTTCTGGTGTTCAAGCTGGGCGGCACCGCGACGCTGCCGCCGCTCGAGCCTCGCCAGCTCGTGATCAATCCGCCCGCCGACACGGCGAATGCGGCCACGATCGCCACGGGCGGAGCGCTGTTCGGGCGCTTTTGCAGCGTGTGTCACGGCGAGAGTGCGGTGGGAGGCGGTGTCGTGCCTGACCTTCGTGCATCGAGCTTCCTCGGCAACGATTTCTTTTACGAGATCGTGCTCAACGGTGCAATGAAGGACAACGGTATGGCATCGTTCAAGAGCATCCTCGATCATCAAAAGGTGGAGGCAATCCGCGCTTATGTCATTCACCGAGCCAACGAAGACAAGCAGCACCCATAGATATCGAGACCGGCCGCACGCTGTAGGAGAAGGTAATGAACGGTGGCCCGATCGAGGGACTCCTGCTTTCGGCAGCTCTAATGTGCGCGAGCACTTGCGCCTACGCAGACGAAATCAGTCCCAACCAGGGACTTCTGGGTGATTGGGGCGGAATGCGCTCAGGGCTCTACCAGAACGGAATCGACTTCCAGCTTGGTTATACGTCCGAGCTTGCGTACAACCCGCGCGGTGGCGACCGCCATCTGGCGCGCGTTGCCGATCAGGTGGCTGTCGGCGTGACGTTCGACCTGGGCAAGCTTGTGGCGTTGCCCGGCGGGACCTTTCAAATCACGACCACTGATAGAAACGGCAAGAATCTGAGCGAAGTAGCTGACTTGCGCACGCTGCAGCAGGTGCAGGAGATCTACGGACGCGGCAGCACATGGCGCTGGACGCAGTTCTGGTACGACCAAGCGCTTTTCGACGGCAAGCTCGACCTGAAGCTCGGTCGGCTGGGTGTCGGCGAGGATTTCATGTCGTTTTCATGTCTCTTCGAGAATCTCAGCTTTTGCGGCTCGTTGCCAGGAAATATCGTCTCGACCTGGTACAACTGGCCCGTCAGCCAGTGGGGAGCGCGGGTTAGGTTCAACTTCGCGTCGGACTGGTATGCGAAGATCGGCGCTTATCAGCTCAATCCCGGCTATCTCGACACCAGGAACTCGTTCCGGCTCAACAATCCGGACGGTACGGTCGGGGCGTTGCTTTCGGCTGAGGTGGGTTGGACGCCAAAGCTCGGCGCTGCCGGATTACCGGGCAGCTACCGGATCGGGCTGTGGTATGACAGTTCCAACCAGCCCGATGTGTTCCTCGCCGCCAACAACCAGCCGCTGACCCTCAACGCCGGGCTGTCCCCACGCATGCGAGACAGCGAGACAGGCGGCTATGCAATGGCGCAGCAGCAGCTCACCACAGTTTCCGGGGATCGATCGCGTGGCCTCAGCTTGTTCGCGAACTTCGTTCAGGCGGACCGCAATACCGCTCGCGTCGATCAGCTGATTACGCTCGGATTCTTCTACGCCGGACCGTTCGATGCGCGGCCCCGGGACGATTTCGGCTTTGCGGTAGGACGGACACACGTCAACAGCCGCATAGCCGACGGCGAAGCGCTGCAAAACATCGTCAACAGGCGGTCGCTGCCGATTCAGGGCTCGGAATATCCATTCGAGCTCTACTACAGCATCAACGTCGCCTGCCGGCCGACGTCGCCGGTGTGCGGGCTGACACTGCGCCCCAATGTTCAGTACATCCGTCAACCCGGTGGCACGAGCCAGAACACGGACGTGGTCGTCATCGGATTGAAGACCATCTTCACGCTATAGACGCCCTGCGAACACAAAGGAGGAAACGACATGTCACCGCAACGATTGCTGCTGTCAATCGCAACGCCCGTCGCGTTCTTGACGTCCGTGGCATCTGCCGACGAGGGCGCCGGCTGGTTCACGCGCGACCAGGTAGCCACCGGCCATTTGCAGTACGCCGCGAAATGCAGCGTCTGTCATGGCCCCAATCTGAAAGGTGGCGGCGCTCCGGAGCTCGTCGGACGCGGATTTTCAGCCAAGTGGAACGGCAAGACCTTGACCGACCTGTACACGTACACGCGCGATCAGATGCCGAAGGGCAACGGCGGCTCGCTGTCGGAGCAGGATTACGCAGACGTCGTCGCATTCCTGCTATCCCGAAACGGCTTTGCGGCAGGAACGATCCGGCTCGAGCCGAAGTCGCCGATGAATCGCGTGCTAGTGGTCTCCGATTCGGCGTCAACGACTGACGCGCAGGCCGCTGACGCCGCTCCTGTCAAGCTTGGGGAACTCGCTGGCCCGGTCAAGCAACCGAGCACCCACCAGCCAACACAGGCGGAGCTCGACCGCGCGGATGAATCCGACTCCGGCTGGTTGATGTACAACAAAGGCTACCAAGGCAACCGCTACTCGCCACTCACCGAGTTGAACGTCGATACGGCGAGCAAGCTGCGGCCGGTTTGCATGGTGCAGCTCGGCGAACTTGGCACTTTCCAGACCGGGCCCGTCGTCTATGACGGCGTACTGTACGCGACGACGCACCTTGGCACCTACGCAATCGACGCGACCAGCTGTCGACGTCTGTGGAGCCACCAGCACGTCGCCCAGGGGCCAGAGATGAACGCCACCAACAAGGGCGTGGCGCTCGCTGACGGCCGGATAATTCGCGGCGCGCAGGATGGCGCTGTCTACGCATTGGACGCAAAAACCGGGGACCTTCTCTGGGAACGGCAAATCGGAGACTGGTCGATTGGCGAAGGTGTGGGCGCCGCGCCGCTGGTTTGGAACGGTCTTGTCTTCGTCGGGAAGGCCGGGGGCGATTGGGGCATCCGAGGCTCCGTCATGGCGCTCAATATGGAAGACGGATCGCTCGCTTGGCGCTTCGATGTGACGCCAACTGGCAATCAGATCGGCGCAGAGACGTGGCAAAGTCCCGAAAGTACACAGCACGCTGGAGGCCCAGTGTGGGTCACTTTTGCACTTGACCGTACCACGAACACGCTGTTCGTTCCGGTGGGCAATCCCGGTCCGGACTTCAACAAAGCCGTGCGTCCGGGAGCCAATCTGTTCACCGACTCGCTCATCGCCCTCGACGCGAGTACAGGAAAGCTCAAGTGGTGGCATCAACTCAGGTCCAATGACGAGCATGACTGGGATACGACTGTCGTTTCGGTGTTCGATGCGCGGGACAGGAAGCTTGTTGCGACTGCAGGTAAGGACGGCGTGCTGCATGTCCTTACTCGGGACGACGGCCAGCTACTTTTCAAACTACCGGTAACGACGGTGCTCAACCATGATGTGCCGCTGACGCCGGAAGGCGTGCGAGTCTGCCCCGTCGCCGGCGTGCAATGGAACGGTCCGGCTTACAGCCCGAGGACCGGCCTGCTGTACGTCAACGCGATTGACTGGTGCACCATATTTAAGCTTGGCCCGATTCCTAAGTGGGTCGCGACCGTGCCATATACGGGACTCTCCAATGGCTGGGGAACGAACGATCCCCTTGACAAGTGGCGCGGATGGATCAACGCGGTTGATCCGGCAAGCGGCAAGATGCGCTGGCGCATCGAGTCTCCGACGCCGATGTACGCGGCCGTAACGCCGACCGCGGGAGACGTGCTCCTGACCGGGGATTTGAATGGAAACCTCCTTGTGCTCGACGCGCGCGACGGAAAAGAGCTGTATCGCTTCAACACGGGCGGCCCACTCGCGGGCGGAGTCGTCACGTATCAGCGCGAGGGTAAGCAGTACGTTGCCGCGGCGAGCGGCAACAGTGGGGGTTCGATTCCTCTCGTCGGCAGCGCGACAATCGTAATCTTCGCATTGTGAAAGATCGAGGGAGAAAGACAAATGCCAGAGGGCCATGGGCAGCTGCTCAACGGAAGACAGGGATGAAAACTATCAATTGTGATCACCGCTACGTTCGGACCCTCATGGTTCCCGTCGTCCTTTTCGTTGCGAGCTCCATCGCGCCGGCCGGGGCCGCAGGGCCGGCGGCCGATGTGGACGGCGCCCGCATCGAAAGGGCCGAGCAGGATCCGGCCAACTGGATCACGTACGGCCGCACCTACGGCGAGCAGCGTTTCAGTCCATTGGACCGGATCACCGCCGAGAACGCCAAGCAGCTCGGGCTGGCCTGGTATGCCGATATGGACACCGATCGCGGTCAGGAGGCGACGCCGCTCGTGATCGACGGAGTGATGTATGTCTCGACAGCCTGGAGCATGGTCAAGGCCTACGACGCCAAGACCGGCGCGCTGCTGTGGTCCTACGATCCTGCAGTGCCTCGGGCGCTCGGCGTCAGGGGCTGCTGCGATGTGGTCAATCGCGGCGTTGCCGCCTGGAAGGGGAAGATCTTCGTCGGCACCTTCGACGGGCGGCTGGTGGCGCTCGATGCCCGGACCGGCAAGCCGGTCTGGACCACGATGACGGTCGATCCGGACAAGCCGTACACCATCACCCAGGCGCCACGGGTCATCAAAGGGCGCGTCGTGATCGGCAACAGCGGTTCCGAGTACGGCGTGCGCGGCTATATCTCCGCATACGAGGCCGAGACCGGCAAGCTGGCATGGCGTTTTTTCACCGTCCCCGGCGATCCCGCGCAGCCCGTTGAGGATCCGATCCTCACGCGGGCCGCCAAGACCTGGGATGGCGACTGGTGGAAGCGCGGCGGCGGCGGCACCGTGTGGGAAAGCCTGTCCTACGACCCCGGGCTCAACCTGATCTACTTCGGGGTTGGCAATGGGCTCGAATGGAACCACGGCTACCGCAGCAACGGCAAAGGCGACAACTGGTTCCTGTCGTCTATCGTCGCGATCAACGCCGATACCGGTCGGTATGCCTGGCACTACCAGGCGACTCCCGGCGAGGAATGGGACTTCGACGCGGTCCAGCAGCTGATGCTGGCCGACCTCACCATCGACGGAGTGCGCCGCCCGGTGCTGATGCAGGCCAACAAGAACGGATTCTTCTACGTTCTGGATCGCAAGACCGGGGAACTGATCTCCGCCAAAAACTTCACTCCGGTCACGTGGGCGAGCGGCGTCGACCTGAAAACAGGCCGGCCAATCGAGAACCCCGGTATCCGCTATGACCAGACCGGCAAGCCCGCTCGACTGCTGCCGGGCGCGCTCGGCGCGCATAGCTGGCAGGCCATGGCGTTCAACCCGAAGACCGGCCTGGTCTACATTCCGGCGCAGGAAATCCCGATGACGTATATCGCGGTGAAGGATTTCAAGCCGACGTCGATGGGCTGGAACATCGGGGTCGCCACCAACAATCCGCGGGACGTGAGGGGCTATCTGCTGGCCTGGGATCCGGTGAGTCAAAGGGAGGTCTGGCGTGCCAACTACCTCGGTCCATGGAACGGCGGCGTGCTGACCACCGCGGGCAACCTGGTGGTCCAGGGCAACGCCGCCGGCGACTTCAGCGTCTATCGCGCGGACACCGGCGAAAAACTATGGTCGACGCCCGCTCAAACTCCGGTGATGGCGGCGCCGATCACCTATGAGATCGACGGCGAACAGTACATCGCCGTGCTGGCCGGCTGGGGCGGAGCGTACCCGTTGTTGCAAGGCCGCGATTCCGGCAAGTCCGGCAACGAGCGCAATGTCAGCCGGATGCTGGTGTTCAAGCTCGGCGCGACGGCCAGCCTGCCGCCCTTGCTGCCCGAGGCGAAGCTGGTGCTGGACCCCCCATCCGCTCGCGCCGACGCGGCGACGGTCGCGTCGGGCGGTGCGTTGTACGGCCAGTTCTGTACCGTTTGCCACGGAGAAGCGGCGGTGGGAGGCGGCGTGGTCCCGGATCTTCGCACCTCCCCGTTCATCCATGTCGACGCCTGGTACAGCATCGTGCTCGATGGCGCGCTCCAACAAGGCGGCATGGCCGCGTTCCGGCCGGTGCTCGATCGCGCGCAAGCCACGGCCATTCGCGCCTATGTCGTAAATCGCGCCCAGGAAGACAGCACGACGCGAACGCAAGCCGGGCTGCGCCGGCCCGATCCGCAACGCGGGGCCGCGATCGCATTGCACGGTACCGCATCCGAGGCAGTGCCCTGCGCTCAATGTCACGGCTCCGCCGGAGAATCGAATGTCAAGGGCGCCTTTCCGCGCATTGCGGGCCAGTCGGCGCCGTACCTGTCGGAGCAGCTGCGGGACTTCAGCTCGAAAGCGAGGGCCAGTGATCTCATGTCGCCGATCGCAAGCGCGCTGTCGCCGGACGAAATCGCCGATGTGGCCGCCTATTACGCGAGCATCCAATCGCCGATTCCGCCGGTGACGACTGCAAGCCCGGAGCTCGTCAAGAAGGGCAGGGAAATCGCCGAGACCGGCAATATGGCCAAGGGACTGCCCGCCTGCAACGCCTGCCACGGCGCGGGCGGCGCCGGTGAATCGCCCACGATCCCTTACCTGGCCGGGCAGGATGCGCATTACACCGTGCTCGAGCTGCAGATGTGGCAGCGCGGCCTGCGCAGGAACAGTCTCGAGGCGATGGGCCTCTTCGCCAGCAAGCTCGACGATCAGGAGATCGCGGCGGTTGCCGCCTATTACCAACAGCTTCGCGCGTCCTCCTCGGAGGCGGCCGCAATGCAGCCGCAGCGCTGATCCAGTTGGTTCAGGGCGCAGCCGATGGCGTCGAGACGGTTGCCAAGCGCACGAGTACGAAAAAAGCCGCAATAAACCTCATTCAAGGAGCCGTCTCCTGCTGCACGATCGCTGTTGCGCCAGGACGGATCAAGCCACTGGTCGGCTCGACGGGCTTTGCGTGGAGACGCCTGTGTTGAGTTTTCCCACGTTGCTCCGCCGCTGGAATCAGCGCAGCGACCAGCCATACTCGATCATCAAGCTCTTCTCGACCCTGTCGAGCCGGGAGCTGAAGAACATCGCCCCCATGCTTCACGACCGCAGCTATGTCGAGGGGGAAGTCGTATTCGACGAGGGCGAGGTCGGCCAGGCGATCTACTTCGTGCTGGACGGCACCGTGTCTCTTCGGCGGACCCTTGCCGACGGTCAACGCGTCTTGGCGCGCATGGAGAAGGGCGACTCGTTCGGTGCGCTCGCGTTGCTGGTCGACGAGCCCCGCGTCATCCAGGCAGTGGCGCAGACGAACTGCCAGCTGGCCGTCTTCTTCCGATCCGATCTGCACCGGCTGATGGACACGCGGGCGCCGGCGGCGTTCAAGATCAGCCTGGAGATGGCACGGCACCTGGCACAGATCCTTCGAAGGGTGGCGATTAATCCCGGGTCGGTGGAAATTTGACGCTCGAATCGAATCCGGCTGCCCCCGGGTCGCCATCGGACTGCGAGGTCCCGGGCACGAACTCGACGGGACCCTTGGGCGCGCTCGCGACCGTGGGGGTTACCTGCCTCGTGCTGGCGATCTTCCAGACCGCCTTCTGGCTGGTCGTCCCGCTGATCCTGGCGCTCGTCCTCTACTACCTGCTGCGACCCGGCTATCTTTCGCTGCTGCGCATCGGCATGGCTCCCGGCCCGGCCGCGGGCGCGGCCGTCGCGTGCTTCAGCGCGATCGGCATCGCAGCCCTGGCGGCATCGCTGCCCTGGGTGCGTACCCTGGTGCTGGAGAACCACGCCACGGTCGAGCGATACCGCGGGGGTGGCGCTCAGCTGGTCAATCAAGTGATGGTCGCGATGGACACCTTCGTGACGAAGTTCGCGTCGGACGGCTTGAGGGACGAGGTGAGGCGGGCGATCCCGGACTTCGTCGCCAGCCTCGGACGAATCGTCGAACCATCGGTGGCGTCGATGTCGAGGTGGTTGCCGGCGATCGTGCTGGTCCCGTTCCTGACGTTCTTCCTGTTGAAGGACGGCCGCCAGCTGAAGGCTCTGCTGGCCAGGCCGGTCCCCAACGCGTTCTTCGAGTCGTCGCTGGTGCTGCTGCAGCGGGTCGATGAGGCGGCAAAAGCGTACTTCCGGGGCCTGCTGCAACTTACGATGCTCGACGCGACCGCACTGTCGGCCGGATTGGCCGTGATCGGATTGCCGCACCCGGTATTGCTCGGTGTGGCGTCAGCGGTCCTGATGTGGATCCCGTACGTGGGCGGGATCTTCGCTGCGGTCGCTGCCTCCATCGTCGCCATCAGCGAATTTCCGGACCGGCCGGGGATCCTGTACGGGACGCTGGCCTGGTACCTGGCTGTCCGAGAGCTCGACGGCTTCGTATTGATGCCGCTGACGATCGGTAAGAACCTTCACATCCACCCGGTCGTCGCCGTCCTGACGATCCTGCTGGCGGGGGCCATCGCGGGGATCCCGGGGATGATGCTTGCGCTGCCCGTCTTCGGCATCCTGAAAGTCCTGTTCGACAGCTCGAGCCTGATCGTTCTGGACGAAAGGCTCAGGGCGCGGCATCGCCAGGAGCGGATTCTGCGGCGGCGCCAGGCAACCGCCGGCCTGGTCGGAATCACCGAGGATTAGGGCTGTGCAGCGCGCGCGCCGCATCCATCGTCTGGCCGATTTCCCTTGAAGGCGCGAACAGGTCCGCGCCCTCGGCCAGCGCGTCGTACCAGACGGCGAGTCCGGCCAGTACGAGCAAGACGAAAGCCAGGCGAGAGGGCGCACGAATTCCGGCAGGCATTGGAGATCTCGGCGCAGGGTACACACCGCGCAGTCTGCTGGAGGCGCGGCCCCGCGTCTTGTGAAATCGTGCGCTTGCGTTCGCAGTCGTGCGACCGGCTTGCAACCCCGCACGATTGTTAAAGCACGCTGGGCTTGATGAATACGCCGTTCGTTGCGGCCCGTAGCATCGCCAACGAGTACAGCAGTTCGCCTGCAACACCCACTCGTTCAAAGGATTCCCGCCCATGAAGACGATCAGACTGACCTACGCGGCGATCGCCGGAATCGTGCTGTCCGGCACCGCCAGTGCCACCATCAGCAACTCCGAGGCGACGCAACTGATGCAGCAGCACAACTGCCAGGCCTGTCATGCAGTCGACAAGAAGCTGGTCGGCCCGGCGTTCAAGGACGTCGCCAAGAAGTACGCGACCGATTCGTCGGCCCCGCAGAAGCTCGCGCTGAAGATCAAGACCGGCGGCGCCGGCGTGTGGGGCCCGATCCCGATGCCGCCGAACAATGTCTCCGATGCCGACCTGAACAAGCTGGTCGCCTGGATCCTTGAACAGAAGTGATGGCCCGGCCGGGCCGGGGCTTCGCAGCTACGCGAGCTTCACGAGCTGCTTGCCGAAATTGCGCCCCTCGAGCAGGCCGAGAAATGCCTGCGGCGCATTTTCCAATCCGTGGGCGACCGACTCGCGGTAACGCAGGCGCCCGGCTGTAAGGTGCGCGCCGAGTTCGGCCAGCGCGAGCGAAGGCATCGGCACGGTTTCGAGACGGAAATGCTCGAGGCCCGCCTTGCCGCTCGGGCGGTCGGCGAGAACGATACGGCGGTTGCCCGTCGTCACAAGAGGTAATGGTCCAAGAGCAGGGCGGCGAACAGGCAGGACAGGTAGACGATCGAGTAGCGGAACGTGCGCGCCGCCAGGCCCGTGCTGAAGTCGGTGTAAAGCCTGACCGCAAAGTACAGGAACACCCCATCGAGGGCAAGCGCCGACGCGAGGTAGAAATGGCCGCTCATCCCGCTCGCAAACGGCATCAGACTGACCGCGGCCAGGATGATCGTGTAGAGCAGAACATGAAGGCGCGTGAAACGGTCGCCATGGGTGACCGGCAACATCGGAATGCCCGCTTTCGCATACTCGTGCTTGCGATACAGCGCCAGCGCCCAGAAGTGCGGCGGCGTCCAGGCGAAGATGATCAGCAGGAGCAGCAGGGCGTTGGAGGACACCGCGCCCGTGACGGCGGCCCAACCCAGGACGGGAGGCATGGCGCCCGACAGCCCTCCGATCACGATGTTCTGTGGCGTGAGCGGCTTGAGCACCACCGTGTAGATCACGGCGTAGCCCAGGAAGGTGGCGAGCGTCAACCACATCGTCAGCGGGTTGGCTCCGAGGTAGAGGGACAGCAAGCCCGCGCTGCCGAGGACACCAGCGAGGATCAGCGTCTGCAGCGGCGTGGTCGACCCGGTCGGCAGCGGGCGCGCGCGGGTACGCGCCATTTTCGCGTCGATCTCGCGTTCGATCAGGCAGTTCACTGCGGCTGCCGCCGCTGCGACCAGCGCGATTCCGAGGCTGCCGAACAGGAGCGGTCCCGCGGGCGGCAGACCGGGGACGGCGAGAAACATCCCGATCACGGCGGTAAAGACGATCAGCGACACCACGCGCGGCTTGCACAGGCGAAGCAACTGCGACCACCGGAATTGCGGCTGCCCGCGCGTGCCCGCCGTCACCGGCGTGGCGATCAGGTCTCGAGCGGTTGCGGCGCCCGCGAAGATGCTAGCGTTCTTTGTCATGGCTCCGCCGGTTCTGATCGAGCTCAGTACTTGATGGCCAGGCCCTGCTGCGTCGAGTAGTACAAGGCCAGTTCGCGAATCTCTTGTTCCGTCAGCGGCTGCGCCATGGCCGACATGATCGGGTTCTGGCGCGATCCCTTGCGGTACGCCGCCAGCGCCTGCACAAGGTAGTCGTAATGCTGTCCCGCAAGCCGCGGCGTATCCGCCATCACCGGCTTGTTCCCGGCGGGACCATGGCAGCCAGCGCAGACTTGCTCGGCCTTCTTCTTTCCCGCCCCTTCC
>WNFO01003689.1_pt1 | contig 13071 bp, 9 predicted proteins | sample 5400251 | NCBI WGS metagenome assembly WNFO01 (sample SAMN13153354, study PRJNA577476) | soil metagenome | isolation source: 100 cm saprolite under Madrone tree | place: USA:California | collected 2016-06-14 | reverse complement strand
CCGATGGGGCCAAAATGCCGGCAAGCGTATAGATCGCGCCGCAGATCGAGATCACAGCGCCGCGCTGCGACACCGGCGTGAATTCCCCGAGCATCGCCGGACAGACCACATAGATCGATCCGCAAAGTCCGGATCCGACCACAAGAAACGCGATCTGCAGCCCCGCACCGTCGACATGCGGGAGCGCGGCAAGGATCGATCCACCGGCGATCAAGGGAGCCGCGCCGAGCACGCCGCGCGCGCCCCGGGTGGTAACGCCACGCGCCATCAGCACCTGCGAAATCCACCCCGTCAGCAGCACGATGACGGCACCGAACACCCACGGCAGGATCGAAATCCACCCCGCGTCCTTTTGCGAGAAGCCCAACCCATTGACGATGAAGGGCGTGAACCAGGTCAGGCCCAGCGACAGCGCCCAGTAGGCGCCGAAAGTGGCGGTGCAGCAGCCGATAAAGGTCCGCGAGGCCAAAAGCTGGAAATAGGGAATGCGCGCCTCCGCCGCTGCCATCGCGACGGTCTGAACCAGCGGTCCCTCCTTGCCCAGGATCAGCCAGGCCACCACCCACATCAGGCCGGCGACGCCGAGCGCGCCGAAAGCATAGTGCCAGCTATAGTTGACGATCACCCAGTTCAGCGCCGGTACCGCGAGAATCACCCCGAACGCCGATCCCTGCGACAGGATGGCCGTGGGCAGGGTCCGCTTCTCGTCGGGAAACCATTTGTAGACCGAATGCACCGCCACCGAAAACGCCGGGCCCTCGCCGGCGCCGAGGATAATGCGGCAGACCAACAGCGTCGCGAATCCGACGGCGCCGACCATCGGAAACTGCGCCAGCGCCCAGACCAGCGCCAAGGCAAGCAGAACCCAGCGCGTGGCGATCCGATTGACGATGAACCCGACCACGATGGCCGCGATCGAAAACAGAAAGAAGAACGATGATCCGAGCAGGCCGAACTCTTCCGGCTCGAGTTTCAACTCGGTCATGATCGGCACGCCGGCAAGGCCGACCACGATCTTGTCCGCGAAATTCACCAGCATGAAGAGAAACAGGAGAAACGTGATTTTCCAGGCGCCCTTGGGCGTCGGTTGGGTGGTCATGGTCGCCCCCGATTTTCGTTTCTGGCGCCGTTGATCGGCCTCTTCAGATGCTACAAGCGGGGTCAGCGGCAATGCAACTGGACATTTTGTCCGGACTTGCATGCGCTGCAACTCAAGATCGCCTGCGAATGCCGCCTGACGCCGCTTTAGAAGCGTTTTCGTGACCCAATCACGATCGCGTCGCCGACACGATTGAGATCGTGATCTCCCGGCACAGCCTTGCTATGTTGCAGGCAAATGATGAGGGGGTTTCATGGTCCGACCGATGTCTTGCCGCGCCCGCGCCGTTGCCACGCTTGCTGCGCTTTCGATGCTTTCGGGATGGTGCGTAGCCGCGGCGCAGGACGCCAATGCCCCCGATTACGAAGCCATTGTCGCTTCGTCGGATCGCAGCGATGGCGACCGGCAAACCGATCAGCGCCGCCATCCCGTCAAAATGCTGGCTTTCACCGGTGTCAGACCGGGAATGAAGGTGCTGGATATGGAGGCCAACGCCGGCTACAGCACGGAGCTCTTGGCGCGCAGCGTCGGCCCGACCGGCGTGGTCTACGCGCAGGATCCGGCCGCGATAATCGAGCGCCTGGTGAAGGACAAATTCGATATCCGCGCGCAAAAGCCTGCCATGAAAAATGTGGTCCATGTCGTCAGGGACTTCGACGATCCGATACCGCCCGAGGGCAGCGGGCTCGATCTGATCACGTTTTTCTTTGCCTACCACGACGTGACCTATATGCCGGTCGATCGTGCCGAGATGAACCGGAAGATGTTCGCCGCGTTGAAACCGGGCGGGTTTCTTGTCATCGCCGACCATTCCGCGCGTCCCGGCGATGGCACGAGCGTTGGCAAGACGTTCCATCGCATCGAGGAGAGCGTGCTGCGCCAGGAAATCGAGGCGGCCGGCTTCGAGCTCGTGGCTGAAGCGGATTTCCTGCGTCACCCCGAAGATCCGCGTGACGTCGTCGTGTTCCGTCCTGTGGTGCCGGTCGACGAGTTCGTGCTGAAATATCAGAAGCCGTTGTGAGGGATCGCATACGCTTCGCATGGCAATTGGCAACCCAATCGTGCTGAGCGTTCGCAAACTGACCAAGACCTATCGCGCTGCCGGTGAGCAAATCGTGGTGCTGCGCGGCGTCAACCTGAGTGTCGCGGCAGGCGAGCGCGTCGCGCTGTCGGGAGAATCTGGCAGCGGCAAGAGCACGCTGTTGCATCTGATCGCAGGTCTCGACCGCCCTGACGGCGGCGAGATCAGGTTGGCCGACACCTCGGTTTCGGATCTCACCGATGCGGGTCGCGCGGCATTACGGCGCGACCGGTTGGGCCTGGTGTTTCAACAGTTCAACCTGATTCCGAGCCTGAATGTCGATGATAACCTCGCCTTCCAGTCGCGCATTGCCGGACGCCACGACCCGGCCTGGCATGGCGAACTGGTGGAGCGGCTGGGGCTCGGCGGTTTGTTGAACCGGTATCCCGAACAGCTCTCCGGCGGCCAGCAGCAGCGGGTTGCGATCGGCCGGGCGCTAGCGGCAAAACCGCTGCTTCTTCTCGCCGACGAGCCCACCGGCAACCTCGATGAGGCGACGGCAGATGACGTTCTCGCGCTCGCGCGCGATCTGGTTAAGCGAAGCGGCTGCGGCTTTTTGATGGTGACCCACAGCGCGCGCCTCGCCGCCACGCTCGACCGCCAGATCAATCTCCATGCAGGGTTGATCGCATGAGCCGCGTCGTCTGGATTCTCGCGGTTCTATTGAGCCATTGGCGGCGGCATCCGATGCAGCTCGCGACACTGCTGATCGGGCTGATTTCCGCAACTGCGCTGTGGAGCGGCGTGCAGGCGTTGAACCAGCAGGCGCGCACCAGTTACGACCGCGCGGCCGCAACTTTCGGCGGAGCGAGAACGGCTATGCTGGTCAGCCGTAACAGTGCGACTTTTCCGCAGCAACTCTTTGTCGACCTGCGCCGCGCCGGCTGGCCGGTATCGCCGGTTGTCGAGGGCCGGACTCAGATCGGCGGAAGGTCCTTGCGGCTATTGGGTATAGAGCCCGTCACCATCCCCGCCGAAGTGGGAAATGCGCCGGCGATCGGGAAGGCAGGGCTGCAATCGTTTGTGACGCCCCCGGGAGAAATGCTGGTGGCGCCCGAGACGCTTTCCGATCTCAAGCTGACAGAAGGCGCTACGCCGGTCGCAAGCGACGGCACGTTGCTGCCGCCTTTGCGCGTTCAGGCGCAACTTGTGCCCGATGTGCTGGTGGTCGATATCGGCGTCGCCCAGCGGCTGCTGAAAATGCCCGATCAGGTTTCCCGGCTTTTGGTCGGCAAGGCCAAAGGCAAGCGCGCGCCGCTTGAAAACGTCGCCGGCGACAAACTCCGCCTGGTCGAGCCGGATGCGGAGAGCGATCTCGAACGCCTCACCGACAGCTTTCACCTGAACCTGACGGCTTTCGGCCTGTTATCGTTTGTCGTCGGACTGTTCATCGTCAATTCGGCTATCGGCCTTGCGTTCGAGCAGCGTCTGCCGACGCTGCGGACGCTGCGCGCCTGCGGGGTGTCCGCGGGTATGCTGAATGCGGTGTTGCTGGTCGAACTGGTATCGCTGGCGCTGGTCGCAGGCATCGTGGGCCTGGTCTGCGGTTACCTGATCGCAGCGTCGCTATTGCCCGATGTCGCAGCGTCTTTACGCGGACTCTACGGCACACAAATTCCAGGGCAATTGACGCTCAAGCGCGAATGGTGGATCGCCGGCATCACCATCAGCGTCATCGGCGCGCTGCTGGCCGCGACCACAAGCCTGTTAAAGGCGATCCGTCTTCCGGTGCTGGCTGCGGCGCAACCCTACGCCTGGCAGCAGGCGCAGCACCGATGGTTGATTTTCCAAAGCGCGCTGGCGCTGATCGTGCTCGCGACCGGGGGCGGCCTTCTGTGGTATGGCGATTCGCTGGTTTCGGGGTTTGCGGTGCTCGCCGCCTTGCTGCTTGGCGCGGCGCTCGGTCTGCCCGCGATCCTGGAAGGGGTGCTTTCGTTGGGGCAGCGCAGCGCGCATCGACCGCTTGCGGCCTGGTTCTGGGCCGACAGCCGCCAGCAGCTTTCGGGATTGTCGCTCGCATTGATGGCCCTCTTGCTCGCGCTCGCGGTCAATGTCGGTGTCGGCACCATGGTGGAAAGTTTCAGCCGAACATTTATCATTTGGCTGGATGGACGGCTGGCGGCGGACGTCTATCTCAACGCCGCTGACAATACGCAGACCGCCGAGATCAGGGCGTGGCTGCGCGAGCGGCCGGAGGTGGTGGCGATCCTGCCCAGCGGCCGGGCCGACGCACAAATCGGCGGTGCGCCGATTGAAATTCTCGGTCTCGCCGATCACGCCACCTACAGGGATCGCTGGCCGCTGCTTCAAGCAAGCGCAAACGTCTGGAGCCGCCTTCGCGCCGGTGACGCCGGCTTTGTAAGCGAACAATTAGCCCGGCGTTTGAAGCTTGGCGTTGGCGATTCGCTCGATGTCCCCACGCCGGGAGGAAACTGGAGGCTCGAGGTCGTCGGCATCTACGCCGACTACGGCAATCCGAAGGGACAGATCGCCGTCAATATCGCCGCGTTGACGCGCCGCTTTCCGCAAATCCCGCTAACGCGATTAGGCCTGCGCGTTGCGCCCGCGGCGGTGCCGGCGCTGATATCGTCACTCCAGGACAAATTTGGCCTCGATGGCCGCAACCTCGTGGATCAGGCAACGCTGAAGGCGGAATCGACGCGGATTTTTAACCGGACCTTTGCCGTGACGGCAGCACTAAACACCTTCACGCTCGGAGTAGCCGGCATCGCACTTCTGACCAGCCTCTTGACCCTTGGCAATTCCCGCCTCCCGCAGCTTGCGCCGCTATGGGCCATCGGAGTCACGCGGCGGCGGCTTGCGGCCATTGAGCTAGCGAAGACCATGTCGGTTGCGCTGATCACGACGGTGCTCGCGCTGCCGCTCGGCCTGTTGGTGGCGTGGTGCCTGATCGCGGTGGTGAATGTGAAGGCCTTCGGCTGGCGGCTGCCGTTTCATGTCTTTCCGCTGCAACTGCTCGAGCTGGTGGGGGTGGCGATGGCGGCTTCGCTGCTGGCGGCGCTCATTCCCGTGATAAAACTGGCGCGCATGCAGCCGGCGAGCCTGGTGAAGATCTTTGCCGATGAACGATAAGTTCGCGATATCCCGCCGCGCCTTTACGGGCGGCGCCGTTGTTCTCGGGCTTGGCGGCAAAGCTGCGCTGGCGCAGGGGTTTGCCGGGCTTGGCATGAATGGCGGCGGATTCGCATCCGTCATTCCCGGCAAAACATTCGCATTTCCTGCCGATCACGGACCGCACCCGGATTACCGGATCGAGTGGTGGTACGTGACCGCGAACCTGATGGACGCGGCCGGGATTGCCTATGGCGCGCAATGGACCTTGTTTCGTCAGGCGATGCAGCCGGGCGCGCAACAGGAGGGCTGGGCCAACCAGCAGATATGGATGGGCCACGCGGCGGTAACCCGCGCTGACACCCACCGCTACAGCGAAGCGTTTGCCCGCGGCGGCGTCGGCCAGGCCGGCGTGGAGCCAAAAACGTTTCGGGCCTGGATCGATTCATGGCAAATGCGCGGGCTCGATCCGATACGCGACGACTCTATCGCGCCGCTCGAGCTCACCGCATCGGGTACGGATTTCAGCTATACGCTGCGGCTCGACGCCGATCGGGCGCTGGTGCTGCAGGGCGACGGCGGATACAGCAAGAAATCCGAGCGCGGACAGGCCTCGTATTATTACAGCCAGCCTTATTTCAAGGTAGCGGGCAGCATCACCATCGACGACAAGCCTGCAGACGTTACCGGGCGGGCCTGGTTGGATCGGGAATGGAGCAGCCAGCCGCTCGCGTCGGATCAAACCGGATGGGACTGGTTCTCACTTCATCTGACCTCAGGCGAAAAACTCATGTTGTATCGGCTGCGCCAGAAAGATGGCCACAACGATCTTTTCGGCAACTGGATCGAGCCGGGCGGCCGTTCCATCGAAATCGCGTCGGCCGATAATAGCATGGCGCCGACGACGTTTACCGAACTCGAAGGACGCAAGATTCCGACCGGATGGCGCATCGCAATTCCCCGCTTCGCGCTTTCGATCGAGACTGTCCCGCTGAATGCGAAGAGCTGGATGGGAACGAGCTTTCCCTATTGGGAAGGGCCGATCAGCTTTAGGGGCAGCCACAATGGGATAGGATATCTGGAGATGACCGGGTATTGAGCTCGCCCGGAGCCCGGCCGCGCCCATGCCTGGCCGGCAGCCTTAGCCTGACGTTCACCTCAATCGCGGCTTCCGCGCGATTCATCCACCCGCTTTACCGTTGTTTCGGAACCTGGAACCCGGTTCCACGTTGGTTCCATGCTGGTTCCAAACAGTCACGCTGGATGGGTGCCACATGATTTCACGCCCTAACGTTGCACTCAGCAACCTGCGCGCGGTTGTCATTCTTATCGTTGTCGCCTTTCATTCGGCGCTAGCCTACCTCGCATCGCAACCGGCTGATGCGTTTGCCTTTGATGCACCGCCATATCGGTGGATCGCGTTTCCCATACTCGACGAGAAGCGCTGGTTCGGCTTCGACCTTTTCTGCGCCTGGCAGGACGTCAGCCTGATGTCCCTGATGTTCTTTCTGGCGGGGTTGTTCACGCCTGCCAGCCTGAGCCGCAAAGGAAGCCTTAAATATTTGTCGGAACGGGGCTGGCGGATCGGATTGCCGTTCGTTCTCGCGGCCGCCGCGCTCAGCCCGATCGCCTACTTCGTGTCATATCGCACAACCGCCGCCGACCCGTCTTTCCCGGCATTCTGGCAGCATTGGCTGGCGCTGCCGATGTGGCCGGCCGGGCCGGCATGGTTTCTATGGCAGCTATTCGTGCTGAGCGCGCTTGCAGCCGGTCTTCATGCGCTCGCGCCGCAATGGGTCCAGGCGCTGGGTCACCTGGCCGGAAGGTTCACCGATCGTCCGCTTGCCTTCTTCGTCAGCCTGATCGCGCTATCGATGTTGGCCTACGTTCCGCTGGCGATGCTGTTCGCGCCGTGGGACTGGGCGTCCCTCGGTCCGTTTTCGCTTCAGCGCAGCCGACCGTTGCACTACGTCGTCTATTTCTTCGCGGCATTTGCGATCGGCAGTTACGGTGTTGAGCGCGGCGTGCTGCGCCATGACGGTCCGCTGGCGTGCCACTGGCAGGCTTGGCTCGCGGTCGCCGTCGCGGGCATGGCGGTCTGGGGCGGGCTGACGTCGCTGACGTTGCCGGACTGGGACGCTAGCCCACTCATCTATCGGCTGGCTGCGGCGTTCGCCTTTCCCGTCGCCTGCGCCGCCGGCGCCCTCTCCCTGCTTGCGATGTGCCTGCGGCTGATGCGGATGCGCCACCGTCTGCTCGATAGTCTGTCGGACAACGCTTACAGCATCTATCTCCTGCACTACATTTTCGTGGTGTGGTTGCAATATGCCTTGCTCGGCGTCGGGCTCGACGCCATCGGAAAAGCATCGATCGTATTCGCCGGCGCGCTGGCGCTGAGCTGGGCTGCGAGCGCCGGATGGATGACGCTCGCGCCGCGCCTTTCTCATGTCATCGGCAAAAGGGCGATCGCGGATCACCCGCTATAAGGAATGGCCATCATGTCGCTAACCTTGACGCTGGCGTCGCGCAACCTGCTCCACGATCGGCTGCGCTTCATCGCAACGCTCGTCGGCATCGTTTTCTCCGTTGTCCTGGTCATGATCCAGATGGGTCTGTTCCTCGGCTTCGGGCACATGGTCAGCACCATGATCGACCACGCCTCGACGGATCTCTGGGTGGTGCCGAAGGGTGCGAAATGTTTCGAGGATCCCTCGCTGCTCGATCTCAAACTGCGCGATCGCGTCGCCGCGACCAACGGGGTGGCCACCGTGATCCCGCTGGTGATCGGTTTCTCGGACTGGCGCCTCGACAGCGGCGAGATGACGCCGGTGTTCATGGTGGGAGTCGATCTCCACGACGGCGGCTTACGGCCGTGGAACGTGGTCGAAGGCAACGCACAGGCGTTATCGCAGCGCGACACCGTCGCGGTCGATCGCTCCTATTTCGAACGGCTCGGCGTCACCGGTATCGGATCATCAGCGGAAATCCGTGGCCGTCGCGTCAAGGTGGTTGCGATCACCGATGGTATCCGCTCGTTCACCACCACGCCCTATATCTTCGTGGATCTGAAGAGCGCGCGCGCCTACACCGGAACCCCGCCGGATCGCGCCAACAATCTGCTGGTGCGGCTGAACAACGGGGCCGATCGGGAAAATGTTCTGCAGGCACTCCGCGCGCAGGTTACCGGCGCAGAGGTTCTTACCACGGATGAATTCCGCAGCCGCAGCCGTTCGTTCTGGCTGTTCGGGACCGGGGCCGGCGCGGCGCTGTTTGCCGGCGCATTGCTGGGCGTGATCGTCGGCACCGTCATTGTCGCGCAAACGCTCTATTCCAGCACCAAGGATCATTTGAACGAATTCGCCACCCTGCGCGCGATGGGTTCCTCAAATGGTTACATCTACAACGTCATCATCTATCAGGCGCTGCTCAACGCGGTGATCGGGTTTTGCATCGCGACCGGCATTGGCGCCCTCGTCGTTGAGATCACCGCGAAAAGCGCATTGCCGATCGTCATCACGCCCTGGCTGATCGCCGCGCTGGCCGTGCTGACCGTTGTGATGTGCGTGGCTTCCGCGATCGGAGCCATCGTGCGCGTGGTGCGTATCGATCCAGCCACGGTGTTCATGCGATGAAGGACTACATCATCGAAGCCAAAGCGGTTAAGAAAACGCTGGGCAGCGGCGCCGGCCAGGTGCAGGCGCTTCGTGGCGTCGACCTGTCGTTGCGGCGCGGCGAACTGACGCTGCTGATGGGGCCCTCCGGCAGCGGCAAGACGACGCTGCTCTTGATCCTCGGATGCATGCTGGCGCCGAACTCGGGCCAGGTCATCGTGTGCGGCAGGTCCACCGCGGACGCGGACAAGGAAGGGCTTGCGAAGATCCGGCGCGACCATATTGGATTTGTGTTCCAGTCCTATCATCTGTTCCCGACGCTGACGGCGGCGCAGAACGTGCAGCTGGCGCTGGACATCCGCGGCGAACGCCGCCGCAAGGCTGCCGAAAAATCGCGCCAGGCGCTGAAGATGGTAGGGCTCGAGCAAAAGATAGATGCGCTTCCGCACGCGCTCAGCGGCGGCGAACAGCAGAGAGTCGCGATCGCGCGCGCTATCGTCGCCAATCCCTCCGCCGTTCTCGCCGACGAACCCACCGGCGCGCTTGACGGCAGCAACGGACGGACGATCATGAACATTCTCGCGTCGATTGCGCACGAGCGGGGAAGCGCAGTCCTGGTCGTGACGCATGATCCGCGGGTCCTTCCGTTCGCCGATCGCATCGTCAACATCGAGGACGGCCGTCTCGTCGACCAGCCATCGGACGGGCCCGAGCGCCTGCGCATGCCGAAGGCGGCCGCGTTCGGGACGTGAGCGGAAGGACGCGCCATGAGCCTGCGCGCCGAACTGCTGCGCCTCGGCATTCGCGCCTTTCTCAAACGGCGCAGCCATCATCTCGATATCGAGGCGTGGCGGAAAGACATGCGCGCGATGGAGAGGCTGGTGCCGCGGCCGCCCGCCCGCACCGAAACAGTCGAAGTCAGGGCCGACCGACTCACCTTGCACCGGGTCGCCACGCCAGCGTCGCAGCCGGAACGCAACGTGCTCTATCTCCACGGTGGCGGCTATGTTTCCGGCGCGCCCGCCTATTATCGGCATTTCTTCTGGCGGATTGCCGACTGCCTCAGAGCCCGCGTTTGGGCACCCGGGTATCGCCTGGCGCCGGAACATCCATTTCCGGCGGCGCTCGAGGATGCTGTTGCGGGCTACCAATGGCTCGCCGGCCAGACAGGTGATACGCGCCAGCTGTTCGTGATGGGAGATTCGGCCGGAGCGGGCCTGGCATTGGGCTTGCTTTTGAAGCTGCGCGACGACGGCCGGCCACTTCCTGCTGCGGCCGTGGCCATGTCGCCCTGGACCGATCTGGCGCTGACCGGGCAATCGCTGGCGTCGAACGCCGCGGCTGATCCGATGCTGAATGCCGACGATCTCCCGGAGTTGGCGCAGTATTATCTGGCTGGCGCCGATCCGCGCACGCCCTATGCGTCACCGCTCTACGGCGATCCGGCCGGCCTGCCGCCGGTGCTGATTCAGGTTGGCAGCGATGAAATTCTGAGGGACGACGCCGTCCGCATGGCGGAGAAACTGCGACGGGATAATCCGCGCAGCAGACTGGAGATCTGGCCGCGCATGCCGCATGCTTGGCAATTGTTCGTACCCGTTCTGCCCGAAGCGCACCGGGCGATCGCCCAAATCGGAGATTTCATCTCAACGGTGCAACGTTGACGTTGAAAGCCGTTTCGGATTTTCTAAATCCAAATCCACGAGCAAGACTTGACCGATTTTCGCTTTGGCGGCATTACGGACCGAAGGCAGATATCGCGCCATGTCCGAGCGCTGCCATGCCGCACGCATTACCCCTCTCATTCGGGAAGACCAGCCATTCGCAACGGCTTTACCAATGCGTCGAGATCTTCCTGGCGGCGGTAGGGTAAGCCGCGTGCCCATCGGCTGATGGAGAAATCGGGATGCCTAACTAGCAATTCCCTTACGATGACGCGCGCATCGTCCTCGCTCCCGAGGTTCCAGAGTGCCGCCACGAGAATTGTTTGCGCGGTCAGCCAACGCGGCTTCTCTGTCAAGACCCGTAAGCCCGTGTCTCGTGCTGCGGTGAAATCTCCTAAGTGAAACCTTGCCCGAGCTTCGTCGGCCATGGATACATTGAGGTCGAGCGGGCTCAATCGCTGCGCCTGCTCCTCGTAGAGGGCAGCTTTTTGGAAATTGCCAGCATATCCGTGATACATACCCGCCATGTGAAAGGCACTCACGCTGCTTGGGCTGAGGGCGATCGCCTTCTCTCCGGCCGCCACCGCCTCGTCATGGCGACGCTGAAATATGCGAACATAGCCGATGGTTAAGTAAGCTTCGCTGCAACCGGGGTCCGCCGCTAGAGCCTTCTTCGCGCAGTCCATTGCTGCTTCGTAAGTTGCCTCTCGGTCTTTCTCCCAACCAAACCGAGCCTGGTCGGTCAGAGTGAAACCCAGCATGTACAGCGCCGGCGTAAAGACAGGATTGATTTCCAGGGCTCGTTCAAGTTCCGCGCGGGCTTGCGCATGAGTGTGCCTGTCGAAATTCACGTATAGACTTCGACCTTTCAAGAAACACTCATAAACCAGTGGACTGCCGGAGCGTTTTCGCCACACTCGAACCTGTTCGCCAAACGCCAGCTGTACCTCAAGCGCCGAGGCAATTTCTTGCGTGATACGATCCTGGAGATCGAACACATCGTCTACACCGCCATCGTAGCGATCGCCCCACAAATGGTGGCCGTCCAGGCTGTCAATCAACTGCGCCGTCAACCTCACTCGATTGCCGACCTTGCGGACGCTCCCTTCCAGCACATAACGAGCACCAAGTATTCGCCCAATTTCACGTATGTCCCTGGTCTGCCCTTTAAATACAAAGCTCGAATTGCGAGCGATGACCAGCAGCTCCTGGATCTTCGATAAGGTAGTCAGAACGTCTTCGGCGATGCCATCGGCGAAATACTCCTGCTCGGGGTCGCCGCTCATGTTCTGAAACGGCAGCACGGCGATGGACGGCTTGTCGGGAATCGGGCGAGATTGAAGTGGTCCAAAAGAGGCAGATTGTGGGGACGCTGATACAGCCTTACCACTAATCCTCATTCGCCAAACGCGCATCGGCTCAGCGATATTCTTGAGAGTTTGCGAGCCCATATCTTCGAAGGGTATATCGACCTTGCCACGAATCTGCCGGTGAGCATCGTCGGAAATGCAAACACCGCCGGGCTCCGCGATCCCTTCGAGGCGCGCGGCAATATTGACGCCGTCACCGAAGATGTCATTGTCGTCGATGATGATGTCGCCGACGTGAACGCCGATGCGAAACTTGATCCGATTGTCCTGCGCGGCATCTGCATTTTGCTCGGCCATGCCGCGCTGAATTTCGGCGGCGCATCGCGCTGCATCCACGGCACTGGCAAACTCGACCAGTAATCCGTCGCCAGTTGTCTTGACGATGTGTCCGCGATGCTGAGCGATTTTGGGATCGACGAGCGCTTTTCTGAACGACTTGAGATGAGCAAGTGTGCCTTCCTCGTCGGTACCCATCAGGCGGCTATAGCCAGCGACATCGGCCGCCAGGATGGCCATCAGTCTCCGCTCTAAGTGCTCGCTACTCAAGTCGTACTCCGGCTCGGGAAATTGAATGCCAGTATAACAGTATGGTGAGGCGATGTCTTACCATACCCAATGTCAAGGGGCTGGGCGGCCACGTCTTTGGCCGTCCTCGGCACCCTGCATGCGGACGCGCCTGGATTCGTCGCGATCTCGCCAGCAAGGGCAAGGCGCTGTTGTCCGCATGACGTTGGCAGGTGCTTAGCCCTTAGGCGATTTCCCGGGCGTCGCGCCGTCGATGGACCATCAGCGTCCACGGTTTGAGCCAGCGCCGCAATCCGTGGGCGAGGATCGGCGCGGGATCGGAGAACGGCAGCGCGAGATGCTTTTCCGGAACACCCCGCACGGCCTTGGACAATTCATCTCCGAGCGCGATCGAAAGCGCGAGCGCGCGACCGTTGCAGCCGGTCCAGCCATAGGCGTTGCGCCCCAGCCGATGAATGCGGGGAAAGGAATCCGTGGTCATTCCGACATAGCCGTTCCAGACGTAATCGAATTCGACCCGCCCGATCTGCGGCCAAAGCCGTTGCAGGCGTTCCGCGACGATAAGCTTGAGTCTCTCGGACCTGTTGCCCGGGCCAATCACCGCTCCGCCGGTGACAAGACGATTCCGCGCATCGTAGCGGGCAAAGTA
>WNFO01003687.1_pt1 | contig 13071 bp, 12 predicted proteins | sample 5400251 | NCBI WGS metagenome assembly WNFO01 (sample SAMN13153354, study PRJNA577476) | soil metagenome | isolation source: 100 cm saprolite under Madrone tree | place: USA:California | collected 2016-06-14 | reverse complement strand
CGCCACCACCACGACGTCCAGCGTGGCCAGCTCTTTCTTTAACTTGAACCAAAACAGACCGCGCCGGCCGGGTGAATAAAAACTTTCCGGATTCTTGATCATAAGACCTTCGTTCGAACGGCGGCGGGCCTGCTGAAATATTTGTTCGATCTCCGCGGCCGAGTGCGCCGGGAAAACCTCCGCGATTTGGAATGGCGGCGGCAATTGCGAGTCGCGTAGCAGCGCGCGTCGCTCGCGCAGCGGCGCTTTCAATAATGAGCGTCCATTGAGCCAAAGAAGATCGAAAGCGATAAATGCAACCGGTACATCCGCTGAGGCAACATCGAACAAATCTGCGCCGTCCGTTTTGCGGCCGAGCCGCTTTTGCAAATCGAAAAACGTCAGTCTGCGATCATGCTCGAAGGCGATGATCTCACCATCGAGGATCAACTCGGCCTCAAAATGCCGCCCTTGACCCGTCAGCTCCGGAAATTGCTCGGTCATGCACCTCAAATCGCGCGAGAAAATTTCCACGCGCTCGGCGCCGCGATGGAACTGCGCGCGGATCCCATCGAATTTATCTTCCACATAGACCGTAGCCGCTTCGCTCTGCGAAGTGTGGAGCAGACCTGCAACAAAACGGTCCCAGATTGCTTCGGCCGTTGGCTCTGGGCTAGCCAGCATGCATTTGATCGGGCGAAAGATCGACAACTCCGCGTGTTGTAATTCGTGACGCGAAGCGAGCGACGCGGTCGCGCCGATGTCGCCTAGAAGCATGTTCGCTTCCTTAACATCTTCGAGAGCGACATCGAACGCTGTCGCGATTGCTTCTTCGACCAGTCCCTCGCGCAACCCGATGCGCAGATCGCCGGTAAGAATCTTGACCACGTATTGGCCTTCGCGTGCCGAAATTCCTGTCAGACGTGATTGCAGCAATTCCATTTTTGCGATTGGACCGCGCGTTTTGTGCAGCATATCGAAGAAATCGCGCGACCGCGTGAGCGTGAATGGCTCGGGATTAGTGCGACCGTCGAGCGCTTCGAACGCCGTCTTGCCGGCGTCGCCGTGACTATATGCAATGCGGCGAAATTCCGCCCGGCTCAATTTCGCGGCACCCATGATGGCGCGATAAATGATCGAGCCTCCCACTTGTAGCGTGCGACGATCGCTCTGCGCGAAAGCTCTGCCGGTAAAATAAATCGTCGCGATCGGAAGCCGGTCTCGATCGAGCGTGCGCAAATAATCCGCGAGCAACCTAACTTTTTCGAGCTTCGCTGGCGTCGCGCCAGTCGCTTCACCGACGTTCGCAAAGGTCGCCAATTCGGATTGGGTAGTGCACGCGTCTCGCGTGTGGGTTTCGACCTCGCGTCGAAACGAAGTTCGCGAAGGCCGGACGCCTTCGCCAGCACCCGAGACGGCTCCGCTGCCCAGACTCGGGAATTCGAGTTGATTCTCATCGCTCAGCGCCCACGCTTCGACGCCACGGTTGCGCAAATCGCGTGCAAACTCGGCCGCAAAACCGTGGAGTGTGAGCACCCGTTTTGGCTGCACCAGATCGACATAGCGAAGCAGATCGTCGTAATCGGCGTGGTCGGAGAGAGGAAACGCGGCGTCAACCTGATAACGATAAACCGCATTGGGATCGACCGCCCAGCCACTGATCATGGCGACGCGTTTGCGCGGAATCTTTTCCAGCATGCGCGAGCGATTCGCGCTCGGCGGACAAATGAGAACTTTTCCCGCGACTTGGTTAGCGCTGTAGCGGACGTATTTGCAAAACGATTGGCCGAATTGTTCGTAAACCTGTGTCATCTGATAAACGGAGCCATGCAACATCGGTATCAGCCCAGCTCCGTCGAGTGAGCAAAGAATTTCCTGCCCTTTGCCTAACGAGTAGCCGAGCAGGACCGGCACTGCGCCGTCTTCGAGCGTTTCGCGACAGAACGCCACGATCTGATCGACGACCTGCTCAGTCGGCGGAAATCGATAGCGCGGCCGCCCAAAGGTCGTTTCCATGATCAGCGTGTCGGCCTGGCGCCATTGCGCCGGTTCGGCGGATTTTCCCGGACGCAATTTGAAATCGCCGGTGTAAAGCAACGTTTCCTTTTCGGCGAAAAGGAAAAATTGGGCCGAACCGAAAATGTGACCGGCGGGCAACAGCATTACATTGAGACCGTGCACCGTTCGCCTTTCGCCGAAGGGCAACACATGCTCGATGCGCGTCCCTGGGAGCCGCGCTTGCATGAGTCGCGCAGTGCGCTCGGAGACAATGATCTCGTCATGCGGCGCAATGTGATCGTTGTGCGCATGCGAAACGAAGGCGAAGCGCTTTGCGTCCCACGGGTCGAGCCACAAATCCTGGGCAGGCAAATAAAGACCGCGCTCATACCGAACATGGATCATGCGAAAAATTTACCGTGGATCGACATGAGCGAAACCGTGTTTGCTCGACAATCTGATGCCCACGGGGGCTCCAAACCAATCAAAACTGATCCATTACCTCGCCAATCGCGCTGAGATTGACACGCGCCGCCGGAACCGTTTTCATTAAGCGGATGAAGTTGGTCGCTCTACCACTTGGTTTGCTTCTTTTCTGGAGTGGTTTCGCCGGTGCCGCGGAAGAACCGAAAGTGTTGGCCAAGGTAAATCCATTGCCGGTGGCGCTGGATCGCGATTTCGAGTTTCGCAAGACAAAACTCTATTTCCTGAACGACAAGCCGCTGACCCAAAAAGGGCTGAGGGGGACAGCGACTTCCTCGAAACCAGGAAAACCTGGAAGCACGACGCCATCTTCGAAATCGGCGACCATTCAAGAGGCGTCGATTACTTTCGAGCGGCAGTATCGTCTTTTCGGCGCCGTAACCGGGCTCGATCAACATCAGCGCTTTGGCGATTACTTCGATTTCTTTTGGCGCGCCAAGCGCCCGGCCGATCTCACGGTGCGTCTGGAGTATCGGCAGGAGAAGCTGCACTCCTTCGTTCAGGCGCAGGAAATGTCATATCCAAATGCCCGCGGCAATCATAAGACGGAGTTCAAAGTAGTGGGCGACGATTATTTTGACGACGGGCGCGTGATCGCATGGCGTTGCTTGTTAATCGAGAATGGCCGGATTGTGGCTGAAAACCGGTCCTATATGTGGGAATGAGTCGAGCCGATGGCACCATTAAAAGATAAGTCTCTCGGATTCATGCAGTTCAATTGGAGGCTTGGAAACTGCTTGGAGATGAGCCAGGTTTGACAGGCTGCCGGTCGATCTTGTATCTTTATTTCAACCAACTGTGGAGTCATCGATTCAAGTAGGGGTGAACGGCCCAGCCGTCTGGGTGAAAGTCGAGGGTAAAGGAAGCTTCCTGAACAGCGGGAACCTGAAGGAGTTCGCGCGCGAAATGGTCGATCGCGGCTACCGCGAATTTGTGATCGACCTGGAAAATTGCGCGATGATGGATTCCACCTTCATGGGCACGATGGCTGGGGTGGCGCTGCGCCTGAAGGAGCTCGGCCGCGGTCATCTTCACATCGTTCACTGCGGAAATCGCAGCCGGGATCTCCTGTCCGGGCTTGGTCTTGATCAAATCTTCAGTATTCATGGCAATGGCTCGTCGGCGCCTAAGTACGGGGCACTCCAACGCGATTCCAAGGGCGAGTTGCCCGAAGAGAAAAAGCACGAACAAGCGCAGACGATGCTGGAGGCGCACGAAGCGCTGTGCGAGGCCGCGCCGGAAAATTTCTTCCGGTTTAAAGACGTCCTCGATTATTTAAAGCAAGACCTTCATCACGAGACGGCGTCGAAGTAAGCTGGCCCGTCCGACATGTGGACGATTCTTCTCTTCGGACTGCTGCTCGCGTCTGTCGCCGGGTGGATCTTCACCGCGCTGCGGCAGGCCCAGTGGATTCGAATCCTGGAACGCTCGAAAGAGGAAATTCAGGTCGAGGAAACACTCGTCTTCGATTTCTTGCACGGGCTCGGTGAAGCGTTCAGCGAAACGATCCGGCCCCATGACCTGCATCGCTTGATCGTAGAAGGCGCGACGCGCATTCTGGACGCGCATGGCGGCGCGCTTTACATGGCCGATCGCACGGGCACGAAACTGACGCCGGCATTCATCTCCAAGGGTTGTCCGCCGCTTGTCGATGTTCCGCCGCACATTTTGCAGCAAGCTGCGTCTACGCCCGTCGCGCTGGAAAGTTATCTGCGCCTTCACTCTGTTGCTTTGGGCGATGGCGTGATCGGTCGTGTCTGGCAAACCGGAGAAGCGGTTTGTTTAAACGAGTTCTCCGAAGCGCCCGAGTTGGCGAAGCTGCGCGGCACTGCGTTCGGCACGGCGTCCGTGATGATCGCTTCGTTGCTTTACGGAAAGCAAAACATGGGCGTGCTCGCGCTGGGCAACGGCCCGATGGACGCATCATTTTCGCAAAGCGACTTTGTCGTCTTCAAATCGATTGCCGAACAATCGGCCTTCGCGCTCTACAACGCGATCATCTACTCGGAAGCGAACGAAAAGAAGCGGCTGGATCACGACCTTGAGATCGCGCGCGACATTCAGCGCGTCTTGTTGCCGGCAGAACCGCCGTCTGTGAACGGCTTCGAGATCAGCGGCATCAACGTGCCCGCGCGCCAGGTGAGCGGCGATTATTTCGATTACATCAAGGTGGACGAGGAACGGCTCGGCGTGGTGATTGCCGATGTTTCTGGCAAAGGCGTGCCGGCGTCGCTCATCATGGCCATTTGCCGCAGTGTCTTGCGCAGTCAGGCGGCGCAGAATCCTTCCCCGGCGGATGTTTTGCGAAAGGTGAACCGTCAACTTTATCCCGACATCAAAGAGGACATGTTCATCAGCATGGCCTATCTCATTCTCGATCATGCGCGCAACGGCGTCACGCTCGCGCGCGCTGGACACGATGCGCCGCTTCTCTACAAGCGCGCTTCGCAAACGGTCACGCCTTTGAAGCCGCCCGGCATGGTCGTCGGAATTGACAGCGGAAACGTCTTCGATAGGATAACGGGCGATTTTCCCGTCCCGCTGGAGCGCGATGATTGCCTGGTCCTCTATACGGACGGAGTGACGGAAGCGCTCGATACCGATGGAAACGAATTTGGCGTCGAACGCACCGTTCAATCGGTCCGGGCCAGCGCGGACAACGGCGCCCAGGCCATTGTCGCGCGGCTGATCGACGATCTACGGAACTTCGTTGGATCGCATCCGCAAAATGACGACATCACCCTGATTGCCATCCGCAAAACATGACAAAGATTTCCAAAGACAAACCTGACGGCGCGAAAGAAAGATCGACATCTCTTCCCGAACTGGCCGGCGCGGCTCCGTCGAACGTAGACCAAACCGAAACCGAGGATCCGATGGCCGGTTTGCAAGCCGATCTTGATCGCTTTCGCGACCTGGCGCTGCGCAGCCAGGCCGACTTCGAGAATTACAAAAAACGTTGCGCGCGCGAAAAAGAAGAAGCGATCAAGTACGCCAACAGTTCGTTGCTCGAGCGACTCGTCGCGATTGTCGATAATTTTGAGCTTGGCCTTTCCGCCGCGCGCGGCGAAGGCGAAGACTCGCCCATCTATTCGGGCATGCGTTTGGTTCTCAAACAACTCAACGATTTCCTGGCTGAAAATGGATTGCAGCCGATCGACGCGGTTTCCCAGAAATTCGATCCGAATTTGCATGAAGCGATCGCGCACGAACCGAGCGAGGAGTTTCCGGAAGGAACGGTCATCCGCCAAACGCGTCGCGGTTATAAATTCAAGGACCGCCTGCTGCGGCCATCGAGCGTGGTCGTTTCCAGCGGCCCGGCAAAATAATTGCTCGGGTTGTCTCTTACTCTTGCTCGTGCTCTTACTCCACGTCGATCTTTTTCGAGCACGAGCAAGAGCAAGAGAAAGACAGAAGGTTCATGATTTATTTCTTATCCGCGATATCCGCGTAATCCGCGGTTAATACTACAAATGGCAACGAAAAAGCGCGACTATTACGAAGTCCTCGGCGTTGGTCGGAATACCTCCGACGAGGAAATCAAGCGCGCTTATCGCAAGCTCGCGGTCAAGTTTCATCCCGATAAAAATCCCGAAGACCCGCACGCCGAGGAAAAATTCAAAGAACTCGGCGAAGCCTACGACGTTTTGATGGATGCGGATAAACGCGCGGCCTACGATCGTTTTGGCCACACGGCCTTTGCGCAAGGTGGTGGGTTCGGGCGCGGGGGATTCCATGATCCGTTCGACATTTTCCGCGAGGTGTTCGGCGGCGCCGGCGGCGGAATCTTCGAGACGTTTTTCGGCGGCGGTGGCCCGCGAGAAGATCGGCAACGTGGTTCCGATTTGCGCTATGACATGCAGATCAAGCTCGAGGAAGCGGCTTTCGGTGTCGAAAAAGAAATTGAAATCCGCAAGCTCGACGCATGCGACAAATGCAACGGCTCCGGCGCGGAACCCGGTTCGCGCACTATCAATTGCCCTGCGTGCGGGGGACGCGGCCAGGTGATTAGCTCGCGCGGGTTCTTTCAGGTCTCACAAACTTGTCCGCGCTGTCGCGGCGCCGGCCAGATCATCGAGAAACCGTGCCGGCAGTGCGGCGGGGAAGGGCGCGTGGAAAAACCGAGCCGCGTCAAGTTGAAGATTCCGGCCGGGATCGCGGATGGCTCGCGCTTGCGTTCCTCGCGCAACGGCGAGGCCGGCGTTCGGGGCGGCCCGCACGGCGATCTTTACGTCGTCATTCACATCCAGGAACACAAAATCTTCCAGCGCGAGGACGATCATCTTTATTGCGAAGTGCCGATTCCGTTCAGCGTGGCCGCGCTCGGTGGCGAAGTGGACGTGCCCACCCTGGAGGGCAAAGCGCAACTCAAAGTGCCGGCGGGCACACAAAGCGGGCAGCTGTTTAAACTGCGCGGGAAAGGAATCATGAACGTCAACGGGCGCGAGCGCGGTGATTTGCTCGCGCGTTTGCTTGTCGAAGTGCCGACGCGATTGAACAGCGAGCAGCGCCACAAAATCGAGGAGTTCGCCGCGCTCTGCGGCGAAGAAAACACGCCATTACGCAAAAGTTTCTTCGAACGCGCCCGGGAATTCTTCCGGGATGTTTGAAGTTTGAGGTTTGATTTCTTCGAGCGCCTCTATCGCTTACGTCAAAAATCGCACATCAAACCTCAAACATATCGATGCATCGCTTTTACATTTCGCCGGAGAATTGGAATCCCGATGCGCTCACCTTAAGCGGCTCGGAAGCGCATCATTGTCGCGACGTGCTGCGGATGACACGCGGAGATAAGGCCGTTATCTTCAACGGACGGGGACGCGAAATCACAGCGGAGATTGTCGATCTTCACGCCGGGCAAGTTCGTTTCCGCAAACTGCACGAGAGCAGCACGCCGCTGCTTCGTTGCCACATTACGCTTGGGCAGGCGATTCCGAAGGGGAAGAACATGGAACTGATCGTGCAGAAAGCCGTCGAGATCGGCGCTTCTGAAATCGCGCCGATTATTTCCGAACGCACGATTGTCGATCTTGACGGGAAGGAGGCCATGCAAAAAGAATTGAAATGGCAAACGATCGCAATCGAGGCGGCCAAACAATGTGGGCAAAATTGGCTGCCGCACGTGCACACGCCGCGAAAGCTCAAAGAATTCTTTAAATCTGTAGAGGCAGGCGCGTCGCCTGCACAACCGGCGGCCTCGCAGCCGACACGGCTGCCTCTACAGAAAAATGATTCGCGCTATGATCTGCAATTGATCGGGTCGCTCCAACCCGATGCGCTCCATTTAAAAAAAATCCTGACTGATTTTTCGAGCGAGCATCCATATCCTCCTTCCAGCGTCCTCATGCTCATCGGCCCGGAAGGCGATTTCACTCCGGCCGAGCTCGCGCTCGCGCGCAGTCACGGCTGCCGCCCGATCACATTCGGTCCCATTATTCTCCGGGTCGAAACCGCCGCGATCTATTGCCTGAGCATTCTTTCTTACGAATTGCTCGTGTAGAGGCGGACGCTTCACCCGCAACGCTCCAGCCGGCGTGGCCGCCACTGCATCCGTTGGACATTGAGCATCGGAGCGTCAAGAGATCTTATCGAGATTCGCGGCTGATCACGGAACGTGCGAGAAACTCTGGGCGGTTTGGAAATCGCCGCTCCTTGCCTATCACTCCTGACTCATTAGTAAATGTACGGAGCGGAAAGTTGGAACGCGTTCTTGATTAACTCCAGGCGTGGCTTGGCGTCTTCCGCGATGATCACTTCCACGACATCGAAGCGGAAAAGGATGTCGGGATTATCGAGCATGCGCAGCCAGGCAAGGCCGCCGCGCGAGATGCGCTTTTGTTTAGGTCGATCCACTGCCTCAATGGGCCGGCCGAAATCTTCCCGGGCGCGCGTTTTCACTTCGACGAAGACGAGCGTGTCGTCGTCGCGGCAAACGATGTCGATCTCGCCACCGCTGCGTCCGCGAAAATTGCGATAAAGAATTTTGTAGCCGTTCTTGCGCAGGAAACGGCTGGCCAGCTTTTCACCGAGGAAACCGCGTCGAAGATGGTCAGATGAGCGCTTCGAGCGCGAGAAGCGGTTGCGCCACCGGCTCGAAAGATCGGCGATGGATCGGACAAGGCCCGAATTCATGGAGTTTCGTGAGATGCAGTTCGGTGCAGTAACCTTTGTGCTGGCTGAAACAATATTCCGGGAAACGCGCGCAGAAGTCACGCATCATCGTGTCGCGCGTCACTTTCGCGATCACGCTGGCGGCGGCGATGCTCAGGCTGTAGCAATCTCCATCGACGATCGCGGTCTGTGGAAAGGGGAACGGAAAAACGGGCAGGCCATCGATCAAAACGTGATCGGGCAGGATGGCGAGGGCCGCGATGGCGGCGCGCATCGCCCGGTGTGTCGCGCGCAGAATGTTAATTCGGTCGATCTCGATTGAATCGACAATGCCGACCGCCCACGCAATTTCGGAATTCGCGACCAACTCGTGATAAATTTCCTCGCGCAATTCCGGTGCGAGCTGCTTGGAATCGTTTAGCTTTCGATGCCGGAATTTCTCCGGAAGAATCGCCGCCGCCGCCACAACCGGACCGGCTAGGGCGCCGCGCCCGGCCTCATCGATCCCGGCGATGCGAGCGACGCCGAGACTGCGCAATCGACGTTCATGCCGGAACCCGCAACAACGATACATTTCGTGATTTAGCGAATTAACGATTAGCGATTTAGAAAGCCGCTTCAATCGCTAATTCACTCACTCGCTAAATCATTAAATGCTTCTTATTCTCTCACTGCCGTCGCTTCCTTGCCTTTGCGTGTGCGGAGATAATTCAGCTTGGCCCGCCGCGCACGGCCTTCTTTTTCCACTTCGATTTTTGCGATACGCGGTGAATGAAGCGGGAAAACGCGTTCGACACCTTCGCCGTAGGAAATACGCCTCACGGTGAATGTTTCGTTAAGCCCGCGCCCTTTGCGGCCAATCACGATGCCGGCGAAAATCTGAATCCGCTCCTTGTCGCCCTCCACCACTCGCGTGTGCACGCGGACGCTATCGCCCACGGCAAACTGCGTTCCATCGCTCTTTTGCTGCTCTTTTTCGATGGCGTCAATAATGCGGTTCATAATTACCTCCTCCGCCCGCCATGCCGTAGCCTCAGCGAAGGCGGGCCCGGCTGCCGGGCAAACATTTTCAGGCGAACGTGCTGAAAATGCAAACCGAAACCTGCAGCCACGTGCCTGTGCCGCGTCGGGGCGGAGATGTTCAAAGTCAGACGGCCCACGGGGCCGTGGCTACAAGGGCAGCTACACATCGAGCTTTCGCGTCGTCGCCAAGTTGTGCTCCAGGTTCGTTCCCGTTATAATCGACAACACTGCGCCCGTAGTTCAATTGGATAGAGCGACGGCCTCCGGAGCCGTAGGTTGCGCGTTCGAGCCGCGCCGGGCGCACATCATTTAGCGATTTAGGGAATGAGCGAATTAACGATTGTCATCCGCTAATCATTGAATCGTTGATTGTTAATTGCTGTTATGCCAGCGCGTCGATCCGCCCGAGCAAATCTTTTTTGCTCATCATCCCGGTGACTTGATCGCGCAGTTGCCCATTCTTGAAGAAAAGAAGGGCCGGGATGGCGCGGATGTTATACTTAAGGGAAAGGCTTTGGTTTTCGTCCACGTTGACTTTTGCGACCTTGATCGTGCCCGCTTTTTCCCGCGCAATCTCATCTAGGAGCGGCGCGATCATTTTGCAGGGGCCGCACCATTCCGCCCAAAAATCGACAATTACAGGTTTGTCGCTTTGCGTGATTTCGCGGTCGAAGTTGGATTCGTCGAGATTGATGGTCGCGGAATTCTCCATTCGATTTAGGAAAAGTAATTCCAAATCTGAATAATCAAAATCACGGTGGAAACGCCGAGCAGTGTCCAGCAGAGCGGCATCGGAATTGCATCGACCATCGCGCTCGTATCCTTCGTTGCAAGGGTGAGCGGAGCGCTCTGGGGGGTACTCTCTGGCATGGTAATGAGCGGCTGAGTTTTTTTCATCTGAACCGCTGGTGATGCATTGGGGCGCGGATCAGGCAAGACCGCGATCCGTGCGGTCTCTTTCTTCGGACCAGGTGAACTGGCGGCGGAGGAACTCGCCATTGGATGAGGCGCAGCGGGCGGTTTTGGCGAGGAAGGGGGCGAGGGAAGTGGCGGTGGGAAAAATTGGGGCGACTTGACTGCCTTGGCAGAGCCAAGGGGCCTGGTTGGTGGTGGTGGAACTGTCGATGGCGGATGAGCTGGCAAATCGATTCGCATGGTGTCGCGCGACTCGTTGCCCGCACCGGGCGGCTTCGCCGGAGGCGGTGGCACAGCAATGCGAACGGTCTCTTTCTTGGGTTCGTTTGAGTCAGCCATGAGGCGTGGCGAGTCGGTTCCAAAAATTGCCCGAAAATCGTCCACTTGTCACTCGCTAACTTGAATGCCTAGCAGAAAACTTTTTGATGCTTGACCTGTAGCCGTCGCGCTCTGCGCCGCCGCCGCCATCGCCGGAGCGCCTTGGCGCGCAAGAGGCTGCGCGAGGCGGTGCGTCCAAGCCATTCACACCCGCGTCGCGCTCGCCGCGGCGAGCGACTACAGCAGCCTAGGCCAGGAGATCGTATCCGCGGCTTCCAGCGATTCTTCGCGAAATGAATTCGCCCACCGGCGCCGGCTTCGAAAGAACAACACGCGCATCGACATCGGGCGCATCGGCTTCGGTGCGCCCGATGTGGGGCTGATCGACCAGTAACTTCAATTCGCGTCCAACTTTTTCGCGGGCAAGTTCGTGCGCGATCTTTTGTTGGATCGACATCGCGATTCGATGACGCGCGTTCTTGATCTTGGCCGGGATTTGGTCTGGCATTTTTGCCGCGCGCGACCCGTCTTCCCGCGAATATTTGAAGATGCCGAGCCGTTCAAATCGAGTGCGCTCGATAAACTCGAGCAGCGCCTCGAACTCCGTGTCAGTCTCGCCGGGGAATCCAACGATGAAGGTCGTACGCAAGGCGAGGCCGGGAATGCCGGCGCGCAATTTGTCGATCAAATTCTCAATATGATGGCGTGAGGTTTCCCGCCGCATGCGTTGCAGCATCGACCCATCGATGTGTTGCAAGGGGATGTCGATGTAGCGCGCGACCTTGTCGCATTCCGCAATCGTCGCGACCAATTCATCGCTCCAATGCGCCGGATGCGTATAAAGCAGGCGCACCCAGAATTCGCCTTCGATTTCCTGGATCGCACGCAGCAGTGCGGTCAGCGTCGGGCCGCGTGATGAATCGACCGGTTGCCGCGGTCCCGCTTTCTCCGGCCACAAGTCCATCCCGTAATAAGTTGTGTCCTGACTGATCAAATTAATCTCGCGGACGCCTTCGCCGACGAGTCCCCGGATTTCTGCGAGCACGGAATCGGGAGAGCGACTGCGATGTTTCCCGCGCATTTGCGGGATCACGCAAAAACTGCACGGGTGATTGCAACCCTCGGCAATCTTCACGTACGCCGAGTGCGCAGGGGTAAGCCGGAAGCGCGGCGTGTCATAATCGGGGATGTAAGCCGGCCGCGCGGTGACGAAACTGTGGCCAGCGCTGCCGACCCCGGCTACAACGCGCTCAACGATCGTGCCGAGCTCACTGACCTGATCGAGCCCGATGAATGCGTCCACTTCGGGAAGCGCTTCGCGCAATTCGCGCGAGAAGCGCTGCGCCATGCAACCGCTCACGATCAGTTTTTGATGTGGTCGTTTGCTTAGCCCGCGTTGCTGATGCGCTTCAAGAATCGCCTCGATCGATTCTTCCTTGGCCGAATCGATGAACGCGCACGTGTTGATGACCAGAACGTCGGCATCCTCTGCGCTTGTGGTGATTTCCATGCCGTGCTGCAAAACGCTTCCGAGCATGATCTCAGCATCGACAAGATTCTTGGCGCAGCCGAGGCTGATCATGCCAATCTTTGCGCTCATGTTTTGAGAAACGTCGGCGAACACGCTACTCGATCGTGACGTCGGCGTCATTCTCGGCTACGAGCTTGCCATTTTTCCTGATCTGAACGGCGTCACGATCGAGCACTCGCACGGCGATATGTTGACCGTGAAATTCCACCGTCCCATCGGCTGGCGAAATCCAGCGTTCGAAAGCCGGTTTCCCCTCCTCGTTGTCCACTACGACTTTGATGTAGGTTTTCTTTAGCGGCTTGATGTCCACCCGATTCAGTCCGTTTGATCCCGCGGCCGAAGAATTTTCCGCGACGCCAGCTTTCGCGAGATCCTCTTGACGCACCGGCTCGGCTCGGCGCACTTCGGGCTCTTTCGTCGGGGCTGGCGATGCCGCCCCGAAAGCATTCGGGGCTGGAGTACTCACAACAACGGGCGTGCCTGTCGGCACCGTCGGAGCAGAAGCAATCGGAGATGCAGCCGCGGCTGCTTTGGTGGGAGTTTTTTCGACCGGCTCGGCATGCCGAGCGATGATTGTCCCGGAAGTCACCGGCGACGCGCTCGGCGTCGCTTGTGCAGCTTGGTTTTTCGCTTCATTGTGCGGCGCAATCCGCTGCAAGTTAAGAATCAACTTCATGAACAAAAAACCAATGAGGAGAACCACCACCCCGATC
>WNFO01003685.1_pt1 | contig 13073 bp, 5 predicted proteins | sample 5400251 | NCBI WGS metagenome assembly WNFO01 (sample SAMN13153354, study PRJNA577476) | soil metagenome | isolation source: 100 cm saprolite under Madrone tree | place: USA:California | collected 2016-06-14 | reverse complement strand
AAGGCCTGACAGGTGGCTTCGGCGACGCGGCGCATGCGCTGCTCGATCATGTCGAGCACCTCCAGAGTGAAGGTTCGCACAGTACCTTGCAGTTCACACAAGTCCGGCACTACGTTTGTGGCCGCCCCGGCTTGGATCATGGTGACCGAGATGACGCCCGCATCGATCGGGCGTTTATTGCGAGAAATGATGGTCTGAAACGCCTGCACCATCTGGCAGGCCACCGGTAGCGGATCGATGCCATTGTGCGGCATCGCCGCGTGGGCGCCTTTGCCATGGATGGTGATCTTGAAGTCGTTGCTGGACGCAAATGCCGGCCCGGATTTGATTGCAAATTGGCCGGCCGCAAGTCCGGGCCAGTTGTGAACGCCAAAGATGGCTTGCATCGGGAACAAATCGAACAACCCATCCTTGATCATCTCTCGCGCGCCGCCGCCGCCTTCTTCGGCAGGTTGAAAGACCAAGTAGACGGTACCGTCGAAATCGCGATGACCGGCCAGGTATCTGGCGGCGGCAAGCAGCATGGCCGTGTGACCATCATGGCCGCAGGCGTGCATCTTTCCGTGATGCACGCTGGCGTGCGCGAACGTGTTGCGCTCCGTCACTGGCAGCGCGTCGATGTCCGCGCGTAGGCCAACGGCACGACTCGCATTGCCGTTTTTGATGATGCCGACTACCCCGGTCCCCCCCAAGCCGCGATGCACAGGGATGCCCCAGCCGGTCAGTGTCTGGGCGATCAGATCCGAGGTCCGCTGCTCCTGAAAGCCAAGCTCGGGATGCGCATGAATGTCCCGTCTCAGGGATTGAATGGCAGCCACGTCGGCCAGGATTGGCTCAATCAAGTTCATGTTGAAGCCTGTATCAGGTTTGTTTCGCTCATCCATGAGTCCCGTTGATCTCCCAAGCGACCCGCTCGGGAGCCGGTCTGGCGATCTCCAGGACGTTTCAATTTACACCAAGCGAGGGTCGCGTCTGAACATCCCTTCTCAGTTCTGGCGCAAGCCAAGCTCACGCGTTCATCCCGACTCGGGTCAATGCCGTGCCGCGGCAGCTTTCTTAGTCCTGGCGAAACAATCTTGGTTCTAAGGCGGCTTGGCAGCGACGGAGTCCCAAGAGGCCGGATCGCCGAAGGACTGGTGCAGCCAAGCCGTCAACGCGCGAATCTTCCCCGACGAGCGCAGATGCTCCGGATATGCGATGAAGATCGTCGCGCCCTCTGCTTCGGCGCCGACGTCGATTACTTTGAGTTCGCGTCTCTTGAGCGCAACCTGCACAAAGAAGGTCGGCAGCAGGGCGATCCCCAAGCCTCCGACGGCCGCATCGCGCATCAGCAGCCCGTTGTTGACGCGCAGGGCCGCATTGGGGCGCACGGTCGCGAATTTCCGCCCCATGCGGAAGCGCCAGTCGGCACCGCCGCGATTGCTGTAGATGATGCCGCTATGCTGCTCCAGATCCTGGAGCGAGGCGGGCCAGCCGCGGCGATTGAGATAGTCGGGAGACGCTACCAGCAGACGTCTGCTGGCCGCGAGGCGTTTCACGATAACGCGCTTGTCGTCCACAGGTCCATGTCGCACCACGGCGTCGTAGCCGTCGGCCAGGATGTTGACAAAACGGTCCTCGAGCTCCAGCGTCAGCTCGATGCCCGGGTTCTTCGCGAGAAAGCCAAACAATGCCGGCCCGAGATGCAGGGTGCCGAAACCGACCGGAGCGGAGATACGCAAGGGCCCAGCGAGCGTGCCACGCCGCTCTGCGAGCTCCGAGGCAGCACTATCTACATCGCGAAGAATGTGTTTAGCGCGCTCATAGAACGCTCTGCCGTCCTCGGTCAACGACAGTCTGCGGGTCGTACGGTGCACCAGCTTCGCACCGAGAAGGCGCTCCAGCTCCGCAAGGCGTTCACTGACGACGGACTTCGATACTGCCAGACGACGCGCGGCGCCCGTGATTGACCCGGTCTGTGCGATGGAAGCGAAAGCCGCAATCGATTCGAGCTTGAGCATTGTTCGGTTTTTCCGAAAAGCGAATCGTCGCATTATCGGCTATCGCGCGCTCGATCCGCAGGGCTATAGTGCAGTGGAAATAGACACGGCGGGCGCGGCACAGACCGGACGCCGCGCCACACGGGAGATCACATGTTTAGATACCTTGCCGCAGCTGCTGCGGCCGTTCTCGCCACGCCGGCCGTGGCGCGCGTCGAGCCCTTCCCGGCGAGCTTTCACACGCAAATGGTGCAGGCCAACGGCACCAGTCTTTATGTTCGTGTCGGCGGGCAGGGACCGGCGGTCGTCCTGCTACATGGCTTCGGTGACACCGGTGATATGTGGGCGCCGCTGGCGGCGGTGCTCGTCAAAGATCACACGGTAATTGTACCCGATCTACGCGGCATGGGCCTGTCCGCCCATCCGGATACGGGCTACACGAAGAAGGCTCAGGCCACCGATATCGCGGGTGTCATGGACGCACTCAAGGTGCAGAAGGCCGCTCTTGTGACCCACGACATCGGCAATATGGTGGGCTACGCGCTGGCGGCGCGGTATCCGGCGCGGATTACGCGCTGGGCTGTGATCGATGCACCGCTCCCCGGCATCGGCGATTGGGACAACATCATCCGTAGTCCGATGCTGTGGCACTTCAACTTTCGCGGGCCCGATGAAGAGCGCCTGGTGCAGGGACGCGAGCGGATCTATCTCGACCGCTTCTGGAACGAGTTGTCGGCGGATCCGAAACGGATCGATGAGGAGACGCGCCAGCACTACGCCAGTCTGTACGCGCGGCCGCACGCCATTCACGACGCGTTCGAGCAGTTCGGCGCGTTCAATCAGGATGCCATCGATAACAAGGCGCTGCTCGCCAAGAACGGCAAGATCACGATGCCGGTACTCGCCATCGGTGCCGAGAAATCCTTCGGTACGGCGCAGGCGGATGACTTGCGTTTCGTCGCCAGCAATGTGACCGGCGCCATCGTCCCCGATTCCGGCCACTGGATCATGGAAGAAAATCCTCAGGCGACCAGCAAGCTCGTCATGGAGTTCCTCGCCAAATGAAAGCGCGCATTACAGCGGCTTCGCTGGGTCTCTTGGTCGCGGTCGCGTATGCGCTGCCCGTGTCATTACCGCAGCTTCGCGTCACGCCGGATGAAGTCGACGCGCTGCAGGCGCACGCATCATGCGCAGGCATCTCCGGAGTCGCCGGCATTCGAACCACCGTGATCACGGGGAACCCGTCCAAACCGGGCGCTTACACGATCCGCCTGAGCATTCCGGCAAACACCAGGATCCAGGCGCATACGCATCGGGACAGTCGCACGGCGGTCGTGGTAGTGGGAGTCTGGTACTTCGGTTACGGGGGGGTCGCGGGCGCGGCGGCGGAGAAAGCTCTGCCGGCTGGCAGCTTCTACACGGAGCCTGCTGGCGTTGCACACTTCGCGGAAACCAAAGAGGATCCGGTACTCGTTTACATCACTGGAAGCGGTCCGACCGACACGGTCTATGTCAAGGCGAGCGACGAGCCGGGCGTGAAGTAGTCAGCGAGGGCCTGGCGGCTGACGCCACATTCCAGCGAGCTGCCAGCTGCGTGGGGGAGACGTGGGGGAGATTGTCGGACTATACTCCGAGTGCCTAAGTCTGGACGATCACCGGGATCGCCAGGGGCGGCGATTGCTGGCCCAGGTTCTTCGCGCCAGCCTGGACACCGTTTCCCAACTCTCTCGATGTTTCTTCCGGTGGCAAATGAACGTACAAGTGCTCGAGAGACCTAAAGTCTCGCTGCAGAACAATTTAGAAGAGCACCTCGAGCTATTTGGCCGATTGTCCAATCTATCCGCGCCTGTCGAGCAGGCAGCCCATCTGATCGCCACCGCCCTGTCGCGTGGCCACAAACTGCTGCTTTGTGGTAACGGCGGTTCGGCCGCCGACAGTCAACATCTCGCGGCGGAGTTCACCGGCAGATTCGTAAAGGATCGCAGACCACTGGCGGCGATGGCCCTTTCGACGGATTCCTCCGCGCTTACTTGCATCGCCAATGACTACAGCTTTGACGACGTCTTCTACCGGCAGGTCATCGCGTTGGGAAGGCCCGGCGACTGCCTGCTGGCCATCTCGACCTCGGGGAATTCCCGAAACGTGATCCGCGCGGCGGAGGCGGCCCGTTCAGCGGGTATGCGCACGATCGGTCTGTTGGGAAGAGACGGCGGAGCATTGCTCGATCTTTGCCACGTCTCCATCGTCGTGCCCAGTACCAGCACCGCTCGAGTTCAGGAGGCGCATATCTTCATCGGGCATACGTTGTGCAGCTTGGTCGAACAGGCGTTGAATCTCGTCTGAACAAACTCGTGACCGATACCGCGCCAACTCCCGGGCAGCGCCGGCTGCGAAAGGCTGCGTTCATGGACCGTGATGGCGTCATCAACGACGGACGCCCCTATGTGCACAGGGTTGAAGACTTTGTATTCGTGAATGGCGCAATCAATGCGCTGCGCGCATTGCAGGCCTCGGACTATTTGCTGGTGGTCGTGACCAACCAATCCGGGATTGCGCGCGGCCTCTACACGGAGGCTGACTACCTGAGGCTCACGGAGCATATGCGAGACCAGCTCCGTGCTGCCGGCATTTGGCTCGCCGCCGTGGAGCATTGTCCCCATTTGCCGAATGCACCGGTAACTCGGTATCGCCTCGAGTGCGAATGCCGGAAGCCTCGGCCCGGCATGCTGCTACGCGCGATTGCCGGCCTGGGTATCGACGTCGGAGCCTCCGTTCTCATCGGTGACCGTGCCTCGGATATCGAAGCAGGTCGTGCAGCCGGGATAGCCCGGTGCTTCCTCGTGCGCACTGGGAATTCACTGCCTAAGGGCGACGAACAGCTCGCCGACGCGATTTTCGACGATCTGACAGCTTGCGTCGATTACTTGGGCGCTTGAGTGAGTTTCCCGCGCTTAGTTCACTCTAAACGCCACCCCGTTGGTGGTTCCAATGGGCGTCGTCACCGTGACGCTTCTCGCGCTAAGTGTAGCGGTAGACGTGATCGTAAAGGTCGCGGTGATTGTGGTGGGACTCACCACGGTCATGCCGCTGACGGTGACGCCGGTACCGGACACGGTTACTGCGGTTGCCCCACTCAGGTTCGTGCCGGTGAGGGTCACCGGAACATCGATGCTGCCGCTGCTTGGGTGCGTGGCCGACGTCGGCGCGATTGAAGTCAGCGTTGCCCCCCGCACCGTGAATGTCACGGGATTGCTCACGCCTCCGGCCGACGTGGTAACAGCAACGCTTCTCGCACCGAGTGTAGCGGTACCTGCGATCGTAAAGGTCGCGGTGACTGAGGTGGCGCTCACCACGGTCACGCCGCTGACCGTGACGCCGGTACCGGGCACGGTTACTGCGCTTACATCACTCAGGTTCGTGCCGGTGAGGGTCACCGAAACGCTGGTACCGCGTACGCCCGTGTTAGGAGCAATCGAAGTCAGACTCGGCCCGCCCACTGTGAATGTCACGGGGTTGCTGATTCCGCCCGGCGTGGTGACGCTCACGTTCTTGGCCCCCAGCACCGTGGTGGGGGCGATTGCGAAATTCGCCCTGACCGTAGTGTCATTAACCACGGTAACGCCGCTGACGGTGATGTTGGCAGCATTTGTGTTCACGGCCGTGGCCCCGGTTAGAGCGGCGCCGGTGAGGGTCACCGGAACGGTGGTGCCGCGCAGGCCCGTATTCGGGGCGATCGAAGTGAGCGTCGGCGCGGGAATGACTCCCTTGAACTCGACCGCGCCGACGTCCACCGGGGAGTTGTTCATCTTCCTGGGAGCTCCGAAGAAGTCAGTGCTCGGCGCCAGCGCGTAGGCCACGAGAGCAGTGGGCGGGATGTAATTGATAGCCGGCGAACCCGCCGCCAGCCCGTAGTTCCCGAACGCGGTATTGTTCGAGGGATTCGCGAGTGCGAGTGGACCCCAGCTGATGTTGATCCAGTTGTTGCCCTCGTCTACCGTCGCCGTCGGAGTCAGGTTGAAGAGCGGGTTGGGCACGGTTGCGTCCGAGATGCCCGGAGGCACTTGGTAGCCGAGCGACTTGAATTCCGGCGGAGTTCGCGAACCGTTGCAGTACTGGCTGACAACGGTCGGGTTCGACGCCGTGTCATTCAAGCCCGAGTAACCCGTGGTACTGGTCAGCACCGAGTACGTCGGGGCGAGCGTCACACCAGAACTATGGTCAGCGGGTCCGGTGTCGCCGCGAGCTCCGATGTCCCAATACGCGGTACCGGGCACACAGGCACCAGCGCCTCCGCTGATGATCATACCGTTACCGTTGGGCACCGTTGCGTCCGTCGTCGGCTCGGTCGCTACCTGTGTCGTGGTGAATGCGTTGTACAGCGCGACCACGTGCTGCTGGTTCACGCTGCCAGGACCGAGGGAGCCCACCCCGATATAGAAGGAGCCGTTCTGCCAGAACACGTCGTTGTAGAGCAGCGGGTAGGAGAAATTCCGGCACGCCCCATTGATGATGCTGAGGCCGACCGCATGCCCCAGGGGGCAGATAACCAAGGGAGGCAAAACCGAGGTTAGTTGCGGGCTGTTTCTCATGGTCGCCAAGCCGGAGGGCTGTGGCGCCGATGTCGTGCTCGACGTCGTCTGGTTCGTGGCGCCCGGCGCGCTGGCTATCGGGGCCCCGAGGGTATTAAAGAGCATGCCCGATGAGGCCGTCGTGTCGTTGGAGACAATCGTATTGTTGACCAGATTCACCACGAGCGCGTCCTGCAGCGACACTCCGGCCCCGTCCCAGCCGGCGACGTTGTTCGCGATAATGTTGTTGGTGACGTTGACAGAGTTCCATCTCGGCGCCAGCAATGGGAAATTGAGCACTTCCGTGCCGTTGACACCCTGGAAGCGTAGGCCGCCGCCGCTGCCGCTCTCGGCGGCATTGCCCATGATCAGGTTGGCATTGATCACCAGGCCGGGCCCCGTGCCATCGCTCAATCCAGGCGCGCAGTCCGCATCCGTCACACTGCCGCACTCCAAACCTGGCGCAGCACCCGGTGGGGTCCCGTCGGGGGCCGCTCCCATGATGATGATCCCGCCTCCGTTGGTCGGGACGGTCGGATTGGTGCTCTGATTGAACAGCACCTGGTTGTGTTCGATGTCACCATTATAGATGAGCCCGAGGTGAACAAGGCCGCCGCCGTCCCCGGTGCTCAGATTGCCGCACAGCCAGTTGTAGTTGAACTTGTAATAGTCGGATCCGGTGCAAAACGTGACACCGCCCGCCCCCGCCGGCGAAGACGAGAACAATTCGTCGCCGATGGACGAGTTCTTGGTCACCGCGTTGTGGTGCACGTTCACATTCAAGTTATAGCAGAACGGCAGCTGCTGATTCGGCACGAACCCGGGCGGGCTGGCCACCTGGTCTCCATTGACAACGGCTCCGGGCACGCAAGTCCACGGCTGCTGGTCGAAGCCCGCTAGTACCCCGCCGTTGAACCCGAGCGGCTGGCCTCCGTTACCGGCGAGCAGCGCATCGGGAGACTCACCCTGACCGACGGTGATGCCGCCGGACATGGTTCCGGTGTTGTTGTAGATCCGGTTGTTGGCGATTTCCAGGTTATGGCCCCAGCCGTGCACGAAGATGCCACCGCCCCCCTGCGAGCTGTTGGTGATACTCAGGCCGTCGATGCGCGACGGATTACATTGGAAGTTGCTGGGGAATGGATTGGTCGGAACCGTGGCCGAGGTACTGCAATCGGCGCTCGTGAGCTCAACGGTGGGCACGGGCATTTGGCCTTCGTGCGCAACGAAGGATCCTGCGGCTGTGTCGCCGGCTGTTCCGAAGATGTTCACTCCCGCGGGGTAGCGAACTCCTTTGCCCAAAACCGTGATCCCCGCCCCTTCATACGCGCCCATCAGTGTCGGCTCTTGCAACAGCTCGGCCAGATTGCCGTTCAGCGTGGTGTCCCAGCCGACAATGCCTTCGAGCGGTATCCGATCCACTTGTGGATTGTTGGGACCACCGCCGAAGTAGTTCCAGCCGGTTCCGGGGCAGGCTTGCACTCCCGTCGCATCATAAGGATTATTCGGTCTGAGCGGATTCTGCGTATCCGACTGCGGGAACGGGTAGGGGAACGGGTTGATAGGTTGGCCGTTGAGCGCCAATCCAAACAGACAATTGACCCGGGCGCGCCACGCATCCAAGCGGCCCGCCGGGTGGGTATTCGCATTGATGATGCTGGAGGCGGCGCCGACTCCTTGTAGGCGGACGGGTTTCCACAGGAGCAGCAGCTCGCTGTAGACGCCGGGGTTGACGATGATGAGGTCGCCCGGTGCCGCGGCGTCAATCGCACTCTGGATGCTCCCAGCCGTCAGGACGTGGGTCGGAGCCTTGCCGCCTATCGTGACTGTCACGGTGTCAATCGACTGTTTGCCGTTGGCCGCCGTGATGACCAGTTCACCGCACTGCGCGTTCGAGCCGCCGTATTGCGCTTGCTGCTGAATCGTGCACCCCGGCACGCCGCTGGGCACGGGCACGGTGATCGTCATGTCGCCCCATGTGATGCTGGCCGGCGGCACGGTCACGCCGCCGATGCTCACGGTTCCTTTCGTGCTGCCAAAGCCATAGTGGCGAGCAACGGTCTTTTGATTGAAAGGAGCCGTCGTGGCCGCGGGTCCGGAGTAGCCATAGTTGCTCACCAGCTGGTCTCCCAGCCCGGTAATCGTCAGGGTGTGCCCGGCCGCGCTCACCCAAGGCCCGATTCCGTCCCCGTCCACTTCCTTGATCGCGGGCGTGGCGTCCGGATAGGCGCAGTCAGGATTGTTGTACCCGGCGCCAGCGAAGGCCGAGGTCGGCACCACCGGCGTGTCCATGTACTGCGTCTGCCCGGGCATGAACGGGATCTCGTAGCAGAACTGACTGTAGGCAGGGTCGAACAGAGGATCGGAAGCCGGTCCGGTGCCGGGATCATTCATGCAGGTAACCATCATGGTCGGCCCGTAGCCGGTCGGATTGGGCGGGTTGACTTCCCAGGTCGAGTACGTGAGGCCGTTGTACGTGCCCCACTGGTCGGCGTACACACGGGAAATCTCGGTCCCAGTCCAATCCTTGATGGAGATGGGCAGGTTAGCCGGCGAGAACTTCTCGCCGAATTGCGGCGAGAACGGATCGAATTCCGAGGTGAAGTCGTCCGTGATCACGCCGGTGAAGTGCGCCGCGACATGTGTCGAGGTGAACACCCAGAACTTCGCCAGCGCCGACGTCTGGTCATCGAGCGTTACCAACTTGCGGTCGCAGAGATTGCGAGTCGCACCGGCGAATGGGGCAACCTCGCCCGACTGCGGGAACAGGCTGATGTAGTCCGGAACGATGCGCAGGGCGCCCACGCAGGGCCAGAAGGACTCGACGCTGCCAGTATCGCCCTCGTGACTCGACAGCGACGGTATGCGTCCCAAGTACTGCGTCGGATTCTGGGCGTTGTTCGCGTTGTAGTACGCGCTGACTTGGGCCTGGTCGGGCAGAATGTAGATGGCCGATCCGAGGCCCGGGAATTCCTGCGTCACCGGCGCGACGTAGTTGTCGCCGATCAGAATGTTCTTGTCCTCTTCCTTCACCAGCTCGTAGCCCGGCGGCACAATCATCTCGACCACGTACTTGCCGGCGGGCAGCATCGGAGTGCCGGATCTATATGGATCCGTCGTGTCAGGGTTGGACACGCAAGCCGTGCAGTTCGTAGCGGTTGGCTTGCCGGTCACCGGATTCCTCGCGGTGACGCTCGGGAACTGGTACATGCCGTCATACGGCGCCGGCTGCAGCTGGTTCCAGTTGTGCATACCGTCATAGCACTTGAACTGCGAATTGCTCGGCAGCGCGCGCGCCGCGCTGGCCCCGTTGTTGTACACGTCCAGGTACATCGGCTGGTTGTACAGCGTGAAGAAGAACAGATCCGCGGCTGAACCAGTGTCGCGGCCCTGGCCGGGACAATTCATGTTGGGGACGCCATCGGAGCGGAAGCCCTGGGCCCAGTCGTCCCAGCTGGTGGTCTTGGTGGTGTCGACCAGCCTGAGCGTCTGCGTGACGCCATCCGCCGCCGTCCCCACCTGGTAGAGGTTGATAGTCACGCCCGCTACGTCCGGGGTCCAGCTCGTGTGAAGGAGCAGCTGCGGGTCGTCAAACGGGCGAGTCGAGGCGTAAATCACCTCACCCCTGATGCCGCCGTTCTCGCCGGCTGTGTACGGCTTCTTGCCGAATTCGAGGAACGAGTTCTGCCCGGAAAATCCCTGCCAGCCCTCGCTCAGCACCCACGGTGGATCGATACGGCCGGTCGAGCCCGCGGGCACGGGGCCGCTGGAACCGCCTGCGATCGGCCCGGTAGCGATCGAGGATCCTGCGCAGTCCGCGCTGGCGCAATACACAGCCCCCGGCACTCGCAGCGCTGCGGGCACGCCGACCTGCTCGGCCGTGTTGGCCAGGAACTGGCCGATGGCGGAGTTTCCGCACGACGCGGTCGGCGGGGTTGCAGCGGTCCCGCACGGTGTGCCATCGGCGGGGCCGCCCGCGTCGTAGACCACGTGGGTTCCGGTGTTCTTGAAGCGGGTCGAATCCGACTCGATCACGTACCAGCTGAAGAGCGGGAACACCTCGTTGAAGCCCGCGTTGCCCGCCAGATCGGTGTTGTTGAAGTTCGAATAGCTGCCGTCACGGAACCGGATGTTGGTCGGCACCAGGGTCAGTCCCGGCTCGTTGTCCTGCGCAACACCGTCGCCGTTCAGATCGATGAAGGACTTGGTGTAGATGTTCGCCTGCCACTGGTTCATCGCGATCTGCCCGATATTGCCCGAGGCAGGCTTGGTATGGTCGAGTCGAATGGGCGTCGACAGGCCGTCCACCAGCATATCGTTCCACTGGTCGAACACGGTGATGCGCCAATCGCCGTCGGGCACACCCGAGAGCGTGAAGCTCCCATCCGGGTTGCACTTGGTGAACGCGAAGTCCTCGCCGTCCGCATCTCCAAAGCTCACGTAGCACTGGGTAAAGGCGAAGCTGTCGTTCGATCCGCTGCTGTAGAGTCTCTCATCCGGCGTGCGGCTCATGCGTTCCGTCGTGATCATGCCCATCACTGTATTCGTGCAGTAGCTGCCCGTGATGTTGATGTCCGTGCCGGTGCAGACTCCCTTCAAGCGACTATTGATAATCCGCGGGTTGGCGAAGCCAATGGACACGTGGTATCCAGCGGGTCCGAACTCCTGGAAGAAGCTCGGCTCGCCGATGCGCAGGAAGGAATCATGTGCCTTCTGACCGTCGAGCGTGTTTGTTTGCAGCCACTCCTCCCCTCTCGCAATCCGGTCGGCGCCCGGCGTGGCCACTACGCCGTACCTGCCCGGCATCAGGTTGGCAATGACCGCCTGGCCTGCGAGCGGGGACAGGGTCACGTTGTCGGATTCGAATTTCGGACAGGTCACGATAGTGCCCGTGATACCGGTTTGAGTCAGGTCGTTCGCACCGATTCGCGAAATCTTCGAGATCGGGCACGCGTCGAGTCCCGTGCCCGGGTCGATCGTCCCGCCCAGGCTGTTCACCAGCGGCTGGTTGAACATGTCGTAGGTCATCTGACCCGTCGCATCCCCGGTACCGCCCGCATCGTCGAACAGGACGATGTTGAACCCCTCCAGGCCGGGCTCGTTGATCGCCAACACGTCGATGCCGCCACCGCCATCGTGCTCGCCATTGAGCGGGAAGTCGTCCTGAAACACGAACACCGAGAGTTTCGCCGGAGGGTACGGCGCGGGTTGCGTGAAGATCGTGACGGCCGGGGTGACGGTCGAAGTGCAGGTGGTCGCTGGCGGCACAGGTGTGCAGCTCGCCGCGATCGGAGCGCCGCCCATACCGTGACCGCAGCTGGCGGGATCCGTGGCATGCGCCACACCATTGACGCAGTCGGCCGACAGGTTGCCGGCGGCGAAGTCGTTGCCGGCATCACCCGGCAGGATCGAGATGTAGTAACGCTTCGCCGGATCCAGATGGACTTGGCCAGGATCCACGGCCGTCTGTTGCGGACCAGCCCTGCAAACGCCGTTGCCGAGATCGCACACGGCGTTGATGTGGGTCCCGCTCTTCGGATCGAAGACGGTCTGGCCGGCCTCGCAAGCCACGGCAGTGCCCGCCGGCCCGACGCAACCGGTCGCCACGATCGGCATGTAGCTGGTGTGGAAGTTGGTGCCAAAGGTCGGAACGATCCCCGAGGCTGCGCTCGGGCACCCGGCCGGGGGCGGGTTAGTGGTGCAGTTCGGGGCGACGTGGAAGGTGCGGTCTTCCTCGATGATCCAGCGGTAGTCCGCAATCTGGGTCGTCTTGTCCTTTCCGTCCACAACCGTAACCTTGAGGCCAGTCGCCGTCGGAAAGGTCAGCGACACTGACGCGCTCAACGCACTGGTGGTGCCCTGCGAGTTCTTTGCTTTGTACGTGAACGTGTAGGTGCCGGCAGCAGCTACCAGCGCCGCAAACGACCCATCCGCGTTCACTGCGACGCAGTTGGTCGTGACCGTTGCAGTGCATGCCGACAAAGGGATACTGCCAGACACGGAAATCGGGCTGATCGACGTCGGATCAACAGACAACGGATAGCCGAAACCGTCCTGGTCGTTGGCGAGCACCCCCGGCGGGCTGACGGCCAGCCGCGCGGGCTGGCCCGTCCTCGGACCGGTCGCGCTCGTGTACGTATCGTTCGCGAGCGTGATCCCCGTGTTCGCTTCCTTCGTCGCCGCGCCCAGACTCACTGTGGCAGTGATGCGGGAGGAGCAGGCCGTCCCCGTCACCGTACCGTTCGCGCAGTAGGTAAAGGTGTCCGAGGTGGCTGTGCCGCTTGGAACATAGGTGAAAGTACCGTCCGTGTTCAGCGTCACCGTGCCGTTGGTCGGCGGAGTGAGCAGCGTGACTCCGCGCACGTTCGTATCGTTGGCGATCACGCCCTTGCCCGGATCCGACACGACAAGCGTCTGGCCCGCGACCCCGACCAGCGAGTTGTACGTGTCAGCGCGCGCTACCGCAGGCGTGAACGAGGGAGCGGCCGGCGCCGCCACGCCGTTGACGCTGATGTACGCCAGCATG
>WNFO01026765.1_pt1 | contig 13077 bp, 3 predicted proteins | sample 5400251 | NCBI WGS metagenome assembly WNFO01 (sample SAMN13153354, study PRJNA577476) | soil metagenome | isolation source: 100 cm saprolite under Madrone tree | place: USA:California | collected 2016-06-14 | reverse complement strand
TCATGGCTCGCCGCGAAACTCGCGGTTGAACCGAGCGCGATTGATGCGAGCCAACCCATTTCCTCTTACGGTCTGGATTCGATGGGGACGATCGAATTTATGCATAGCCTGGAAACAAATCTGGGCGTGTCGCTTCCCCTGACGACGTTCTTTCAGATCCCAAGTCTCACTCAGTTAGCGGAATTGATTTATGAGCAGCTCGATGACCAGACAAACGGCTCCACCTCGCAGCCGGCACCTCCGGATCAGGTGACGGAGTTTGATCTCTCTCGAGGGCAGCAGGCGCTCTATTTTCTTCACCAGCTTGTACCCGACTCTCCTGCCTTTAATCTGGCGGCGCTCGGATTGATACGTAACTCATTGGACGTACCGGCGCTGCACCGGGCATTTCAAAAGCTGGTCGAACGTCATCCCGCCCTGCACACCAACTTCATCGACAGACCAGATGGACCAATACAACGAATACAGGACGAGTCCGTGGTCTGTTTCCAGTTAGTAGATTCGAGCGCGTGGACCGAAGAAGATTTGAACGATCGGATCCTTACGGAAGCAAACCGCAGTTTTGACTTACAACGCGACGCTTTGTTTAGGGTTACGCTCTACCAGAGACCGCAGGGTTTTTTGCTCCTGATGGTTATTCATCACATCGTGTCGGACTTCTGGTCGTTCGGCCTGATCTTTAATGAACTCGGGACCTTCTACGCCGCAGAGAAGACAGGAACGGTCGCGCTACTCCCAACGACTGCGGCGCGGTACTGCGACTACGTGGAACATCAACGAGAGATGCTTGAGGGACCCAGGGGTGAGCAGTCATGGAACTACTGGAAGGAAAAGCTGGGCGGAGAACTGCCTCGGCTAGAATTGAGAACGGATCGACCGCGTCAGACAATTCAAAACCACGCTGGTGACTCACTCAGTTTCAAAATCGATTCGCAAGCGACGGCCGGGTTGAGGCGATTGAGCCACGAGTGCGGCACCACCTTGTTCACCACGCTGGCGACGGCTGTCATGACTCTACTCCACCGGTATACCGGACGAGAGGAACTGCTTCTCGGGACTGTTACCTCCGGAAGAAGATCGGCAAGGTTCGCGGATGTCGTCGGCTATTTTGTGAACCCGGTAATTCTAAAGGGAGAGTTTTCCGACCAGCCGAATTTCAAATCACTGCTCTCAAGGATGCGCAGCACCGTAGCGGATGCGTTAGCGCACCAGGATTATCCTTTCCCTGCGCTCGTCGAAGGATTACAGCCTGGAAACGATGCCACTCGTTCTCCGCTCATCCAGGTAATGCTGGTCTATCAGCAGGCGCATCTACCAGGTCAAGAGCCTCTTACGCGTGCCGCTGTTGGGGACGTAGGAGCAGTTTTGAAAATGGGCGAATTGGAGATCGAATCTCTACCGTTGAACCAACGAACAGGTCAGTTCGAATTGATGTTTAGAGTGGCAGCAACGGAGAACGGAATCCATGGCTCGCTCGACTATGACACCGAGCTTTTCGACGCCTCTACGATAAAGCGGATGCTGGATCACTTCCAGACACTGATACAAGGCATCTTGACCAGTCCGGACTTGCCGCTTTCAGATTTGGCCCTGCTTACGGAAGCTGAAAAGCGGCAGGTCGAGGACTGGAATAAAACGCAGAAGGAATATGCCGTAGACAAGCGCCTCCCCATACTGTTTGAGGCGCAGGTCGAGCGTTCACCGGATGCCGTGTCGCTGGTATACGAGGATCAGTCCCTCACCTATCGCGAGTTGAATGCCCGGGCCAACCGTCTGGCGCATTATCTCGAACAAATCGGCGTGGGGCCGGAAGTAAGAGTCGGCCTGTTCGCGGAACGTTCATTAGAGATGGTGATTGGTCTGCTCGGCATACTCAAAGCGGGGGGCGCATACATTCCGATTGATCCCGCCTATCCTGCGCAACGGATCTCTTTTATGATCGGCGACGCGAAGGTTGCTGCACTGCTAACGCAGCAACATCTGCTCGATCGAGTTCCAGCCCAGGATGCACCTGTAATTGTTCTCGACGCCGATTCGCCCATCATCGCCGCTCAGAGTGACGAGAATCCAACCGGTAGTCTCCGGCCGGATAACGCAGCGTACGTAATCTACACGTCCGGCTCGACGGGCGCGCCGAAGGGGGCAGTGAACACACATGCCGCCGTCTGCAACCGCCTGCTCTGGGGACAGGAGAATTTTCGATTGACGGCTGCCGATCGGGTTTTACAAAAAACACCCTTCAGCTTTGACGTCTCGGTCTGGGAGTTCTTCTGGCCCTTGATAGCCGGAGCACGCTTGATCTTAGCGCGGCCCGAGGGACATCAAGACAGCGCTTATCTGCTGGCACTGATCGCCAAACAAGAAATTACAACGATCCACTTCGTCTCTTCGATGCTCCAGATTTTTTTGGAGGAAACGGATCTGGCGAGTTGCCGCAGCCTCAAGCGGGTCCTCTGCAGTGGAGAGGCGCTGCCTCTCGAACTGCAAGAGCGCTTCTTCGCTCGGTTGGACGCGGATTTGTATAACCTGTATGGGCCAACCGAAGCCGCGATCGAAGTGACGTGGTGGGCGTGTCTGCGCGACAACAAACTCTCCTGCGTGCCTATCGGGCGTCCAATCGCCAACACGCGCATCTACCTCCTCGACAACAACCTGAATCCCGTTCCGGTTGGCGTCGCCGGCGAGTTGTATATCGCCGGCGATGCAGTTGCGCGCGGTTATCTGAATCGCTTTGAATTGACTGCGGAAAAGTTTATTCCCGATCCATACGGCTGCAATCCCGGAGCGCGTATGTACCGGTCGGGCGACCTGGCGCGCTACCTGCCAGAGGGAGAGATAGAGTTTCTGGGACGCGTCGATCAGCAGGTAAAACTGCGGGGTCAGAGAATCGAGCTTGGAGAGATCGAAGCTGCACTTGATCACCACAGCCTCATCCTTCAGTCGACGGTGACGCTGCACAAAGATTTTCGCGGTGAACACCGTCTCGTCGCATTTGTAACCACAGAGTCAGGCAATAACTTTACGACCCGCGAGATGCGCGAGTTTCTCAAGGGCCGGTTGCCAGACTACATGGTCCCATCCCTGCTCATCAGGCTCGATTCCATGCCCCTCACACCGAGCGGCAAAATTTCCCGCAAAGGGCTTCCCGCCATCGAGCAAAGCCTTTTCGAATCGGAGCAAAGATTCGATGCTCCAGGCACTCCAGTCGAGCAGGTCCTGATCGGCTTATGGGCGGACATCCTGGGCCTGGACCAGGTAGGAATTCACGACGACTTCTTCGAGATCGGCGGACACTCTATCCTGGCTGCCCGGCTTGTCTCGCAGATAAAAGAAGTATTCCAGTTTGAATTGTCGCTACGCACGTTCTTCGAGGAGCGAACTGCGGCGAGATTGGCCGCCGTCATGGTCGCGGATGCCGCAATGGGAAGTAGAGTCCAGCGAATTGCGGACTTAGCCATTAACGTCGCCAACTTTACCGATAACGAAGTCGAAACAATGTTAGGTGTTAACCAGCTATCGATTGATAAGGTCAACGGCAAGGAAGCACATGTCTAAAATGGATTTTTCGCCGGCGAGGCGGGCGCTGCTCGCCAAGCTGATGCAGAGCGAAGGCCTGGCGCCGTCAGTTATGGAACGTATCCCGGTGCGTGAAGAGCGCAACCGCGCGCCGTTGTCTCTGACACAGCTACGCCTCTGGTTTATCAACCAGTTGGCGCCGGACAATCCTGTCTACAATAACCATTTCAGGGCTCAGAACCCGTCCAGATAATCACTGCAATCAAGGTGAAGATTCTTGTGCTCGATGTGGACGACAGCTCGGGAGAAACGCCGGATTGCATCATCACGAGATTGGCAACCGAAGAGGCTCGCCGTTCGTTTGATCTTATGCACGGACCGCTCCTAAGGATGACGGTCTTGCGGTTTAGCAATGGGGACAGCGTTCTGCTGTTTACAATCCATCACATTATTTCCGACGGTTGGTCGTTGGGCGTCTTCACAGAAGAGCTGACCAGTCTGTATCAAGCCTGCTTAGTTAACGGTCCACCTTTGCTGAGCGAACTCCCCGTTCAATACGGCGACTTTGCGGCCTGGCAAAAGAACTGGCTGGATACTACCGTGCGGGCCGCTCAACTCCCCTACTGGAAGGAGAAGTTGGCGGATACTCCAGCGACTGTCGATCTGCCTTTCGACTATGCACGTCCGCCGGTGCAAAGATTTCGCGGGACCAGGGAAGCACTGCATATCACTCACGAGTTAGGCGAACAATTGAGGGCTCTTAGTCAAGGCACCAGTCGTACAATGTTCACGTTGCTGCTGGCTGCCTTCAAAGCTCTTCTGTGCCGTTACACACGACAGGAAGATATCGTCATCGGCACGCCCGTCGCTGGACGGGCCCGGCCCGAAATCGAAAGCTTGATTGGATTCTTCGCTAATACGGTCGTCCTCAGAACGAAAGTATCTGACGACTTGACCTTTGCAGAGCTGCTGGACCTGGTCAGTGAAACGACGATCTCTGCGCTGGCCCATCAGGACGTTCCGTTTGAGGTGCTCGTCGAAGAACTCAACCCCGAACGCGGTTTGGACCAGAATCCTCTTTTTCAAATCGCCTTCGCGTTACACAAAGGTCAGACGCAGGAACTGCATTTGTCGGATCTGACGTTGGAACGTTTTGAAGTTGATTCGGGAACCTCGAAGTTTGACTTGACTCTCGAGCTCGTGGATACGGGACAAGAGTTGATCGGTGCGTTTGAGTATAACTCCGATCTTTTCGATGCTCTGACCATTCGCCGGCTGGCCGGACACTTCGTCAACCTGCTTGAAGGAGTCGTCGCCGATCCTCAGCAGCAACTTTACAACCCTTTTCATCTCTTCGAGCGCCAGGTCGAAGAGGTGCCAGAAGCGATTGCCCTCGCATCGACAGATGGGTCTCTCACTTACCGTGAACTAAACGGGCGCGCTAACCAACTGGCGCACCATCTGCAGGCTTTGGGAATTGGTCCCGAAAAGATCGTTGGGATTTGCCTCGATCGATCGTTTGATTTTGCCATAGCTGCTCTCGGCGTGCTGAAAGCGGGGGGAGCTTACGTTCCGCTTGATTACGCCTACCCGTCGGAACGGCTGCAATACATGCTGCAGGATTCGGGTGCCGGTGTGCTGCTTACGAACCAGCGCCTTGCTAATGGTCTCAAAACCTCAGCTACGAAAATCTGTCTGGATAGTGATTGGGAAACCATAGCTGAGAGAAGTTGCCTGAATGCGTCGAGTCAAGTAACTCCGCAGAACCTTGCTTACGTCATCTATACCTCGGGCTCTACCGGACAGCCGAAAGGAGTCGCAGTTGAGCATCAGGGGCTGGTTAATTTGGTCCAATGGCACCGTCGCGTCTACAAACTCGGTCCCTCGGATCGCACGACGCAAGTGGCGGGACTCGGCTTTGATGCCTGTGTCTGGGAGTTGTGGGCCAGCCTGACAAGCGGAGCCAGTCTCTGGTTGACCTTCCTTTCCAGCTGATGAATCATTATGGCCCGACAGAGTCGAGCGTGGTGACGACCTGGACGCCAATTGACCGGAAAAATGGTACCTCGGAGCTTCCTTCAATCGGACATCCGATTGATAACACCCGCGTCTATTTGTTTGATCGGCACCTCAAGCTCGTGCCCGTTCGGACTCCGGGCGAACTTTATATAGCCGGTGCAGGTTTAGCGCGTGGTTATCTTAACAGGCCTGATTTGACCGCTGAGAGTTATCTGCCCAATCCGTTCGCCACAACGCCGGGTGAACGGCTTTACAAGAGCGGTGATCTCTCACGCCACAATTTGGATGGCAGCATAGAGTTTCTGCATCGCGGCGACCGCCAAATCAAGATCAGAGGATTCCGTGTCGAGTTGCAGGAGTTGGAGTTCGCTCTCCGCCAACATCCGGCCATCTCTGACGTAGTTGTTACCTTTGACGAAAAACGGTCCATACGTAGCCAATTAGTCGCTTATGTTGTCGGTGAAGCGGACAAGCCGGTGAGGCCTGCAGAGCTGAAGAGCTTTCTAAAAGACGTGCTTCCTGACTACATGGTCCCAACGTGTTACGTGATGTTGGACCAGATGCCGTTGACCCCTAACGGAAAAGTGGACCGGCGGGCACTCCTGGCGCCAAAAGAAGAAGCGACTGATGCGGACGCTGGGGTGGGCCGTCCTCTCGATCCGTTGGAGGAAATAGTTGCTGGCCTTTGGGCTGAAGTATTGGGTCTCCAAAACGTCGGCATTGACGACAACTTCTTCGAGTTGGGAGGCCATTCACTGCTGGCGACGCAAGTAGTGTCGCGGGTGCGCACAAGTCTGGGAGTAGAAGTGCCGTTGCGGACGATCTTTGGAAATCCGACGGTGGCGGGCCTGTGCGAGGAGATACGGTCACGGCAGGGGATGGGAGCAGCGGTGCGGGCCAGGGCGGAGAGGCGCGACGGGGGAGCCGCAATCCCACTTTCACTGGCGCAGCAGCGGCTGTGGTTCATAGAGCAGTTGGAGCCGGGGATGGGGGCGTACAACATCGCGGCGGCGGTGCGGCTGAGCGGGCAGCTGGAGCGGGCGGCGCTGGGCCAGGCGCTGAGCGAGATCGTACGACGTCACGAGGTGCTGCGCACGAGGTTCGAGAGTCGCGGCGGCCAGCCGCTGCAGATTGTGGCAGCGGCCGCAGAGCAAGAGTTAGGGTTGCTGGATCTGAGCTTACTGGCAGGGGCAGCGCAGGAGCCGCAAGTCGGAGAACTGGCGCGTGAGGAAGCGGGACGCGGCTTCGATTTGAGTAAGGGGCCGCTGTTGCGCACGACGCTGCTACGACTGGGTGAAGCGGAGCACGTGCTATTGGTGACGATGCATCACATTATCAGCGACGGCTGGTCGGTGGGAGTGATGGTGCGAGAGTTGAGCGAGTTATATGAAGCGTATCGGGAGGGTGGCGAGTCAGGGCTGGCAGAGTTGCAGTTGCAGTATGGGGACTATGCGATCTGGCAGCGGGAGCAGGAGCGAGCGGGTTGGGGTGCGGAGCAGATGGGCTACTGGCGCGAGCAGTTGGCTGGGGTAGAGGTGCTGGAACTGCCGACGGATCGGGGGCGGCCGGCGGTGGCGAGCTATCGGGGCGGGAGTGAGAGCTTTAGCTTGGGAGCGGAGTTGAGCCGGGGCTTGAAAGAGCTGAGCCGGCGCGAGGGAGTGACGCTGTTCATGACCTTGCTGAGTGGATTTCAAGTGCTGCTGGGGCGATATAGCGGACAGGAGGATATCGCGGTCGGGACGCCGTCGGCGGGCCGGCAGCAGGCGGAAATAGAGGAGCTGATCGGCTTCTTCGTGAACACGCTAGTGATGCGGACGGACCTGAGTGGGAATCCGAAGGTGAGCGAGTTGTTGGGGCGGGTGCGAGAGATGTCGTTAGCCGCCTACGAACATCAGGAAGTGCCATTTGAGCGCTTGGTGGAAGAGTTGCAGCCCGAGCGCAGTCTCACTCATCAACCTCTCTTCCAGGTTTGGTTTGTTTTGCAAAACACTCCGAGTGAAAAGGTGAACGTACCAGGCCTGAACATTCAGTCGGTTCCCATCGAGGACAGCTTTACGAAGTTCGATTTGATGCTCTCGATAGATGAGTCGGAAGACTCTCTGCCGGGCACGCTGCACTTCAGAACAGATCTGTTTGACAGAAGCACGGTTCAACGCATGCTCGAACACTTCCGGCGAGTGCTGGAGGGCATGGTGGCCGACCCGCAAGCGCACATCCTTGAGCTGCCACTGCTGAGCACAGCAGAGAACCGGCAAATCCTGGTCGAATTCAACAGCACGGCAACTGCTTACGACCAGCAGGTTTGTATTCACCAACTCTTCGAGCAACAAGTGGAACGGACTCCGGACGCGACCGCGCTGGTTTACGAAGAGCAGCACGTTTCCTATCGCGAGCTCAATCGTCGGGCTAACCAACTGGCCAACTACCTGAAAGCTAAAGGAGTGGGTCTGGAAACACGTGTGGCGATCTGCATGGAACGCAGTGTGGAGATGATGATCTCGCTGTTGGGCGTGCTGAAGGCTGGCGGAGCCTATGTGCCAATAGATCCGGGCTATCCGCGGGAGCGGATTGAATACATGATGGGGGATGCGGAAGCTCAGGTGGTGTTGACGCAACGACACCTGGCGGAACGAGTCAGTGAGAGCGGCGTGACGGTGGTGAGTGTGGACCAAGAGTGGGAAAGCATCACCTCGCAAAGTGGCAGCAATTGTGCGACAGCGGTGAGTGGAGAGAATCTGGTCTACGTGATTTACACCTCAGGCTCCACTGGTCTGCCTAAAGCGGTTGGGGTCACCCATCAAGGATTAACGAATTATCTCTCGGAATGTGCCTCAAATTCGATTACAGCGGGTAGAGGAGAGTGTCCGGTTCATTCCTCCTTGAGTTTCGATCTGGTTATAACGAGCCTCTTTCCTCCTCTTCTAACCGGTCAGAGCCTGGCCCTGCTTCCGAACCGGGAGGAACTCGATGCCTTAGCTACCGGACTCACAGAGAACCGTTTCGACTTGTTGAAGCTAACGCCGAGCCATCTGAAAGCTTTGAGCCAACTGGTGAAGGGAAAAATGCCGCCGCATAGCGAAGGTTGTTTTGTCATCGGTGGTGAAGAGCTGACCTATGATGATCTTTCGTTCTGGCAGAACAGTGCGCCGGCGATCCGGTTGATTAACGAGTACGGTCCAACGGAAACGGTAGTTGGTTGCTGCGTGCATGAAGTTTGCGAATCCCGTTCGGGCCGCGTTCCGATCGGGAAGCCAATCGCGAACACGCAGATGTATATCCTGGACCAGCGTCTACAGCCGGTGCCGATCGGCGTCAACGGAGAACTGTATATCGGCGGCGACGGCGTGGCCCGAGGATACCTCAACCGTGCGGATCTTACGGCCGAGAAATTCATCGCTGATCCCTTCAGCCAACGACCGGGAGCCCGGCTGTATCGCAGCGGTGACCTGGCCCGCTTCCAACCCGATGGTGAGATTGAATATTTGGGGCGCATCGATCACCAGGTGAAGTTGCGCGGCTATCGCATCGAGTTAGGAGAGATCGAGGCGGTCTTGAGCGAGTACGAAGGAGTGGAGCAGGCGGTAGTGGTGCTGCGCGGGGAAGAGCAGCGCCTGGTGGCCTACGTGGTGAGTAGGGAAGCCGAATTGAGTGGCCAGCAGTTGCGCGCGTATCTGAGCGGCAGAGTGCCGGAGTACATGGTGCCATCAGCGTTTGTGAACCTGGAGCAGCTGCCGTTGACGGGGAACGGAAAAGTGGACCGGCGGGCGTTGCCCAAGCCCGAGGTCGGAGACGGTACGGAATACGTTGGGCCGCGCGATGAAATTGAGGAAGTGTTGTGCGCGATCTGGATCGAGCTACTGGGAGTCGAGCGCGTCGGCATTCATGATAACTTCTTCGAGTTAGGCGGCGATTCGATTCTCAGCATACAGGTGGTTGCGCGTGCCCGCGAAGCCGGTATCCAGTTAACTCCCAAGCATTTCTTTGAACACCAGACGATAGCGCAGCTTGCAGAGGTAGCTGCGGAAAGTGCGCAAGCTCCGTCTCAGCAAGGTATAGGGAGAACGGTCTCTTCGCCCTTTGAGTTTGCGGGCACCGAACTCGAGCGGTTAAAGGAAAGCGATCCGCAAATTCAAGACATCTATCCTTTGTCGCCAACCCAGCAAGGCATGCTGTTCCATAGCCTGTTTGCGCCTGAATCAGGTGTCTATTTCGACCAGCTTATCTTTACGTTTCGCGGCGAGCTGCATAATGCGGCGTTCCGCCAAGCGTGGAAACAAGTAGTGAATCATCACGCCGCGCTACGTACGGCTTTTCTGTGGGAAGATCTCATCGAACCAGTCCAGGTCGTACGACGGCAGGTTGATCTGCCTTGGGAAGAACAGGATTGGCGTCAGCTTACAGTTGCAAAGCAACAGGAAGAGTTAGAGGCTTACATCAAGGCAGATCGGAGACGCGCAATTGACCTTTCACGCGCCCCGTTGATGCGGTTCTGCCTGATCGCCACCGCTGAGAATAGTTATCAACTAATCTGGAGCCGGCATCACCTGCTCCTCGACGGATGGTCCAGCGCGGTGATGCTAAAGCAGGTCTTTGACTGTTATGGGCTACTCAGTCAGGGCGAACCCGTTCAACTCGAAGAGCATCGTCCTTACAAAGACTACATTGTCTGGCTCAACGAACAGAATAAGTCAGCAGCCGAGTCATTCTGGCGCGATACGCTCCAGGGACATGAAGAGCCCACACCGCTGTGCATCGACAGCGTGAAGCGGCGCGCGGATACTTCGGAAACCTACGGCAGACACGAAATTCAACTCTCGCAAAAGAGCACGAGCAAACTGCGAACGCTTGCTCGGCGCCATCAACTAACGCTGAACACTATTATCGAAGGCGCGTGGGGCCTCTTGTTGAGTCGTTACAGCGGAAAGTCAAGAGTAGTATTCGGTACGACCGTGGCCGGGCGGCCAGCGGAGTTGGCCGGTGTGGAGCGCATGGTGGGACTGTTCATCAACACTGTGCCATTAATGGTGGAGATCGATGAACATCAAGCGGTCGCAACCTGGCTCCAACAGTTGCAGCAGAAGCACGCCAACGTTAGACAATACGAGTACAGTCCACTGGTAGAAATTCAAGGTTGGAGCGACGTGCCTCGTGGACGGCCTTTGTTTGAAAGCCTATTTGTTTTTGAGAACTATCCGGTAGACGCTACGTTGCTGGAAGCAGCGCATGAGTATCAGTTTGTTGTGCAATCTGCCGATTGTTTGTGTCGACGATCACGAGCGGCAGCAGATACTCGATGCCTGGAGTGAAACTGAATCAGCGTATCCAGGCGATCTTTGCCTCCACGAACTATTCGAACAACAGGTGGCGCGCACTCCTGATGCTACGGCGCTGGTCCATGAACAGCAGCGTCTTTCTTATCGCGAGCTTAACCTCCGCGCCAATCAACTGGCACGTTATCTCTGCGAGTTGGGTGTAGGGCCCGAAGTTCGAGTGGCTATCTGCATGGAACGTGGCGTTGAAATGATTATTGGGCTGCTGGGCGTGCTGAAGGCTGGTGGAGCATACGTGCCGATAGATCCGGCTTACCCGCGCGAGCGCATTGAGTACATACTGAACAACTCAGCAGTAGTGGCGCTCTTAACGCAACCGCAGTTGTCTGACAAGCTGGCCGAGCACTCACTGCCGCTCGTGATCGTCGACACAAACAATCGGCAGATTGCACAACAAACTGATACTAACCTGCGCACCGTGGTGACGCCTGAGAACGTGGCCTACATCATCTATACCTCGGGCTCGACCGGAACGCCTAAAGGCGTGATGGTTACACAGCAAAATGTCGTGCGCCTGTTCGCCGCCACCGACCAATGGTTCAATTTCAGCTCCGGCGATGTTTGGGTCATGTTTCATTCATTTGCTTTCGACTTTTCGGTTTGGGAAATCTACGGCGCGCTTCTCTATGGCGGCCGGCTGGTCATCGTTCCATACTGGGTTAGCCGTTCTCCCGAGGCTTTTTATGAGCTGCTATCTGACGAGAGAGTCACTGTGCTTAATCAGACTCCTTCGGCATTCCAGCAACTAATGCGTGTCGAAGATGCCAATGACAGAATTCTGGCGCCAGAGCTGCGGCTGGTGATCTTTGGCGGTGAGGCTCTGGAATTACAAAGCTTACAGCCATGGTTTGAACGACATGGCGACGAACATCCCAGACTGGTCAACATGTATGGGATTACCGAGACGACGGTACACGTCACTTATCGTCCGCTTGTCAGTGAGGATGCGCAAGGTTTCGGCGGCAGCGTGATCGGGCGCCCAATACCGGATTTGCAAACTTACATCCTCGATGAACAGTTCCGGATAGTTCCAGCGGGCATACCGGGAGAGATGTATGTGGGTGGAGCCGGCGTGGCGCGTGGTTACGTGAACCAGCCCGAGTTAGCGGCACAACGCTTCGTGCCGCATCCATTCAGCACGACGCCGGGCGCGAGGCTGTACCGAACCGGAGACTTAGCGCGCTGGAGCGATACCGGAGAGTTGGAGTACCTCGGCCGCAACGATCATCAGGTGAAGATCAGAGGCTACCGGATAGAAACGGGAGAGATTTCGAGCGTACTGCTGGAGCGAAAAGAGGTAGCGCAGTCAGTGGTGCTGGTGCGCGAGGAAGAGGGAAGAGGAAAGCAGTTGGCCGCCTACGTCGTCGCGAGCAACGGGTTCGAACCGAGCGGCACAGAGCTCAGGAGCTACTTACAGGAGCGATTACCCGACTATATGGTGCCTGCCAGCGTTGCGGTGTTGGCCGAAATGCCTTTGACGTCGAATGGGAAGATAGACCGGCAGTCGCTGTTTTCGCTGAGCGCAAGCAGGATGCTGATCGAGAGTGATGATGAAAGTGCACAGAACGAAGTCGAAGAGTTGCTGGTCCAGGTTTGGCAGGAGGTGCTGGGACTGGAGCGAGTCGGCATCCACGAGAACTTTTTTGAGTTGGGCGGAGACTCGATTCTTAGTATTCAGATAGTGGCGAAAGCGAAGCGAGGCGGCTTGACGCTCAAAGTACAGCAGGTATTTCAGTACCAGACAATCACAGAACTCGCGCGGGTTGTGTCTGCAAGACAGACCGCCACAGAGTTGGATGAGGCGGTGGGCGAAGTGCCGCTGACGCCGATCCAATTGCGTTTCTTCGAACTGGGATTACCTAACCCCCAGCACTTCAATCAGGCAGTGATGCTTGAAGTGGACCATCGTCCGGAGTTGAGCTTACTCGAAGGCGTCATCAACAAGCTGGTTGAGCATCACGATGCCTTGCGTTTGCGCTTCAGTGAAAGTGGAGCCGGGTGGCGGCAGGCTTACGCTGAGGCTGAACCGCAGCAACTGGTTTCGGCTATCGACCTTTCACGTCTCTCCAGCGACGAACAGCAAAGGCAACTCGAAATCCATGCGACAGCCGCACAGGCGAGTCTCAATATCACCACAGGGCCGTTGCTGCGAGTGGTGCTCTTCGATTTGGGAAATCAGAGTCCGGTCCGGTTGCTGATTGCAATTCATCAT
>WNFO01003683.1_pt1 | contig 13080 bp, 10 predicted proteins | sample 5400251 | NCBI WGS metagenome assembly WNFO01 (sample SAMN13153354, study PRJNA577476) | soil metagenome | isolation source: 100 cm saprolite under Madrone tree | place: USA:California | collected 2016-06-14 | reverse complement strand
GGGGGTGACCACAAGACTCCCTCTATAGGATAGCAGCGGGTCAAGAAGCGTTGCCAGACGGGGTGGTCAACAATCCGTAAATTGCGTCCGCGGCGCGCTCGACGGCTCCCGGAGGGCCGAGTTTGCGGCGAACTTCGGCAAGTTGCGTGCGCATGGCTGCCACAGCCGAGGAGTCGCGTAGCAAGCGCAACGTCTGCGCTGCCACTCTCTCCGGTGTGAAGTCTTTCTGGATCACTTCCGGTACCACTTCGCGCCCGGCAATGAGATTGACCATGCTGAAGAACTCAGTGCGCACCAATGGCTTCGCCAAAATCGCCGTGAGTGCCGAGACGCGGTACACCACGACCATCGGCGCATCGAGCAGCGCGGCTTCCACGGTAGCTGTGCCGCTGGAGACGATGCTGGCGTCCGCGTGGGCCAGCGCATCGTAGGTGTGGCCTTCGATGACGGGTACGTCGAGCCCGCGCGGCCAGCCTTGTTGCAACATGGCAGAGCGGCCGGGCGCGGCTGCTACAACGAATTGCACCGCCGTCTCGGAGTGAATTCTGGAGCAGGCTTCCCGCAGTACCGGAAGATGACGCTTTAACTCGGAATTGCGGCTACCGGGAAGTATCGTCACCAGTTTTTTCGACGGATCGAGTTGGTGCGCGGCAAAAAATGCTTGGCGACCTTGGCTTGGCCCGACCTTACCGACCAGTGGATGGCCGATGAATTTCACCGGTACGCCTGCATCGCCGAAGAATTTCTCTTCGAATGGAAAAATACACAGCGCCAACGCGAATCGCCGTCGCACGATGCGCACGCGCCAGGGCCGCCACGCCCAGAATTGCGGGCAGATGTAGTAAACGTTGCGAACACTGAGCGGCTTCAGTTTGCGGGCCAGCCGCAGATGGAAGCCGGGGAAATCCGTCAAGACTGCCAGCGCCGGACGGCGCTTTTCCGCGGCACCCACCAGTCCGCGCATCGCGCCAATCAGTTGTGGAAGGTGTGCGAGAATTTCCGTGATGCCAAGTACCGACACTTCGGAATAGTCGGTGACGACATCCACGCCGGCGGCGCGCATCTGGTCGCCGCCCATTCCGAAAATTTCGCAATTCATGCGCGCTTTCAACGCGGTGGCAAGTTGCGCGGCATACATGTCTCCGCTCGCTTCGCCCGCGGATAAAAGGATTTGGGTTGGCGGCATTGTGCGGGATGCGCGCTCAGTCCGTTGCGGGCAGCGGAGCAGGGAAGCCCGAAAACGGCGCCGGCGAGCCATTCGCGTTCTGCGGGAGATGCAGTTCTTGTTCCTTGTATTGCAGTTGGTACAAGCGATAGTAGATGCCGCGTTGCGCGAGAAGCTCCTGATGAGCGCCCTGTTCGCGCAGCCGGCCCTTGTGGAACACAAGAATACGATCCGCGTATTGAATGGTGCTCAAGCGGTGCGCAATCACCAGCGCGGTGCGGCCGGTCAGCAATTTGTCCAGCGCCTCGCGAATCAGCAATTCGGTCTTGGTATCCACGCTCGATGTTGCTTCATCGAGAATCAGGAAACGTGGATTGTGCGCAAGAGCTCGCGCAAAATTAATGAGTTGGCGTTGTCCGACGGAAAGAGTCGAGCCGCGCTCGTTGGTAGGAGTGGCGATTCCTTCCGCAAGCGTACGCACAAAATCGCTCAGGCCGATTTTATCGATGGCACGTTCCACGTCTTCGCGCGTGATTCCTGGAGTGCCAAGGCGAATGTTCGATTCGATCGTTCCCGTGAAGAGGAACGGATCCTGCAGCACGATTCCGAAATGGCGGCGCAGATCTTGCAAATCGAGCAAGCGGATGTCCACGCCATCCAAGAGAATTTGGCCCCGCTGAATATCGTAGAAACGCAGTAGCAGCGAAATCAGCGTGGTTTTGCCGGCGCCAGTGTGGCCGACGATCGCGAAGGTCTGCCCTGGCGAAATCCGGAACGACACATCGCGCAGCACCCAGCCTTCGTCAGCTGGTTCCGGCATATTCCTTTTTTCAGGGTCTGCAAGTACAGACCCTGAAACCCCGCGATAGCTGAACCACACATTGCGGAATTCGATTTCGCCACGCGCCGCCGTCAGCCGCTGCGCATCGGCACAGGATTCGATGGTGACTGCTTCATCGAGCAGCTTGAAGATGCGCTCGCTGGCGGCCATTGCGGACTGCAAAATATTAAATTTCTCGCTCAAGTCCTGAATGGGCCGGAAGAATCGTTGCGCGTACATGGTGAACGCAGTCAGAATGCCCAAAGTCAGCGTGCCGTGCAGAATTCGCATTCCGCCAGTCCAGAAAATCAGCGCGATGGTGGCGAAGCTCAGGAATTCCACCGCAGGATAGAACAGCGCATAGGCAAGAATGGCGTCACGCCAAGCCAGCATGTTGTCGCGATTGCGGCGTTCGAACTCTTGCATCGCTTTGTGCTCGCGGTTGAAAAGCTGTACTACGTGCATCCCGGAAATATATTCCTGCAGAAAAGAATTGATGCGAGCAATCGCCGTGCGGATTTTTCGGTTGGCTTCGCGAACGTAGTGGCGAAAGATAAAAGTAACAATCAAAATTCCCGGCAGCACCGCCAGCGTGGCCAGCGCCAGCCGCCAGTCTTTCCAGAACAGCACGCCCGCCATCACCACCAGCAGGAACAGGTCATTGATCATGGTGACCACGCCGGCAGCGAAGAGATCGTTCAGCGCGTCAACATCCGTGGTTACACGCGTAACCAGTCTCCCAACCGGATTGTGGTCGAAATATTTCATCGGCAGCCGTTGTAAATGGGCAAAAATGCCGCTGCGCATGTCGTACATCGTTTGCTGCCCGACGCGCTGCATGATGCGAATCTGCGCGTATTGCGCCAGAAAATCGAATACCAGGATGAAGAAATAAATGACCGAGATAATCAGAATTCCGCGCCAAGCCGCGCTTTCACCGAGAACGCCTTTCATCGCCGGAACGAAGTAGCGGTCAATGGCGTTCTCAAACATCAACGGCGGAGCAAGTTCCAGTGGCGTGACGATCGCCACCAAGCCCAGCGCCAGCACCACCCACCACTTGTACGGCGCCATGTATTGCAACAGCCGGCGCATCAAGCGCGAATCGTACGCTTTGCCGAGCGCTTCTTCTTCGTGCGGATTGACTGGCGTGGTGCTCATGCGCGTTCCAGTTCTTCCTCCAAAAGCTGCTTCTGATACAGATCGGCGTAATAACCGCCGGCGGCCAGCAATTCATCGTGTGTGCCGCGCTCGGCGATCTTTCCGTCAACCAGCACAACGATCTGATCGGCGTCGCGCACCGTTGAAGTGCGATGCGAGATCAAAATCGTCGTGCGGCCTTCCATGATTCGTTTTAGTCCGGTCAGGATGCGCTCCTCGGTTTGCGTGTCTACGCTCGAGAGCGCGTCATCCAAAATCAGAATGCGCGGATCGCGAATCACCGCGCGCGCAATCGCCGTACGCTGCTTTTGTCCGCCGGAAAGTGTAATCCCGCGTTCGCCGACCACTGTTTCGTAGCGCTTCGGGAAATCCTGAATGTCGCCGTCCAGATTCGCGATTGCCGCGGCCTCCAGTACCTGTTCATCCGTAAATGTCGGCAATCCAAATGCGATGTTGCCGCCGATGGTTTCGCCGAAAAGGTAAGTATCCTGCGGCACAAAGCCAATCGAACCACGCAGTGCTGCGAGCGGCCACTCCTTCAGGGGCTTTCCGTCCAGATACAACTCGCTGTCCGGCGCTTCCCACAAACGGGCAATCAACGCAGCCAAAGTTGTCTTGCCACTTCCGGTCGGTCCCACAATCGCCAGCGTTGACCCCGCAGGAATTTTCAGATTGATGTTCTGCAGCACCGGATGCGATCCGTTCGAATGGCTGTTGGCTTGCCCGTTGGACTTCGCTGTCACCTTCGAATCACTTCCCGCAAGCGAAGTGGGATAGGTGAACGTCAGTCCGCGGAATTCAATCTCACCAGCCGGTTTTGTATTCGGTGAGATTTTCGCCTCCGAATCATCAATGGCAGGTTGCGCCGAAAGTATGTAGCTGAGCCGGCCCATGGACGCCGCACCACGCTGAAAAATATTCGTGACCCAACCTAGTGCGATCATCGGCCAAACCAGCAGCGTCAGGTAGGCGTTGAATGCGATCAGCGCACCCAGCGAAATCTGCCCTCGCAGCAACTGATGTCCGCCCTGCCACAGCACGATCAGAAACGTTATGCCGATCAGAGCCTGAAGCGACGGCATGAACATGCTCCAGGTACGGATCAGCTTGATATTTCGCGCAACGTATTCGCGGTTCGGTTCGTCGAACTGCCGCTGCTCGGCTTCTTCCTGCGCGTAGGCTCGCACTACGCGCACGCCGGACAAATTCTCCTGCACGCGCGCCGTTAACGTCGCCAGCGCTGCCTGGATTTTCTCGTAGAGATCGTGAATCGTGCGCCCGAAGAACCACACCGCCACCGCAACCACCGGAGCCGGCAACAGCACCCAAAGTGTGAGCGAAGGCGAAAGCGCGACCATGATCACAATCGCGAAAATCATGGTCACGAACGTCGTGGCGCTGTACATGATTCCCGGTCCCAGCACCATGCGCACTGAATTCAGGTCATTCGTTGCGCGCGACATCAATTCGCCAGTACGGTTGCGCACGTAAAATTCCGGTTCCAGCAGCAGTAGTCGCTTCAACAGGTCATTGCGTATGTCGAATTCGATATCGCGCGAAACGCCGATCAGTTTCCATCGCGCCATGAACGACAGCAGCCCTTTGATACTTACGCACACAATCACAATCAGGCAGTAAATCCCGAGCGTCCTGCGGCTTCGAGGCGCGTAATAGGGAATCGCGCGGCTGAGTCTCGACCCGCCCAATACCGTCACCACTGCCGGGCCGTGCGTCATCCCGGCAGAATGTTCGAACGGCACTTGACTCCCGGCAAGCGTGTCCGTGATCACACCCGTCGCCAGCGGGATTACGTTCCCGATAATCCCCATCAGCAGTACGCCAAAAAGTCCGAGAACGATCGCCCAAGTGTAGCGCCGCAAATACGGCATCAGTCCGCTCAAATCCTTCTTCGGCAGCGGCGAACGATTCTTTTCTTGTACCGGAGTGCTCACCGTAGTCGCGACCTTGCCGTGGAGAGCGAGGGAGACTCGCTCAAAAATTGCTCGTACGTGCGATCCAATGATTGATACCGTTTCGTTTTTGGATTCCAGCGCACACCGATGGGCAGAACGTGTTTATCCTCCATACCAGTTACCGGAGTCAGATACAGCGTCAAGCCTTTCGCCGCATCTTGTTCGAATTGCAGCCGCCAGCCGCTCACCGGTTCGATAGGCGTCATGCCGAGATAGCCCTTCGCGTTTTTCAGATGTTCGTCGCAGCGAAAAACTTCCTGCCACTGTCCGCCATCGTTTTCCGCAATCACCGCTCGCGTGACGATCGTCCCCGTGATGTTTTCTTTCGGGGTCTTAGGCACGACGTTTGCCACCAGAACTTGTTGCTTGCCCGTCTTCGCCAGATCGCCGAATGCCAGCACCTGCGCTTCACTGCCAAGCAGCGAATCGGCGGCCGACCGAACGTCGTCCGGCACCGCTGGCTCAGCGGGTTTTACGGCAACGGGCTCTTCCGGCTTGGGCGCGGAGCTAGTTCCGCACCCAGCTGCGAAAGACGACATCAGAAACGAAACGAAAGCCGGCATCAGGAAAGAAATGAACCGGGAGCATGGATAAGATGGCGCGACTGGCCGCACTGGAGTCATTACCTTTCCAGACGAACATCGCACCGCATTGTGAGCAGCATTTTCCATGGTTTGTTTGGCCAGGCTCGCTACAGGCTCGATACCGCCAGCGTGATCTCAACTACCCGTCCCGGCTTGCCGTCTTTTTCCACCGTGCAGAGCACTTCCATCAGTTGCGGCACATCCGGGCCCGCCCAATCGAAAGCGTAATACAGCAATTCTAGCTGCTGGCCGTCTTTCGTGCTAGGACTCCGCGAATCCGGCTGGCCATAAAGTTGCTCCACCCTCGCGGCCGCGTCTCCGAGCCGCAATCCCAAGCCTGTGCTCAATTCCGGCGCCATTGCGGTTGATTCTACGCAGCCGCGAGGCGGGGGCACGTTCGTCTTGCTCGTCCACACCGACTGGATGATTCCATTTTCGTCAAAATCAACGTTCAGTTCGTCGCCATCGCACGTCAGCCAATTCGCCAGGTGATTTTCCGGGTCGTTCTTCGTTGGAATGCGCCAGAATCTCCGAGCTTCGGCCATAGAAGTGCGCCCTGGCGATATTTTCGCCAGGATCGTTTCATTGTTGCGACGTTCCTTGCCAGGGAGATTCTTTGCTTGCACCGAGCCGCCGGCAATGCGCCCAGCGGCGCATGTCACTAACAGCCCCAAACTAACGCTGGCCCAGAATTGCATCGAGGCGCGCCTCAAAATTTTCTTCTCCTTCGCTCCACAGCTCATTTCGTTCCACCGGCAATGCCCGTTCAATGGACTCAATCCAACTGAACAACTGTTGGATGTTTTCGCGCGTCTTTGCGGCATATTCGCGGCGGTTGGCCTCGACGGACATCCACTGCCGGAAAGTTCTCTCGATGGGGTGGTCGGAACTGTCAAATGGATTCGACGCCGCTCCCGGCGCCAGAATTCCCGCGTGCCCGGTGAACAAATGTTCGAATCCCAGGTCCACGCTGAATTGCCCCTCGCTGGCCGAAGCGCCGTCATCGTACTCCGGCGCGCGGCAAATAATTTCCAGCGGCTGCGGCCCCTGCTTCCATTTCAACGTTTCGCTCTCAAACGTCCACAAGTCCCACTGCGCTTCCACGATGTACGCCGTGTCTTCGTGAATATGCTGCGCCGCAATCGCCGCCACTTCCGGTGCGCCAAAAGTTCCTTCGCGAAAATCCCACTCGGACACGGGCGTTTCCGTGGGATCGATTGCTTGAATCACCAGATTGTCGAAACTGTTTCTCGGTGCGGAGAGCGGCACGGTTGCCAGAAATCGCACGAACTGCGCAACCATCGATTCCCGCGAGAATTCCCGCGTCCAGATGCGTAGATAAGCCCGGTTTGCCATGGAAAGGGAATTATACAGTGCACTCAGTAGCACAGCCACTTTTGGCTGTGCGCGGGTAATCCACGCCACAAAGAGGCACTCGGGCTGCCGGAATAAGGACATTGGGCGCAGTCCTGCAAACGTGCCATCCCAAAACGTGTCATCCGGAGCGGAGCGAAGGATCTCGACGCTAAAATTTCGTTGCCGTAATGAAGGAGAAGCGCTTACTTGGATTCGCTCGAAGCTGTCTTCGAAAACTCTGCGGTAATTTCCTGCAGCCGTTTGCGCAACGATTCCCCAACATTGGAAAAAACGTCGGCGCAGGCAGCACGCAGCTTTTCTTCTGCCGAGGCCGAGAGCCCGGACACCACGTCGCGCGATTGATGGTCCAGCTTGGCAACCGTCGTCAACAGCCAGGTATTCGACACATTGTCCAGCCGCGCCTTGAAATCGCCCGTAGCAGCGCTGCTTAGATCGGCCATTGACGCGCGCATTTGTTCCTGCTGTTTCTCGGTCATGGCCTTCCACGATTCCCACAGGGGCACGAATCCATCGTTGATTTTTTCCTGTGCCTCGCGGACCCCAATTTCGAGAGCCGTCGCCATGCCCGCCTGAAAGCGTTTCAAAAAGCTTTCCTGCTCTTCGGTCAATCGTTGCGCAAGTGTCTCCCGCGAAGCCGCGAATTGCCGGTTCGATTCCGCGGACGTCTGGGTCAGCGCTTCCTCAAATCCGTGCAATTCCTGCCGCGCGTGACGTTGAATCTCGTCCATGAACGCCGCCGTAGTTGTGTCCGCGGCTTCCGCAAAAAGTTCGCGCGCGCGGTCGAACGATTCGCGCACCACTTCTTTCATCTGATTGTGCGTGTGGCCGACAAAATTGCGGCTGGCATGATCGAGTTCGGCGGTAAACTCCGCCGAAACTTCGCCCGCGCGCTCGCGCAGTTGATGTCCGCCCTGTTCCACCATTTTTTCCGTCAGGCCGTTGAGCTGTGTTTGCACTTTCTTTTCGTACCACTCCGCGGTCTTGTAAATTTCCTCGCGCGCGCCGTGGCGGATGTCGCCCGCCTTGCTCTCGAGTTCGGCAACATTGCGGTTGATAACGCCTTGCGAAGCTTCTTGCAGCAGCTGTTCGACGCCGCCAAGATTTTCCCGGAATCGCGCCAGTGATTCCGCGAACGCATCATCCGCAGCGCTTCGAATCCGTTCCTGCTGCAGCGCCAGTGAAGCGTCCAGCAGCGATCGCCCGCCCGCCATCCGGCTGATCGCTTCGTTGGTCTTTTCAATATGAGGTTCCGCCAGGCTGCGAACCTGCTCGTCGAATTTTCTGACCGCATCATGGCTGGCTTCGTCGAACGATCTGCGAATGCGCGTATTCAGATCATCGAACAGCGTTTCGCTGCGGCGGTGCAGTTCGTTGCGATGCAGCGACAGCACATCGTCGAGCTGCGATTGAAACCCTTGCAGCGCGTATTGTTGCGTCGCGCCCAGCCGCTCGGAATATTGATTCAGTTGCGAAGCGGCGGCGCCGGCTCGCGCGATGGATTGTTCCAGCAACGCAGAATTCTCCTGCAATTTGCCCAGTGCCTCGCCGCGAATTCCGCTAACCCGTTCTTCGGCTTCCGCCGCGATGTCCTTTGCCGCACTACGCAACGCTGCGATCCGCTGCTCGATTTCGTTGCCGAGGCGTTCTTGTATTTCCGCGCGCAAATCAGCAGCACTCTGGTTTGCCGACTCCGTCGCTCCTTCTTTCAGTTTCGCCACTGCCGAATCGACAAACTCCTGAATCTGCGTTTGTGCCAGCTTCACCTGCTCCGTCAGGCGCGCGTGTATTTCGCCTTGCACATTTGCAGCGGCATCTGTCAGTTGCTGTTGCGCCGTGCCTGCTGCCACATTCAGCTTTTCCTGTTGCGCACTGAAAGCTTCTTCCTGCTTGCGCACTCGACTGTCCAAAACCGCGGAAGTTACCGATGCCTGCTCGGCAATTCGCCGCTCCAGCTCCTGCGATTGCGCAACAATCTTTCGTGCTACTTCCTCAGCTTCCCGGCAGAGCTGTTGCACGCGCTCGGTAATTCTAGCGGCGTGTTGCTCGTGCAGCGCGTGCTGATCCGCTCCTGCTTTCGAGATCGTCGCCGTCACTTCGCGGGTCAATTGTTCCAGATGTGGCGCCAACCACTTAGGCAACTCGTCCTGTAGCGCTTTCGCTGCTGCGTTATAAACCGCCCGGCTGCGTTCATCGCTTTCCTGCTGAATTCGTTCGACAGCGCGCCCCGATTCCGTGGAAATAACGGACTGCGCCGCGCTGAATTTCTGCTCCCACTTCTCCGAAGCCGTGTGTTGTTCGGTTGCCACCGCCTGAGCCGCAGCTTCGCGCGCCGCCGCGCTGATTTGTTGTTTCGCATCGGCGATCAAGCGAGCCACTTGGCGCGCCAGTTGCAGCGAGGCGTCCGTCGTGCTCATTGGCGGCGGCATCACATGCAACATATCCGTTCCAATTGCCGGCGGCCCGATTACCGGAGGCGGAAGCTCCGGTTCCACCGAAGACTGGGCGTCCGCCGATTTCTCCTGCGATTTTTCTGGAAGTGGCAGAATAATGTCCTGATCTTTTGCCGCATGGTTCCTCGCACTCGCCGTCAAACCAAAATTGCCCCAATCCTCCGGCGGAAATCCAATGCCCCACACGTTCCCGGGAAGCTCCAGCTCCAGCGCCACTTGAAACAGTTGCCGTACCGTCCGCGGCCGCTGAATCCACGCCACTCGTCCACGCACTTGCCGTGGTGGCTGTCCCGCCTCCGCATGCGGAATCTCCAGCGTCACCCACATGTTCTTCAATACGTAGTGCTTTGATTGATAGCGGCAGCCGTGGCAATTAATAATCAGGCTGGATGTCCGCTCCACAAACGACCGCCCCAGCGCATCCACGCCGCTCACGATCAGCGGCACCGCCTGCACAATTCGTGAACTGCGCCGCTTGCGCAGTTCCTCGCCCGCATTCATCGCGTTTTCTTGCACCATGTCTATACGATCAGCCGCTCCGCGGTTGTCTCCAGAATCGTCGGCACGATCTTTGCCAAACTCTTCCATGACCGACGCCCGATCCCTAGTTTATCTAGTCTGTTTTGCTCTGCTTAGCGGGATTCCGTTTTCGACGCACCGGCTTCTGTCCGTGGGCGCTTGCCAGTAAGGAAATCCCATATCTCTTTTGCCACCCAAATCGGGCCAACCAGTAAATAAACTGGCCCTTGGAAAAAAGCGGGATGATTTCCTTCTAGTTTATGTCCCAAAAACAACAGCATCCAGCCGGCGACAAAAAAAGAACCGCCCCAGATCCACTTCATGAAGAGGAGCAACACGATCCCAGCAAAAATCAGCGGGATGCCAATTCCGTGCAGAATTTTATTCCACACTAAAGTGTGCTCGTGATCGTACTGCGCCATGTAGTGCGCCAGATCGGGCATAGCGCACCTCCTTGTGATGGGAAACTCACTGCAGAATTGTGACTCTATAACGAAAAAACTAAAATGGCCAGTCTGGCCTAGGAGTACTGCCGTCTCAGCCTAGTACGCCTTTTGTGAGTCGACTGCGGACTTGTCATCCTGAACCCGGCCAGCGACGCCCAAGGATCCCAACTTACGATGCCTGGCGCGCGTCACCCAGAAAAACTTCAGCCAGATTACAGCCGTCAACACGCAGGCCGTGAAGGCAGCGTGAATTCCCCAGCCGAGCCAAAAGAGTAGTTTCTTAAGCCACTGCAGGGGAAAAAAGCCCCAGAGCCAGCACCGGCGATTCACACGCCAGCGCAAAAGATACTCCCGCCGATTTGCGTCCACAGCGGCAAGTCCTTGACGTAGTTACAGGTGGGTGAGACCAATTACAGAAAAAAGGACGAGGACTGCAGCTCCAACAGCAAGGCAAACGGAGCGCGCATTCCCGAACCGTCGCAAAAACGGCGCTACGACGGCGGCCACAACGCCGAAAACGAAGACAAAAACCATTGCCTACAAATCCCGCCGGCCCTCCATTGCCTTCATCATCGTAATCTCGTCCGCGTACTCCAAATCCGCGCCTACGGGAATTCCCACGCCGATACGCGAAACCCGCACTCCCAGCGGCTTCAGCAGCTTCGACAAATATACTGCGGTAGCCTCACCCTCCGCAGTGGGGTTGGTGGCCACAATAATTTCCTCGACCGAGCCGCCCTTCAATCGCTCAATCAACTGCTTAATTTTCAGTTGCTCCGGCCCGCGCCCTTGCAATGGCGCCAGCGATCCGCCCAGAACGTGATACATCCCGCTGTACATCCGCGTCTTCTCGATGGCCATGATGTTGTGCGGTTCTTCTACCACGCAAATGGTGCGCCTGTTGCGGTTTGCTCCGGTGCAGTAGAGGCAAGGATCACTGTCCGTGATATTTCCGCACACCGAACATTCGCGAATCTTTTCTTTGGCGTCGCGGATCGCCTCCGCTAGCCCCAGCGCGTCCTCTGTAGGGATACGCAGGATGTAGAAAGCGAGTCTTTGTGCGGTTTTCTGGCCGATGCCAGGCAGATGTTTTAGTTCGTCGATGAGTCTTTCCACAGGAGCGGCAAAATCTGGCATGCCTCTGTGTAGCACAACCGTACACAGCCGCGCAAATTAGGCCAAAAAACAAATGTTCTCCGGAGAAGCGTACGGGCAAGGTTTTTCGTATCGTCCGCTAGCTGTGTCCGGGCTGACACAGCCATCTTCGACCAACGAACCGCCAAGTCCTTATGTTTCAATGAAAATTCGCTGGTTTGTCGATTGCATTTCTGAATCCACGTAACTTGGAGGACTCACGTCATGATCGAACAACCAGACCAGGGAACCGTAAAACCAGTCAGTCTAGACACGGCCTACGTTGTCATCAGTTGCGCGGCACTCTTGTATGCGGTCTCGTGGGTCATGGGCTGTTCCACTACTCCCGCCGCGAAAAGCGGCGGCGGCAAAAAAATCCGTCACTCGGCCGAACTCGTGCACCTCTCCGAGGAAGACAAAGTCGGATCCGCGATTTCCGGCCGTAAACTTACTGTCGAGAAAATGGCCCAACGCGCCGCGACTTCGCTGCAATATTCCAATGAAGAATACGGCGTCGCGTTTGATGCGCCAAAGGGCTATGTCTTGCGCGAAGGCGAATTGCCGGAAATGGATCGCGGCCTCGCCTATCTTGGGCCGATCCCCATGCACTTCGCAGCGCCGGGCGGCATTCGTCTCGCCACCGTCGAGCCGCCGCAGGGCCTGCATCTCGGAACCAATTTCGTAAACGAGTTTTTTACGGTCAGCGCAAACTACGGTTCCACCGAAGCCGTCTGCTCCGATTTCAATATTCCCGCCGAATCGCGCGGCGCACCCGTAACGCGCACTGTCGACGGCATAGACTTTCACGGCTTCGCCGAACACTCCGCCGCCAGCATGCACCAATACAACGGCATCTACCTGCACGCTTACGCCAACGACACCTGTTACGAAATCGGCTACGGCGTAGCGACTGCGGGAGCCGGCTCACCAAGCGCCTCTGGCAATTTGAAAAATATCAACGAAGAATATCTCCTCCACAAACTGGAAAAGCTTTTAGAAAACGTCCGCATCACCCAGCCAGACTTCGAGCGCATCACGACCACCACCGACTAAAGTCTTTCTTCGGCTGCCTTCAGAGGCGGGCGTTTTGGAGTGCGGCAGCCCAGTTGCCGCGGCCGGGTCGAACTGCTTTGAGATCGGGCAACTGGTTGATTTGGTCTAATACTCGAACCGGGTACGGCACTTCCACGCTTCGATTCGCTCTTGCCGACCAGCGTTGTACAGTTCACGGCATACATCTAGTGTTGCTGTCAATCGCTCTCTGTTGGCGGTTCAACAGCTTGAAAGGCGTTTCGAGCAGAATGCTTCGCCTCGAACGACCAGACCTGAGGCGTCGCTATTGGAAAGGCGTTCTCTGGTCGCCGTCGTATTTTGCCGCCAGTTGTGGTGGTGCTCCGATTGGCATCCTCAAGGCGTACCTCGAGCAGCAAAAGAAGCCGCTTTAACAATTT
>WNFO01010441.1_pt1 | contig 13081 bp, 14 predicted proteins | sample 5400251 | NCBI WGS metagenome assembly WNFO01 (sample SAMN13153354, study PRJNA577476) | soil metagenome | isolation source: 100 cm saprolite under Madrone tree | place: USA:California | collected 2016-06-14 | reverse complement strand
CATGTGGGGTTCAACGGTCAGGTGTGGTTGTGCGGTGGTCAGTCAGGACAGGGGATATTGTTGCGCACGGTCAACGTCCCAAAGGAAAGCAGTGTGATTAGATACACGGATGGGTATTCGGCTTGCCATCCAACCGCATGCAAGTTCAAGTGATAGTCACGGCTATTACACATACGCGAATAAGGTAACATCTACTGCTACTTCAAATATTTCACACACTCTTTTTCTGTGAGGTTGCAGGCGATATAGTTCCTCAAAACCTGACAAAGATCCGCATACCCACCACCCTTTTTCTCAATAAATTCGAGCAAGGGTAGCACTATATCCAGCCCAACGGCAGTAATATGCCTCCGAAGCAGGGGCGGGATGTCCTCAGTAGCGATTGAGAACTTGTCTGCATACTTTGCATGCATCTCCTGCGATTTCTGTGCAACCGAGTCCTCTGCGATCAGTGGGTGTTCAATACGAAACTGGGTTTGGAGTTTGGTAGATGTTGATGTGAGCACTGATTCGGACAGAGCTATGATGTGTGGACGGACCTCAATCTGTTCCATCTGTTCCAGTTCTTCTAGTTGCAGCAAAATGCGGAGTACAAAGAGGACAGTCGCTCTGAGCTTTTTCACTGTAAAATGTAAAAAAAAATTGGGGGTGGTTGTGAGTGGAGCTTAATACCGGTAGAACTGCACAGGTGGGTGGGAACTCCTCACGTTTTGTCCAGAACGCAGCCTGCATCCCTACGCTGTGTATAATGCGTCCTTGCAATAATGGACGGATCCCAGAAGGGATCTCGGCATAACTGGTCATGATGACTTTCAGGTCTTTCTCAGTGTACGCCTCCTCTAAATCAACGCTTGTCCAGTCTACCTCGACGTCCTCAAGCAGGGCATTGGCGGTGGCATTGATGCGGATTAACCCGGACCAGATACGGGCAAGGGGGCATATTGGGTGACGTACAACGCGTGCAGAGAGGTGCTTTGGTGGAGCATCCGAGCAGGTGAAGCTGTGCGGCATGCTGTGCGCTTGACGTGAGAGCTGGCGAAAGATGTTGAGGGTCGGTTTATAGTTTTTGATGACACTGTGTATTCTGTCAGCGGGACTGCATGCCATGGAGCAGAGAGGGGTGGAGAAAGTTACAGTACAGTACCTCGTTCTCTCGTGGATGAAGGTCTCACCCCATAGGTGATACAACAACTTGATGATGCAACCCCGGAAGGTACGCGAAACGTGCAGGAATGTCATTATGGCGTCCCATTTCAGGATTTCGCTTGGAAGGAGAATCATGTCGCCAAAGTAGTCACCGATGGAAATTGCCAGGATAGTGTAAATGAGCTCAGTGGGCAACAACAATGTCGCGTTCTGGGCTGCTCGCAACGCGGACACGTCCTTGGATGCAGTAGCGGCCGAGATTGTCGTGTTACTGGGCCGAGCCCGTTTCCGAGATATGACGCGCGTCGACATTGCGGTCGTTGGCGGAGGACAGAGAATACTAGGACGGGGATACTCGGATGGAAGGTGGTGAAAGATAAAGAAAGGATTGGAGGCTGAGTAGCATACAAAGGTATAATGGCCGATATGCACAGCCCGGAAATTGCCAGATCCGAGTTACAATAGCCTCTCGGACACCTGGACCCGAGTCCAGAGTTACACTGCCTATCTCAGTTCACTTTGACTAGGGATCTCTTGTAGCGCGGATGGAACGCGCGAGTGAGTAGTCCGGGAGGAGAGAGATAAGAAAATGAAGAGAGAAAATGAAAGGAAGCGTCCTGAGACGGCTGGCACTCACAGAAAGCGAGACTGAAAGGGGGGTCTCAAGAAGTCTATTGTTTAGCGAGATAAGAGTCAACTTAAATACATGAGGGACTGAATGCCAACAACGCCAACAACGCCAACAAGAGCCTGAGCAACAAAGCGACACAGGCCGTTGATGTTGCACATGGCACGTGACGCGAGAATTGAACAATCAGAGCTAAATAGGTATAAAGGGGGTCGAGGCAGTGTGCCCGAGCAAGCCGAGAAACTATCCGAGAAGTCTGAGAACTAAGAAACGAGCAGCAATAGTAGGATGTAATGAGAGCTAAAGGGAAATGAAAGAAATGAGGGAAATCGAAGCTAGGGCTTCGGAGCAGTCGATACGAGCGCAGCCACGCAGCACACCTTACACTCTCAATAAAATGCATTCTACAATCTCTGGACGTGTGGTGAATCCGCAGCGCAGCAGATTCGGCGGTCACAACAATGCACAGGCGTATTAGTACTGTATCTTATCTCAAATGCACCTCCCAAATGACCTATTGAATGAATTCCCAACGCTCGTCCTTTGATTCGCCGCCTAGAGACCGCACCCTCCCCTCCTTCTCTAATTTCTTGAGGTGCAGCTGGATTCCTCTCGCAGCGGCTTCCAACAACTCCTCTGGGTAGCCCTCGTACACCTTCAACGTGATTGTCCACGTCGTCCATGCGCCACCAGACGGCGCCGTGCGAAGCAGGGCTACAATCTGTGCCTCGCGTTCCAATCGGTGATCGATGTACATACGGATCGTCTTTGGCCCGTCGGGAACGACAGGTCCGTGTCCAGGATTGAGCGTATCGTATTTGTCGGACGCATCGAGCATCTTCTGGAGACTCGCGAGATAGTCTCCCAAGTCCTCAAAGACGGCAGAGCCCTGACCGAGGACAGTGTCGCCCGTGAGTAATGACCGGTCAGCGGGAAAGACAAGTGAGGTGGAATCAACGGTGTGCCCGGGACAGTGCAGAACCTGGAGCTTCCAGTCGCCGGAATCCGAACCGGGCGGCAGGACAGAAGGAATGAATATTTGGCCGTCTGTAAGATCATGGAAGGGGCCACCTCCCGGTGCGGGAGTGTAATCGCCCTTCCGCAACTTGGACACGACCTCGTCAAGGACGGCATCGTGCTCAGACACTGGGAGGGGGTGCTTGTGTATGCGCGGAGGAACGAAAGGTTTCTCGGGCTGGCGCTTGGTCCATAGTTCACGGCAGAGACTGAGCACAGATGGCACACCACGCACGTGATCGTGATGTCGGTGAGTGAAGATTATGTCTGAGATATCAGGCAGCGATGGGTGCTGCGGATTCTCAAGCACCGTACGTAAAAATGGAGGATATTCTGGCTTTCCTTCGCCTGTGTCCACGAGTATGTAGGGATTAGATGTGCCGACGATGTACGTGTTAGTTCCTATTGGATTTCATATGAGCATGCTGGCGATTATAAAGGTGGGAACCGACCTTGCAGGGTGAATTTCCCTGGGTTCTTGTGCCAGTAGATTACAGTCACTCGAATCGCCGAGTCATGCCAGAGAGACACACCTGGCCCAGTATCCTGGTCACTTTGTCACTGATCTATAAGGACTGTTCCATAAATTTCTGGCGAGAGGAGCTTTAGAGGCAGGTACCCTGGTTACGGATTTCAACACCTCGAGTTTTTCCATCGTTCAGCACGTTCAGCCGCTCGCTCAGATTTGGAATTTTGGAAGAAAGTAAGGTCAAGGTAGAAAGGTTCAAAGTCGGATTGTATTAAACGTCGGCGTGGCTTGTGGGGGCTGTTTAGTCAGCATCCTGCATCCTGCTCATCTGGTGCTCTAGTGCCCGTCCTCGCGCCACTAATACTACCACACCGATAATGACTCTGCCAGACTGTACCTAGGATCAACGACTTCGGTCTAATATCACAACTCGTCCAGTTCAAGTCAGTTCTAGTGACCCCCCAACAGCTGTTGACACCCGCACGGCCTAGCGAGATCTTTCACACCTAGCGTTATCTTTTCCGAGACAGACAATGGGGTCAAACACCAGTACGCAACATAACTTTAATGCCAACAAGGAATCGGATCAGCCGCAGCATGATCCGCTACCTGAGGGTTTGGAACGTCGACTCAGTACTGCACGGAATTTGCCTTCTGGATGGGTGGAACGACACACGTCGGAAGGTCGGCCCTACTATGTGGATCATAACACACGTACTTCCACCTGGGTGGATCCAAGACGACAGACCGGTCGGAGTACTTCTCTAAAACGTCAAACTAACTCGCAACTCGGTCCATTGCCGTCTGGGTGGGAAATGAGACTTACGTCTAAAACGCGTGTGTACTTCGTTGACCATAACACCAAGACGACAACATGGGATGATCCACGGCTGCTGCCGTCGTCCCTCGATGCAAATTTGCCCCAGCACGCGCGCGATTTCCGCCGAAAGTTGATCTACTTCCGTTCTCAGCCGGCGATGCGTGCACAGCCCGGAAATTGCCAGATCAATGTCCGGCGCGATCACATATTCGAGGACAGCTATGCCGAAATCATGCAGCAAACACCCAACGATCTCAAAAAGCGACTTGTGATCAAGTTTGAAGGGGAGGATGGATTGGATCGCGAACATCGTCTTGCGAGGTTTGTGCCTGAAAAAATGCTCGTACCACTCTCACAACCCTATAGAGAGTTCTTCCACCTGCTTTCACATGAGATGTTCAACCCCTTTCACTGCCTTTTCGAATATTCGGCACCTCACAACTACACACTGCAGATCAATCCCGCCTCCGGCGTCGACCCCGAGCATGTCAACTATTTCAAGTATATCGGACGTATTCTAGGCCTATTAATCTTCCACCGTCACTTCTTTGATGCTTCTTTTGCCGTTTCTTTCCACAAAATGATTTTGAACAAGGCAGTCACACTAGCCGATCTTGAGAGTGTGGACGCCGAATTACACCGTAAGCTGACAAGGATACTGTGAGCATCACCGTTATCATCCACCGTTGGCATAGGGTCGTCACGCGTCGAACTCATGTGACCACTGCAGAGAGAATGACATAACGGACGTGATCGGTGAAACCTTCACGACAGTGGAGAAACGCTTCGGCGAGATGGTCACCATCGACCTCAAGCCGGGTGGTGCCGATATTGCTATCACGGAGGAAAACAAGAAAGAATATGTTGATCTCGTGGTCGAATATCGCATCTCAAAGCGTGTCAAGGACCAGTTTGACGCTTTTATGAACGGCTTCAATGACCTGATACCTCAGGACTTGATCAAATTGTTTGATGAACGTGAGTTCAAGTTACTCATCGGTGGTATCACGGAGATCGATGTGTATGTTTTCCTTCTTTTTTAACGATATCCAATTGACGTGCTGAGATATCATGGAAGGGATGACTGGGTCGAGTTCACGAATTATGGTGGTTACGAGGTAAACGATGAAGTGATCCAATGGTTTTGGAAATGTGTGCGTTCATGGCCACCGGAGCGCAGATCACGGTTGCTGCAATTCGCAACGGGTACAAAGCGCGTTCCTCTCAATGGATTCAAGTATCTACAAGGCGCGGACGGGCGGCAGCGCTTCACGATCGAGAAGGCGGGGGATCCGAACGAATTGCCAAAGAGCCATACATGTTTGAATCGTATCGACCTGCCGCCGTACAAGGATTATGCAAGCTTGGAACACAACCTTAGCCTTGCGGTCGAGCGCCTCTCTCTTTGACATGTCCCAAGGGGTGCCTAGCGATGTCAGCGAGCCTATACTTTGGAGAAGTGGTCAGTCTAGACTCGGACTCGCCTATCTCACGTCTATCTTCCGGTAATGTTTATTATATAGTACATATTTTGTGTTCTGATCAATACGACGCATCCTTTTTGTATACTAAGTGTTCTATATCCCTTCAATACTCATTTTGTCGAATAATAGTGGCGATGAGTCGCGATTGGATACCGGGAACTTCAAGTTGAATGGACGCCCTAGGAACTCTCCTGGGCCCGAGTCCCGAATCATCCTACCTAATTCAGGCTACTTTACCGGACAACGTAGTACTCGGTTTGATGCATCCATTCAAATGCAATACATTCTGATATGATTTGAAAAAAAATACCACAATCGCTGGGATGTGTGGTGCTCAGCCAATCTGAGTGCGCACTGCGCAGCGGATCGTTCATATTGAAAATTTGTCCAGTTCCGTCGAAGTGACAATATCCTGAGGTGGTTGTAAAATTCACCCCATTGGAGGGTGCCACACTGCCAAAAACCCTGCCCACGTCGTCAAATGGAAAGATGCAACGCAGTAATCAAGGAACGAGACATACCAGCGACGAATACCTCAACAGCGGAATGCTTAGTCAGCATGCCCGCAGGACGGGTCCGAGCCAACAAGTTTGTCGGCAACACTGACGACTCCTCGATGTCTGCAACTGTTGCGACACATCGGCCTTCCATGGAGATCACACATCAGAAGGGGAAAAGGTTCGTTCTCGTTCTCGTTGCTCTTAGCTCTCGCAGTCTCAAAAGGTTGTTGTATAGACCTCGCTCTCGCTCTTCTGACGGTGGACCTCCTTCAACGCGGCGCAGATCGTTCTCCCCACCGCTACCACCACCACCACGTGCAATAGTGGATGTGCCCAGGGTGGAGGACGTCGATCCCGTTCGTAGAGCTGAGCGTGAGCGCCAACTCGCCGCACGCATGGCCGCCGTCGAACTCGAAAAGACGGAAGAAAAGAAGGGAGCGACGAAGGAGAGGGAATTTGACCCTGTGGCAGAGTTTGCCAAGCTCACGTCCTCGCGCTCTGGTGGCGTGTACATGCCCCCTGCAAGGCTACGTGCTCTCCAGGCCGCGGCATCGCAGGATCGCAGCAGTGCAGAGTACCAGCGGCTCTCCTGGGACGCATTGCGTAAATCAATCACTGGTATCGTCAACAGGGTCAACGTGGGCAACATTAAGCACATCGTGCCCGAGCTCTTCTCCGAGAATCTCATCAGGGGCCGTGGGCTCTTTGCACGCAGTATAATGAAGGCCCAGGCAGCCAGCTTACCCTTTACACCCGTTTTCGCTGCCCTTGTTTCGATCATCAACACAAAACTACCTATGATCGGCGAGCTGTTACTTCACCGGTTGATCAGCCAGTTCCGAAGGGCATTCAAAAGGAATGACAAAGTACGTCTGAAATACAATAGGCTTCCATAAACTTACGCCGTCCTGCCAGACTGTTTGTCATTCCACGACCACTTTTCTCGCACATCTCGTCAATCAAGGTGTCGCCCACGAGCTAATCGCTCTTCAAATCCTCGTCCTTCTCCTCGAAAGACCTACTGACGATTCGATCGAAATTGCCGTTGGTTTCACACGCGAAGTCGGCGCTTTTCTACAGGAGAACTCACCGAAGGCCAATGCGACGGTTTTTGAACGCTTCCGCGTTGTATTAAACGAAGGCAACATCACCCATCGTGTTCAGTACATGATCGAAGTGCTCATGCAAGTACGCAAGGACAAGTACAAGGATAATCCTATCTTACCGGAGGGGCTTGACCTTGTGGAAGAAGAGGAGCAGATTACACACGAGATTCAGTTGGAGGAGGACTTAAAGGTCGAGGAAGGACTCAGTACGTATCCCATTTGGTGCATAAGCCTTCGTAGTAATGCTTTGCGGGCAGACATTTTTAAGTTTGACCCAAATTACCTTGAAAACGAGGAAAAGTATAAGGGAATTAAGGCCGAGATCCTTGGGGAGGGCTCTTCCGATGAGGAGTCAGGATCAGAGGAAGGCGATAGCGAGGATGATGATGGTGGTGAAGGTACGTCTAAGAACTCATCTCTTACCTCACTGCCTAAGTATGTTTCAGCTGTTCCCGAGAAGGAGGGTATTGAAGACCGTACCGAAACTAATCTTGTTAATCTGCGCCGGGTGATCTATTTGACCATCATGAATGCCCTCAACTACGAGGAAGCTGTCCACAAATTGTTGAAAATTCAGTTGAAGGAGGGCGAAGAGGTACGGCTTATGCGCTTCTCATCACGGTTGCTTACTGAGCATGCTAGATTGAATTGGTCAACATGGTTATCGAGTGTTGCTCTCAAGAGCGTTCTTACTCGACCTTCTATGGTCTCGTCAGCGAACGTTTCTGCAAGCTTAATCGCGTATGGAACGAATCCTACGAGAGTGCTTTCGTAACGTATTACGAAACGATTCATCGTTATGAAACGAATCGTTTGCGTAACATCGCGCGGCTCTTTGGCCATCTCTTTGCGAATGACGCCATCTCTTGGGCTGTTCTGCAGGTGATCAAGATGAACGAGGATGACACGACTAGCTCAAGCCGCATCTTTGTGAAGATCATGATGCAAGAAGTGACGGAGAGTATGGGTCTACCTACGCTCAAGGAACGTTTCGCGGATGCTGAGATCAAAGCATTGTGCACGGGCATGTTCCCGTTGGATAATCCAAAAAATACGCGCTTCTCCATCAATTACTTTACGAGTATCGGACTTGGCGCAGAATGCACCTCGCCTCATTATGGAGCAACGTCGCGCGATGTTAGAGGCCGAATCATCGTCTTCTGACGACTCGTCGGACACAGATTCATCGTCTGATGTCACGTCGTCAGATTCCGACAGCAAATCCGATTCAGATGACTCCCACGACCGCCGCTCTCGTCGTCGCTCATCAACATCGCCTCGTCATCATCGCCGCGACTCGCCGCCCCGCCGTGGGCGAGATGACAGTCGAACACCGTCTCCACCACTTCGCCCTCGTCGGGACTCGCCTCCCCACCGCAGGCGTGATGATAGCCGAACCCCATCGCCACCACGTCTCTCTCGCAGAGATGACAATCGACGCGATGACGAACGACGCGGCGACTATAGCCGAGATCGTCGTGAGTCCCCGGCGCGCTATCGTCGACGCAGCGACTCGGTTTCGAAGAGTCCACCTCGTCCTCGTGGGCGTTATGAGCGTGAGCACGAGCGTTCACCGCCGCCACGTCGAGAGGGCGGTCGAGACCGGGACCGGGACCGCTCTCGTTCTCGTGATTATGACCGCAAAAGAGATGGTTCGCGGGAAAGGTACAGGGATCGTCGACGCTGATACAAATGCTGCATAACTAGCCGCGATCAGAGTGGAGCTGCAGGATGACTTTAATATCACTAGTAACTTGTGTATCTATCATGCGAGCATGCCTATGATGACGCTTCGAAGCACTGATTCCCGAATGCCAAAATTTCAGGGAGTAGTTCTTGCGCACCGTGAAAGGATGGAATAATTGGAATTTGTAATTACTACTCTTAATCCCTCCACCTCTAGTCAATGCGTAAGTACGGCGTCGGGAATAAGTGGTCCGCCGAAGTAGACCGGACCAAGTCCTCCCCATAATGGTCCCACTCATATCTATCAAAAACGTCCGTGAGTCCTGAGGCTGCGATAACCCGGGCAATAGCCAGATGCATGTTGCAAACCGGAGGGTCTGACAAGTCCATCCTATCCCCACTATTTCCTCTTCCGAATTCTTTTTCGTCGCCACCCTTGAGGGGAAATGGTCGTTGCTGGGCGCATTGGACGAACCACCCGATAATAAAAATTCCACTGTTGGTGATATCAATGTCTGATCTGTCACTGACCAATTCCGCTTCAATTCCCCAGGCTGGTCTCAGGTGCATTGATTCGTGAGCATCGCTTTGAATACCCATGGCATTGGCAGAACGGTTTATAAGGCGCTGGACGTCCTCTGCCGTCAACATGTCACCAGTAAACATTTCGATTACACGATGTGCAATTGACTGGTACCATCCGATACACTGGCAAATGGGTAACCCGTAATAAGGCAACGAGACCCGTCTCGAAGGACGAGCTAGATGAAGGTGGACGTTTCTATTCCCAAACTCGCCAGGGTAGCAGTTCTGCATTTCTCCTTGAAGAACAGCAGGGCAACGAGTTCCTCGGACGGCCCGGTCATCCTTTCGTAATACCAGTAAGGAAAGTTCAAGGAAGGTCTTATGAGGACTTTGCGCCCTTCACTCATCCCTCCAACAACAATAAAACTCGCCTTCAGCTGCCGGGGCCTTTGACGGCAGCAGGTTCAATCTGCTATCGTAACTCGTCCTGCTGGTCCTGCCAGTGATAGTACCTCAGCACCTGTTCATCGACGTTCATTCGCAGAACCCAGCAAGACGTTCCGCAGACTTGGTATATCTCCCCTGGACAGACAATGGGATCAGACACCAGTACGCAACACAGCTCTGATACCAACGAGGATCACTATGGTCCGCTCCCTGAGGGATGGGAACGTAGTATTGATCCTCTTGGTCGGACTTACTTTGTCGATCACAATACACACAGTACTACATGGGATCGTCCTTCATTGGATCAAACTGTCGATCATCAAGCTCAGGAAGGCGAGACCACTACGGCCGGCTTAGGTCGTTTGCCTGCCGGATGGGATGAACGACACACGTTGGACGGCCGGACCTACTATGTGGATCATGGCAACCGGTCAACCACCTGGGTGGATCCAAGGCGGCAAACCATCACCCGTGTCATGGGCCCGAATGGTCAGAGTTCTTTGCTGCGTGGGTCTACCTCGCAACTCGGTCCGTTGCCATCTGGGTGGGAAATGCGACTTTCTTCTACAAGGCGGGTATACTTTGTTGATCACAAAACCAAGACGACAACATGGGAAGATCCACGGTTGTCGTTGCTTGATGAAAGCGCGCCTCAGTACGAACGTGATTTCGGTCAGAAGTTGATCTACTTCCGTTCTCAACCGGGGATGCGTGCCCAGCCTGGAGATTGCGAGATCAAAGTCCGGCGCGACCACATATTTGAGGATAGCTATGCCGAAATTATGCGGCAGACGACTGACAATCTCAAAAAGCGACTTAAGATCAGATTTGAAGGGAAACATGGATTGGAATATGAAGGTCCTGCGAGGTTCGTGTCATGAAAGGTGCTCGTACTGCGTGGTTCTCACACCCATATAGAGAATTATTCTTCCTGCTCTCACACGACATTTTCAACCCCGATCACTCTTATTTCGAATATTCTGCACATGACAACCGCAAGCTACAGATAAATCCCGCCTCCAGCATCAACCCCGAGCATCTCAATTATTTCAAGTTCATCGGACGCGTTTTAGGTCTAAGCATCTTCCACCGATGCTTCCTCGACGCTTACTTTGTCATCCCTTTCCACAAAATGATTGTGAAGAAAGCAGTCACGCTGACCGATCTCGAGAGCATGGACGCCGAGTTGCATCGTAGGATGACAGAGATGCTGTAAGCCTCATTATTATTTCTGCTTTTTCACGTGAGGTCGCCATGCGCAGAACTCAGGTGACTGTTGCAGAGAGAACAACATCACAGGCATGATCAGTGAAACTTTCACGACAATGGAGGAACGCTTTGGCGAGATGGTCACCATCGACCTTAAGCCGGGTGGTGCGGATATCGCTGTCACAGAAGCAAACAAGAAGGAATATGTTGATGTCATGATCGAATATCACATCTCAAAGCGTGTCAAGGATCAGTTCGATGCTCTTATGAGCGGTTTCAGTGAGCTGGTACCTCAGGACTTGATCACCGTGTTTGATGAACGTGAGCTCGAATGGCTCATTGGTGGCACGTCGGAGATCGATGTGTATGTTTTGCTTTCGCTTTTTTCGATACTGATCCGTGTGCTGAGGTTTAATGAAAGGGATGACTGGGCCAAGTTCACGAATTACCGTGGGTACAAGGCCAAGGACGAAGTCATTAAATGGTTCTGGACATGTGTACGTTCATGGCCACCGGAACGAAAATCACATTTACTGCAGTTCGCAACGGGTACCACGCGGATTCCTGAGCATGGCTTCAAGGATCTACAAGGCCCAGATGGACTGCAACGCTTCACAATTGAGAAGGCAGGGGATCCGGACGAATTGCCGAAGGGTCATACATCTTTTAATCGTATTTACCTGCCACAGTACAAGGATTATGAAAGCTTAGAGCGAAAACTGACCCTTGCCGTTGAGTGCGTCTTTCTTTCACATTTCCCCATGAGTTACCAGCTGCTGATTAACGTACCTACACAGAGAGAGCCGTCCGCTTTGGACAGGTACTGACGAAAAAAATTGACCGAGCTCTATGCTATGCTATCTTATATCTCGCTCTGACTCGTTATGCCAGTGTTTTGTACTGCTGTATCGACACCGTGTGGTTCTGAACTTTGCTTATTTCAATTTTACTTGCTGTTGATACTCTTTCATCGTTCGTACACTATTTTGCGGCAAGGTTAGAGATTCTGTAAAATTACATCATCCTAATTGTGACAGACCGTTTGCGACCGTATTTATCGCACGTCTCGTCAATCACTACGGCCTGCTGCTGGACGTCTGTATTTGTTCAACAACAGTGGTTACGGTAGGCTATCCGTTTGTTTGATATTCGCAATGCATAATTAAAAATGGACAGGTCTTCTCAAATCTCTCCGCCAACAGACCAGCTCTCGTGATTCCTTCAGGTAGAAGATACCCTCAGGTAGCGTTATTGGTACTCAACTAAGCATCTATAGCATACAAGGATGTGTTTTAGGTGAATGGAAGGAATTATACGCTCTCCCATCTTCATCTTTGAAGCCACTGATTGTATATGTGTGGTTATCTTCACGCCGAAAGAAGTGTCCGATCAGCTTCCTTTGCCTTACGCTCCTTCATCTCGCGATACCGTTTAATCACACTTTCCCGCTCTGCCTCCATCATCACGCGTTGCGCCATTGAAAGCACCCCCGCCTTGACTTTCCCGCCGCCAACCCCAGGCGAGTTATGCTTCGACTTGACACCGCGCGGGAACTTTTTCAGTTCTGGCGGCGCCATCGCGATGTCGTTCAGATGGCGCGGTGCTGCGCTGGACATGACTGCGAATTCTTTGGGCCGATGGTCGTCATGGCCTTCGTATCCATCGCGTCGTGTTGTCGTAGACGTTTTTGAAAATTTATGGGCATTAGAGGAGGAAGGTGGTGGGCTTGATGGTGGCTGTTGAGATTGAGATTTGTTGGAGACTTTTGTAGTAGTGGAGGTATGGGATCGGGTGGAGGCTACTGCTGCCGCTCCTTTCCTTTCCTTGCGATCGGTCGCGGCTGAAGCGCGCATTGCGGATTGCACCAGCGGACGCATGTGGTCCTCAACTCTCCTAAAAATCCAAAACAAAACAAAAAAGTCATGAGAGAGAGTTCTCTCCTATTTCAAAGAGGGGAGAGTGAGAATAAATGACGATACCGATTGAAATGCTTGAGCGATTCCCCGGGTTGAATCTCAATAGCCAGACTGTCGACCTGATGATG
>WNFO01003682.1_pt1 | contig 13081 bp, 12 predicted proteins | sample 5400251 | NCBI WGS metagenome assembly WNFO01 (sample SAMN13153354, study PRJNA577476) | soil metagenome | isolation source: 100 cm saprolite under Madrone tree | place: USA:California | collected 2016-06-14 | reverse complement strand
GTCTCTTCTCCACACCCTGCTTCTTGATCATTCGACACCCCCGTTTCCTTGCACATGTGCTCGAAGCACACGGCTGCATCTCGAGAGGAGTATCACTTCAGGTTCTTAACGGGGGAAGATGGGTTCACCAGACGAATACAGCTTCCCAAGCTTCGGACGTGGGTTCGATTCCCATCGCCCGCTCCAAAATTCCTGATGATTCGATTGCCTTTACGCCTGGAAGTTGCTGAAAATCGCTGCATAAACTGAGAGTTTTGTTCCAAAGATGTTCCAAAGCCTTTCCAATTGTTCTAAAGATTAGAAACCGAGATGGAGGACCGAGGTGCCTGCCGATTCGGGCGAATCCGCCCCTCCGTGGAGCTAAGCCAGTTCGATTCCGGGGCCCGGTTTGCACCACGCGTACCACGGAATTTAGTTTCTCACTAGCCGCATGACTATGAGGCGGACGGTTGCGGGGGCCGGATTTGAACCAGCGGTTCTGCCAAGACGTATGCGCCAGTGAAGGCAAAGGAAAAGCAAAAAGTGCCGGGGGCCAGACTTGTTCATAGCAGTCCCAGGACGCAATTCGAAATCGACGTCGCGGCGTGACCGAAATAAGTACTCTCGGCAGATTTTGACCGTGATAGCGCCGTCTCTTTCCACCTCTCGCCAATGCGCGGACTGTCAGACAGGTCGCATTTGCCGCTCTCGCCGAATTTGCATGAGATGGGCGCGCGGTCAGTGATACGTAGAGCCCGCCCCGTCCCCGGCAGTCAGGACAAAGAGAACAATGGGCTTCGTGAAGGTGTTTGATGGGGCCCCAAGCGATGACTTTCCATTGTCAGCGGTAAGCTTTCGACTGTCGTTGATCCCCGAACAGCACGCCAGCCGCATTAATCAAATACTGCTCATCGCTAAGCATCTCCACCAGTTCATCGGGGAAAGGGGAGATTTCGGTTTGCAAATACGCGGCGAGTTCGCGATAGATTTCCCGCCGCGCGTAAGAAGCCAGTTCGTTGCGCCGCCGCAGCCCATCTTGAATCAGGCTGGCCAGTTCCGGCGTCGCCGCTCGGCGGAGCTTTATCGCGATTGTGGGATAGTCCATGAACGAGTTGTACTTCTGCCGTGTCCAGAATTCCTCTCCCGGCGCAACCAGCGGCGATTGGCGTATAACGAGAGTCCCTGCCACGCGGTCGCCAAAGCGCTGCATCAGCGGATTGCTCAGCACGGAAAGTCCTCCAACCAGATATGCGAACGGCAGGGCATCGAACACGCGCATCAGATTCCGCACCCACGCCTGTTCGATCCGCAGCGGAAGTCCGGACTGGTCAATCACCCGCAAATGGAACAGGCGTTTTCCAATCGTCTGCCCATTCCAAAAGCCTTCCAGCAATGCGCCATAGGCAAACCCGATTGCGAATTCCGCGAGTGTGATCACCATGACTCCAAATCCCGGCGCTTTCGCGAAAATCCGATAAATCAGCAGCCCAATTCCGTTCACTGTCCCCAGCACGATGGCGATATCAAGCAGCATGGCGTAGAGCCGGGAAGAGGGACCCGCCAGGGGCAATCGAAATAGCACGCCCTCCGGCGTGGCAATGGTCAGTTCGGCCGTTGTGGCCCAGCGGGTTGGCTGAGAATCTTTCATTTGTTCTCCGCGGGAAGTTTGTTATGCGCTTCGGCATCAGTCTTTCGTCGCCCGATCAGTAGCAGATAGACCGTCAGCAGCGCGAGTTCCGCTCCGCCAACCGCAAGTTTGAGCCAGTACGGCAGAACCGGCTCGTGATGCTGTGAAAAAAACGCTTCTATCACTCCAGCCCACACCAGCATCATCGCCGTACCGGCGATCAGCACGAGCCATTCGCGCATGGATTGACGCACATCGCGATCCTCGCGCCGGCGCAGCAGTACGCGCGCCAGGTAGAACCCCGCTTGCCCGGCGATCAGGATTGATGGAATCTCGAAGACGCCATGGGGCAACAGCCACGCCGACATGAATAGTCCGAAGCCCTGCTGCGTGTAGCGCACCGCCACGGCCCCGAGCAGAACGCCATTCTCGAACAACAGGAGCGCCGTCCCGATACCGAACGTTACGCCTAGCGCTGCCGCGAGCATCGCCACCTCGATGTTGTGGCGGATCAGCTGCGCCGAGAATGCGGCCTCGGACTGCGTTGAGTGCCGATCCTGATTCTTCCCTTGCTCCTCTTCATGCACACGTTGCACTGGATTGCGCAGGTAATTGGCCGGAAGCAGCACGTCCACGGCGGCGGGATCGTAGTGCACCGCTAGTCCGCCCAGCGCGCAGCCCAGCACCGTGATCAGCACGGCTAGTGCGAAATAGCGCGACTGCCGCCGGAATGTTTCCGGGAACAGCGTGAAAATTCTCAGCCAGCGGCGCGGCTGCCAGAGTTCGGAACGCGTCGGCGGAACGTAGTGCAGTTCCGCATAGGCTCGCGCCACCATCCGCTCGAGATATTGTCTCAGCTCGGGCGCCAACGCCCCGTGTGTGACGCGATTCAAGTCCACGGCGGCCTGCGCGTAAAGCTCCTGCAGTTGTTCGGCTTCCATGGTATTCAACCGGCGGTCCGGCCGGCCTTCTATCGCAACGAGCAGCGATTCGAGGCTGCTCCAGCGCGGTCCCGCCTGGGTCTGAAATCGTTCGAGGTCCAAAATCACAGCCGCTGCTCGCGTTTGCTTTCCAGATATCCTTCGACGGCCTTTCGCAGGAACATCTCCGCGGGAATATACCGGAGCTGAACGTTCAATTGGCGCAGTTGTCGCGTCAGCGCGCCAAGGCGCTGGTTTTCTTTTTCACCTGCGAGCGCTGCATACACGTCCTGGTCCGTGTGCAACTCCTCACCCGGCGAAAATGCCGGCCGGGCGTGAGCCGGCAAGATGCTTGTCATTAAGAGGGCGTGTGACGATCGGACCAGGCTGACTCCACGGCGCAGCGAGTCCGAAACCGAGCGTTCGGTCAAATCCGCCAGCAACAGCAGGTACGCGCGCCGCCGCAGCCGCACTCGAATTTCGCTGAACAGCGTTTCGTAATCCGCGGTCGTCGGCAAAGGCTCGACATGCAGCAGACGATCACGAAATTGATGAAACTGCGATTGACCGCTTCCCGCGCGTAACCAGGACTTCGGCTCCTCCGCGAAGGTCACCAGCCCGAATTCATCGCCCAGTTCCAGCGCCACCGTCGCGCCCACCAACGCCGTTTCCACGGCGAGATCTAGCAGCCGTCGTGGCGCGCGTGCTTGCGGAGCATTGCTCTCAATGGCTGTGGCGGGGTCGAGTGCAACCGCGGACGCCCGCGATTGGTCTACTACGAAATAGACTTCCTGCTTCTGTTCCCATTGGAACAGCCGCGTCACCGGAGCTCCTCGACGCGCCGTGGACTTCCACGCGATCTCCGAGAATGTGTCGCCAGCCTGATATTCGCGCAGGCGCTCGAAGTCGCGCCCGTGTCCGGTCCACGGCGTCTGCCGCGACGCCACAAGCGTGCGGTAAACCGGGCTGCGCAGAATCTCCCGCCGCCCGGATCGCAAATCCGCCTCGATTCGCAACTGCTCCGGCGAATCGAACCATTGCCGTAACCGCCAGAATCCGAGGCGTGAACACCGCTCGATGCCAACGCGCGGCCCAGGCCACAGCCCGCGCCGAAGCAAAGCAATCTCGGGCGTCCATGGCCAGAGCTGGATAGGCGCGCTGCTTGCTGAGGTTGATCCCCCTGCGGCCGGTTCCGGCTGCTCAAGCTTCAGCCCTTGAGTACCGCTTTGCACCCGAATAGCGGTCTCGCTCTCCGGTGTTGCCGGCATGATCGCTACCCGCACTTCACTTCGCAGTCGGCGCCGGCCTGAGCCCGTGAGCGCGAGCGGGACCTGGATGGTCTGCCCTTCGCGTCCACGAAGACCTTTCCCCGGCGGTAACAGGACTGGCGCGCATTCTTCGCGGGCGAGCCACAGCGCGAACGCGTCATAAGAAGCCAGCAGCGCCACAGTCGTGACGATCAGCCCGAACAATAACCATCCACGCGCGATCCATGGCGCAATGCACGCCGTCACGCCCAGTAGTCCTATCATCCACACGAGCGATCCTGTTGGACTGAATAGTTTTCCCACCGGCTGAAGTGCGATCCGTTCATTCGGTTTGTCGCGCGATTCCAGGTTGCGGCGTGGCGGCTCCGCGGTGGCTTGGACCTCGGCAGCGATAGCCGCGCCCCGCGCTCCGGCGCCCGTAGACTTCGTATCTCCAGCCGTCATCATTTCGCCTGCTTCCATGCTGTCGCCTGCCACATGTATCACGCGTGCGGTTTACCGCGGTACTTCGACTCCCTCCAGCACCGCCTTGATTACCTCGCGGATCTCGACGCCTTCCATCTCGAACTCCGGTCGCAGCAGCAGGCGGTGCTCCAGCACGGGTGCAGCCAGCGTCTTTACATCCTCGGGCAGCACGAAATCGCGTTCCTCGAGCGCTGCGAGCGCGCGCGATGCGGACAGTAACGCAAGCGTCGCCCGCGGCCCGGCGCCAACCCAGATCGCCGCGTGCTGCCGGGTCTGCCGAGCCACGCTGACGATGTAACTGCTAATCGCATCGCTGACGCGCACTCGCGCTGTGGCCGCCCGCAGTTCTTCGAGTTCGCCGGGCTGCAAAACCGGCACGCGCAGGTCCTCCGCTAGTCGCCGCTCCGGCGCTTCGCCCCTTGCTACAAGCCTCGCCAACTCGTTTTCGTCGTGCACCTCCGGGTAGCCCATGCGGATTCTTACCAGAAAGCGATCCTTCTGCGCCTCTGGGAGCGGATACGTGCCCTGATGCTCGATCGGGTTTTGTGTCGCAAAGACGACGAAGACGGGAGGCAGTTCGCGAGTCTCGCGATCGATCGTCACCTGGCGCTCTTGCATCGCTTCCAGCAGCGCCGACTGCGTTTTCGCGGGTGCGCGATTGATTTCGTCCGCCAGCAAAAAATTCGTGAAGATTGGGCCGCGCACCAGCCGGAATTCCTGCGTCCTCAGGTCGAAGACGCTTGTTCCGGTGATATCTGCGGGCATCAGGTCCGGCGTGAACTGAATGCGCTGAAAATCGCCGGCGACCGCCCGCGCCAGGGCCTTCACTAGCAGCGTTTTCCCCACGCCCGGAACGCCTTCGATCAGCGCGTGTCCGCCAGCAAGCAGCGTCACCAGTGCCAGATCGATGGCTTCGTTTTGCCCAACAATCACGCGGCCCATCGCTTCTCGAACACGCCGCGCCCCGGTTGTGATAATCGTGGACGCCAGGGGCGATGGCGTTCCCGCTCTCGCAGATTGTGCCTGCCCGTCCGAACCCCGTACCGGTTCTTCGTTCATGCGATTCGTGCCTCCTCGGGAATCCTATTCGGTGTGGCCGTGGAACTATCCGGCGCAAGGCGGTCGGCCTGAGCCAGACCTTTTGCGGTTGCGCGGCGCTCGGCGATCAACTGGCTCAGTTCCTTGTACCCCGCTAGAGCGGGCTGCGCGAGCGCGGCGCGCAGCCGCGGGCCACTATGTGCATCTGCGGAAATGGCCTGCGCATCCTGCGGCGACCGTCGGCGGTACTGCTCCCAGCACTCCGCCACTACCTGTTCGGTCGGAATGCTACGTTGCAGAAGGTGTCGCGAGGCCACCCCGGCGCTTTCCCCATGACGCACGATCTGCGCATTCTGGTCGCGCCTCGGGCGTCGCACCAAATCGCCGCTCATGCTCCAAAGCAGAGCCAGCAAAGCCGCCCAGAAAAGCATCAGCGCAACCTGCAGCCGGTATCGCTGCACCAGCCAAAGCACGCCTTGATCCTGGTGCAGTCCGTGCAATGTCTCATCCACCCAAATCACCGGCCGGCCGCCCGTGAGAAAATCCAGCAGCACGGGGTTCGGACGTGTCTTGATCGCCTCGTTCAACAGGAACGACTCTTGGCTTGCGGCGATTAGTTCGCCTTTTCCGGCTCGCCGCATCGCCACGTAAACATGCGCAGATGTGTCCGTCTTCGCGTCGGCTTCCGCGGGCCCCGCATAGAGTGCGGTCCAGTGCGCATCTGTCTTGAGCCAGGGGGAATCGTCTGCAAGATACATCTTCTCGCTGCCCGCCGGCATTTCGCCGAGATCGGGAGAGATCCAGGTTGGACCGGACTTATGTTGAGTTTCCTTCCACTTATTCTCTTGAGTTTCCTTCCACTTGTTCTCGACCTCCCAGTCTTGAGACTCTGACTTTAGCTTCCAAGCGGGCTCGATCAGCACGACGCGCCCGCCGCGCGCAAGAAAATCTTCCAGCCGCCCGCCGAATTTACCTCCGTTTAGGAGTTTTCCTTTCGCGCTTTCCCAATCGTTATAGGGGGAGCCTCCGATAAAGAACGCTGTTGTCCTATCCGCGTTCTGGTCGGACAGCGAGTCCTCATCCTGGCTGCGTTTCACTTGATATCCGGCGCGTGCATAGGAATCGAACAACAGGCTTGTGCCGTAAGGGTCCTCGCGTAAGCTGGATCCCATGCCGCTCGTCGTCGACTGATTCTGATGGGCCATGAGCAGCAGAATCGCGAATGCTGCCGCGAAGATCCCTGCAGCCAGCAGGGGGCCTCGCCAGTTGAGCGCCATGCTTCCGTTTGACCTGCCGTCAGACATGGTTGAGCAACTCCCGCTGATCCTGGCGGTATGTGGCGACCGCCTCTGGCGTCGGCACATGAGACCCATACCACACGCGATCGAACTGCCGCAGGCTGCCGCGCAATTTCTCCGGTATTTCGATCCGTTGCTCCAGCGCCGCTTGCGGACGCCTCCGCCACCGGCGCGTAAACTCATTCAGGTAATCGCGATTCGTGCGATCGCGGCGAATGCTCAGCCATTCGCGCTGCGCTAGTCCGGCTAGCAGGCCCAAATACACCGAACGCAACGCCAGCCGAAAGTCACCTTCCCGCTCCAGCCTGTCCGCCAGCGCGAACCATTCGTCTTCAGAACGTTCACTCCCTTCCGCGCTATTGCTCAGATCGGGAAGCGGCGCTATTGCCAGGGGAATGGAAAGCTGTGCTGCTGCCTCGCGCCGCCGCCGGAGCCAGAAGAGCACCGCTCCTGCTCCGATCGTCAAAATCACGATCAGCGTTAGCCATAGTCGAAGGTCTTTCAGCTTCCAGGTGCCCTGCTTTCCTTTTCCTGGCGAGAGATTCAGCCCGCGTGGCCATAGTTTGCGAAAAAATTCCTGAACCGCATCCCAGGCGCGCTCGATACGGTGCCCGATCTTATCCAGTAGCTTGTCAAACCAGGTAGGCGGGCTCGGGTGCTCAGCGTCATGCCAGCGATAAATCGCGCGCCGCGATTCCTCGTCCAGCGCGCGGCGCAATTTTTGAATCTGTGCCTCGCGCGCGGTATCGGCGGGTGTCCCCGTGCTGCTTCGGGTTAGCGACGCCTGCGCTGCGCGCGCGCTTGCCATCGGGAAAGTGCCTGCCAGTATCGTAGCGAGCAAGACCAACGCGCCGATCGCCACCCGGCCGCCGGCTGCGGTGGATGCGATCATCTGCGCCTTTTTCTGCTGTTCGCGTGGCAGGCTCGCCAGTAAACCGCGCAGGTCGTCTCCTTCGTGCCTGGACTGCAAATGCTGATGAACAACCACAAACGAACATTTGACGATGGGATCAAGCGCCAACCACGCGCCCGCGAACAACAAGAGCCAGAACGCCGAACTGCGGAATAGCGCAAACATCCCCATGGGCGTCGATAGCAGGGTGTTCACCCCCAAAATCGAGTGCAGAAGCTGCGGAACAAGCAGCGCTACGATAAAGCCGTTCAGCCACACGGCGATCCAGAGAGGGAAGAGCATCAGGAAGAGAAGCAAGCCGCCGCCGAACCATTGACTCGCGAGTGCGAGGCAGCCACCAATGGAATGCCTTTTGGAGCCATCCTCCCGTGCCTCAAGGCTGGCGAATTGGCATGCGCTGTAGCACCAGGACGCCCCGGCGACGGTTGTAAGCGCCACCAAGGCAGCAGCGCTCAGGACGATTTTCCACGCAAGCAAGCGTCCCAAGGCCGACAGCTTTGCGGACGCGCCCTCGTGCGCTGGTCTCGGCACGCCGAATGCGCGCTCTCGAACCCGCTGCATGTAGCTCGAAACGCTCCATGCGCGCACCAGATAGGTGCCAGTGACCAGCGCCGCCTCCAACAGCAGCGCGCCATCGGATAACCGAATCTGCCCGTTGACCACCCACATCGGTATGAAACAAAGGACCATTGGCGCGGCCCCGCTGTAGTACCGCCACGCCTCCCAGGCGAACGTTGACCTAAATAGTGCGAACCCGCGCTCGAGCGCTTCGAGCGCGTTCAGCCGGTTCCGGCGGCCGCGCGCAGACGCCAGGCGTCCACGTTGCAGAGTGGACGGCGCCAGGGCAGCTTCACTCATTGCTTTCCTCGGGCGGCCGGTCATCGGCGGCGTTGGCGATATCGAAGTCCAGACGCCCCTCCGGCGTATTCATTCGCCAACGCAGCAGTGCAAAAAAGAGCGCCATCAGGACGGCAAGAGCGGTAAGTCCCGCCAGGATCTGCCGGAAGCGCCGCGTCAGCGACGGCTTCGGTGCGGGCGGCCGCGCCATCCGGCGCAGACAAGGCGGGCAAGCAAGTTTTCCCTCCTCGTCCGTTACGCATTCTCGGCAGAAAGTTCCTCCACAATGCGGGCACCGCGCAGCCGCTTCACGCAGCGGGTGAAACAGGCAGCGCGCATGATGCAGGCCCGCCGCGGCGCGTTTGTCGAAGGGCGCGGCTGGCGTGTCAGGACCCATTCGTCTGTGTGGCATCCGCGATGGAAACGATCCCGGACGGCGCTTCGGAGTTCGTTTGCACGGAGAGTTCCGCCGGTGGGGCGCTGGTTACAGGAGCGGTCGGTTGCTCGGCGCCGCCGCGCGCGGCGCGAATCGCCGCGTCAATCTTGGCAAGAACCTTGCGTGCCCTGCGCGCTCGCGCCACCAACGGCAGGTCCACGCTTGCTCCCGTGGTGCGAATGCGAGACCCCGCCGTCGGCCCGAGTGCCAGTTCCGCTGCCACCCATGCGAGACCCACGCCGCCGAAAATCGCGCCAGCGGTGGAATCCACCCACTGCCAAAATGCAATACCGAGCGCCCCAAACAGCACCACCACAAGGGCCATCCGCCATAACCAGGTACGGGTGGGCCAGACCACAATGGATTCCAGGTCGCGCAGATAAAACCGCCGGTACTCGACCGCGTACATCATGCGCTTCGCGGCCAGCAAACAGTCCTCACTCAAGTACCACTTCGTTCCGGCGGTCAGGCTACCAACGCGCGATATTTTGCGGAATGCACTTTTCAATCAGTGCCTCCTCTCCATCCAGCGTGCGAAGAACGAGGCCGCAAAGAGTAGCGGGAGCCAGAGGAGCCCCGCGTACGCCGCCCAGAAACGCCACCCGTGCCGCGGAAGCAAATACGTATGAGGCGCTTTCCTGTACTTCACGTGCAAAAAAATCGCGGCTGGGAGTGCGGCTACGAACACCGGCCAAAAGAGAATCCAGCCCCACCCGATCGTCACCGCAATGGAATCATAGAGCACGTCGCGATGCCGCCATTCCGCCTTGCCGGCCTCCGCGCCGGAATTAGCGCGCCCGCGCTCGAAACACGTTGGGCAAACGTGCTCCGCTCCCAATTGCAAATCGCACAACGCGCACACAAAGCGGCCGCACCGCTGGCAGCACGCCTGAAACGCCTTGTCCGGATGAAAGAAGCATGTCGCCTGGTCAGAAAGCGCAGCCGCCGCGTTTGTATTCTGCTGGACCGCGCCCCACACGCGGATCTGTAGCCGCTTCTGACAGTAGGGGCAGGGCTGCCATCCTGACTTCGACTCAACTGGCGCCACATCCCCGTTGCAACTGGGGCAGATCACAGCGCCCACGGCAATAGGCGTTAACCTGCGGGCCGCGCCTGTGGGAGAGTCCGCCGCGTTGGAGTCTCCAGGGGTGAAAAGATTGATGTTGAAGTTCACGCCATGCTCTGTTTGTAGACCACCCGCGTGTCACACACCCGATCATGCAGGGCTCGCTTCTCGCCATCCGTCCCCGCCATGATTCCGCTAATCAGGATGAGGATGAAATTTAGATAAGGGATGCCGCTGGTAACAACATTCCACATCACGAAGCGCCCGATGCACGCGCCCCATCCCAGGCTGCTGCCGTCGGTGCGCACGACTTTTAGCCCGCAGGCCATCTTTCCGAGGGTTGCGCCGCGATACCTCAGGAACAGAACCTCATAGCAAATCAACACGACGAAATAACAGAGAAAAAAAGTAATACTGAAGGCCGCGATCCCTGCGAGGGCCGGGTTGGACACCGCGCCCTGCGTCCTGATTAGATTTGGTATCACCAAAGCGGCGAGGATTAGAAGGGGCACTCCTAGCACAATGCCGTCAATGAAGCGGGCGCCGAAACGCATCCAGAATCCGCCGTAATGCCAGCCGAGTGGCGATGCCGCGCCGCCGCCGCTCGCCATCACCCGGCTCAGATATCCCGGCTTGCAATCGCCGCACACCCAGTTCCCGGCGATCTGAACCAAGTCAGAGTGTGCGAACGTCCGTCCGCATTGCGAACAGGGCAAAACTGTTTGCGCTGAGGCGTCTTGACTCATTCGGTATTCTCCGTGGTGGAAAATGGCACTTAGCGTACCGCAAACGATTCCCCGCGCCAAGTATCAGGATCGCCCGGGTTTCCAAGTATGAATTCCCACACTGACAAAACGCGCGAGTCATTTTGCCTGCAGGCGCCGTCCTCGGACAAGCCAACAGCCCCAATGTTCGTTCGCATGGAAAAGAGACAATGAAAGTTCCGGTCCGCACCCGTGTTGGTCGAAGATTTTTTCTTACTTTTCCCTTCTCGATGTTCCTTTATTAGTAGAGGGCTTTATGACGGCAAAGAGTCTTTGCTCGCTTCCGCAGCGCAGAAGGGTGACTTGTGCATGAAAGACACAGATCACTGTATCCGTCACCCTCGCGTTCATTTCACCGACTTAGTAAGTGCCGGAAAGAGAAGAGATTGAACGTAACGAGACGCTCGATTTGGAGCTCCGTGTTGGGCTGGAGCGACCCACTTTTGCGCACGGTTCCGTGCCCAAAGTGATTCGTGGGTCGCTCCAGCCCAAGTGTTCGACAAGAAACGCGCTGCATGGCGAAAGGGAAGGACAGACGCTCGCTTCGAGCCAGCGAAGGTAAATGGCGACCGCTCCAAAACTCGCGTTGCACACTCTTCCACCCGAGTGTACTGTCTCGACGGAGGCAATCGAGTCATCCGAAAGAGGTGACTCCCTGGCGAGAAAACGCTTTCAACGCGGGCATGTATTTCTAATTGGAGGGACGTGGTGTGGCAAGTACCGGGAAGATGTGATCGAGGTTGAAGGTATCACGTGCCGCAAGCAAGTCACGGTGACTCTCGGAAGCAAGAAAGACATTCCGACTAAGCCGCTTGCGAAACGGCGCATGGAACTGATTTTGGCCCGGATCAACTCTACCGATTATCGACCAAGACGGTTTGCCAAGATGCACGAGTTCGCAACAATCTGGCAGGAGCACATCCTTGTGGGGGTAAGCCTTCTTCGATTCGCTCGGCGAAGTCCCACCTGAATGTACACATCCTTCCCCATTTTGGTAAACGCAGTCTCGATGAAATTGGGTCCAGGCGCAGCAATTTTTCGTGACGAAGGTCGCTCAAGGGAATCTGTCACGGAAAATGGTCCTCAACGTGTTAAGCACGTTGGTCTCGATTCCGCTGACCGCGAAAGGCTGGGGCTATGTATGCCAGATGGTGGACTACAAGTGCCTCACCCTTCCTACCGAAGAAGTCCAGACCGAAGCTCGATTCTTCACTGTGGAGGAAGTCGGCAAGATCATTGCGGCCGCGCGGGAGCCGTACAAAACGATGTTCATGCTCCTGGCCATGACGGGAATGCGTGCCGGCGAAATGCTCGGCCTCCAATGGCCCGACATCGACTTTGAGAAGGGCTTCCTGAACATCCGGCGTTCCGCGTGGTATGGACGTGTTCAAACTACCAAAAACAAAAACAGCGAGGCGATCATTCCACTACCTGGCGTACTTGCGGCGACACTCCGCACATTTCGGGAACAGTGGAAATCAAATCCAGACGGTTTTCTGTTCGTCACGAGAAACAGAAGGCCCCCCTCATCCAACAAGGTTGTGGAGTACGGGCTTTGGCCGGTGCTTGATCTCTTGGCCATCCCCCGCTGTGGTCTCCATGCCTTCCACACTCACACGAGTTTACTTCTCGACACGGGCGCAACTCCGAAGGTTGTTCAGGAACAGCTACGGCACGCAGATCCCCGCGTCACTCTCGGGGTCTATGCCCACGTTCTCGGAGATGCTCACCGCGAAGCGGTCGAGAAAGTGGCCTCGATTGTGTTCCAAAGTGTTCCAAAGGCGAGAGAAGAAACGAAGTACATTCAGTAGCTTCCAGGCAATCGGCGTTGGGTTCGATTCCCATCGCCCGCTCCAACTAACTTATTGAATCCACTCCTCTTGAGGTCCCGATTTGGGCGCATTTGGGCGCAATTGAGCGCAACTGGCATCGGCAGTTGGGCGCAACAACGCCGCTACACGTTCCACCGCGTTGCGCCGGTCCTCGCCGATCACGTGCGAATACATCCCGAGCGTGACGCGTGGATCGGCGTGCCGTAACTGCTCCTGCACCACTTTAGGCGTGGCTCCGGTGTGCAAGAGCAAACTCGCGTGCGTGTGCCGGAATGCGTGAAGTCCGCAGCGAGGAATCTTCAGCGCGTCCAGCACGGGCCACAGGCCGTACTGCACGACCTTGTTGGATGACGGAGGCCGGTTGTTCCGCGTGACGAATAAAAAGGCTTGCGGATTTGCTCCCCATCGTTCCCGGTAAGATCGCAGAGTCGCAGCCAAAGATTCCGGCAGATGCACCGGAGCCGTGCTGCTCTTGCTCTTCGTGGTCTGAATCTTTCCGTACCACGCCGAGCGGCGGATGTGGATACAGCCAGCCGCGAAATCGATATCTTCCCACTGCAAGCCCAGCATCTCGCCCGCGCGCATCCCGGTCATGGCAAGAATCGTGAACATCGTCCTGTACGGCTCGGGAGCGGCTT
>WNFO01004027.1_pt1 | contig 13082 bp, 15 predicted proteins | sample 5400251 | NCBI WGS metagenome assembly WNFO01 (sample SAMN13153354, study PRJNA577476) | soil metagenome | isolation source: 100 cm saprolite under Madrone tree | place: USA:California | collected 2016-06-14 | reverse complement strand
GGAAAGAGCATTACCCTGATGACGGTCAAGCTCGGCCGTCCCATCAGGGTTATCAAATCAAGAGCCCAGGAATTGCACATCGCGCTTCCCGGCGAGGATAAGAACACCAAGCGCTGGGTTGGCTGAAGCTCAATTCAGGATGAGGTCAATCACGGCGCCGAGGAAACACAGGCAGGTGAATAACCCGACCGCCTGGTCTTTCAGCCTTACTCTGCCGGGCCGCCATTTGCCGCTCGCAATCCGGCCGCCGGGAACGGAATTTTTTCATGCAGAGACCGGACGCCAAAAATCGTCTTGAGCGAGCGCTACTGACCACAGAGACCAAACGACCGGAATGAGACCGGCGAATATCCCCGCAGAAACGCCATGTTTCCGATCGACGGCGGTTTCTGCGGTTCGGTGAGACTGGATAGTGGAGACCATCTGGACCAAACTGGCTGCTCCCCACGCAGTCATCCACTCGAGTCAGGAACGGAATTTTTTGCTGCAGAGACCGGGCGGCGAAACGGGCTCATTCGGCTCAATTGCAGGAGCAGAGACCGCGCTAACCAGAGAATTTGACAGACATGTCTTTGAGATTGCGGCGCTATTGCGAGTGTCTCAGAGACTGTACAATTACAGAGTGTGGGTGGTGGAGCGAAAGGGATTCGAACCGAAGGTACGGTCGTTTGACTGGTGTGTGTACCGAAAACTTAAATCCGACTATAATGGTGATGAAGTCCGCCAAGGATGGCGCGTGAACGAATGACACCGGTGCGCTGTACCGAGCGAGAGATGGGCGCATCCTTGTTCAAAGACCGATGCGTTCTGACTCCGTTGTAGTAACGGGCGTAAGATTTTAGGATGCGACGCAGATGCGCCTCGCCGAGGACAATCATATGATCGACGCTCTCTCGCCGGATCGAGCCGATCAGCCGTTCAGCAAAGCCATTCTGCCAGGGTGAAGCCGGTGCGGTAGGCTTATCCCGGATGCCCATCGCGCGCAGTCGGCGTGTGACGACGGTGCCGTAGATCCGATCGCGGTCTCGGATCATGTAGCGCGGAGCCTCGTTCCAGGGGAATGCCTCCGTGATTTGTCGCGCGATCCAATCGGCGGTCGGATATGCTGTGACATTGATCCAGACAAGATCTCTGCGACCGAGCCGGACAATGACGAAAGCATAGAGCAGGTCGAGACCGATGGTCGGAACAACGAACAGGTCCATGGCGGCAATGTCCGGCGCGTGGTTATGCAAGAAGGTCCGCCATCCCTGGCGGGGCGGCCCTCGCCGTTTGGCCATGTACTTGGCGACGCTCGACTGCGCGACCTCAAACCCAAGCTTGAGCAGTTCTCCGTGAATGCGTGGTGCTCCCCAAAGCGGATTCTCGACGCTCATCCGGCGGACCAATCTGCGCAGCTCCGTGTCGATCTGCGGTCGCCCTCCCTGTGGGCGCGACTTCCAACGCCAGTAGCAGCGAAAGCCAGCTCTGTGCCAACGCACGAGGGTCTCGGGCCGGATGATTGTGAGAACCTTCAGGATTGATGGAAACCAACGATACAGCTGGATAAAGAACAAGCGATCATGGTGCGTGAGCCGGACGCGACCATGCAGCTTGCGCCTCAAGACATTCAACTGGTGTCGAAGCACCGCGTTCTCAGCTTCAAGCCGCAACTTCGACTTAAATGGTGAGGCCAAGACGGCAAGAAAGAAACAGAGCAGCCCGATCATTTCGCCAGTTTAAGCGATTCCACCACGTCATCAACTCGGATAAGGTTTTCGGTACACACAGGTCAGACACATTGAAACCGAACCTGGCCAGCACCAACGCCGCGATCATGACGCTTCCGCCAATCATCAGAATAGCCTTGATGATCTGTACCCATGTGGCAGCGCGCATGCCGCCGAGGGTCGAAAACACGATCATAAGCAGCCCGACCATGACGACGGACGGCGCGTAACCTATTCCGAACAGCAATGAAATGAGTTCTCCGGCGCCGACCATTTGTGCGACCAAATAGAAGCTGACGATGACGAGGGTGGAAGCACCCGCCAGAATGCGAATCGGCCGCTCCCTCAATTTATGAGCAAGCACGTCTGCGAACGAGTACTTCCCCAGCCGACGGAGCGGTTCTGCGACAAGAAACAGGACGATAGGCCAACTGGCCAGGTAGCTTGCCGCGAGGAACATTCCATCCAGACCGGATGCATAGATCGCCCCCGACAGTCCAAGGAAGGCGCCGGCAGACATATAGTCGCCCGCAATCGCCAAACCATTCTGGCCTGATGAGATCGAGCTTCCCGCTGTAAGATATTCCGACGAATTTGTTGCACGCCGGGCCGCCCAAAAGCTGATGAGCAGTGTAAGCACCGCGAAGACCACGAAGAACACGATGGTGGACGATTCGGCCTGGCGAATTTGTGAATCGGATTGCGCTGAGTACGCCGGTCCGCAGACGCCGAAAGTAGATGCAGTTGCGAGAAGGAGCAGCATGCAGTTCCGTGGAATGCGCATCATTCAATCCCCATGCCGCACGAACACAAACAGGCCGGTCAAAACCACGCTGAATGCCATGCAGCTCGCCAACGCGATCATCGCAGGACTGAAGTCAGACGCAACAACGGCGATTTCCGTCGCATGCCGCGCGCTGTGGATTAAGAAGGCCATCATCGCCAGATATGGAACGATCATCACGAGCACCAGCCGGAGACCAAGGGCTCCCGATCTGTTCGCGGTAACGCGCGATGGAACGTCTTCAGTGGCTTTATGCAACGTCGTCCCCCTAGCGCTTCTGCGTCGCATATTTTGCGACCGGCGGCTTCACGCTAGGCAGCGACTGGTATCGCCATCAAACGATTTTTCGAGATAGCCATATCTTCACTGGAGATTGACGGGCTGTTTGCTCCGCAAGCTCGGGCTTGCTGACGCATGGCACGGCCACACCGGATCGATTCCGCGCCACTGATTGACGGCGGCCGAACTCTGGCTCCTGGCCTTATCATCGCGACAGATACGCCGTTCAGTTCAAATCGCTTCGCTTGCACACATCAAATTCATAAGTTCGATTTCTATATCGAACCGAAAGAAGCCGTCATGGACCAGTTGCACTCGACTCAATTGCTAGAAAGCAGTCATCCGGTCATGGGGGGGTGCCGGCCTGGTGCCTGGCGGCGGACCGATGGCGCGGCTGCCTCGCCTGATCGGCCGAGGGCGTGCGCTCGGAGTGCTGCTCGGTGCTGACGATGTTCGAGGCGACCTCGCCGAACGTCACGGTTACGTCAATCGATCCCCGCCGGACCTCGAACTCGATGCGTTTGTCGATGCGCTGGCAAGACGGATTGCATCGTTCGACAAGGGGGCGATCGCTGACACCAAGCGTTTGGTTGACGTAGCAACCCTGCCGTCCGACGCGGAAATCTCACTCGAATGGAACGCTTTCCTCGCCTCGCTGAGCCGCCCCGCCAGCCAGCTCAGAATCAAGGCGCTGATGGAGCGCGGCTTCCATCGTCCCGGCGGTGTCGCCGATCGGCTCGGATACCATGACGGCCAGCCAGCCAGCTGAGAACAACCTGCCCATCGCTTCCAAGCGGACGCCGCACGTCACGCGTTCGCGCCACCTTTCGAAACCGGAGGAAATCATGACTGAACGACTCGGAGAGGAATGCGATCGGCCATCGACGCTACGGCTCGGAATTTCCAGGCGCGAGGCCCTTTCGCTTGCCACAGCGACGCTTGCGGCACCGCTGCTGCCAGCATTCGCAACTCCGGCTCAAGGGGCCGAGATCTCAAACATCCGTCACGCCAATAGGAGTAAACTCATGAGTTTCGTCAAGGTTGGAGACGAAAATTCCACACCTATCGAGATCTATTACGAGGATCATGGTTCGGGTCCGCCGGTCGTCCTCATTCACGGTTGGCCTTTAAACGGCGACGCGTGGGAAAAGCAGGTCAGCGCGCTGCTGGCTGCCGGCCATCGGGTCATCACATACGATCGACGCGGCTTTGGCCGGTCAAGCAAACCGGGCATCGGATACAACTACGATACCTTCGCGTCCGACCTCAACATCTTGCTGAACACATTGAATCTCACCAACGTCTCGCTGGTCGGACACTCCATGGGGACGGGCGAGATTACCCGATACATCGGCAAGTATGGCACGAAGCGGCTGCGCAAGGCCGTGCTGATCGGCACGCTTGGACCCTACCTGCTAAAGGCGGCGGACAATCCGGATGGCGTGCCAGCAGGTGTGTTCGACGGCGTCCGGGCCGGGATCAAAGCCGACCGGCCCGCCGCAATCATGGAGTTCCTGAAGAATTTCTACAGCGTTGGCGGCGTGGACGGAAAGCTCGTCAGCGAACGCGTGATCGAGGCGAATTGGACGGTCGCGATGGGCGCCTCAGCCATAGGCACGTTGGCTTGCGTCGACGGTTGGGTCGAGGACTTTCGCAAGGACATCGAACGCAACGATTTGCCGACAATGATCGTACATGGCGATGATGATCGCATTCTACCGACCGATGCAACGTCGCGGCGGCAAGCGAAGCTCATCAAGAACGTCAGGTACATGGAAATCAAGGGCGGATCCCACGGCATAACATGGACGCGCGCAGAGGAAATCAATGCCGCGCTCGTTGAATTTCTCGCGTAGCGAGAGGCTTTTTACATCGTTCGGGAGTGAACATGAGTTTTACAATTGAAGTCAACGGCAATCCCCACCGCGTCGATGTCGACGGCGATACGCCGCTGCTATGGGTGCTGCGAGACGTGCTCGGTATGACCGGCACCAAATTCGGGTGCGGCATCGCACAGTGCGGCGCGTGCACCGTGCATATCGATGGCGTCGCGACGCGATCCTGCATCACCAGCATCGACAACCTCGGCAAGTCTAGGATCACGACAATCGAGGCGATCGGTAACACACCGGCAGGCGCCAAGATCCAGAAAGCCTGGCTCGACCATGAGGTCGTCCAGTGCGGCTACTGCCAATCGGGACAGATCATGTCGGCTTCGGCGCTTCTGGCAAGCAAGCCACATCCGAGCAATGCTGACATCGATGATGCCATGAGCGGCAATATCTGCCGCTGTGGGACTTATGTACGCATCCGCGAAGCGATCAACCTCGCTGCGCAGACGAACGAGAAACGAGGCTGACCATGATCCGCGATCGCATCGCTTCTCGCACTTCTGACACCTACCTGTCGCGGCGCGGTTTTCTGGGCACCGGCGCAGCCATTGGCGGCGGTCTGATGTTGAGCCTGAGCCTGCCCTTCGGCCGAAGCGAAGCTGCCAATTCCGATAGTTTTGCACCGAACGCCTTTATTCGTGTCGGCAATGACGGCCAGGTCGTCCTGACCATGCCTTATGTCGAAATGGGACAGGGCACCTATACCTCGATCCCGATGCTGATCGCCGAAGAGCTCGAAGTGAGCCTGAGCCGCGTGCGTATCGAGCATGCTCCACCGAACGAGAAGCTCTATGCCAACCCGCTGCTCGGCGTTCAGGCGACCGGCAATTCGAACGCGATGCGCGGCGCGTGGAAGCCGCTGCGCGAAGCTGGCGCCACCGCGCGAATGATGCTGGTCGTGGCGGCCGCCAAGCGTTGGAGCGTCGATGCAAACTCATGCCGCGCGCAGGACGGCGAGGTGTTCCACCAGCCGACCGGCCGGCGCCTGAAGTATGGTGAGCTTGTCTCTGAGGCAGCACAAATACCCGTTCCTGAACATGTCACGCTGAAGTCCCCGGGAGATTTCAAGCTGATCGGCACGCGGGCCAAGCGGCTCGATACACCGGCAAAGGTCAACGGGACCGCGCTCTACGGTATCGACGCGCGCCCGGCCGGCGTGATGATCGCGACGTTAGCGCAATCGCCGGTATTCGGCGGGAGCGTAAAACGTGTCGACGACACGGCTGCAAAGGCGGTGAAGGGCGTGCGGCAGATCGTTCGGCTTGACGATGCTGTTGCGGTCGTGGCCGATCACATGGGAGCCGCGAAGAAAGGTCTGGCAGCGCTCAAGATCGAATGGGACGATGGTCAGTACGCAAAACTCACCACCGAAAAGATCGCGCGCGAACTCGAACAGGCGACGCTCGGTTCAGGCGCTGTCGCGCAAACCATCGGTCATGCCGACGAGGCTCTGGCGAGCGCCGCCATCAGGGTCGAGGCGACCTACCAGGTGCCGTTCCTCGCACACGCAGCGATGGAACCGATGAACTGCACGGTCCATGTTCGCAAGGACAGGTGTGATATCTGGATCGGAAACCAGGCCGTGGCCCGTGTTCAGGCGATGGTGGCGAAGGCCGCAGGCTTACCTGTCGAGAAAGTCATCGTGCACAATCATCTGATCGGCGGCGGCTTCGGCCGCCGGCTGGAGGCCGACGGCCCAGTCCGCGCGGTCGAGATCGCCAAACATGTTGATGGTCCCGTCAAGGTCGTATGGACCCGCGAGGAAGACATCCAGCACGACATGTACCGGCCCTACTGGTTTGATCGCATCGCCGCCGGCTTGGACGACAAGGGTAGGCCGATAGCATGGAAGAACCGCTTTGCGGGCTCTTCCGTGATCGCGCGATGGCTGCCGCCGGCCTTCAAGGACGGACTCGATCCCGACTCGACAGAAGGCGCGATCGATCTGGTCTACGACCTGCCGAATTTCCACGTGGAGTTTGTGCGCGTGGAGCCGCCGGGTATTCCGACGGGCTTCTGGCGCAGTGTGGGTCCCTCGCACAACGTCTTCGTGACTGAAAGCTTCATCGACGAGTTGGCGGCAGCCGCCAAGCAGGATGCGGTCGCCTATCGAAGAGCGTTACTCGACAAGTCCCCGCGTGCCAAAGCGGTCCTCGATCTTGCCGCGGGAAAAGCCGGCTGGGGGCAAACTTTGCCCAAGGGAAGCGGCCGCGGCGTCTCGCTGCAATTCGCATTCGGCAGCTGGCTGGCACAGGTAGCTGAGGTCGAAGTCTCGAAAGAAGGCGCCGTCCGCGTTCGCCGTGTGGTCTGCGCGATGGATTGCGGCACCGTGGTCAATCCCGACACGGTGCAAGCGCAACTCCAGAGCGGTATCATCTTTGGCGCCACCGCCGCGCTTTACGGGGAGATCACGCTGAAGAGCGGCCGTGTCGAGCAGACCAACTTCGATACCTATCAGATGTTGCGTATGAACGAGACGCCCTCCATTGAGATCCACATCGTGAAAAGCACGGAGCCGCCGGGTGGTATGGGCGAGACCGGGACATCGGCAATCGTTCCCGCGATCGCCAACGCGATCTATGCGGCCACCGGCAAGCGCCTGCGCAAGATGCCGGTCGATGCCGGCCTGCTGAAGCAGGCGTGAGTGAGTGCGTTCTTCGTAGAGGGTTTTCGCGATGATTTATGAACTTCGGGTGTATCAGGCTCTTCCGGGCCAAATGGCAAAATTGCAGACCAGGTTTAGGGACCTGCTTCCTCCCATCTGGAAAAAGCACGGCATCCACGCGATCGGCTTTTGGACGACCCTTGTCGGGGAATCCAGCAACCAACTGACTTACATCCTCCAGTGGAGGTCGCTGACCGATCTCGAGACGACGTGGGCAGCGTTCATGAACGACCCCGCTTGGCACAAGGTGCGCGACGAGGGCGAACGTGATGGACCGATTGTTGCAAACATCAGCAGCGAAATCCTGATGCCAACCGCCTACTCGGCGTTGAAATAGATTGGCGTTCCCGCACGCTCCAACAAGTAGGTATCGACATGACCCGACCACCTTTGCCGCCCTTTACAGCCGAGACCGCCGCGCACAAGGCGCGCCTTGCTGAGGATGCCTGGAACACTCGCGATCCTGCCAAAGTCGCGCTTGCCTATACGCTGGATAGCGGCTGGCGCAACCGCGCCGAGTTCATCCGGGGCCGCGAGGCCATCGAGGCATTTCTCGCTCGGAAATGGAAGCATGAGCTGGACTATCGGCTGATCAAGGTGGTTTGGGCGTTTCACGGCAACCGGATAGCCGTGCGCTTTGCCTATGAATGGCATGACGATTCCGGCAAGTGGTTTCGTAGCTATGGTAACGAGAATTGGGAGTTCGACGACAACGGTCTCATGCAACGGCGCATCGCCAGCATCAACGACTTGCCGATCGAAGATGGCAAGCGCAAATATCACTGGCCTCTTGGCCGGCGTCCAGACGATCATCCATCACTTAGCGATTTAGGCCTTTAAGGCAGCTGAGTACGGCATTCTGCGTCGCATATTTTGCGTCGAGCCGGTTCACGGCCATGCAATGATTGGCACCGCCATCAAACGCTTTTTCGAGATAACCATATCTTCTGTGGAGATTGGCGGACTGGTTACTCGGCGTTCTCGGGTTCTGCCGATTGCATGGCATGGCCACACCGGATCGATTCAACGCCGCCGACTGCCGATGGCAGAGCCTGGCGCCTGGTCTTATCGTCGCGACAGATATGGCGTTCAGTTCAAATCGTTTCGCCTGGACACACCAAATCCATAAGCTCAATTTGTAGATCGAACTGAACGAAACCGTCATGAACCGGTTGCATTCGACTTTCGCCAAGTTGAAGCAACTCCTGGTAGCTGGCCAGAGCACAGCTACGGCGGCGAGTCCAAATTCTGACTGAGCAAAGCAAGACGTCGCAACATCGGCAGCATCGACTCAAACCTCTCTCGAGATATCCTCATGAAGCTGTATTGGTCGCCTAACTCCCCCTTTGCGCGAAGGGTAGTCGTGGTTACCAGGGAAATCGAGATCGATCATTGTGTCGAACTCATCGAAACATCTGCAGTTCCGACAAGGCCTAACGAGGTGCTTTCGGCCCTCAATCCGCTGACCCGCATCCCAACGCTTCAATTGAGTACCGGCGAAGTTCTTTTTGATAGCAGCTTGATCTGTGAGTACCTCGATGAGTTCTCGGACGGCGGGTTGCTGCCGGAGCCCGGGCCCGCCCGCAGACAAGTTCTCAAGCTGGAACTCTTTGGCCTAGACATCATGGATCGCGCCGTCGTCTGCCGTCAGGAAACCCTCCGGCCAGAAAGCCATCGCTGGAGCGGATGGGTAGATGCTCAGTTTGATCGGATCGGCATGATCCTTGACACTCTTGATGCCAACCTACCATCGCTCAATCCCGATCTCGGAACCATCACTGTCGGTTGCGCTCTTGAATACCTTGACTTCCGCTTCCGTGACCGTCCCTGGCGATCGGAACGACCGCAGCTGACTGCCTGGCACGCACAATTTGCTTTGCGGCCCAGCATGGCAAGCACGAAGCACCCAGAGTGAACAGCTCAATGAGCTGCGGCATGCCTGGTAGCTGTGGTCAAATTGCAGAGGTCTCTCGCGCCGAATCCGCTCGGTGTCGACGGAGCCGGTCACTTTTGACTGGCAAAGGAGGCGTCGCCCTCAGGCGTTTCTCCCAGACTCGCCGGGATCTTTTTCGAGATCCCGGCGTTTTTTTTAGTCCCAAGCAAACTATTTTCGACGAAGCCCCCTTGATTGGACGCCCGTTCGATGAGGCGAGTACCGGCCGCTTTCGCAGAATTCTGCAGACTAAGACCTCAGCGGATACAAGCCTAACTCCCCGAATATCCGCACCGATGACTGCCTCGTCCTGCTTAGCGGCGTGGGAGCGATTTGAGCAGCGACTTGGCCATCTCCGTGGCCCGATTGATCGCATTCCGATCGCGATACACCCTCGAAACGACGAAGCCGCCCTGCACAACGGTTATGAACATCAGCGCAAGCTCGCTGGCGTCGAGGCGTTTAGCAAGTTCGCCGTCGGCCTGAGCTTCGCGGAGAGCTGCTGCGAGGATCTGCTGGAGTTCGCGGAAATAGCGTTCGACCGGCTTCCTCAGCGAGGCCTCGGCGATGGACGATTCGCCGGCAAATCTGCCCATCCTGCAACCTTTGAGGCCGTCGCGGAAAACGTCGAGATAGCGGATGACCCGATCCAAGGCGGAACCGTCCGATCCTACGGTCTCGCGCGCGAGCTCGCACATTTCATCGGACACCTCACCGAGGGCCACAGACGCCAGGTCCATCTTTCCCTTGAAGTGGTGATAAAGGCTGCCTTGCCCCGCACCGCTCTCTTCCAGCAGGTCGCGCGGGCTTACGGCCTCGTAGCCACGCTCCCACATCAATTTCTTGGCCGCCTTAACCAGCTCACCCTTCGCCTTCATGACATCCTCAAGTGCCGAATCAACCGAACGTGATTGTATTTTGTAACTACTAGTATGTACAGACAGCCGCCATTAACGGGTATCAGCCATGTGTTCTCAAGGCGTGCGGCCATGATCGCGGCACTGTCATGACAAGAACTGCGTCTCCGTTTCACGCCGGCGAGCAAGCGATCCAGAGTCTTGCCGGCGTACGCGATCGCATCGAACTCAGGGGGCGCGCAGTTATTCGTGACTACATGCCGGAGCAGCATCGGGCGTTCTTCGCTGCGCTACCGTTCATCGTCGTGGGGCTGGCGGACCAAAACGGCCATCCCTGGGCCACCACCTTGTCTGGCCCCCCAGGGTTCATGAATTCGGCGGAAGAGAACCTACTTACCATCAAGGCGTGGCTCGATCCGGGCGATCCCTTGCATTCGTGTATTCGAGATGGTGCCCCGGTCGGCGGGCTGGGAATCGAACTTTCAACGCGCCGCCGAAACCGGATCAACGGTCGCATCGAAGATTGCATCATCGGGGAAAGTCTCTCGATAAGGGTTCAGCAGAGCTTTGGAAACTGCCCGAAATACATTCAGGCACGCAACGAGCGGTCGTCGCTCAATCCCAAGCCGGCGCCTGAATCCCGAGTGGCTTCCCATCTAGGCGATAACGACGTCGGCTTTGTTGCTGCAGCCGACACGTTCTTCATTGCATCCCGGTCGGCGCAACTCGACCAGGTGGACTCCTCGCAAGGTCTCGACGTCTCCCACCGTGGCGGACTTCCCGGCTTCGTGCGGGTGATTTCACGAACCGAGCTTTGCTTTCCGGACTTCAGCGGCAATTTGCTCTTTAACACTCTCGGCAATCTGGAAGCGGACGCGCGCGCCGGGCTTCTGTTCATCGACTTCCAAAGCGGCCGGATGCTGCACATCATCGGTAGAACCAGGATCCGCTGGGACGTTCCGGAGACGATGCGGTCCGCTGGAATCGAAAGGCTCATCTTTCTCGACATCCAGTGCGTCGTGAACCGCGAGCACGCGTTTCCGCATTTGTTCGACTTTGTCAGCTACTCGCCGCACCTGGGGGCGGAGGGCTAGGATTCCAAAATTCCCCAACAAGAGGTTTGCGAACGCCCTACACGAGGCGCCGGCTTCGACCGACCGCAATGTCCGTCTTCGCAGACAAAACAAGGAGATAGCGATGTTAAACCTAACCCGCCGTAACGCTCTGTTGACGGCAGCAGTTGCAGGAGCAGCGTTCGGCTTGCCCAAGCCCGTCTCGTTCATCGAGGCGGCGCTCGCCCAGAAGGGGCCGGAAGCCGGCAAGGGCTTCCGTCCGTTCAAGTTCGATAAGGTCCACGGGTTCATCCTCAACGATGGCGTTTGGGAGAAACCTCACGATCCCAAGTTCATCGAGAACGTGTCCGTTGAGGAAACCAAGGCCGCATTGGCTGCCGCGGGGATCGCGAATGAAGTCGTGCCGATTCCGTTCAACGTAACCCTGATCAAGCTCGGCAAAGAAACGGTTCTCTTCGATGCCGGCACGGGTGGTCAGTTTCAGCCTACGGCCGGAGCGATGATCGCCAATATGGCGGCAGCCGGAATCAAGCCGGAACAGATCACGAGGGTGATCGTTTCGCATTTCCATCCGGACCATGTGTTTGGGCTTATGAGCAAGGCCCCTGACAACACACCGGTCTTTGCCAACGCCACGATTTACGTGCCCAGCAACGAGTTCAAGTTCTGGATGGATGAAAGCATTTTCACCAAGCTCCCTGAAAGGCAGCATGGCCTGCCCAAAAGACTTCAGGCGATGTTTCCACTCCTGAAAGACAAGTTGAAGCAGTACGAGTGGGATACCGAGGTTATTCCGGGTATCCACTCCATCGCGGCACCGGGCCATACGCCAGGCCACACGGCATTCGTTGTCGGGTCGGGCAAGGAGCAGTTGATGGTGCTGAGCGACACGACGAACATGCCTGCCCTGTTCGCGAAGCACCCAAACTGGCACGGCGCAATCGATGCTGACCCGGTGCTTGCCGAAGCGACGCGGCGCAAACTGTTCGACCGTGTCGTGGCCGACAAGGCGCTCGTTACCGGCTACCATTTCCCGTTCCCGGCCGTTGGCAAGATTGTGACGGACGGCGCCGGTTACACCTTCGTGCCTGCTGCCTAATTAGGGACGAAGTATACGGAAACGGCCATCGTCCACCACATCGGTGGCCGTTTTCGATGCACTGTTTCGGTCAACCACGATTTTTGCCTTTCAAACGTCATCGCCACAGACAACCGACCAATCCTCCTCCGCCGCTGCCGGCGCAATGCGACGACTGGATTTCAAGAGGTGTCGATAGCCGTGATGTCCGAGCCGACCGGATCCGTAGTTTGGCGCACAAAATCGTAGCCTTGGTAGCGGGGGAGCAACTCGAACCCCGACTACCATTACGATCGGGCGTCATTTGGCAAACGCTTGTTCACAATCTGATGGTATTCGTGCTGGTGTGACTGAAGGCAGCGTTTTTAAAAAGATATTATAATCAATATCTTACACTCGGAATTTTACGCCGGCCAGGGCCGTAACGAGGTATGCGCTGAAACTGGCTCCGCTGGTCTTTGTGCGACCTGGCGAGTTGCGACAGGCGGAATGGACCGAGTTCAGCCTGGCTGGGGTTGCTCCCTTAAGTCGCACGTCCCTTAGTTCGACATGTTGGCGTCAAGAAGCGCCAGAAGTGAGCGCACCACTACTAGTCGCCGACGTCCGATCGTTGTCGTGACGATACACCCGGCTCCTATCAACTCGTAAAGCTTCGTGCGTCCCAAGCCGGTCACTTCGCATGCATCGTCAATCGTGCAGGTGAGCCGCTGGGCGAATGGCATCGTGCTCGGTTCTGCGGCTTTCGGAGCGGATAGACTGACTTGTGACTGTTGTCCGCCAGTTTTCTCTCGTCGATTGTATCTCACGTGGCC
>WNFO01005838.1_pt1 | contig 13084 bp, 12 predicted proteins | sample 5400251 | NCBI WGS metagenome assembly WNFO01 (sample SAMN13153354, study PRJNA577476) | soil metagenome | isolation source: 100 cm saprolite under Madrone tree | place: USA:California | collected 2016-06-14 | reverse complement strand
GAGGTACAGCAGGCGGCGGCCGCGGTCCGGAGTCAGGAGTCGGCGGCGGCCCAGGTCGGGCAGCGGGTGCGCGAGGCCCACGCGGCGGCGGCCACCGCGCGGAGCCAGCTGCGCCAAGTGACCATGAAGGAGGCCGATGTCGAGGCCTCCCGCGGACGGCTCGCGCAGGCGCTGGCGAACCTGGAGCAGGCCCAGCTGAACCTCACCTACACGACCATCCGGGCGCCCCTCGACGGCCGGGTCACGAAAAAGACCGTCGAGGTCGGCCAGGTCGTTCAGCCGGGGCAGGCGCTGCTCGCGATCGTCGACCTGGACACCCTGTGGGTCGTCGCCAACTACAAGGAGACGGAGCTCACCAACGTCCGGCGGGGCCAGCGGGCGACGGTCACCGTGGACACCTATCCCGGCGTCGTCTTCCGGGCGCGGGTGGACTCGGTTCAGGCCGGATCGGGCGCCGTCTTCTCGCTGTTGCCGCCCGAGAACGCCACCGGCAACTTCATCAAGGTGGTGCAGCGGGTGCCGGTCAAGCTCGTCTTCGAGGCCGGCGAGAACTCGCGGCATCTGCTGGTCCCCGGCATGTCCGTGGTCCCCACGATCGCGCTCCGGTGACGGCCGCGGTGATCGCTCGGCCAGGACGGCGTCACCCCGCGCCCGGGCGACGGAGGGGGCGCGCCTGGCCCGCGTGCCGGCGGTCGCGGACTCCGAGCCTCGCGTGACGCCGCTGTCGGTCTACCTGCCCTTCAACCGTGAGGCGCTCGGCGGCGCGTTCGCGCCGGCCAAGCGCGCGACGAAGGCGCCCGAGGGCCGCCAGGGCTACTGGCTCGTCGTCCACGAGCAGAACCTCCTCGTCGCTCGGGAGGGCGATCGCTTCCGGCTGCCGCAGGGCGACCCCCCGTCCGGGCTCGAAGGCCTGCGGGAGCAGGCGCTCTGGCTCGGGACGTTCGACGGCACGCCGTGCTGGGTGCTGGCGCTCGCGCGGGGCGCCGCCGTCCCCGCCGGCCTTCACGCCGAGACGCTCGTCCCGATGCGCGGCACGCGGCTCCCCGACGACCTGCTCTCACTCGGCGGCATGGCCATGCAGGCGCTGCACTGGGAGGGCACCAGCGGTCACTGCCCGCGCTGCGGCGAGCCCACCGAGCGGATCGAGGGCGAGTGGGGCAAGCGGTGCCGGAATTGCCGCTACGAGCACTATCCGCACCTCCACCCGGCGGTCATCATCTTGATCCGCGACGGCGACCGCTGCCTGCTCGCCCGCAAGCGCGAGTGGGCCCCCGGTCGCTACGCCCTCGTGGCGGGCTTCGTGGACAACGGGGAATCGCTGGAGGGCGCCGTCCACCGCGAGGTGAAGGAAGAGGTCGGCGTGGACGTGACGGACCTCCGCTACGTCGGGAGCCAGAACTGGCCCTTCCCGAGCCAGCTCATGGTCGGCTTCGTCGCCACCTACGCCGGTGGCGAGGTGCGGATCGAGCCGAGCGAGCTCGAGGACGCGCGGTGGTTTCCGTCCGACCGGCTCCCCGACGGCCCGTCGCGCCACAGCATCGCCCGTTACATCATGGACCACTACGCCCGCGACTGATCCACCCACCCCGACCCGCGCCGATCAGGTCCCGACGCAGCTCTGGGGCCCCGTCCTCGGGCGGGCGGCCCCGATCAGGATTCCGACGGTATGGGTGACTCACGACCGTGCGAGGCCAGGCCTGCCCGGCAGGCCAAGGCACCGACCGTCCCGGCGCACGAGCCGGTGACGCCGGGCCGCGGTCAGCCGGCGCGCGCGGCGACCACGGCCCAGGCGAGAGCGGCGAGGAACGGGGCGCGGAGCCCTCGCTCGCGGGCGTTCGGATCGTTCGCGGTGCCGGCGAGCACGCGCCCCATGATGCCCTGCGAGATCGCCGCGAGTCGAAAGAGCGAGAAGCCCACGTAAAAGTCCCAGTCCTCGATGCCCGCGCGCCCCGTCCGGCGGCAGTAGGCCCCGGTGTACGCGGGCTCCGACGGGATCCCGAGCGCCGCCAGGTTCTTCCCGCCCAGGCCGTCCGCGTCGAGATAGTACGGCACGCAGTTGTAGGCGAGGTCCGCGAGCGGATGGCCGAGCGTCGACAGCTCCCAGTCGAGCACCGCCAGGATCCGCGGCTCGGTCGGGTGGACGACCATGTTGCCGGGCCGGTAGTCACCGTGCACGAGCGTCGTCTCGTCGTCGGCCGGGATGTGGGCCGGGAGCCACTCGATGAGCCGCTCCATCTCCGGGATCGGCTCGGTCTGCGAGGCCCGGTACTGCGTCGTCCAGCGGTGGATCTGCCGGGCGAAGTAGTTGCCGGCCTTCCCGAAGTCGCCGAGCCCGAGCGCCTGCCAGTCGAGCCCGTGTAGGCGCGCCAGCACCGCGTTCATCGCGTCGTAGAGGGCGGCGCGCTCGGCGGGGCTCACGCCCGGCAGCTGCGGGTCGGCGAAGATGCGCCCGCGTACGCAGTCCATGACGTAGAACGGCGTCCCGATCACGGTCGGGTCGTCGCAGTACACGTACGTCCGGGGCACGGGAATGTCGGTCGCCGCCAGCGCGGTCAGCACCCGGTACTCGCGGTCGACCGCGTGGGCCGAGGGCAGGAGCCGGCCGGGTGGCTTGCGCCGGAGGACGTATTCCCGACCGCGGGCGCTCAGGAGGTAGGTCGGGTTGGACTGGCCGCCCTGGAACTGGCCGACCAGGACGGCGCCGGCGAGGCCGCCGACCTGCCGCGCCAGGTATCGCTCGAGCGCCGCGACCTCGAAGCGGTGCGCCTCGCGCACCTCGCCGACGCGTTGCGTGAGCTCCTCCGGGCCCTCGGCCACGATGCTGGATTGTACGGCATGGCCAGTGAGCGTGTCTTGACGTAGACTCGCTGGCGGGCCCCCGCTCGCCGGGCGCCAGGGAGAGCTCGATGGAATTCGAGTACTCGAAGAAGACCCGGGAGTACATGGAGCAGGTCACGGACTTCATGCAGAAGCACGTCTATCCGAACGAGCAGACGTTCGTCGACCAGCTCGAGGCCCAGACGACCCGCTGGCAGGTGCCGCCCATCATGGAGGAGCTCAAGGGCCGGGCCCGCGAGCGTGGCCTCTGGAACCTCTTCCTCCCCGAGAGCGACTACGGCGCCGGCCTCACGAACCTCGAGTACGCGCCGCTCTGCGAGATCATGGGGCGGTCGCCGATCGCGCCCGAGGTGTTCAACTGCTCCGCCCCCGACACCGGCAACATGGAGGTGCTGGTCCGCTACGGCACCCCGGAGCAGAAGAAGCAGTGGCTCGCGCCGCTCCTCGAGGGGACGATCCGTTCGGCCTTCGCCATGACCGAGCCCAGGGTCGCGTCCTCCGACGCGACCAACATCGAGGCCAGCATCGCGGCCGACGGCCAGGACTACGTCATCAACGGCCACAAGTGGTGGACCTCGGGCATCGGCGACCCCCGCTGCAAGCTCCTGATCTTCATGGGCAAGACCGATCCCACGAACCGCGACCGCCACAAGCAGCAATCGATGATCCTGGTGCCGCGCGGGGCTCCCGGCGTCAAGATCGTTCGGATGCTGACGGTCTTCGGCTACGACGACGCCCCCCACGGCCACGGCGAGGTCGTCTTCGAGAACGTGCGCGTGCCCGCGTCGAACATCCTGCTCGGCCCGGGGCGGGGCTTCGAGATCGCCCAGGGCCGCCTCGGACCCGGACGCATCCACCACTGCATGCGCCAGATCGGCGTGGCCGAGCGCGCGCTCGAGGCGATGTGCCGGCGCGCCGCCTCCCGCGTCGCCTTCGGCAAGCCGATCGCCGAGCACGACGTGACCCTCGAGCGGATCGCGGAGTCCCGCATCGAGGTCGACCAGGCGCGGCTCCTCGTCCTCCGGGCGGCCTACATGATGGACACGGTCGGCAACAAGGCCGCCCGGTCGGAAATCGCCCAGATCAAGGTGGCCGTCCCGAACGTGGCGCTCCGCGTGCTCGACCGCGCGATCCAAGTGCACGGCGGCGGCGGTGTGAGCCAGGAGTTCTGGCTCGCCCAGGCCTGGGCCCACTCGCGCACGCTCCGCCTGGCCGACGGCCCCGACGAAGTGCATCGCCGCCAGATCGGCCGGATCGAGCTGCGGCGGCACGTGTAGCGCGACGCGCGCCCGGGCGCCGCACCCCGCGGCGTTCCGGCGTGCCGCCGGCTCGACGGGGAGACCCGGCGGGCGTTCTCCCTCGCTCGGCGGAGGCTCTGGTGCGACCCGCTAGCCCCTGTAGCCGCGACCCCGCATACACGCCGCGTAGGCATCCCGGTACCGCTGATCGTGCTGCTTGCTCTCGTTGAGGCCGTAGAGGGTGCCCCCGCCGACCCCGACGAGGCCGCCGATCGCCGCGCCCTTGCCGGCCCCCTTGCCGCCGTCGGCGATCGCCCCGCCGGCCGCTCCGATGACGGCGCCGACGACGGCGCCGATCGCGCCATCCTTGACCATCTCCGTTGTCTTGTCCTGCCGCCCGACGTGCGCGGCCGCGGACTGGTTACAGGCCTCGACCACGGCCGCCGTGGGAACCACCGGCGCGGGCGCGGCGGGCGCCGGCCCCGGAGCCGGCGTGGGCGCGGGGGTGACCGCGCGCGCCGTCGACGGCGTCGACCCCCCGCTCGTGACCGCCTTCGGGCCCGACCAGTCCGCCACCACCGCCGCCGTCACCACGGCCGTCAGGGCAACGAGCCCCATCCCGACCGCAAACAGCTTCCACGGATTCCAGTCGCCGTTGCTCATCGCGTCCTCCACCTCCCGTCGACCAGGGCGCCGGCCGGCATGACCGCGGCCCCCGCTCTCGGGCGCGCGGGCCGGCCCGCGGCGCCTCGGCGGCTCACCGGTCGATCGCCCGGACGATCCCCTTGACCTGCCCCGGGGCGATCGGCTTCTCCAGACACTCGAGCACCTTCAGCTCCTTGGCCCGCGCCCTCACTTCCGGCCCGCCCTCGGCGGTCACCACGATGATCGGCATCGCCGCGTCGAAAGCCCGGCAGATGCGGACGACGTCCCAGCCGCTGATCGTGACCCCCTTCACGGGCGGCAGGTCGAGGTCGATGATCGCCATCCCGACCTCGCTCTCGATCATCTGCTTGATCGCCTGCGCCCCGTCCTGGGCAGTCGCGACCATGAACCCGCCGCCCACCAGGGACTGCCTCAATCCCTCGCGGCTGTGGAGGTCGTCGTCCACGAGCAGGATCGTCTTGTTCACGGTGCCCCGAAAGCGGATCACAGCAACGCCGGTGCCACGCGGGAGGGCCCGCATGCCGGGATCGAAAGTCCTTGATATCGCGCGCGTCGCCGCCAGGGGCAAGGGCGGCGATCGGCGAGAACCCCTATAGTGGTGTGGCTCGCCGTGTAAGCGTTACACGCCGGAGTCTGTAAGATTCTCCCGCCCCGGCCTGACGGCTCTGGGTCACCAATGGCGTCTCGAGCGGCGAAAGACTTCCCGGCTACGCGCTTGACTTCGGCGCCTTCAACGAAGTATAAACAGTCTCCGCGATTTTCGGGGCTGTAGGGCCTTACTTGTCCGCCCCACCGGGCGGCCTCGCGGTACCAGACGAGGTAGGGTCCGTGCAGCCAACCCACCTGGGCCCCCCGGGACGTGCTCTTCCGGTTGCCGATCGTTCGACGCGGCGACTCTCCACCCTTCTGGCCGACGATGCACACAAGACCGAGTCCAGAGACGCGGCGGCGGACGAGGTCACCCAGGTGCTGCCGTGACGGATCGTGGCACCGCTCGAGGCCTTGGACCCGCTGGTGTGGACACACCTCCACGACGAAACACGGCGAGGCAGGTGAGGGAGCTGGAGGCGCGAGATGTCGACTCGGATCCTGCTCGCTGACGACCACCTCATCGTCCGACAGGCTGTGAAGGCGCTGCTCGAGGGGGAGGGCTTCTCGGTGGTGGCCGAGGTCGGAGACGGCGTCGAAGCCGTCCGCGTCGCACGCGAGCGGTGCCCAGACGTCGCCGTCCTGGATTTGTCGATGCCGCTCCTCAACGGGCTCGATGCGGCCCGGGAGATCCAACAGGCGTGCCCGCGCGCGAGGGCGATCCTCCTGACCATACACACGGAGGACCACTACGTGCTGGACGCACTCCGCGCCGGCATCAAGGGCTACGTCCTGAAGACCCAGGCGGCGGCCGACCTGGTCCGGGCGATCAGCGAGGTGCAGAAGGGGGCGGTCTACCTGAGCTCGGGCGTCTCGCAGACCGTGGTCCAGGCCTACCTGACCAAGGCCGAGCTGCCGCCGGACCTGCTCACGCCGCGCGAGCGGCAGGTGCTGCAACTCGTGGCCGAAGGCAAGACGACCAAGCAGGTCGCCAAGCTCCTCGGGATCACCCAGAAGACCGCGGAGTCCCACCGAACCCGGATCATGGAGAAGCTCGATGTCCACGAGACGGCGAGCCTCGTCCGCTACGCGGTTCGGCGTGGCCTGATCCAGCCCTAGCGCTCGGGCCCCCTCCCTCCCTCAGGGATTCCCCGTCCGGCCTGTTTTGAGCGGGGTGTCCCCCGGGGTCGCCCGGATCCGCCTCCAGTACTTCACCCTACGATTTAAGGTAAATAGCGGATTGTCAACCGAGCCGTCGCGCGGTGGTCTTCAGGGTGATGGTCTTCGACTGCCGAAGCACGGAGCACCTCGAGGTCCTCGTCGTCGAGCCCAAGGACCTGCTCGCCGCTCGCCTGAAGGAACACCTCCAGAGCCTAGGTCACCGCGTCCTCGGACAGGCCCGGAACGGGCCAGAGGCGGTCGCGGCTGCCCAGAGACTCCATCCGAATCTCGTCCTCATGGAGGAGAAGCTGCCCCGGTTCGACGGCATCGACACGGCGAGGGCGATCGTCACCGACCGCCCCGTGCCCGTGATCCTCCTGACCGATTATGCCGGCGCCGATTTTGTGCGGCGGGCAAGGGAGGCGGGGGTCGTCGCCTACCTCACGTCCGTAGACCGGAAGCGGCTCGTGTCAGCCATCGAGGTCGCGGTGGAGCGTTTCGGACAACTCCAAATCCTCCGGAGAGAAGGCGGTGACCCGAGGGAGGCGTTGGAGACCGGAAGGCTGGTGGAGCGCGCCAAGAAGGTGCTGATCACGCGGCTCGGGTGCTCCGAGGCCGAGGCCTTCCGGCACATCCTGGAGCGGAAGAAGAGCACGGATCGGAGCCTTCGAGAGACCGCCTGGACGATCGTCAACGCCGAGGGTGTTCTGTCCGGACTCGACTTCGCACGCTCCCTCCAGCTGATCGTAGGCGTTGTCCGCCGGGACCTGAGGCGGAGGTGGGGACCGACGCCGTTCAGAGGCGTCCAACCGGCGATGGCGCGTCGCGGCGCCCCGCCGACAGGGGTGGGGCCAGCGCCCTAGGTCCGAGCGAGGTCGATGGGATTCATCCCCCAATTCGTCTTGAGCATCCTCGGCGTGACGGAGGCGCAGGGCCACCGCCCAGCGAGGATGCGCATGGTCGTCCGCAGACCGTACGCCTTCCTCGAGAGCCGCCTTCGCAGGACGTTTGAGGGCCGTGGCGACGTCGATATCATCTCCGATCGGCGACGCGGTGAGCGCCGGGCGGGCGCCCGGCCCGTCCAGCAGGAGCGGCGGCAGAGCGAGCGACGGACGACCATGGGCCAGATGCTCGAGATCGTGATCGAGGGTGATCCGCTCACCATGTTCGTCCCACCTCATTGAGCGTGGGGCGGATGCGCACCGCACCGAGGCTAGTCTGCGTGGCGCGGCCCAAGACTACGGCGCCATCGGGTGAGCCCTGGTACTGGGATCCTTGGCCCTGGCCGGGCTGAGCTTCCATTGTCGGACCGTGACAGCCATTCCGTGAGTCGAGCGCTGTGACGGTATCACACTCGCTTGAGGGCGCTTCGACCTGGGTGTGGAGTGTCTCGCTCGTATCCCCTCTGAAACTGGTGGGGAGGGCCGGGTCTGGGTCGGGAGCGCCCGGAGGCGCTTCCGTCGCCACCCCGGGGCGGCCGCGACGCCGGCGCGATCGAACCTCGGCGAACCGTGGACGTCGCGGGCGCGCCCGGGAGGAGGTCACGCGAGCGCTCGGCGGACCAGGGCTTCCTCGGACGGGTCTGTGAGATTCACAGGCCGCCGCGGGCCTCAGCGGCGGGGCTGTACGAGCTCCTGGGCGAGGATGTTCGCCTTGTCCGCGAGCGTGGCCGCCCGCTGCAGGTCCTGGCGCTCGAGGGCCTCTCGCGCCTTCGCGAGGAAGCTCTGAATCGTCGAGTACGTCTCCGCCTGCTCCGGGGGCAAGGCCTTTCCGTCGAGCGGCTGGAGGAGCCCCTCCGTCGCGTCGAGTCGCGCCCGGGTCTCCCGGCTCAGCCGTTCGGCCGCCTCCGGGCTCACGTCGGGCGACAGGACAGGCGCGACGGGCGGCGCCACGGCCGCCGGGAGCTCGGCGCAGCACGCCAGGAGGGCGGCCGCAAGCTCGCTGGCCAGGAGGTGGGCCTTCTCGGCGAGCGTGGCCGCCCCGCGGAGGTCCCGGCGCTGGAGGGCATCCTTGGCCTTCGCGAGAAGGCTCTGGACGGTCGAGTACCTCTCCGCCTGCTCCGCGGGCACGACCTTGCCGTCGAGGGGTCGGAGGAGCCCCTCCGTCGCGTCGAGCCGCGCCCGGGTCTCCCGGCTCAGCCGTTCGGCCGCCTCTGGGCTCGCCTCGGGCGGCCGGGGGGGCGCGACGGGCGCCGGCTTCTCGGCGGCGAGCTTCGGCGGCGCCACGACCGCCGGGACCCCGGCGCAGGAAGCGAGGAACAGGGCGACCAGCACGCACCAGACCGACCCCCTCAACGGTCCGCCCGGCATCGCGGCATCGCTCACGGCGCCTTGCCCTACCGTACCGGGAGCTGAACGCTCACCGTGGTGCCGCGGCCGACCTCGGACGAGACGCCGATGGCGCCGTCGTGGAGCTGGACGATCCGGTAGGCGACGGCGAGCCCGATCCCGCTCCCCTCGGGCTTCGTCGTGTAGTAGAGCTTGAAGATCCTGTCGAGGTCGGCGGGCGCGATCCCGACGCCTTCGTCGGCGACGCGCACGATCACGGAACCGGGAACGGCCCGCTCGGTCGAGATCCGGACGGCGCCGCCGCCGGGCATCGCCTGGCATGCGTTCAGGACGATGTTCATCAGGGCCTGGTGGAGGAGCTCCTGATCGCCCGCGATGACGGGGAGCGCTGGCTCGGCTTCGATCCAGAACCGCACGCCGGCGGGCCCCCACTCGGCCTCGAGGAGCGCGACCATGTCCCGGAGGACCGCGTTCAGGTCGACGGGCTTCAGATTTAGCTCCTGCGGTCGCAGAAACCGGAGGAAGCCCTGGACGACCCGATCCAGTCTCCGGATCTCGCTGCCGATGATCTCGAGGTTCTCCTGCACCTCGCCGGGGGCGTCCCCGAGCCGCTCCCGGAGGAGCTCGAGATGGATCATCATGGCGTTGAGGGGATTCTTGACCTCGTGGGCAACGCCCGACGTGAGGCGGCCGAGCTCGGTCAGCTTGGCCGAGTAGCTGATCAGCGACTGGAGCGTCTTCACCGACTCGAGATCCTTGAAGAGCGCGACGGCGCCGCGCGCCAGCGCGCCGTCCGTCACGAGGAAGCCGGAGGCGAGCAGCGCCCGGGGTCCACGCTCGGTCGGCACGACGACCGTCGCCTTGCGCACGCCGGCCGGTTCGGCGAAGATCCGCTCCACCAGCGCCCGGCACGGGTGTCCCGGCTCCAGCACCTCGTCCAGGCGCGCGCCCACCGCCTGCTCGAGGGGCCGCCCCACGATCGCCTCGCTCGCCTTGTTGAAGAAGAGGATCCGGCGCTCGTCGTTGAGGAAGATGATCGCGTCCTCCAGGCCGTCGACGACCTGCTGGAGATGCGCGCGCTCGCTGAGCATCTGCAGGCGCTCGGACTGGAGCTGCTGCCCGAGGAGTTGGAGGCCTCCGGCCAGGTCGCCGAGCTCGTCGCCCGCCTCGAGGGCGGCGCTGACGTTGAACTCGCCCTGCCGGAGGCGGCCCATCTCGCGGACGAGGATCCGGATCGGGCGCAGGAGCACGTTGGCGAGACCGATCGCCACGAGCGATGCCACCGCCAGGGCGAGGCCTGCGAGTGCCAGGCTTCCTTTGAGGGCGGCGGTGAGCTCTGAGCGGAGCAGGCTCGAGGAGACGCCCAGCCGGATGCTTCCGAACGGCGCCCCGTTCAGCGCGAGGGGGAGGACCGCCTCCCAGACCCCGCCCCCGCCGTAGAGGATGCGGAGCCGGCGGACGGGGCCAGCCGAGACCAGGGTGCGAAGGTCCGGCCGCTCGGGGGCGAGCGACCCCTCCTTGTCGCGCTCGCTGTGCAGGATCACCCGTCCGGCGCCGTCGGCGATCAGCGCGTAGACGAGGTACGGCGAGTACCCGACGCTCGCTTCGAGCAGGCTCTGGAGCTCCGGCTCCGGCTGGAGCCCCGCGCCGGACGGGCGGCGACGGGCCCGCGCCAGCGACTGACCGGTCTGGGCGTAGATCTGCTTCGCGATCAGTTCGGCTTGCTGGGCCGCGTTCCCGACGACCACCCGGGTCAGCTGGGCCAGGTGGACGAGGGTCGCGCTGGTCGCCACGACGAACGTCAGCGCGACGATCCCGGCCACCTCTTTGGTCCGCAGGCCCCAGCGCATCGCTATGCCCCGTATTGGTTGAGCTTGTTGTAGAGGGTCTTGACGCTGATACCGAGCATCTCGGCCGCCCGCGTCTTGTTCCGGTCGACGGCGGCGAGTGTCTTGAGGATGACCTCGCGCTCCACGTCGGCAAGGCTCGTGCCCACCAGGTGCGCCGGCGCGATCACGTCGGCGGCGCAGGCGATCACCGCTCGCTCGATGACGTTCCGCAGCTCCCGCACATTGCCGGGCCACGGATGGCGGCGCAGGATCTCCAGCACGATCTCGTCGACCGCCTTGACCCGCTTATCATACTTCGCGTCGAACTCGTCGAGGAACGCGCGGATCAGCAGGGGGATGTCCTCGCGCCGCTCCCGGAGCGGCGGCAGCGAGATGCTGAAGACGTTGAGCCGGTAGTAGAGGTCCTCGCGCAGGGCGCCGTCCCGGATCGCCTTCTCCGGGTCCTTGTTCGTCGCGGCCACCACCCGCACGTCGACGGCGACCTCGGTCTTGCCCCCGAGCCGCCGCAGCATCCCGTCCTGGAGGATCCGGAGGAACTTCGCCTGGGTCGACGGGGTCATCTCGGCCACCTCATCGAGGAAGATGGTCCCGCCGTGGGCGAGCTCGAAGCAACCGACCCGCCGCTCGAGGGCCCCGGTAAAGGCGCCCTTCTCGTGGCCGAAGATCTCGCTCTCGAGCAGCGTCTCCGGAATGGCGGCGCAGTTGACGGGGACGAACGGATCGCGATGACGGGGCGACAGCTCGTGGAGCGTGCGCGCCGCCAGCTCCTTGCCGGTGCCGCTCTCACCCGAGAGCAGGACGGGCGCGGACGTGGGCGCCGCCAGCTCGAGCAGGCCGAACACCTCCCGCATGGCCGGGCTCGCCCCCACGAGTTGCCCGTACCCCCAGACCTCCTTCAGGGTCCGCCGGAGGAGCGTCACTTCGCGCGTGGTCTGCGCCTTGTCCAGCGCCTTCTGGATCAGGATTCGGAGACGCGGAACATCGAGCGGCTTCGTCAGGTAATCGTAGGCCCCCTCCTTCAATGCGGCGACGGCGGTCTCGACCGTCCCGTGCCCGGTCAGGATGATGACCGAGGCGAACGGCAGCTCGTCCTGGAGCGCGCGGAGGAGTCCGAGCCCGTCGAGCCCCGGCATGACGAGATCGCTCACGACCACGCTCGGCAGGAACGTCCGCGCCTTCTCGAGCGCCGCCTGGCCGTCGGCGGCCTCGTCGACCAGGTAGCCCCACCTCGCCAGGAGCTCCCGCAGCCCCTTCCGCGACGGCTCGTCGTCGACGACCAGGACCCGCTGTGACGTATCCATCCGCCCAACCTTAACCAACGCGCGGGCCCGGGTCCACTACCGAATCGAGGCCGCGATTCCTGCGCCGTCCCGTTGACAGGGGCGCCCGCGGGTGTGATTCTCCAAGCCGCGTGAGGCTGATCCTGATCCGCCACGCCGATGCCGGCGACCCCGATCCGCGGCGCTTCCCGGACGATCGCTCGCGCCCGCTCACGCCAGACGGGGAACGCCAGCACCGGCTGATCGCCGACGGCCTCGCCCGCATGGGGCTCACGGCGACCCATGTCCTCACGAGCCCGCTCCGCCGCGCCCGCGAGACCGCCGAGATCACCGCGCGGGCGCTCGGCTTCTCGGGCGCGATCGAACCGGTGGCGGCGCTGGGGGACGACGTCTCGGCGCCGGGCGTGCTCGAGAGGGTCGCACGGTACCCAGGCGACGCCGTCGTCGTGTGCGTGGGCCACGAGCCGCAGCTCTCGCGGCTCGCCGCCCTCCTGCTCCATCCCGACGGGACGATCGGGATCGCGCTTTCCCGGAGCGGCGTCCTCGCGCTCGAGTGCACCCCAACCCCCGCGCCCGGCGCCGCGCGCCTCCTTTACCTGCTCCCGCCAGGGGAGCTCCTCCGGCTGCTGGGCTAGCCGCTCCGGCCACGCGCGGCTCGACCCGGAGGGCGCGACCGCGCCCGGGAGCTGCTGCGTGAGCGGGGTGCGGGGTCCTGTGGTCTCGGCCCCCGCGCGGCGGGTCCGCCGCAGGCGCGTGTCCACCTCGGGAGCGTGATCGACGATCCCCCGTCAGGAGCCCAGATTTTGACTCGACAGGGCCCTGTCAAGCCATTTCTAAATGTGACCGAAGGGGTGATCGTCGCGCCATTCATGATGTGACCAGGCGGCGGCGGTCATAGTCTCGGGCCGGTGCCCCAAACATCAGCGGCTTGAAACCGGTCCGGCGTTTCGGGGGTGGGGGCGGGGGCGGGCCGGTGGGCGCCGGGGCCGGCGCGTCGGCGGCAGGCCGCCCTGGGCTCTGCCGCTGATTGGCGAGGGCGAAGATGGCCTCGAGCTGCCGGTCGATCGTCGCGGCGAGCACGAAGGGATCGAGACGATCGCGGAGGGCCACGAGGGCGGCGACCTTCGCGTGGTCGACGTCGGCGCACGCGAGCACCCGCTCGAGCGGGGTGCGCG
>WNFO01007415.1_pt1 | contig 13085 bp, 21 predicted proteins | sample 5400251 | NCBI WGS metagenome assembly WNFO01 (sample SAMN13153354, study PRJNA577476) | soil metagenome | isolation source: 100 cm saprolite under Madrone tree | place: USA:California | collected 2016-06-14 | reverse complement strand
ATCTCCTCTATAGCCTACTTAGCAAAACCCCCGTCACGTCAAAGCCATCCCCGTCCGGTGCCACACCAGCGAATGGGTTCCCCGACTTCGGTCAGATTTCCCTTCTCCAATCGGTGCAGGGCTTTTGGGGTGCGATCAATCCACCCGCCTATTCAAAACAGACGATTTCGAGGTCCGCCTCTGATACGGTCCCGTCGGAGAAACAGGCGCCCTCGAATGCTTACTCTAATGATCCCTCCGTCACCGCTGGCTATGACGTCGACGAGACTATCAAGGACTAAAGTCATGGTTGGAAGCTGGTTTATGTTAGACATGGATCCAGACTTTTGGGATTTACGTTATACAATCTCTGCAATCCTGTTGTTCTGTACCGGCGCGTATCACGCGGTGAGCATTCCAAAAATGGTCAGATATCTTTCAAGTACGCTTGCGAGGGCACCAAATTTTTTTTTCGAATACACTCGACATATGATGCGTGGTGTGCCATGACCGCGGGGTTTGTATTCTTTGGCATGAGACAATATTACTCTGGCCCTATATTTAGCGGGACCGCTTCTTGACTGCTCAGTTACAGTACAGAATAAGAACAAAACCAGATCACGTGTTGCACTAGTCCCACATCGGACGAATATCGGGTATCCCTGGCCTGGCTGATTCGATCATCCATCATTCAAAATTAGGGCCATGATGGCCATCAAGGTGCAACACAGGCGCACCTCGGGTCGCAATGGGGAATTAAGAGGCCGCCGGCAGAAAATCATCAAAAAATCATCGATCATCGCTGTGCCAGTGCTCGGCGACGAATGTCCGATGTCCGAGTGCTTACATACCCACAACTCTAATATATCTTGTATCCTGAAACTGAAACATAGAGTTCGGTAGCGAGATGTGTATATGAACATTTATATCAAATGGATATACCGAAAACTCAGTGCCAGTGTGGCAGATAGATAGTAAATGCTACGCCTCCGCCATGTTTTGGTGGGGTGGACGGTGCGTCGTGACAGCGAGATACAGTAGTTGATCGCATCGCCACGGAGTGGTTGGTGACGTCGAGGCATCAAGGTGTCGATACCCTAGCAAAGTCATGAGCACGGGAGAGATTTGCAAAAAAAAACAAAGCGGCATGACACATACTACAGTACGGGCATGTTCAACGTCATGACGCTACGAGCCAACGCGGTTGCGCCTGAACGCAGCCTCGACGTCCGCAGCGGAATACTCGAGCGAAACGCCAGTGTTGGCATAACACTGCGTTATGCGCTTGGCAAAAATCTCCGTGATACGCAACAGCTCCTCCTCACACGCCTTCCACACGCCTACCAACACCGTGCCGGGCGTGATTCCACTACTTTCCCCAGTAGTGACTTCGGAAGCCTCTGTGAAGTGTTTTTCAACTCGCTTGAACAACACATCTACGTATTTCCGAACGTCTTTGGCATCGTACTCCTTGACGACCTTCTTCAGAGCTGACCGGCTGTAACTACTGTTGCGCGACACCTCCGAAGGTGCCGTTGTCTTCAACAGTTGCTCGACGCCATCGAAGTAATCCTGGCGACAGTAAGAAAACTGATACAACCCTGTCTGCTGAGAAAAACAAAGTGACTGACAATAATCTTCGAGAACGGACGTCTCAAGACCACCTTAACATAGGCATTAAGGTTCTCCTCGTACACAACCTCCGCTCGAGAGGAGAATACGTTGACAGAGCCGATCTCTTGCTGCCGAATCTCAGCCACGAAGTAGTGCATGTTCTCTATAGCATCACGTCTCAGCTAGGACAGTAAAGATGGAAAGTCCTACTTACCAATAAGAATGACGTGGTAGTTCATCTGCCGTTTATCCTCGTCCTCGCCGTTCATCTTGGCCATGTGTTTTAGGGAGTCGAACATGGTCTGCACAATTTTTTCATATGCACCGTCCACGCTTTGTCGAATTTCGAACATGTCCGCGCCGATGAGCTGGCTCTCTACACGCCCAACATAAATCGGAAAATATTTAACGAAATGAGCCACTCCGTTGCGTTTCTTGCTGGTTAACTTCGTTTGTTCAATAGCCTTGATTTGTTCGGCCTAAATAGACGATGTTAGCATCTACGGTGGTGAAAACGCATAACATGACGTACGACATGTCGTTCGAAGAGACCCTTCAGTCGCGTGTGCTGCTTATCCAGGAAATTTAAAAGAAATGCTGATCCCCGTTCGTCAGCGTCGGCTAAGAAACGCTCGAGAGTAGCCAGAATGCCGATGATCTGTCTGAAATACGCTCAATCGTGTATGCCAAGGCAAATAGAAACAAAAACATACATGCTATCTTTGGCTAATGCGTTATCGATCCATGACTTCACTTCAAGGGGCAGGAAGCCGAAAATGAGGTCCAGGGCTCCGCGCACGAGTTTGTACGTTTGCACGCTCAATCCGGAAGTGCGTGCAGCCTGTCGTCGGTAATAATTGTCTAATCCCATGTAATCCGCAAACGTGAGCTTGGCTTCATTGATCTGCAAAAAGTCGGCGATGAACTCTTCTTCACGAAGTATCTGGGAAGATATTTGCTCCAAGGCTTGGTCAAAGACCTAATCCCCGATAAGACAATGGCGGCGACATGCAGAGAGCAGAGCTTACCTCCTGCGCGGTCTTGTCACCGTCGGTTGTTTTGTCCTTGTCCTTTCGGCCATCCATCGGCGATCGGGTAGTAGTACCAGCGCGTCGCAAGGCTCCAGGTGTTCTGGAGGTGGTGCCAGTCGGCGAGAGTGAAAAGCCTGGTAGCAAATTAAGTACTCGTAAGAAGGTCTCTGCCAGATCACGGACTGTTTTCTGGATCATCGTCTTGTACTCTTCTGATGAGACCGTGGTAAAACGATAGAAGAGATGTCATCTGGGTATTATGTAGCTGGCTTGCCGCTGAGAAGTAAGCCTTGAAAGTAAAAGATAAATTAGTTACCGAGTGAGGCTGAGCGCAATGAGAACCTTACAGCACACAACTTCCCGTAGGTTAATTCATCCATCTCCTTCATATACAGGATGAGCCCACTGTACTGATCTAGATGGCTTTCTAGACTCTTGTGACTTTTGATTTCCGGTCTGCTGCGTCCGCCAGTATTTAACAGTCCACTTGAATCGCCCAAAAGTAATGTCGACTAGAAGAAGAACCTTAGACCTCGTGAAATTTGAGGGTAGTATAAATCCAAGCGCACCTGAGCTGTAAACATGATGCACGAGTACTCATACAGGCGTTTGCAGAACTGAGTGTTGTGTGTTCGATACTCCTCCAGACGCTCCATGGTAGCAGCCATATCTGGGGACATGTTACTACTGAATTCAATATGGAGCCTCCAAGCTCACCTCGATCCGCCTCTCGTCCAACTTGCACGGTCCTCTGCGAGGGGAATGTCTAGCGGAAACAAAGAAAAGTACGTAGAAACTTACCAGGAGCTGTTCAAGTTCCCTGAGCAATGAACGTTGATTCTGAGTCTGTACTTGAAGACCTCGGTTTTGGGACTGAATAAACGATATATCCTCATTTACAGCCTAGGCACGGTCAAAACTCAGCTAATGGCAGGAAACTTGAGTCATCAACTTGCATTCAAATGAATCTTGTAAGAAGATACAAGACCATCCATGTTATCCAGTTCAAGGATTGCCTCATCGAGGTACTTCAGGACAAGTGTCACGCGATCATCAGTCTCGATGAAAGAATGAATGTTCGCCTGGAAAAGACCGTTTACAGTTGCCGTCACGGGTCATGATAGAATTAAATACCTTTTCTAATGCTGTAAGCTCATCCAATAACCGGGCTTCTATCTGGTCAACAGCTCCTCTGCCCCGCATTCTGCCTAGAATATCGTCACTGGCCCACTCGTAGCCTTCCAGCATTTCTTCCACATTAGCCATAATGTCTTGCGTGCCCTCCTCTTCACCTTCAGGATCGGAAGTCCCAGAGCCGCGAAATATCAGGCGATCAAGCGCAGACTGGTTGGCAGGGTCGAAAAATGAGATTCGAGCCTTCTGCTCTCTACGAAGCTGCGCTTGTTCTGGAGGTAAACTAGGGCCGCGAGGTTGGGCGTTATTTTTCCTCTTTGAATGTGAGGATGATGCAGGAGACGGTGAGCGGCGGAAATCAGAGGGCGCAAGCACTGAGCTCGGTGACCGATTAGACGAAGTAGCTGATGATGGTACATCGAGAGGCGACTCCGAAGCGTTAAAACTGTAATGGTCCTTAAAACTTTGTGTTTCAGATGACGCGGTAGTGACTGAAAGACGAGACGTAGTAGATTGCACTTGAGTCGATAACACCTCAGAACCACCCGACACCTTTGAATTTGAAGCGGGGTCTGCCACCCATGCGCCACGGAGCCGAACAGTTGAGGAAGAAGATTGTGAAGTCCGACGAGGCCGAGGGGAAGGAATCATTCCTGTAGTCGAGTCGAGAGGTGATGGAGGACCTGACGAGACGGGTGAAGCTCTCCTTCGAGAGCCCGACCAGGCCTCTGCCACTAGCACCGATGAATAGTTACTGGAGACATCTTCGTGGCCTCTCAGATCCCGGGATGCGGTGTCCCGGAGCCGTCGAGCTTCAATTGGCCGTGCAGTAATAGGAGGCGTAGGTGTACGTGATTCACTCTCCTCGGCTAGGGAACGTACGGCTAAGAGTGGTGAGCCTCAATCACACGAACAAAGTGTATCTTACCCGAGCGTATCACTGGGTCCGCGAGCCCAATGACCTGGAGAGTACCCCCAGAAACCGCCCGAAAGAGGTCAACGAGAACATGGAGAAACTCCAGTTGCTCACTCGCTTTCTCGGTTTGCCACGTGTACGTCCTTGCTAGAGTAACATTAAATGTCAAGGGCTGTGTCGGCGTCAGGACACAATGAGACCATGAAACGAATGTGCAACTCACGTCAGTCACCTCGACACCTCGTAACTCGTTCAGCTTCCATGTCTTTCCAACAGAAAATGTGCCATTGGAATTCATTTTGGATTTATGGATAAAGCCCTCGCCGTCGGTGTTTCCTGGAGTAGACTATAGCCATGCCATTCACGCAGAGCAATGGTTGGGCGTACGGGCGAGCAAAATGTACCTCGGTTTGAGGTCTGCATCTGGGCCAGGATCTTCCCAAATTTTGAGGTGAGAAACGTATGTCTCCTGGATAGTACCAGCTACATTTCTCTTGTTGAAGACGGAGGATATGATTCTTTTCCGAACAGAGTCGTAGTCCGACATCCTCCAAAAAGTGATGTACCAAACCAAGGTTACTAGTGGTACAACAGCGGCCCGCGATAATTACAATGGCCCGACCCGGCCCCGGGCAATTCTCTCCCCCTCCCCATTCCGCAACACCCGATATCTTCTCCCCCTCCACCCTACTTCATTCCCGACAACACCAAGAACCCATATAGGGAATGCAAGCACTTCTCGCACCACCCATGCGACCAGAAAACTCTGCAACTGCGTTACTGGCAGCGAATGCCCAGCAAGCGAGGCATAAACGTCTAGGTCCACCATAATCCAGAGAACAAAGTGTACTGGAAGAAACAGCCAAATCGGGACACCCATCAAGAATTGCACACTCACCGCTGTTATAGCGCTGAGCATCACTGACTCGGTAAAGGGCTCCAGTAAAGTAGCAAGAAGGGACATGTGCTTCCTAACACGTATCCACCGGATGCGACGCCGGACATAATCAGTAAGGCTCATATCCCCCAATGTATTGTATGCAATATCACAAGAAAGGCCATGACGTAGGTCCAGTTCGTGCCATAGGGCTAGTCCGATCATATTGTCTTCCGCAATGAAGCGGCCAAAGGCAGCAAGCCCCCGACCCCGCCTGCTGTTTTCGTGGTTTTGCTGCCGGACGAGGGAGCCATCGAGGCGTTCAATGTCGGAGCGCCGGAAAAGATTCGACTTGCCTACGACACAAGAGTCCACAGCAACCGCGTTGATTGCAATATACATCTTGGCATGATTTGTATTTAAGAATACTTCTTCAACTTGGGCTCCGAAAGAGACGTGGCTGGAAATTGCCAACGGGACGTGATGAACAAGAGCAATGCGTCGTCGGGGAGGAATAGAGTGGGAAGGACCACATAATATGCCAATCGCTCTTGTTAATGTCCCAGGGGCAACAGCGATATTAGAGTCGAGTACCCAGAGGATGTCGTGAGCAGCCTCTTTGTATGGACGCATCAGATTGTTGACCTTGGGGTTGACACCAACTTCCTCTTCACCTAAATCGTACCTATTACAACCAAATTGTCCACACAACCATGGGTGACAACGCACCAATTATCACCCTCGCGTTGACATTTGAGTATTGTGAGATCAATTCACGTACAACAGGCAGTGCCTCGTCACGCTCGTCGGCCACTGATAACAAAATTTCGAAATTTGGATAATCTTGCTTGAATGAAGATTCGAGATTCTCGAAGAGATTGGTGTCTAGGCCCTTCAATGGCCGCAAAATGGATACACCTGGGGTAGAAGATGGGGGAGTAGGGGGGAGTAGGGGGCTCGGACGACTTCTATACATTCGACGACTGTCGACCAACCACGTCAGGACTGCACACCAAAGTCAACAATGATACACTCACGCGGTCCAGCACCCGAGTAGCCCTATACACCAAATAGTGCCATACCAGATCGTTCCCACCAAGGAGAGACCGAGTTGAATGTAGTACTGCTCTGCCATTAGTCGCGACCGGGTTGAGCCGCGAACGACTCGGGGAGTAAGCGACGATTCTATAGAAGAACGTCGCGACTCAGATCATTATCTAGTTCCCTCAACCCAAACAGCTCGATCGTGTTCCTCCAACCCTGTTCTACAATCTCTTCAAATGGCACCTCCTTGACCTTATGAACAACCCAAGCCACACCCCCAATCGCACTGGATTCGTTTCTACCTTTCACGGGGCGTCCGGGGACAAAGGCCTCTGCCCGCACTGCCTGCGGGAGAAACAATTCACGCAAGTCAGCCGGAAGGCTGTCAACGTGCTTTCTCGACGCATGTGTGGAGGTCATGGAACACCACGGAGCATCTTTCGGCCGGTATGAGCAGGTCAGGAGGGCATCGAGGGACTAGACTTGCCTGTTTCAAACATGATCCATCGCAGGTTTATCGCCTTAACTGCCGCCAGATTCTCCTCAGTCTTCAGAGAGCAGCCATTGACGCTTACAAATGCACAGAGGTCTTAGTGAGACGAGAGACATTCACGAGAGAACGAACCTGACATGAAATCCCATGTTGATCTGGGTGTTTCTCTCAGTGACATCCGGTTCAGAAGGCAAATCTCGAAGCACCCACATAGTCAATTGCATCTTGAGGTGATCCTGTGAAGCTATGCACGACCCCACCTCGACCGCCGACCGCTCGACCGCCATCTTCACCAAACCCTTCCTCGCGCAAGATCTGCGCGAAATCATTGTGCGCAGCACGTGAATGCAGAAATAAAGGAAGGTGATATTTCTTCGCCAAGGCAAGCTGAGAGCCTGTCAACGTCCCATCAGTACAAAACCGGTGACTCGCATGGTCACACCCACGAAAGTGCCTCTGTTGAACAACGGGTGAAGCGAAATGAGTTCTGTCATAGTCCAGTCCGCATTCCCCTACGGCCACCGCTCGTCCAGGGCCGCTGAGGTTGGCTCCAATAAGTTTATCCAGGGCTTGGAAGTATCCACTAGGATCTTTCTCGAACTCGGCTGATCTCGTCGGGTGACATCCAACGGTCGCATATAGATCTGCGTTCATTTCTAATAAATTCTTCTCGGGAACAGATGATAATCCCAACACGTACTGTGCTCCTTCGCGAGATTTAACGCTTGTTCTGACTCTCTGAGGCTTCCACCAGTAATGATCATAGATACAACCCCAGCTCGTTTCGAGCGTACCAGCATATGAGCAAAGTCATCTGCATAACAAGGCTCGGAGACGTCTTGTCATACGATCTTGCCAACTGACCGTGATGTTTCTCGCGGCCATGATATCGTCCACGAAACATTGGATCCGTAAGATTAGCTGTCAATGAATGATGGGGGTTAAGCGAATCCGTCGGAGACGTGCAAATGCAACATTCGAACCTCCAATGTCTGTAGGGATCCAAGTATTTCGCGTTCATGAAAGGAGTTTAGACAAAAGCATTCCAGGTGTAACGACATACCTATAAATTTCAGACCAATAGCCGTTTTCACAGAGGTGGTCATCATGAGCATAAATTCGGGAAACGTTCCAAGAACGCCCAAGCATCGATCCCGCTGTGCCTCAGCCCACTCTAATGCTGACTTTCCCGCGCTTTTCTGTTGTCGCTGTCCCTTTTCTTTTAATGCCAGTGGGCACATACACCATGCCACTATCGTGCCCTATTGATCTAATCAAGGACTAGGAACATCATGATGGTTATAGAGATATCGCCGATCATCGGCAACCGAACAGAACTACTCGCAAGCCTCTGGAAATGGCTGGGGTCTATCGCAGCAGGTCACGTTACGAGGGCTGTGGCCGGATCACGTCTTCTCGATCACGAAGACCAGACTAATGACCCGGACCAGGCTAACTCTCAAATTACAGGGTAGACCCACATCCACTCCAACGCATCAATCAAGCGAGACGCACTTCAGCGAGTACGTCCACACATTTCCGGTTCATCTTTTCTAAATGGCCGTGTCCTCCAATCTCGATGCGCTTCTGCAAAAGAATCCCAACGATGTCGTCATTACAATGGCCATCCGCTCGCCACTTTGTAAGGCTAAGAAGGGAGGATTTAGGGACATGCGGCGAGTTTCTCTCTCTCCTTCTTAGCGAGTCACTGTTAACGATTGCCCTTATTCAGGAGTGATGAGATGTTAACTGAAATGTTCAGGGTACGATTGTCTGGATAGGCGCCGTGGGATTGAATGTGTTTAACATCGTCTCTCAGCAAGTGATCAAACACAGTAGAGTTGACCCCGACGTCATCGAGGATATCTGCGTTGGCACCGTTCTCGCGAAGGGACCGACGTATGAAGCACGGACTGCAGCGTTGACAGCAGGGATTCCTGAAAGCGTGCCCATTCAAACGCTTAATCGCTTTTGCTCTTCCGGTCTTATGGCGGTTACGACTATCGCGAATGAGATTCGGGCAGGCCAAATTGACGTGGGACTAGCTGTTGGTATGGAGAGCATGTCGTGGAAGTTAGTGGCCAGGCGCCTCGTTCTGGTGCTTCTGTGTTAACTTTCATATCTCAGTCCAGATGTTGGTCCAGAAGGTGCAAGCGATGACATCAAGACGTGTGGTCCTGCAAAAGACGCACTACAACCTATGGGCTGGACAAGCGAAAACGTCGCACATGAATTCAACATATCACGAGAGGATATGGACGACTTTGCCGCCAAATCATTTCAGCGTGCAGAGGCCGCCGACAAAGCAGGTTACTTTGCAAAAGAGATAGTGCCGTTTACCTCGTACTTGAAAGACCCCGCCACGGGTGTCCGCAAGAAAGTCACTGTGTCCAAGGATGATGGCATTCGCTACGACACCACAAAGGCTACGCTTTCGAAGATCAAGTCTGCTTTCCCTCACTGGCACCCTGCGCAAACGACAGGAGGGAACGCAAGTCAAATTACAGACGGCGCTGCCGCCGTGCTGTTGATGACGAGACGAAAAGCAAATGAATTTCAGCTTCGAATCCTAGCCAAATATGTCAATGTAGCCGTCACAGGTGAGTGGCGTTGTGTTAGACATGCTGTCAGCTGAGGGCCTTGTGTAGGCTTGGCTCCCCGTATTATGGGCATTGGGCCCACTATCGCCATTCCGAAAGTCTTGAAGAAGGTTGGTATTACAAAGGAAGACGTAGATCTGTTCGAGGTACAGTTCACACGAACAAAAAGGATGGCTCATGTGACAATGATCGTAGATCAATGAGGCTTTCGCCTCCATGTGTGTGTACTGCGTGCGCAAGTTGCAACTCGACCCGGAGAAGGTCAACGTGAACGGGGGTGCAATCGCCCTCGGCCATCCGCTAGATGAGTCTTTGTTCTATTTTTAAAACATTCTTGCAGCTGACGTCGTGTCACCGGTTTACGAGCGACAGGCGCACGGCAAATCGCAACCGGTCTGAACGAACTGGAACGAAGGGGCGGCAAGGTTGGTGATAGTAACCAGTTTTGAAATCGGTCTGATCCTGTGATCTGAAGGTGCTCGTTACTTCGATGTGCATCGGCACTGGAATGGGGGCAGCTGCAATATTTTTGGGCGAGTTTGAGTGACAAAACGCATGTAATATTACATAATAAATACAAATGGTGACACCGGCGTCGTTGCTACACAGCAAAAAACCGCGCCCAGGCCTCACGTATCATTTTTTAATCCCGCCCACTGGCACTTCCTCGCCTTTCTGAAAACCTCTCACCCACCAACGGCTTGTCTTTCTTTCTTTCCATCAGTCTCTCTATACCCCTCTTTACAATCCATCGGCCGGCTTAATGGCCACCTATGATGCGCTCGATAGTGGCAGGTCGCCCTATGGCTCGGGTGATCCATATTATAATTCGTCTTCAGGCTACATAACTCCCGCAAACCCAAAGAGGTCTCTGAACAAACGCAAATGGTTCAAGTTCGGTGTTCCGGTTGCTGTCCTAGCCATTGTCGGGGCGGTGGTAGCTGCTGTGCTCGTTATCCGCCACCACGGACATTCTGGTTCCAGCTCCAAGAATTCCGGAAGCCCAGCTGCGGCCAGCTCCGCCATTGGTGCCAAGAATGCCGCGGGTGTGTTTCCCACGGCAACTAACTCTGAGTTTATGGTGCCCCTATACCCGTCTGCTGTAAGTTTTGGTTTAGCTTCACGTTTTACGGGCCAATTTCTCACCAGTCCACCTGACACCCGACAGACAAATGCTGCTTACTCGACCCCCACGTTTAACCCTTCCGACACACAATTGGCATGGCCTTCGGACCCTTTTGCCCCCTCTAATCCGGCTCCTACTTCTCTTCGCTCAGATCGCCCACGTCTCATTGCCCCCAAGTACAAATGGGATGCTCTTCCCAGCCGCATTCCGAATGAACCCTATCTCAAGTCCTGGAACAATAGTATTTTTCAGAATGCTACTGCCTACTATTCCCTGCCCCCCGTTGTATATCACCTCGATGGAGCCAGCGGCATTCTGGACAACGCTCGTGAAATCAAGATGCGGATCAAGGCCTTCGCATATGTAGCCAGAATGACGAATGACACGAAATGGGTCGATAGAACCTGGACGGAAATTCAGGTAAGCATCTTCTCAACTGCATGAGGCATGGTTCACAAGTTCGGTTTCGTTAGAACGCTGCAGGAAACGGATCCACATCGTTCGGACCCGCCACTGACAAGTGGAACACAGCCCATTTCCTCGATACAGCGGAGTTCTCCGCTGCCTATGCCATTGCTTACGACTGGCTATACGACTTTTGGACCGCCGATCAGAAGTCGCAGATTCGTTATACCTTGAATCTGTACGGTCTTCAACCCGGTGTTTCTGTTTTCCAAGGAGATACCGCCAACGTTGGTTGGTGGAGCAAGAGCGTTTATGGCAATTGGAATTGCGTCTGCAATGGTGGTCTGACCATGGCAGCTTTGGCCATCCTTGGTGATGACACAACAGGCAATGCCGCGACTCTGCTAAGTTCTACAGTTGACAACGCGAAGCAAAATTGTGCGCTGACCGTCACATCCGATGGCACGAACAACGAGACCGCCAACTATTGGTACTTCGCAACGACGGGTCATGCGGAGATGGCCTCGTCTCTTATGACGGCCACTGGATCCGATTTCGGCCTTCTCACCACGAACCCGACTTTCAACCTTACTGGCCTTTATCACATGTATGTGAAAGGACCGACGTCGTTGTTCGACTATGGCGACCATGGTCCAAACAAGTTCTCCACCACTGCCAACTCCATGATCTTTTACGCTTCACAATATAATGCCCCTCAATATGCGCTGTTCCAGCGCGATCAGGTTGACGCGGCGGAACCTTGGAGTATGTTCTGGTATGACCCAACCATCTCTGGTGCTTTTTGGAATGGTTTGCCCCTCGACAATGACTTCAGTTTCAATGGGGATCAGTGGGCATCGATGAGGAGTTCCTGGACCGATATGAACGCGTTGTACGTGGCAATGAAAGGGAGTCGACTCCAAGGACACCAGACGCACGGCGACCTTGATTGTGGTGACTTTGTCCTCGATGCCCTGGGTACACGCTGGGCCGGTGAGCTTGGTTCTGGTGACTACCTTGCCACGGGTTATTTCGACAGCGAAGCGCAAACTGCGGCAAGGTGGTTGTACTACAGGAAGCGGACTGAAGGTCAAAACACTATTTTGGTAAATCAACAGAACCAGGATGTCACTGCGAACCCCAAGATGAATTACGGCTCGTCTGGCACTGCGCAAGGATCCAGCACGGTATTCAAGCCGTCAAGTGATTCAACTTCTTTTGTTGTTTTTGACCTGACAAGTGCATATTTCAATGTGTAAATATGGTCGCTTCTCCAAAATGTCTAAGAAATTGACATACTTCTTTTAGGACGTCGTTCTCGCGCGGAATCCGACTTCTAAACAAACGGCAACAAGTTCTATTACAAGATGATATCAACGCAAAGGCCAGCGTTATGTGGCGAATGCACACCAATGCCACGGTCACCATCGGTTCGGGTGGGACATCTGCGACTTTGGCTCTCGACGGTCAAAAGTTGCAGATGACGATCCTGAATGCGCCCTCGGGTGCGGTGTTTACAAAGGGAGATGCGGTGCGATTGTCTGGGGATCCGGCGCTGCCGTCAGGGCAGACAGACCAGCCGAATCCGGGGGTGACGGTGTTGATGATTAGCCTCCCCGCTGGACAGTATAGTTTGCAGGTATTATTCAACCCGCAATGGCCGGGCCTACAGTCGAGCAACTATGTGACACCGAAGTCTGTGCCTCTTAGCAGCTGGTCGCTTACGAGTCATAATTAGCGGGAGTAGTTTTTTGATTGGACATCGGATGGACACGAGACGATTTTGTTTGTGATTTAACTAGGACAATGATATTTCGACGAGTTTTTGGGTGACAAGTGGGTAAATTAATATTAATAAGCCTGACG
>WNFO01005583.1_pt1 | contig 13088 bp, 16 predicted proteins | sample 5400251 | NCBI WGS metagenome assembly WNFO01 (sample SAMN13153354, study PRJNA577476) | soil metagenome | isolation source: 100 cm saprolite under Madrone tree | place: USA:California | collected 2016-06-14 | reverse complement strand
AGTTCGCCGCGAGTGTCGCCGCGCGACCGGCGTCTCCCCCCACGCCGGTCGCTTTTATCGCCCCGACGTGGGAAGGTTCGGATGTACAGGAACCCCGGAGTGCTAACTTATGACTGGACCAAAAACGGGGGGCAGGTCATTAGGTCTTCTGGGACGCCCTGATTTCTGCGTTGCATAGTGTTGACATAATCTTCTCCCTCCGCCGTCGCCAAGAGCCCTGAGGGGACGAATCTCGTAATCCGTCCCAGGGCTGCTTCTTCTGGAGAGCCCAATTCGATCAAGAGGAACTGCCCGAGTTGGGGGCGGTCAAGCATGCTCGCGTCGTACGGCGCGATGATTTCCGCAGCGAACTCGAGGCCCTTTTCATTAAAGCCCTTAAACGTCCCAACTAATTGAGAATTGGCAAACAGCACATCAGGCCTCCTTATATCTCAGGGCCGCCAGCGAGCGGCCCAGGTGCTTCATGCGTAGTAGTCTTTCTGATTCTTCCGGCGTTAATCCCTGAGACATGCCTTCGACCAACAGATCCTGCAGTGTACCTCGACTTCGATGCCGGTCAGTTTTGCGAAATCATGAGCGCGCTGAATGCACATTGGGTAGTCGGGTATCGGGAATCCTTGCTGTGCATCGACGGTCAATTGTCCAAGAACCCTGTCGGCGGCGGCGATTTGCCATTCGGCGATATCGACGGGCCAAACTGGGTCTAGGGGCCGATCCCCGAATTTTGCGAGAAACATCTTTCCCAGGGCTTGGTAAAGTCGACGTCCCTCATCGTCGGGCTCGCTCGTTTCAAATGTGTCGAGCCAAGTCCTATCGAAGTTGTAGCAGTCAGCCTCAATATCCTCGTCAACCTTCACGTAACACGGATAATCAAACTGCACTTTGCTTGGCTACTCCTGCCAAGGATAGGGACACATTCTTCTGCGCGTGAGCAGCGATGCCCGCTTGTAATTTTTGGTCTATCTTGGGAAACACCTCTCGCTTGAACGATTTGGTCCGAAGCAGCCCATCTCTGACAAGAATGGTGTCACCACCCCACTGTATAGACGGGTTTGTAACTAGATCGTACAGGACCGCCCACTCCACGATGTCTCTGTAACACCGCATTGCACCGGTGCTTTTTCCGGGTGTCCCCATCCCGCGCAACAGATAGGAGAGGGCACCGATGCTTAGGCCGAGGTCCGAACAGAGCCGCTGCAATGGCAAAACAACTTTGGAGGTTCCTGGCTTTGCGCGTTCTTCTAGTTCCTGTAATGTCGATGTGCTCGCCAGAGCGTCCAGGGCGTACTGGTTGCCCCGTGAATCCACAACTCTAACTAGCTCTACTATCGCCGGATTGAACGTTAAGCGATTATCTCCGCCGTCAGCTGAAACGAATGAGATCGCGTTCACTGAATATGCGCGGAGCGGTTTCGTCTTGTCTTTGAGGCGTCTCGCGTAGGCCCTAAACTTTTGCAGGAGGGGGTCGTCCGCTTGGTACGCTGCCGTGACTTTCGCTCGAAGCTCCTGAATATCAAAATTAGCCAGTGCCATATTGCCTCTTCATGGGTGCGCCCAACTGCTTCGGTGTTTTTCGGCCTGTCCCTGGCGAGAGTCTCTTGCGAAGCAGATAAGCGCGCCAACGGATAAATTCAGGCCTGCGCATGGCTCTCGGAACAATCCATCGCTCCCTGGCGAGTTGCCCGATTTCCGAGACTCTCGGGAGCTTTTGGTATTTGGGTTCCTTCGCTGAGCCCTTAAGCACCCCTTTGGCGTTGATCGCGAGGTGGCAAAGAAAGACTTCACGGTTGATTCCGTGGCGTAGTAGATTCGGGTCAAGCCCTGCAAGGGAGAACGCCTTCCGAACAGCGCGGAGTCGCCAATTCGGTCCGTCGCCGAACCGATTGTTGCTTGCATACTCGTCGTCTTGTGCAGACAGGAAACGCCGGACAAAGGCGAATAAGTCGTTGGGAATATGGAAGTGTCCCCAGCCCGATGTGTACCCAACACTCTTAAGAATCTGAAACCCGTTTAGTGACAACCTGTTGTAGACGGAAGACCTGCCAAAAGCTGAAGTGGTAGTTATCATCACCAGCGATGGATGCTTCCGTTCGCCGGAAATTATCCCTCGCGATTTTGCATAGCGCCGTTTGAAGGCATCGCGGACTTCCTTCGTTCGAAGGAGAGAAGCGATGAGTTTTCCACCCAGCAAATGGCTATATGGCGGGAGCGCTCCCAAGACGTAGGCGTCAAGAACGTTTACCAGTCGTTTCTCGCGGTCCTTCGTCGTCCATCCGATTGCTGCGTCCCTTACCTTGAGGTTAAAGACGGGGTCGCCCAACGCAATTAGGCCAATGAGCTTGGCATTGTGTTCATCCCACACCAAAAACCGCATCCTCCGTCCGTAGCCTTGTGACACAGGCACGCTCCATGTGAGGGACGCCAATCGGAACAATCTTGATTGCCAGGTTCCTGCAGCTACCAGGTCGAGGCGCGGCGAAATTTTGTCGGGTGCGACGTCCTCTCCGTTCGCGAAATGCTTTCGAAGTCTTGGCCACTCGTTGAGGACGAACCTGCTCTGATGCCTGAGTCGCTCCTCACGCTGGAGGCGGTGAAGTGCTCGGAAGCCTCGCTTGGAAATGCTTGGGGGTTTCAGCAAGCCACACTCATCTTTTAAGAACCCGAGGCGCCGTAAGTGTGACTCAAGCCTTCGTTTCAGATGGGAATCAAAAGTAAGTAATTTGCCGTCGGTAGTCGTTTGCGATCGAATGGGCATACCGCGGCGTATGGTGCCACACAACACGTAATTACGGAAGTACTAGCGCCACGCAGTTACCAACGTGTTGGACAGAAGCACTGTAGTAAATTCGTAGTAGTTCCTGGTTCAGAACCTGTCAAATCAGGTCCAAACGGTTCAAATCCCCTGCGTTGTAACTGCCTGAGGAATATAGTAGAGTCCGAGATTTTCAGAACGGATCAGAAAAGTGGTCAGGTTTATGAGTCCGCTGCTCTAACCGCTGAGCTACGGGCCCCGCTCGATTTCAATATCTTACACTGAAAAGTCTTGTCTCAAATCTTGTCGCTCGAAATGGAACCTGAACGCCGTTTCAGAGACGGCGCGTCCGCAAGGATTGTTTCCACGACCGAGGAATTTCCGCCGTCACAGGACATCCGCCGGAGCGCCGGCATCAGCCGCAGGGCCTTTTTCAGCGCCGGAGAGGGTCTCCCATCCGCGCCGCGAGAGACTCCAGTAGATGAAGTATCCGGAGAGCGCCGCCCCGATCAGCAATAGAGTTCCCGCGAGCCATTCCTGCAAAATTAATTCGCCGATCGCGAACATCGCGCAATAAACCAGCGCGCAACCCATGATCCAGTCAAACGCATTGGCAGCGAGATCGCGAACCGGTTTGATCTCCGGAGCGAGGGCCGCAATGTGTCTCCATCCGTGAACCGTTGGGCGCACGCGCCGGTAAAACTGCAGCAGCCGCGCTTCGGATTCTGGCCGCGTCAGCAGCGTGGTGAACAGCCATACCACGGTCGTGGAAAACGCGGTTATCATCGCTATTTTTGCGAACACCACCGAGCCGTTGCCGGAGAATTGAGCTTTTTGCAGAGAAATTGAGACCACGAATGCCGCGATCATCGAAGAAATCTCGCTCCACGCGTTGATCCGCCACCAATACCACCGCAGCATCAACACGCCTCCGGTTCCGGCTCCCATTCCCAGCAGCAACTGCCAGGCGGATTGAATCGAAGTGATGTTCGCCGCCGTGTAACCGCTAAGGATTACCAGCAGCACGATGAAAAGTTTGCTCACGAAAACGTAGTGCTTTTCGCTTCCGCGCCGCACCAGGAAGCGCCGGTAAAAATCATTGATGAGGTACGAAGTCCCCCAGTTCAACTGCGTGCCCACCGTGGACATGAACGCCGCTAGAAACGCCGCGATCATCAACCCGCGCAGCGCCGGAGGAAGAAAGTCGCGCAGCACCATCACGTAGCCCTTTTCGGGTTCGGCGGCAAATTCGAGGCTCGGTCGCAAACCGCCATACGGCGAATAGACGGCGACAGCGACAAGCCCGGTGACGATCCACGGCCAGGAGCGCATCGCGTAATGCGCGATGTTGAACCACAGCGTCGCGCCCAGAGAATTCTTTTCGTCTCTTGCGCTGAACATCCGCTGCGCAACGTATCCGCCGCCCCCCGGCTCCGCTCCTGGATACCAACTCGCCCACCACTGTACCGCGAGATATAAGGCAAACGTGATTACCGGCAGCGTCCAAATCGCGTCCGTGGTCCAACCCAGGTGAAAAGAAGGGAAGAAAGAGAGGATCGAACCGGTCGCCGCGCCTGAATGTCTGACGGAATTGTCAACCACCGACAATTGAATCTTAAGGAGCGCCATCCCTCCTAATTTCGCAACTGCCACCCAGGCGAGCACGATGATCATCGACATCTTTAGGACAAATTGAAAAAGATCCGTAACCAGCACGCCCCAAAGCCCGCCGATGAATGTATACAGTCCTGTAAAGGGAACCAGCAGCAGCACGCAGATCAACAGGGCGGTGTGCGATGGTTCCCCGAGCGTGTAGTGAAAAAGCACGTGGCCACCGGCGGCCGCTTGCAGCACGCGCCCCTGGGCGATCGCATCGCCCATCAGGACGGTGATGATGCTGATCATGGCCTTGATCACCCAGCCGAGAATGAGGCAGTTCATCAACGCGCCGAGGTAAATGGCGCGAAATCCGCGAAGAAACGCGGCCGGCTTTCCGCCATAGCGCAATTCGACGAACTCCACGTCGGTAAGAATGTCCGCGCGGCGCCAGTAACGCGCGAAAAAGAAAACCGTCATCATGCCGGAGAGGCACTGCGACCACCACAGCCAGTTTCCGGAGATGCCATTCTTGGCGACGAGCCCAGCGACCAGCAGGGGAGTGTCTGCCGCGAACGTCGTCGCTACCATCGACGTGCCGGCAAGCCACCAGGAAACATTCCGGCCAGAAACAAAGAATTCTTCCGTGCTGCCCGAAGATCGTTGCCGGTAGTACAAGCCAATCATTAAATTCAGCAGCAAGTAGATAGCGACGACGATCCAATCGGTGGAGGTTAGAACCATCTTGGTCTTAGTCCATTCTCAGAAACTCGTTCGAGAAGTGCCTGGCATTCGAATCAGTTCCCTCTGCGCCACCCGTTGCGATTTTCTCTCCTGGAGGTCGGTTTACACTGCCGGGCCGCAGTTTGATGCACTAGGATATAGTGATACGGAATTAAAACAAGCTGTGATATGCCGATGCCGTCCGCGATCGCTTCGCGGCTTTGACTACGTTCCGGATCCAACGAAAGGCAGACAAATGCTGGTCGTCCTGAAACGCGATTACGAAGAGATCAGCCGCCTCGCCGCGCACATGGTGGCAAACGCGGTGCGTTCCAATCCATCCGTGACGCTGGGCCTGGCCACCGGAGCGACAATGCTCGGCGTTTACAAGGAGCTTGTGCGGCAGCATAGAGAAGAGGCCCTGGATTTTTCACGTGTCAAGACATTTAATCTCGATGAATACGCCGGGGTGAAGCCAAATCATCAGCAGAGTTTTCACTATTTCATGCGCGAGAATTTTTTTTCGCACATTAACGCCGCCGCGCCAAACATTCACATTCCTGATGGGAGAATCAACGGCAACTACGAAGAGTACTGCGCGGCGTACGAAAATTCGATTCGCGACGCGGGAGGCATCGACCTTCAGATTCTCGGCATCGGCCGCAACGGTCACATCGGGTTCAACGAACCAACCTCGAGCTTCGCTTCCCGGACGCGCCTCAAAGTCCTCTCGCAAGACACCATCGAAGATAACCGCAAGTTCTTTGCCGCCGGAGAAGAGATTCCCGAATGCGCCATCACCATGGGCATCGGAACGATCTTGGATGCGCGCAAAATCGCGATTTTGGCCACAGGCGAATCAAAAGCGGAAGCCGTCGCGCGCGCCATCGAAGGCCCGCTCACCGCTTCGGTCACGGCCTCCTGCCTGCAACTCCATCCGGACGTCACTTTCTTCATTGATGAGGCGGCGGCATCGCAACTCACGCAGCAGGAGTACTACCGGCGCGTGATGCGCATGACCGCCCTTTTAACTCCCGGCCGCCTCACGTGAACAGTTAACTTGCCGGCAGGCATTTTGGTTAAATCCAGCAAACATGGCGCGTCCCAGAGCTTTGCTCGAGAGAGCAAAATTTGCGTGGGCCGCGCGGACAGGGTGGCACCTGCCCCTTTATTGTCCTCTTCACCAGTTACATTCAGGTTGGCGGGAGGCGTAAACTTTTTTTGAATTCTCAAAAGGCAAACCTATGAACGCACTCATTGACTCCATCCAGGACCATTGGTTTGAGCTCGCGAGTCTTGTGTTTCAGGCCGCCATACTGGCGATTATCGTCCGGTACGCCCGTAAAACGCTCAAAACCATGCGCGCTTCCCAGGAACAGGTTGGGGCGCTGATGCGGCTCTCGCTTTCTGACATGATCGCCGATCGCTCGGCCTCCCTAAAGCAAGATGGGGATGTTGCGCCTGTTCTGAGCAGCCCCGAAGATGGAAATAGCGCCGACACCGGTTCGCTTGCTGTAGGGCACAGTATCGTCAACTGGCTCCAGGCCCCGATGGGTGGCGGAATCAATCCCTTGCGGAGGGTCATCCGCTGGCTTCAAGCCCCCGCGGGCAGCTAACCGATTTGCGCCGCGGCTCTCGCTACCCCCACAACAAAAAATACAGGAGTGGTACGCTTCTCCCCGTATGTCATCCTCAAGAGGACAAGATGTGGTGCCCGGCCGCCTCAACTTACGTCACCAAACTCGCGGTTTAATGCTTGGTGTCAGCCTCTTATTCACAGCCGCCCTCACCAACGCGCAATTGGACAAGGTCGCAAGAGAGTTGGGACTCGGAAGCAAGAGCCCGTTGAGCGATTCCAAAGTCGCCTCCGGCTTGAAAGAAGCCCTGCGGGTGGGCGCGGACAATGCCGTCAAGCTCACCGGCAAGACCGACGGTTATTTCGCCAACGAAGCCATCAAGATTCTCATGCCCAAGAATCTGAAGACCCTCGAGAAGGGTTTGCGCGCGGTCGGCCAGGGGCCCAAGGTTGACGCTTTCATTGTCAGCATGAACCGCTCGGCGGAAGCCGCGGCTCCCGCCGCGAAGAAAATCTTCGCCGACGCCATCCTGGCCATGACCTTCGACGACGCCCGCAAAATCCTTTCCGGCGGCGACACCGCGGCAACCGACTATTTCAAGAGCAAAACTACCGACCAGCTCACAGTGGCCTTTCGCCCCTTCGTGGAAAAGACCATGCGCGAAAATGGTGTCGCTCAGCAATACAAAACTCTCACCGATCAGTTCCAGTCGATTCCCTTTGCGAAAAGTCAGACCCTTGATATCAACCAGTACGTCGTCTCCAAAACCCTGGACGGCCTCTTCTACGTTTTGGCTGATCAGGAGCGCCAGATTCGCAAGAACCCCGCTGCCCGCACTACCGCTCTTCTCAAGGAAGTCTTTGGCAAGTCCCATCCGTGAAGTTCTGCTTTGGTAGGTTTCATCTTGGATCTCTAAGCCCCGCTAGAAGAAGTTAGGTCGCCGAGGATTTCTCGCGGAGGACGCTTGCTCACACCCGGCCCGTTGCGGCGTCTATGCAAGCAAGGGTGTGAAGCCGCACGGAGACGGCGCTACCGCCCGATTCGTTTGAGCTCATAGCGAAAAAGAAGGGAAGGTGTGTTCATGCGCGGAATGTGCAGGATTTTTCTAGGGGTTGCTGCGGGAGTGGTGAGTTTGACGCCGGGGGCGAGCGCGCAATTCAAGAACGGAAGCCAGCCGATCGAACTAGTGCTGCCGCGGATCAGCCAGCGAGCGACGGTGACGCAACGCGTGGGGATGAGCGACATCACGATTGCGTATCACGAGCCTCTTGTGGGCGGACGGGAAATCTGGGGCAAGATCGTTCCGTACGGCAAAGTTTGGCGCGCGGGAGCAAATGAAAACACGACGATCACGTTTTCCGACGACGTGACGGTGGAAGGAAAGGCGCTCGCGGCCGGCACCTACGGTTTGCACACGATCCCGGACAAGGATCAGTGGACGATTATCTTCTCGAAAAATTCCACGTCGTGGGGCAGCTTCAGCTACGACGAAAAAGAAGATGCCTTGCGCGTGACGGTGAAGCCGCAGACGGGGGAATTTCGCGAGGCGGTGACGTACACGTTTGACGACATCAAGCCGGAATCGGCCGCAGCGACGCTGCGCTGGGAAAAGATTGCAGTTCCTTTCCACATCGGTGTGGACGTGAAAGGCCTCGTGTTACGGAGCGTCCACAACCAGCTTCGCAACACCGGAGGATTTACTTGGGCGGGCTACGACGAAGCGGCGAATTGGTGCCTGGACAATAATTACAATCTGGAAGAAGCGCTGAAGTGGGAAGAGACTTCGATTCAGAACGAGGAGCGCTTCGAGAATTGGGAAACCAAATCGCGGATTTACGATGCCATGGGCCGCAAGGACGAAGCCACGAAATCCTTCGCACGCGCCATGGACAAGGCCACCGCCGTGCAGCTCTACGTTTACGCGCGCGGTCTGCAGCGACAAGGAAACGCCAAGCGCGCGTTCGAACTGTATCCGCAGGTGCCGAAGAAAGATCCAAACCACTGGACCAGTCATCTAGCGCTCGCGCGAGTTGCTTCAAATTCAGGCGACTTCCCAACGGCCACCAAAGAAATGTCGCAGGCGATCAGCGGGGCTCCCGACCCGACCAAGCCCTTTCTTCAGCCGCTGCTGAAGCGGCTCGAAGCGAAGGATGACATTAATAAATAGAACGCTCGCTGCGCAAAAGCAGGATGCATCGCCGCGTGATGCGCCGCCAACGCTCGCGGAGCAGCGCCTCTCAAGGAAAAGGAAGCCACAAGGCCTTCCCTGAAGGCCTTGTGGCTCGTGTTTTTACGGCGTGATTCCGCCGAAGCACATGTATTTTATTTCCACGAACTCTTCAATTCCGTATTTGGAGCCTTCGCGTCCAAGACCGGATTGCTTCACGCCGCCAAAAGGCGCGACCTCGGTTGAAATGATGCCGGTGTTGACGCCGACGATCCCGGTTTCCAAGGCTTCGGCGACGCGCCAGACGCGAGCGATGTCGCGTCCATAGAAATAAGCAGCCAGCCCGAACTCGGTGTCGTTTGCCAGCGCGATCGCATCCGCTTCCGTCTTGAACCGGAACAGCGGCGCCACCGGCCCGAACGTTTCCTCCCGCGATACTGCCATTTGCGGCGTGACATCGATGAGAATGGTTGGCTCGAAAAAGCGTCCGCCGAGCGCGTGCCGGTGCCCGCCCACCAGCACTTTTGCCCCTTTCGCCTGCGCGTCGCGAAGATGGCTTTCCACTTTTTCCACCGCCGCTTCGTCAATGAGCGGGCCTTGCGTGGAGCCGGTCTCGAGTCCCGGCGCCGGCTTCAGCGTCTTGACGGCCGCCGCCAGTTTCGTGGCGAACGCATCGTAGATGGTCTCCTGGATCAGCAAACGGTTCGCGCACACGCAGGTCTGGCCGGAATTGCGGTACTTCGAAGCCATGGCGCCTTCCACGGCGGCGTCAAGATCTGCGTCATCGAACACAATGAAAGGAGCGTTGCCGCCCAGCTCCAGCGAGACTTTTTTCACCGTGCCGGCGCATTGCGCCATCAGGAGTTTCCCGACTTCCGTTGAGCCCGTGAACGACAGTTTTCGAACAATTGGGCTGGACGTCAGCTCCGGACCAATTTCCGTGGGAGCGCCGGTCACCACATTAAAGACGCCTTTGGGAACACCCGCTCGCTCGGCAAGTTCCGCCAGCGCCAGCGCCGAGAGCGGAGTTTGCTCGGCGGGCTTGAGCACCACGGTGCAACCGGCCGCGATTGCCGGCCCCGCCTTGCGCGTGATCATCGCGAGCGGAAAATTCCACGGCGTGATGCACGCCACCACGCCGATCGGCTGCTTGATCACCACGATTCGCTTGTCCGCCTGGTGCTGTGGAATGATGTCGCCGTAGATGCGCTTGGCTTCCTCGCCAAACCATTCCAGAAATGCAGCGGCGTACGCTACTTCCCCTCGCGACTCGGCCAGCGGTTTGCCTTGCTCGAGAGTCATCAGCCGCGCCAGATCTTCCTGGCTGCCCATCATCAGGTCGAACCAGCGCCGCAGGACAGTGGCCCGCTCCTTCGCGGTCTTCTTGCTCCACGCGGGAAACGCGCGGTTCGCCGCTTCGATGGCTTTCTTCGTTTCCGCGGCGCTGAGTCTCGGCACTCTTCCGATAATTTCGCACGTTGCTGGATTATCCACGCTGATCGTCTGGCCCGAGCTTGCCTGTATCCATTGTCCATCCACATAGCAAGCTTCCCGGAACAGCCGTGCGTCCTTCAGCTCCGTAGCGGGGCTTAAGGAATTTGCTACCGTGTTCTGCATCATTGGACTCCCATCGTTTCTTCGCGTCAGGCCCCACTTGTGGCGGACGCTCCGTCTTATCATAAGCCGCGAAGCGCCTCACCTCTTGCATTCTAGTACCTGTCTTTTCCTCGCGCTAGCGGACCAGCGTGAACCACGCGCAGCAACAATGTCTGTCTCGCCTGATTTGGTTCATAATAGGGCGCGCGGCCGGTGCTTTGCGGACACTTTCTCTCCGCCGGAGGCTTGATGGCAGATCGCCTGGAAGATTTTCAGAAATTTCGCGCCGGCTTGAACGAAGAGATTCTTAGCTGCGGCCACCTCGGCATGAAGCGCTTTTTCGCCCTGGATCACCAGGCCTATGAGCCCGGCCCGCTTGGCACAAAGACAAAAGAGCTGCTCGGGCTTGTCGCTTCGGCCGTGCTCCGTTGCGATGACTGCATCACTTACCACCTGGTTCGCTGTGGCGAAGAAGGCTGGAAGCGTGATGAAGTGATCGACGCGCTCAATGTCGCCCTCATCGTCGGTGGCTCGATTACCATTCCCCACGTGCGCCGGGCCTTTGCCCGCATGCGCGAAATTGGCGGACTTAAACCCTGATCCATCCGTCCAGCAAGAGAGAAGAAACATGAGCAAGACGTCGAGCCCAGTGGCGCCGCCCTCCGGCGAACCCGCCATGCGGCTGCGCAACTTCGCTCTCGGCGCTCTTCTCGCCCTCGTTCTGCTGGTTCCCAAACTCGTCCGCATTCGCCGCAACAAGCAGTCCTGGCTGGTCTTCCGCATCCTCCTCGGATTCGCTGGCGCGGCTCTTGTGGTTTTGCCGCTCAGCCTGTGGAATAACTGGCTCGCCGCCCCCGCCGGCCTCGCCATGTTTTTCATCTCCGCTCTTCTGCCGCCGGCGAAACCCGATACGTCCTCGGACGACAAAGCTCGCGAGCTGGGCGCCTTGGTCGTCGTTAATGGCGGAAAGTACCAGCCGGGAAATGCTCCCGCCGCGGTCGTTCAACTTTTTGTCGGGAAGGAACAAGTCTGGGCGCTCGATTCGCGGTTGCAGCCTTTGTTGGTGATCCCCGCCGCGGAAATTTCTTCTGCCCGTGCCGAAGATTTGGATGGCCAGTGGCTCTTGCGCGTTCGATGGAGCGATCGCACCGCTGAGTTTTTCTATGACGGAATCTTCGCCGGGCACTTGGCGCGCATTGCCGAGAGCGCGCTCGGCAGTGTCATTCGCGCGCCTCTTCCGGTGCTGCCGCGGCGCCGCGCCGCCGGCGCTTAGCCTTTCCGTTAGAACCATTTTCGGAGAATGGCGCGGGGATGGGAAAGCAAAGGCGTAGAAGACCAGGTGGAATCCAACCAGTCAGCCAAGGGCCACTCCGGCAGCGGCCCCAAGACCGATGAACAACTCAAGCGCGAACAGCAGCGAAACGACTTGCAATTGTCCCGAACCAGGATCGCCCACGATCTCGAATCCGCAACCCACCCCAATCATCGCAAATCGCTCGAGGCCGCTCTCGCGCACCTCGACAAAAAAATCGCCGAATTGACGTAGGGGCACGGCATGCCGTGCCCGTCTTTTCTTGTCCTAATCTTTTCTGCGCTTGGGTGCACGCGCCATTCATCGCGGCCAGTCCTGCGAACTGTGAAGGATGCGCACGATATGTACGGTATCGCTCCTGACCTGATAGATGATGACGTACGGAAGGGAGGGCATCACCAATTCACGCGTTCCTTCCTTCTTGCCCGCACGTCCACGGTTTGGGAAGCTCTTCAGGATGGCGCGTCGTGGATTTCGCGGATCAAGCGCGCAGCGTTTTCGGGTGTTTTCTCGAAGAGATAATTCGCGATGTTTTCTAAGTCATCGGCCGCTGCCGAGGTCCAACGAACTTGCATCAGACCCGGCGCCGTTTTTGGGTAATCAGGTGCTCCATGCGTGCGGCGACTTCTTCATGTTCCAGCACTTCACCACGATCGATTTGTGCCAAGCCTTTTTCGACTTGGCGGATGAACCATTCGTCGTAACCCACCAAACGCTCGACTGCTTCGTGCACCAAAGATTCGCTGTCGCGCCCCTGTTGCGAGGCAATGCGGTCAAGCTTAGCTTGCAGCTCTGGCGAAAGGTTTATTTCCATGCCGTCAGTGTAAGCGGACCGACTAGTTCTGTCAAAGCGTTTGCCGCCAACCAAAGTTGCTGTGCAGCACCCGTTTAGGGGTGACGTGTCTACCCGCCACCCGGCCACGCCACGGAAGCCAGTGACGCGAAGCCTCCGCACAGTAAAAAACCCCGCCCTCCAAACCCGAGGACGGGGCACCCAAAATCGTCTAGCGATTAACGTCCGGGCCACCCGTCCGACCTTATGAGCCAGGGCGCCGCTTGAATGCCATCAGGAGAAACACAACGGCTGACAGGGGGATTGTCTGTAGAAAGCATAAGACCGTCTCATAAACGGGCAAGTTGTTTTGCCAAGAACCGCCGACGGTTCCATATAAACTTTCGAGCACAAGAATCCATGGATAATAAAAAACGTAGCCTACTGCGCCGAGAACGGAATGTACGCCAAGGTTCAGTAAGAAGATGAATGGTACCTGTATCACAACAGAGATAATAATAGCCTTTGCTACCAATCTTGGAACTTCTCTTCGGGTCATGGGTTCATTCACCTACTGCTTCCTGGCGGGTGGG
>WNFO01015317.1_pt1 | contig 13093 bp, 13 predicted proteins | sample 5400251 | NCBI WGS metagenome assembly WNFO01 (sample SAMN13153354, study PRJNA577476) | soil metagenome | isolation source: 100 cm saprolite under Madrone tree | place: USA:California | collected 2016-06-14 | reverse complement strand
ATTCCAGTTCGCAGCGGCTATCAAGTCCCGTTCGCCGAAGAAATTCGCCGTCAGACCGGCCTTCTCACCGGAGCGGTAGGGTTGATAACCACCGCTGCTCAGGCCCACGCCATCGTTCAAGAAGAGAAAGCCGATGTTGTCTTGCTCGCCCGCGAGTTCCTGCGCCAGCCTTACTGGCCACTCCACGTCGCAAACGAGTTGGGGGTTCCCATCTCGTGGCCCGTGCAATATCTGCGAGCCGCACCAGACGGCACGCCCGCTCGCGAGGGCTTGAGCCTGCCCGATTTCAAACACTGCATGGCAGACCAGCACGGCATACCTGAATAATAGGCAAGAATGCGGTTAGGATCCCTCAGGTAAGCGTAAAGTCCGCGCGGGGCTACTGCTCGTAGTTTTCTACGACCTTCGGCGGGCGCACCTTTGCCTGATCTGGGTCACGCCCAAACTCTCGCAAGGCTCGACGCTGACGCAACAAATCCCAGCACTGGTCCAGTTCGACTTTTAGCTTCGCTAAGCGGTCACGGTCGTCATCCGTGAGTTCACCCTTTGCATAGAGCCGTTCCTCCTCCTTGACCAGACCATCGATGTGACCCAGCACGGGCAGATCTTTGCTCTCGTTTGCCATAGAAGTCTCCTTTTGCGAGCAGCGGCGTCAACTTCTGAGATGATACCTACCAGCGTTACGATGCATGTCAAACGGGAGAAAGCGACTTAGGTGAGCAGCTCGACTCTCTTCGCAAACTCTCGCAATTCCTTCTCGCGTTGTTCTGTCGAAACCCACTCTCCAAGTGTTCGACCGCACTTCGGGCACACTAGCATGCACACCAATTGATCTGCGTTGGGTGCCCCATATGCATGGTCGGGGTAGGTCCGGCATTTGGAACACACGAAGACAATTGTCCCCACGCTATTTTTGACTCCCGCCAGCCCATCAATCATGTGTGAACCTCCGAGGAGAAAGAAAGCTATCCCGTCGGGCCGTCTGTGCCAAGCAGTATTGACCCCGCTAACCCAGGCAGGACGTCGGGAGAGTCGTTCCCCCGAGAGGATGCAGGTCCCGCCGTCGTTCCGTTCTCGAAGCCTGCGAAGTTTCCTCTGCTTAGTCCTAGTCTGACGACCACAAGAGAAAGAGGTCTGAAAACATGCGTTGTCCATATTGCGGAGACAGACGAACCGAAGTGCTCAAGACGGTTTACCGAGGTCATAGCTCGTATCGCCACCGGCGATGCCTCTACTGCGGGTCTCGCTTCAGTACCCAAGAGAGGCCAGTACGATGGAGCCGAGTGGATCGAAAGTGGCCAGGGCGCCGCCCATTAAGGAAGGGATGGGGCAATCGACGGACGCCGGCTCTGCGAGGGATGTGTGAGGTTGAAACGTGCGGAGTGGATTTCAAGGAGGCAGGAATCAGGCGCCATGTGGACCATATAGTTCCGGCGAGGCTCATCCGGCGATTGAATGCCGGTAATCCAGACCGCCGCGAAAACCTTCAATGTATCTGCGGAAGCTGTCACGGTTGCAAGCTTCAAGCAGACCACAAGCTGTGCATGGGGGATAAGCTTGGTTACCTGGAGATTCTTCGTACCCACCATTTTGATCTTGTGCGGGTCGAGCGGGCACTCGGCCTGTACGGAATGTAACTGCTGTCGAAGACAGGCCGAGATACGGGTTTGTTCCTAGCTTCCCAAGCTTCCTCTAGCGAACGTTAACACGCTGAACTGGCGGCACTTAACTGAAGCAAGATTCCTGGTAATTGGAAAATGATGGAAAACGGAAGGTGTTCTTGCCTCCTCCATCGACTTTCGAGCCTCAAAAAGCTTCGCGCGAGTCGACTTGACGATCGAGTCAGACTCGTTGCAAAACGAGCTGAGGTTCAAAAGCCACTGTCGTAACTCGGGGGATCTAGTAAAGCGGCTGCCTCCCAAGCAGACGATCACAATTGAGAATTGCAGATGCCTCGGTTGCGTTCGCCAAGTGGAGTCCGTTTCGATGAGCTTGGATCCCCCAAGCAGTGCCCCGAGTTTCGTGTGTAACGCTTCGGCATTCAAGGAACTCAAATCAGGGACCCGGTATTTCAAATCCGAAGGATAGGAATGCAGATGTTTTTCGATGTTCTGAACGAGCCGAATAGCTTGGTTGCCATTTCTAAATGTGCGACACTGAAAGGCGACTCAGGGCGATTCGCCGGCGGGAGTGTGCCGCGTGGGGTCGACAATTTCCTCGCTCATCGGCGCTGCTGAAGGCGGCGATAGCGCAGCCGCAGATGAGCTCTTCAGCAGCCTATATTCTGAGTTGCACCGGCTGGCGAAACGGGAACTGGCACGACGGGGATCTCCGGCAAGCCTGAGTGTCACAACACTTCTGCATGAGGCCTATCTCGACATTGCCGCGCGTGAAGGCAGCTGCTTTCCCGACCGGCCGCGGTTCATGGGGTATGCGGCGCGGGTGATGCGCGGACTGATCATTGACCATGCCCGGAGCCGCAATGCCATCAAGCGCGGGGGTGAATTCCAGATTACCTCGCTCAAAACCGACTTAGGCGAGAATCCGGTCGACCCTAAAGAACTTTCGACGATCAGCGATGCCCTCGATCAACTGGCGAAAGTTGAGCCTAAGCTGGCTGAACTGGTCGACCTGAAGTTTTTCTGCGGGCTATCGTTCGCCGAGATCGCTGCCCTGGAGAATTTGTCGGAGCGCACCGTACAGAGAAGGTGGGAAAAGGCACGCATCTATCTGCATCGGAATATTCGGGCGGATTTGCCAGTCTAAGGAATAGATGTCCAAGCTCAGTCCCGATCAATGGCAGGCCCTTAGTCCGCACCTCGACGAAGCGCTGGAAATGACAGACGACGAGCGCTCGACGTGGTTGTCCTCCCTCCAAAGCGAGAACCCAACTCTGGCATATCAATTGGAGATACTGCTTCGTGAGCACCGCGAGCTGTCTGAGGAAGGTTTTCTCGGAGCGAGTGCTTTGGAATTGCCCGAGGGGCCTGGTCTGGCAGGTCAAACTCTTGGTGTCTACACTCTGGTTTCGCAGATTGGCCATGGGGGAATGGGCACCGTCTGGCTTGCAGAACGAAGTGACGGGAGGTTTGAGCGGCGCGTAGCGGTAAAGGTTCTCAATATTGCGCTGATGGGGAAAGGCGGCGAAGAGCGGTTCAAGCGCGAAGGCCGCATTCTGGGTCGCCTGACACATCCGAATATCGCGGAATTGATTGACGCAGGTGTGTCTCTCGCCGGCCAACCTTTTCTTGTTCTCGAGTACGTTGAGGGCGACCACATTGACCGCTATTGTGACGAAAACACGCTCGATGTCAGAGCGCGCGTTCGGCTGTTTATCGATGCATTGCTTGCCGTAGCACAGGCACATGCCAACCATATCGTCCATCGCGACCTGAAGCCGTCGAACATCTTGGTGGGAACGGATGGTGAGGCGAAGCTCCTCGACTTTGGAATTGCCAAACTGCTGCAAGGCGATGGGCAGACCGGGGAAGCACCGCTCACGCTCGAAGGCGGGAGGGCACTGACACCCGAATACGCTGCTCCCGAGCAACTGAAGGGCGAAGCTGTGACAGCTGCCACGGATGTCTATGCCTCAGGCGTTCTGCTGTATGTACTACTGACGGGGCACCACCCGGCCGGCGGAGGTCCGCGTACGCCTGCGGGTCTGGTCAAAGCTATCTTGGATACTGAGCCACCTCGTCCTTCGGAGATCGTAGCTTCAGCGCAGTCAAATGGAGAGACCGCAGTCACGAATTCCAAGAGACGTGCCACGATCCCCGACAAGCTGGCCCGGTTACTGCGCGGCGACCTCGACACGATTGTAGCGAAGGCGCTGAAGAAGAATCCGCAAGAGCGCTACGCCTCAATAAAGGCCTTCGCTGACGACCTGCAACGATACCTGCGACACGAGCCAATCAGTGCTCGAGCGGACACAATCGCTTACCGCACGGCCAAGTTCATGCGCCGACAAAGAAGCAGCGTAACGGCTGCGCTGCTGGTACCGCTGGCGCTGATCGGCACCATCATCTTTACATGGTTCTTTCCGCGTCGTGCCGAACCTCTGCCCCAGTTCAATCAGCGAAAGCTCACGGCAAACGCTCAGGATTCACCGGTGCTCAATGCTGCGATTTCTCCAGATGGCAAATATTTGGGTTACGCTGACGAGCAAGGCATTCATTTGCAGCTTGTCGCGTCGGGCGGAGTCCAAGGTGTGGCTCTGCCTCCCGGCTTCCAGCCCGGGACAGCCTCCTGGCAGTTTGGAAGTTGGTTCCCGGACTCCACACGATTCATTGCTTCTGTCAGTGCCCCCGGAAGTCTTTCCGCCGTGTGGTCGATTCCGACACTGGGGGGTGAGGCACAGAAGCTTGCTGAAGTTGACGATATGCTGGGAGGAGGGGCCGTTTCACCCGATGGTTCCAACATCGCCTATCAAAGGTTGCGGAGCATCGGTGAAGCGCGTGAGATTTGGGTGATGGGTTCGCACGGAGAATCTCCCCACAAGATACTGACGACCGAAAACCAGGCTACAATTAAGGGCCTCGCGTGGTCGCCGACGGGAAATCGCCTTGCCTACTGCTATAGGCGTGACCAGGGTAACCGCACAGAGGTTATGGTTCAGAGTCGTGACCTCAGTGGCGCAGACATAACCACGATCATCCAAGACAACCATTTGACCGCGTTCACTTGGGTATCGTCAGGACGTTTCATTTATTCGCGAAACACGGAGGTCGGCTCGAATGAGTCCGATAATTTGTGGGAACTGAAAGTTGACGGAAAGAACGGAATTCCGCAGGGGAAAGCACGCAAGTTGACAGACTGGTCGGGATTTTCTGTCTACAGCTTCAGCGCGACGGCGGACGGAAAGCAGCTGGCTTTTCTGAGGGGCACTGACCACGCTTCTGTTTTTGTGGGGGACCTCGCCGGCAAACAAAGCCGTCTCGTCAACTCCCGCCGGCTGACGCTCGACGACAACTACAATATCCCTCAGGCATGGATGCCAGACTCTCGCGAAGTCATTTTTTCATCGCAGCGAGCGACGAACCGGCTGATGTATCGGCAGGCGCTGGATCGGGGCAGTGCCCCTCAACTTATCACGTCCGCTGCGAACACAAATTTCTATGGGGCTCGTTTGAGTCCGGATGGAGCCTGGATACTTCTGGAGGGCGCACCGAGCGGCTCGCACAAGATGGGCCTCTATCGAGTTGAGCTAAGGGGTGGCGCTCCTCAACTATTATTCAAGACAGAGGGATCTGTACTGTTTTGGTGCACAAACAAGGCCGCCAACCTTTGTGTATTTGGACGGACGTCTGCAGACAAGAACGAGCTGGTGGTCGTTGCATTTGACCCACTCGGAGGTCCGGGGGAAGAACTGGTACGGATTCCGCTTGAGGCGGGCACTAGTGCCGACATTGGATTCGACTACTCGTGGCAACTCTCTCCTGATGGTTCGTGGATCGGCATCGTGAAAAGGCACGGGCATGAAATTCGGCTAGTGCCACTGAGTGGAGGTCAAACGAGAACGATTACGACAAAGGGCTATTCCGACCTCCTGAATCTGAACTGGGCGATTGATTCCCAGAGCATGTTTGTATCAGCTCTGCAACCAGGTGGAGCTACCTTGTTGCATGTTGCCCTTAACGGCGATTCCCAGCCTGTCTGGCAGCAACCTCAGTCGACCTTTATATGGGGTTTTCCGTCGCCTGACGGGCGTCATGTCGCCATTTTGGGTGCGAGTTCAGAGGCGAATGTATGGATGATCGGCAACTTCTGAGCCGGTAGCGGTCCTAGGTCGGTGTGATTTCGACACCCGCACTGCCCGGCAGATGGCGGAATCAGGAACTCAAACGTAGTACACTTTCAACCTCCTCCGGCCCTTCCTACCCGTTGTCGTCTTTTCCCCTCCATTTCCGATATCTCAAGTAGGGACCAATAGTTCCAGTCATAAGCCGGCACCACGATTCCATGCGTCGAGCGTGTCGGTGAATTACGGGGCGGGGGCCTTCGAGGTGCCGTGCACTTACACAATCTAAGTCGAAGAAATAAGGAGAAAGCAATGAACAACAATCGCAGCAAGGACTTCTGGAGCGGCGTAGCAGCTCGCTTCACTCGTGGAACAATGGCACTGGCGTTGGCAGCGCTGACGGTTTCCGGCATTGTCTGCGCCCAAGAGAGGGGCCAAGACAAGAGGGAAGAAAGCAACTTTAGCGGCTCGATTCCGAGTCCGACCACACCCGAGGGGATTACGCCACCGGCGGGAAGCTCCGCGTTCCTGCTGGGTCGCGGAGTCGGCACGCAAGGATATGTTTGCCTGCCCAACCCAGCAGGCGGCGTATCCTGGACCATCAACAATGCCCGCCCTGAAGCAACTCTCTTCACGCATATTTTCGGGGAAGCGATACAGATAATCACCCACTTCCTTAGCCCGGTTGTAAATCCGAATGACATCGGACCGAAGCCGCCACGTTTCGGCGACGTAACCTGGCAGAGTTCCTTCGATAGCAGCAGGGTGTGGGCGCAAAAGAAGAATTTCATTACCGCCGGAACCGACTCGAGTTGCCCGAATGGCGGCGCGATTGACTGCTTGTTGCTGCAGGTGATCGGCTCTGACGAGGGACCTGCGGGCGGCAAATCCCTAACCAAGACTACGTTTATTCAGCGTCTGAACACCAAGGGTGGATCTGCTCCCGCCAATCCCGCTACCGGTTGCTTAACTTCCAGCGATGTGGGTCACCAGGTACTCGTGCCGTACAGCGCCGACTACTTTTTCTTCCGCAACGATCAGTAAGAACTGGGTTGCTGTCGTCGCACAGCGAATCCGCGCATGCGGAGAGTCGGATAGCTGAAGTGCTCTTCGCGTGCGCGGCTCTTGCAAGCGGCGATCCAGTCGGACTTTAGCAAACGATTGAATCAAGAAGTGAAGATTTCTTCCTAAAAGGAGCTGGAGGAGGTGAGCTGTGGAGTTCAGGACGGTCGTCATCTGCAGCAAATGTCAGCAGCCCATTGTTTCGGGAGAAGGCTTCGGATTCGTCTGCTTCAAGATTCCCGGCCAGGAGGGCTACCACTTCTTCCACCGCAGGTTTCGTAGCGGGGATTGCTGGGAAGTTTACGTAATGGAGAGCCGATAAAAGGGGAAGGACTCTGAGGATCTGTGCAGGTTGAGAATTGAACCTAGTTCTCAAAACGAGCGATATGGAGAAATTGATAGCAAAACAGCCAGAGGGCTACTTGACTGAGGCAGAAGCCATAAAGCTCGCCAAGGAAGGCGTCGCTGCCGCTTTCGAATACCTTTACAAGGCGCATTGCCGACGCGTGTACAGCCTGTGCTTACGCATGATTAAGAATCCGGCTGAAGCCGAAGATTTGACCCAACAAGCATTCTTGCAGCTCTTTCGAAAAATCTCCACGTTCCGCGGTGAATCAGGTTTTTCAACTTGGCTGCATCGAGTGACTGTGAACATTGTCTTGATGCATCTACGCCGGAAAAAACCGACTGAACTTCTAGCCGAAGGCTTGGAGCGCTGCACCTCAACTGGCGAAAGTTCAAGTGAACACGGTTCTAGCGACACTTCGATGTATGGCGCGATCGAGCGGCTTAACCTCATGCGTGCAATCCGCAAGCTGCCATCTGGCTACAAACAGATTTTCCTGATGCACGACGTCATTGGATACGAGCACACGAGATTGCGGGACTGCTGGGATGCTCGACAGGCAGTTCCAAATCGCAGCTTCACAAGGCTCGCAAACGGCTGAGATGTCTATTGCAAGGAGAACCAGGGCGAGCGGAAGCCAGTGTCACCGCTGCATAAGGCGGAAATCCGGCGAGCGCCAAATAAACTGAAAAGCCGCCGAAACATCGCCGCGAAAGCCTTTCATGCGAATAAGTTCGGATCGCGAACTATCGGATTTTGCCGTCGGGCCCTCGTGCTCGCATAGATGTTTTTACTCTTAGGAGGAACTAGATAAAGTGAAACTCAGAATTGCTTCCTATTTTTTGTCGTTCTTTCTATTCGGATTTCTACTTGCCGCTGCTAAGACCAGCGGGCAAACGATTGCCTACGGGCAGACCAATCTCGCATCGAACCTTCCGAACGTGGCCAACAATGTCATGCCAGGTTTGGTCGACCCGTGGGGGATTGCCTTCCTTTCAGGCCAGCCATTCTTCATCGCTGACAATAAGGCTGGCCGTGTGACTGCTCATGACAGCACTGGAATTGGCGTCGTGCCTGGCGGTTTCATTGTCCCGAACGTGACCGGAACGGGATTCGACACTCCTACCGGAATTGTTGCCGATCAGAATTCTTTCTTTGGAGGTCCATCTCTCGTCAAACCCTTCATTTTGGTCACCGAGCAAGGAGGAATTTTCACTTGGGGGCCGGACCCTCAAGGCAATCTCCTTCCGGCGGCAACACTGGTGCGCAAGAGAGCGGGCGCGGTTTACAAAGGTGTGGCGATCCTCAACTCTTTGCTTACTGCACCGGTGCTGGCAGTCACGGATTTCGATGGTGGATTCATCGAGACTTTCCTTCCCGGATTCGCTTCAGTGGCACTTCCTGGTTCGTTTACGGATCCGAACCTGCCCGCCGGTTATGCGCCTTTCGGGATTCAAGTAATTGCACGACAGGTCTTCGTGACGTATGCGCCGCAGGACGCCGCCAAGCACGATCCAGTTGTAGGGGCCGGAAACGGCATCGTCAGTATCTTCGATATGGATGGCAATTTCGTGCGACGATTCGCCACCGGCGGACCTTTAAATGCGCCGTGGGGCATCATCCAGGCTAGCGCCAACTTCGGCCCATTCAGCAATGACATTCTGGTCGGTAACTCTGGCGATGGAACCATAAACGCATTTGATCCAACGACGGGACAGTTTGTGGGGCAATTGTTAGACGGCGATGGCTTTGCCCTAGTCGAAGTTGGTCTTCACGGGCTGGCTTTTCGCGCCGATGGATTTGGAGATCGGAACACCCTCTATTTCACTTCGCAATTCAGCAACGAAGACGATGGGTTATTCGGGGGAATTACCACCGGCTTGGTCAGTGTGATCAGGGTATCCGCTTCAGACCCTTCCGTCGACACAAGCGTGACGATCACAGCCACGGTCGCAGCCGGCCCCGGCAACCCGGGAGCTCCGACCGGTACAGTCACATTTTTAGATGGCTCCAACCGATTGGGAGCTGCTCCGTTAGTCAACGGCTCGGCCGCTTTCGATTCGACTTTCACTGTCGCCGGAATCCATACCATCACTGCACAGTATGTTGGTGATGCCACATTCCTGCCGAGCAGCGAAAGAATACCCCTGCAAGTCATCGGGCTTGCGACGATGTTGATCCTCGCGGCGCCCGCGGATGCTGCACCCGGCTCTGCCGTGACCTTGACGGCGACCATTGCTTCCACGGGCAGAACACCCACGGGGGACATTGTATTTCACGATGGAAATACGAGCTTGGGAAGCGCTTCACTAGACGGCGCCGGTGTTGCCACAATGAGGATCAACACCCTGGCCGCTGGTGTTCATTCCCTTACAGCCTCCTATGCGGGAGATGGAAAATTTGGCGGCAGCACATCTGCGGCAGTAACCATCAACATTGCCAACCCCGATTTCTCCCTTGGTGCATCCCCTGCGATCGCTGCGGTCATTGCCGGCCAGTCCACTCAATTCATCCTTACGGTCACTCCGGCGGGAGGCTTCGCAAACAACGTTACGTTCTCTTGCTCGCCAATTATCGGGATTACTTGCGCCTTCAGTCCGGCGATGGTGACGCCTGCCAACGGAGCCGCGAGCACTACATTGACGATCACCACGTCAGCCAATGTTTCGCGGTACGGGGTTCTGACACCTGACCTACTTGGCCCTTGTGCTCTCCTTCTTGCATTAGTCTTATTCAGATTCGCCATGCCGCGTGCCAGAAGTGTTCGAGTAGCTCGTGCCTCACTACTGCCTGCCACCGCGGCCGCAGCAATTGCGGCGCTGGGGCTCGTGATAAGTGGTTGCGGCGGGTACAGCAGCAACACTCAGCCAAACCGGGGAACGGCTTCAATCATGGTCACTGCCCAGTCTGGAGCTATTTCACACACGACAACCGTCCAGGTCACAGTGCAGTGACCTGGAAAGAACGCCGATGAGCGAATCATTTTGCTTGTCGTCTTTTCACCTCGGATTCCGATATCCCAAGTAGGGACCGATAGTTTCGCCTCTACGCTCAAGGCATCCCTCATGCCGCCAGTGTAGCGGCGAAGCCCGGAACAATGGCCTTTTAGGGACCCTGCAAATGCACAATCTAAGTCGAAAAATAAGGAGAAAGCATTGAACAACAATTGCAGTAAGAAGTTCTGGGGCGGTCGAGCCGCTCACAGCACCATGCGTGGCATGCTGGCGGCGTTCGCAGTTTTGGCCGCCTCCGGCATCGCCTCCGCTCAAGATACGAAGGACGAGATAACTTTCAACCTGCTGGCGAACCCGGCGGTCGTTGACTGCCTTCGTGCCAATCCTTTTGAGGAGCCGCGGGCCCACGCCACGGTCATTCGTGGCAAGCAGAATGACACGCTAATTCTAGATCTGGACGGGATCAAGCCGGGTCTCGCGTTTGACCTGTTCACTGTGCAGAACAGCTTCTTTCAAGCCAATGGCACCAAGGACCCCAATTTCACGGGAAGCTTTGGTTTGGCCTGGTATCAGTCCGATATCAAGATCGGCAAGCAAACGGATGACGGTCATGTCCAGATCAAAACGATTCTTCTGGACGATATCTTCGGTTTTGACCCTGATGTGCGTTTGGCTCCGACGAACACGTTCCATCTAGGTTTCTGGTTTGACAATCCCCAGGATGCGGCGGCTCTGCCCAGCTGTCACTTCGACCCGGCCAAGCCCACGCCGTTCAACGGCGAGCATAAGGCCGGACCGTTTGCCATGCTCAGTGTTCCTGACGCCAAGACCGGATTGGGCCCACTCTGCACGAACCCGAACGATTCCACAACGCCAGCTAGCTGCACCCTCTGAAAGTGCCGCTGCCGTGGAGAGCAGGGGCGATAAGCCGTCGCCCCGCTTTTCCCAAAACATCTGAGAACAAGGCCGCAAGAGTTGACGATGGAGTAAGTCGATGAAATTTCGAAATCTCTCTGTGCTTTTATTGTTGGTGTTGACCCTGTCCACCAGGGCTGTAGGTGAAGATAAAGGTTCCGCTGCAGAGAAGGGGAATTTCGTCACGATCAAGCAGGACAACGGATCTGAATTACGTGCCTTCGTTGCTGGACCTTCAGACGCCAAAGCCGCCGTCTTAATCGTTCATGATGATTATCTCGGCATCACCGACGCCACCAAACAATCCGTACAGCACCTCGGCGCTCTTGGATACCGCTCGCTGGCCGTCGACCTTTATGGAGCCAAATCAGCGACCAACCATGAGGAAGCTGTGAAGCTGATGCAGTCCTTAGACCGAAAGGCAACCGACCAGATTTTGCAGGCTGGACTGGATTATCTAAAGCAACCGGGCGGGAAGCTAGCGACCATCGGATTCAGCATGGGCGGACAGGAATCGCTCAACGCAAATCTGAACGATCCAGAAGCAGTAAGCGCGACCGTAATCATTTACGGGGCCGGCTTTGACAAAATTGATACAAAACGGCTGGAGAGACTCAAGAGTCCCGTCCTAGCGATTGCTGGCGCAGAAGATGCTGGTGCAGTGCAAGCCGCCATCCATTTCTTCACCATGAAAGGCAAAACGACCCTGCGAAATGTTCGTTTATCCGGGTGCGGACCACGGTTACGCGCAACCACTTTTTAAAGAAGGAAAGAACTACCACCCGGAGGCCGTGCGTACCACTTGGGTAATCGTCGAAGATTTTATAAACAGTCATTTAAGGCCCATTTAAGGCCCTGACGTTGGGTGTAGGATAGTCCTGCATGAATCGTATTCTCGTTATTGGTGGGACGGGTACCGTCGGCCGCCAGGTCGTTTCTCGATTGGTGGCCTCAGGCGCGCAAGTCCGTGCGCTGGCGCGCAACCCGGGGGCGGCCGATTTTCCAGCGCAGGTCGAGCTGGTTCGCGGAGATCTGACTCTCCCCGAGACGCTTGATGGATGCTTCGATGGTATCGATACGGTGTTCCTGGTGTGGACCGCGCCGCCAGCCGCTGTTGCTCCCGCTTTGGAGCGGATCGCGAAGCACGCACGGCGCATCGTATACCTTTCGGCTCCGCTCAAAACGGTACACCCTCATTTCCAACAGCCCAATCCGCTCAGGACGATGTTCGAGCAAATCGAGCGCTTGATCGAGACCTCAGGACTCCAGTGGACGTTTCTGCGGCCTGGAATGTTCGCCGCAAATGCTCTGAGCTGGTGGGCGCCGCAGATTCGCGCCGGAGACGTCGTGCGCTGGCCGCATCTCGCCGCTCCTACAGCGCCGATCGACGAGCGCGACATCGCCGCAGTAGCAGTCCGCGCGTTGTGTGAGGACGGACACGCCGGAGCGGAATATGTTCTAACCGGACCGCAATCGCTGACTCAATTCGAGCAGGTGTCCGCAATCAGCCGCGTGATCGGCCGCTCGCTGCGCATCGAAGAGATCTCTCCAGACGAGGCGCGGCGTGAGTTGCTTACAATTGGGCCGTTGGTGGCAGTGAATATGCTGCTCCAGGCCTGGGCCGCCGCCATCGGCCAACCAGCGCACGTGACGTCCTCAGTGGCAGAAATCACAGGAGCTCCCCCGCATACGTTCCTCGACTGGGCGACCGATAACGCTGCAGAGTTTCAAAATAAACAAGAAATCGCTGTTCACGTCGACTAGGCAACTCCGGCACTATCTAGGCATTCCTCAGTGGGTGTGCGACCCTATTCGGCATGCATTTGCGACCTACCAACCTCTGGCACAACTCAGATTTCCTGAAGCTGTGGATTGGCCAGACAATATCTGAGATCGGATCACGGGTCACGCTCGTGGCTCTGCCGATGGTCGCAGTACTGGTCTTAAACGCAAACCCGTTCCAGATGGGCCTGCTTGCGGGGATCGGAGGTCTCGCATCCCTTGTTTTCGGACTGGGAGCCGGACTCCTGGTGGATCGGCTACGGCGCAGGCCAATCCTCATCGTCACTGACCTGG
>WNFO01003670.1_pt1 | contig 13093 bp, 15 predicted proteins | sample 5400251 | NCBI WGS metagenome assembly WNFO01 (sample SAMN13153354, study PRJNA577476) | soil metagenome | isolation source: 100 cm saprolite under Madrone tree | place: USA:California | collected 2016-06-14 | reverse complement strand
GAGTCAAGGGATCTGTTCCCACTATGTCAAAAGGGGTCTTCAGACTCTTGTCCTGGAAGAGCGACCCCCAGGTGACCTCTCCAGTTCAATATTACACGAACTTTTGTTCAAAATCAAGATTCCAGCAGTCTATGTCAAGGATTAAAGAACGAGAGAAGGGGACGAGAAGCAGGTGAACCGATGAGACAGCAGGGACCCGACAGACGCAAAACGTGGCAGGAGGATGAGCTATGCAGATGAAAGCCCAGAAACACGGAGAGGGCGTGCTGGTGGATGAGGCTGCCTGCGGTGCGGCGATGCAAGTCTCCCACACCGCTCACACGCATGGGAGTCGAGAAAAGCGCTCCCTTGGTACCCCTCCCTCCCCTTCAGCACTGCCACGTGACCGCGAGCCAGCAGCGCGGGCGATGCCGCCCTTGCCAGGGGTGGGTGAGCGCTGCGCGCCGAGAGCGACCTGGTCCTGCATTGATGAACCGCGCAAGCCAGCCGGTCGCTCTCGCTCTGCGAGTCTGCCCACCCCTGGCAAGGGTCGATTCTCTCGGCATCGCTTGCTCCGCGCTGCTGGCATGAGCACCGTTGCTGCCACGCCACCGCGCCTCAAGCTCCCAGGGATGCTTGATGAGCCTGTCGGCTCGCTGCCCCTGTCCCGAGGGAAGCAGCGCCGTCAGCCAGTGGTACACGATCTTGGGGGAAAGGAGCAGCACCTGCTCTCCGTAGCTCAAGGCCAGGACGAGCATGCAGCGGCGCCCCCTCGCCACAAGCGCTTCCTGCCCAGACCTCGCCTTGACTCGGCGTGGTCGTGGTCAGGCAACCCACGCCGAGAGTCGGGGACGTGGTGGCGGGCTGCGGTAGACGTTGGACAGGCAGGCACGCACAAGCAGTCCCTTCACCGTCGAAAGCCTGGACGACGCGGGGAGCGTTTGGGCGACTGCGTTGGAGCGCTAGGCCGCTTCGTGCGCATGCGCACGTTGCGCCGCCTCAAAGGTCGCTGTCTCATAGCAGGCGTGGGTGAGCCACATGGCATAGATGATCCTGACCCAGACATTGGCCAAGGCGCGCACCGCCACCGAGTGGCTTTTCCCTTCGGCTCGCTTGCGCCGGTAATACGCCAAGGCCCACGCTTCTTGCTTGGTGGATTGCCAGGCGAACTGATACAAGGCATTGCGCAAGGGTTTGAGGCAGGCGTAGCGCTTGTGGGCCTTGGCGTAATTGCCGCTCTGGAAAGCCACCGGAGCCGTTCCCGCCAGCGCCTGCACACTATTACTTCCGGTGTAGCGGGTGCGATCATCCCCCCATTCGGCCAACAGACGAGGAGCCAGACGTTTTCCCGCACCCGGAAGACTGCGGAAGACTGCGTTGTCAGCATGCGTCAAAAAAAGGCGCTTAATCTCCTTGTCGTACGTAGCAATTTGCTCAATCAACGGCAAGAGCTGACTGACCAATGCCAGCATCAGCCGCGCTTTGGTGCGCGTGGTGATGGTATCGGCTATCAGTTGGGGCTGATGCACGCGCGCGAAGATCTGCTGGGCGATCTTGGTGGGGTTGGAATGGTGCCCCTTTCTCAGCGTAGCCTCAATCTCTGCTACCGAAGCCGCTTGTGCTGCTTGCGGAGTGGGGTAGGTCTGCAAGAACACCAGAGTCGAGCGTTGCTGCAACTTGGCGAACAGCTGCAAGGCGACCGGGTAATAGGCTTTGAGGCAGGCCGTCAATTGGTTGACCAGGCGCGTCCGGCTCTGGATCAAGGCATCCTGGTCGCGTGTGAGGACTTTGAGTTCCTGCACCAGCGGACTATCCGGTTTCAGCGGGCGCAAGTCTACCAGATCGGCGCGTCCGGTTTTCGCCAGCAAATAGGCGTCAATCGCATCGGTCTTGGCTCCCGAAGCACTGCGCCGACGATCCACTGTTTTCGGGTTGACTGGATACACAGTGAATCCTGCTTCCAGCAAGGCCGCAATCAGCAGTCCCTGGTTGGTCTCAACAATACATGCCATCTGATCGGGGGTCTTGGCTCTGGCAAGCAAGAAGCTGGTCAATTCGGCCAGGCCCTCTTTGGTGTGCATGACGCGCAGTGCGTCGGCCTGGCGTCCAGCTTCATCGATCACGACAGCGTCATGATGGGTGTCAGCCCAATCGATACCTGCGTACCACATGCTCGTGTTTCTCCTGCGAGAAAAAGATTCCTGGGTCATCGGGTCCTTATATCTCGGTGCTCGCAGCACGACCCTCTAATCGTCGATAGCGCCCAGGAAAGCTGCCAGGGAAGAACGATCTTTCTTAAACGGTCGCGCCGTGTGGAGCACGTAGTCTTTCCCCGGCAGTTCTTATGGAGCAAGGCGTCTCCTTGCAAGCCCTTTGTCGAGGGGGCTTAGACAGAGTTTAACATATAAGGAGTAGTTTCTATGTGCTCGACAGTAGGGATCGTCACCGAGTTTCCCATTCCCACGGCCGGCGGCATCACTACTCTTACCGACATCACCAGCGGGCCGGATGGCAACCTGTGGTTCACTGTCTCGGGTGAACCGAGCCAGATCGGGCGCATCACCCCTCAAGGGTCCGTCACCATGTTTCCGCCCGTCAGTTCTCTTTCCTACATCACCAGCGGGCCGGATGGCAATCTGTGGTTCACCGAGCAGGTTGACAAAATCGGGCGCATCACCCCTTCAGGGGTCATCACCGAGTTGCCCATTCCCACGGCCAACAGTTCACCTTTCGGCATCACCACCGGGTCGGATGGCAACCTGTGGTTCACCGAATTCGGTGCCAACCAGATCGGGCGTATCACCCCTTCAGGGGTCGTCACCGAGTTTCCCATTCCCACGGCCAACAGTTCACCTTTCGGCATCACCACCGGGCCGGATGGCAACCTGTGGTTCACCGAGTCCAGCGCCGGCCAGATCGGGCGCATTACCATACATTAAGGACAGATCAGCAAGTGAGCTCTCCCCCTTTCCATCTAAAAACGAGGAACTTGGTAGCGTCAGGCTGCCAAGTTCTTTGTGGTTTTAGTAGGTGCGGTCTGCTTGAGAATACAGTGGGGGAATCAAGTGGTACACTTTTCGGCTCTCATTTCGAGAGAACATTAGGGGGTGTGGCAAACTTTCTGGTTAGCAAGTGGCCACTTTTCGGGGTCTCCCTCGCATTTGGGGAATGCTGTCTGTTTGCTGTCTTGATTGATGCTCAATGATATACTCCTGCAAAGATGCAAGCAAGGTACTCTCGCTTTTGAGGAGGATGATGGCGATGGAAAGCTCCCCATTTCTGCCCTTACCCGAAGGGCTGGTCATTGGCCAGGTGGAAATCACCCCAACTCAGCTCACGGTGGAAGTCATCTCCACCCAGCCTTGCGCCCGCTGCCCTGGGTGTGGAAACCCCTCCGACTCTATCCACTGTCAGTATCAGCGCACCGTCCACGATGTGCCATGCGGGGGCCGCCGTGTCATGCTGCGGCTGTGTGCACGCAAGTTCGTTTGCCGCGTGCCCACCTGCCCCCGCAAGGTGTTTGCTGAACGCTTTCCTGATCTGGTCCAGCCTTGGGCGCGTGTGAGCAATCGCCTTCTGGAGGAACTCAAAGCGATTGGACTCTCTGCCAGTGCTGAGGTCAGTGAGCGGCTGACTCCCCGACTGGGGATGAAGGTGAAAGCTCCCACCCTGCTGCGCTACCTCCGCACGATCCCTCCCGTAGCCAAGACGTTGGTACGCGTGCTAGGAATCGATGACTTTGCGCTGAAACGTGGGGATTGCTATGGAACCATTCTGGTCAACCTCGAGACGAGCACGCCCCTTGAGCTCTTGCCAGATCGCACGGCCGAAGCGGTCTTGCCTTGGCTCAAAAGTCATCCAGAAGTGCAAGTCGTCAGCCGCGATCGGGCCGGTGCCTATGCCGATGTGCGGATTGTAGATGAGTTTCGCCGCATTCGGAAGATATGTTTCGCCGCGCCTTACGCTCAACAGAGGTCTTGCACCTTCTGGATTCAGAAGATTTGTTTCGCCGCGATGTTGATAGCGGAAGCTAAGTCTCACCACGATATGGCCAGAAGCATGCACACTTCCAAGCTCAAAATGCCAGGCTGGATATGGATCAGTACGTCATCGGATGAGGTATTGATTTGGAGTCGCTCCCCTTGAGATGCCGGACGAAGAGAATTCGGAAGGTAAGTTTCGCCTCGGTAAATCGGAACGTATGTCTCGCCAGATGGCGAAACTTAAGTACAATCCGCACGATGCAGTGAAGCGGGCGCTGCCTCATGCGACTCAGGTGGCCGATCGCTACCATCTCGTCCAAAATCTGCGCGACCATCTCCAACAGTTCCTGGATCGTAAGCGCACCTGTTTACCAGAGGTTGAGGATATCCCGCTCCGAGAAGGATCTGCCACCAATCAAGGCTTCCGAGATTCTCTTGCTGATCAGACAAGCACCGTGGAGAGCCATGCCGAGGCTCAGGTGGGGGCAGAAGCGCCCAAGACCACCAGGGAGCAGGAGCCAGAGCTTTCTTGCTTGACCTACGCCGAACGCAAGAAGAAGATCAGTCGAGACAAGCGTTATGCGTGCTATGAGCAGGTTCTGACATTGCACCAGGCGGGAATGGGACAACGGGCCATCGCCCGAGAGATGCACATGAGTCGGCGCATCGTGCGGCATTTTCTTAGTGCAGAAGCCTTCCCAGAACGCGCCCCTGGTTCTGGGGTGCGTCCCAGAGGCAAGAGCAAATTAGCCCCGTATCTGGCCTATCTGCGTGAACGCTGGAACGCCGGGGAGCATACAGGCTCGCATTTGTTTCGCGAGATCCAGGAACGTGGCTACAGCGGCTCAGAATCCTTACTCAGACGTTTGCTTGGGGAATGGCGAACCGAACTGCCACCCAAGCCCAGGCAAGGTCCCCCCCGCAAACGGCGCCTGGCTCCCAAGCCCAGGAAACGCCGTCTTTCCTCGCGCGCCGCATCCTTCCTCATGATCTTACCGCCCTCGAAGCTGACGACGGCTCAACAGCGACAGGTTGAGCAGATGAATCGCAACGAGGAACTGCGTGCCGTCTACCTGTTGAGCCAGGAGTTTGTGAGCATGCTCAAAGAACGCCAGGCGGAGGCTTTGGACTCCTGGCTGAAGCGAGCAAAAGCCTGTCATGTGGCTGAACTGAGCAGTTTTGTCAATGAGATTCGTCGAGATGATGCCGCTGTTCGCGCCGCTTTCTCTTGCGAATGGAGTAATGGGATCACGGAGGGACATGTCAATCCGCTCAAATTTCTCAAGCGCCACATGTTTGGTCGCGCTCATCTCGATCTGTTACGCGTGAAAGTCCTCCATGCTGTCTAGAGGCGGGTCTCAAGACGAATACATTTCCCGCACCGTCCCGGCTACCCCGATGCTCGCGCTCTCACGACGGTAATACGCCGAGCTGGCGCAGGATGCCAGCGAAGTCGAAGTAGACCCGCTCGCACACCAACTGCTCCTCATCAAACTCATACAGGCAAGCCATTCGTGCGTCGAATGAGCGTCCAGTGGCCGGAATACCTGCGAAGTCGCCCTGCTGCGTTGCTGTCATGCGGATCTCGACGAAAATGTGGGTATCGCCATGAGAGAGCGGTCCCGACTCCTCAATATGGAGGTCTGGGAAGGCAGCCAGAAAGCCTACCCACATCTGGCGGACGGCGTCGGCATCGGCGGGCTGCCCTGCCTCTCCAAAGGCAACAACGTCGTAACTGGCTCGGGTAGGGGAAAAGGTGGCAACAACACCATCAGGGTCATGACGGTTCTCGGCAGCGATGTGCTCCCTGACTATTGTCTCGCGGCGCTGCCGCAGGCTTGTCTGTTCTGGCGTGGTGGTCATCGGATAGTCCTCCTCTTTGTGGGTATGGTTTCCTTTCTCGTCCACCTGTTTGTGCTACAGCTTACAGATTTCTGGGGTCAGCATGAAAACGACACGATGTGCGGAGATCGAGGTATCCATCAGCGAGTATACTTGAAAAACACAACGAATGCAACAAAAAAGCCGTCCAATTTCGCAAGCTCTTTGATTTTTCTGCTCCTCATGTACAAACGTGCCTGAAAATGCAGGGGTGGAGAGCGAAGCTCCCTTGCGGGGAAACCATCACCTCCAATTTGGCAACATTCCAGATACAAGCAAACCGTGTTCCCCAAATGCGAGGGAGACCCACTTTTCGATTAACGAACACAAACGGGGGTTAATCATGAACAAGTTAGTATCACTGAGAACATGCGCGAAACTGTTAGGCATCCATCCTGTCCAGTTGAGCTGATGGGTAAAAACTTACCCAACTAAAATCAAAGTCCATAAAATCTCAAGTCGCAGGGCTATGCGCCCTAACACCGTCAAAAAGGCGCTGCGGAAGCTCGCGGACAAAATAGCATAGAACTACTTTTATCGACACGAGAACAGCAATGCTCTATACTTATCTAACAGGAGGCGAGCGGGCATAAGAATACCTCAATTGTAGAAACAGATGCCCAGACGGATTATAACCATTCATTAGACTCTTCAGAAAACCTATCAGTCTTTCCAGTAACATCTAAGATGGTGCTATGTTCGCGGGTTGACCTCATAGCTTTCGACACAACAAGTCCTTTCATCCGCGAGCTCCTGGCTTAACTTCACTCATGTTGAGCGGAACGTCATGGCCTGACACGCCACTAGACGGGTTCTACACGGATGCGCGTGGCTTGAGACGTAAAGGTACCAGAAGCAATCACGTTCCCATTAAGATCGAGCACATCGAATTTGCCTGAACCTGTGTACGCGTTCCCGCGCTCACTGAGCACAGCGGTCTCCCGAATTTTGATGGTGCCCGTAGGCTTTCCCTGTGAGTCAAACGTAAAATTGATATACGTCGAAGCGAAGGCATCTTCTCTTGTGCTGACCCACACCCCATGCCTAGGACTATCTGGAGACTGGGGGTTAAAGCTAATCTGGTCTGTTTCAACGAGGCCTCCCCCGGCGGCATAAGTGTAGAGAGCTTGGAACAGCGGAAAAGCAGGCCCCGATGTGATGGTCACAGTGCCAATCCAGGAGCCCTCGGGCCCTTGGGCTGCATCATTCTGCTTGGCTAGCGCTGTTGTCGGGCTCAGAAATGCTGCCGTAGCGCCGAGGATTCCTGCCCTTTTCAGTACCCGGCGCCGAGTGGATCGTAGGTCTGTCATGTTCTTTACCTCCTTCATATGACAACCTCCTTGTTGCCATCTATCGTAGCGGTCATAGTCATGCGAAACAGACTGTTCTTCAACTGTTCAAAGTATACAGTTAAAATATAACTGTAGCAAGATGAGAAACACGTTATACTATGATGGAACTCAGAGACACAGGGGAGCATGCAGAAACACAAGGAGCCCATCCATCTTTTCCCACCTGCATCCCAAGTAGGAGTATGATCGACATGCCAGATGCCCTCAAGGCTCTTGTTCTGGAAGGCGAATAATCGGTTCTTGTGTGTGCTGATTTGAGTGAACAGTATCTACCCAACCTCATCTTAGAACACTAGGGGTTATCATAGGTGGCAAGTTTCAGTAGGTGGGATTATGACTTCTTTGGGAGTTGAATGATCTTTCTTGGTTGCGTGCCAGGCTTCAGCGAGCGATAGTTCCCTTCACGGTGCCTTCGATGCACTTCTGGATCATAGAGCATGGGAGGCGGTGGCTCTTGTCCAGGAGGCACTTTGCTCAAGGTCTCTTGATCGGTTTTGAGCACGGTGGCTTTCTAAGCTGTATGGGGCGAAAGCAACAATCATCTTGCGCCAGATCATACCACCTGTCCAGCATCTATCCTCTTGGTTGCTTGCGGTGCTTTTCTAAAAACGCTTGCAGTTCGGATGGCTTAATGCGATAGCGGCCCCCTAGCTCTATCGCTGGCAGTTCCCCTGCTTTAATCCAGCGCCGTACTGTTTTTTCATCTACATTAACCCGTCGCGCAACCTGTTTAATGGATAATAACTCTTCATCTAGCATAGTAAGCACTCCGAACTGGTTTACCTCATTCTAACACAGCACGTCAATTTTCATGAATAAGGTAGAAAAAGTATATAAATGGGTAGACATAATAAGACATGATGTGTTATCATGTCTACATGTTGCTACGTGTAACGGGTTCAACACAGCTAAGAGAGAGGGAAAGCGCCATGCTTCAATTTGTTGACAGAAAGATAACACCGCCTTCGTATCTGGAAAAAGTCACCTTGTATTTTCATCCTCAAGGCAGGGTAGTGGTCATGATGGGAAAACAGCACTTTCACTCCACGCTCGAAGAGGTAGACAAGCTTATCAAAAACCGCTTAATGCATCACGCACAATACACAGAACTCGAAACAGTATCTAAAGCCGTTGTAGTGCGATTGCAACAGCTTTAGATACAAGTTGAGGGATACCATGAGTAGAACATTTAAGGCACCAGAAGAGTTAGCGCAAGAGAGACAGCAAACGATGGGCTTTTTACCGGTGAAATTGCCCATCAATAAATTGCTTGTAGCCTACGGGCGGCAATCCACAGTAAAACAGGTTGTACACAACAAAGAGAGCGCACAGCAACAAGCCATAGACCTGTTAAACTACGGCTTAGAATTGGGCTGGCCTGATGATAAACGCTGGCTGTTTATCGAAAACCAGCTTAAAGATGGTACGATTAGAAACGCATCGGGGCGGCTGAGAATTGACGAACGCCCTAGATTGCAAACGGTAACGAGCTTGATTAAAACAGACACAGTGGGCGCTGTGCTGGTACGTGCCGTTGATAGGCTGTTCAGAGATGAAACTATGGTTGCGCCTGTGGTGTTTGCCAACATCTGCAAACAACACCATGTGCTTATCCTCACGCTTGATGGTGACTACTACGATTTCAACAACCCCGAGCGCGACGATCTGAACCGCTTTATTCTGGAAGCGACGAAAGCCAAAGACTATATTGAGAAGCATGTGAAGGGCGTCATGCTCAAAAACCGAGAGCGCAAGGCGTTACGTGGAGAATTTTCAGGGCATGGTGTGCCTACGGGCCTGATGCTTGACGATGAGCGCAAGCACTATATTGAAAATCCACTATGGGGGCCAGTGGTAGCGCGATTGTTGAAACGCTACCGTGAGCTTGATGGGAATTTTGGACAGCTACGGCGCGAGGTAGCAGGAAAGCCCATTTTTCCTGAACTGCCAGAAGACATCTTGAAACGGACAGGGCCTATCTATCTCACGAAGGTAGAAGGCGGCTATACAGTACATACATGGGTAGGATTGCGCGATATTCTGATAAACGTCGCCTTGATAGGACACATCAGATACGACGGACGCTTGATTAAAAACACCCACGCCCCCATTGTGGATGAAGCCGATTTCTGGTATGCATTTGACAGGTTAAGCCCCACAGATATAGAGGGCATTCCACAACAGCACAAGAACACAGTACGCTACAGTAAACAGGGGAGAGACCCACACACGGCGCTGTTAGATGGAACGCGGTCTAATGGGCAAGCCGTGATAACATCGCCACAAGGGGATGTGTATGTGTTTCAACGAGCGAACCAAGCAGCAGGGGCGGCGTATGCAATCAGAAACTACCGCGTTGCGTTTGACCAGTTTGTGACCTCTATTCGTGTGCCTGACCTGGACAGGCTGTTTACTGAGCGGATGCTAGAGCAATTAACCCCGAGAGGTGAGTTATACCATCAGCTTGAGGGCTTTGCTACGCACAACCCCAATGGTGAAGAAAGCCCTACGCCTGTAACTACCCTGAACCCTGCATCTACCTATGCCAAGTTGCAGGAGATGTTACAGACGCCAGCTACCAGCCTTGTAGGAGTAGATGAAGCGATAGTACAGGCCAGGAAAGAACATGCACGCTTAACCCGCGATTATGAAGTGAACTTTGATCTTATGTCTGATAAAGAGTTACGAGATAACCGTATGGCGAGAGCGCAACTTGCAAAGGACATAGCCGCGCTGGAAAAGAAAAAGGATGAAGTAAGAGCCACAGCACAGGATTTAGCAGATATTAACGCACTGATGCAAGACGCTTACGCTGTTTGGCCCAAGTGGGATTTAGAGAGACAACGGCGCTTTGTGAGGCTGGTAACACACGCCATTGTGCTTGAAGAATTGCCTGGGGACTGGCTAATACTCACAGTAAAATGGAAGCCATTCCCAAGCGCGAGTTTTACCGATGTGGCGTTGATCTATCGCCAAAATGCAGGAAAGATGTGGACAGAACAGGAAGAGCGGCTACTACGACGCAACTACCGTAACGCCAGTCGATCAGAACTTCTTGAGAAGCTGCCTTACCGGACATGGCAGGCTATTACCTCACACGCCAATACCCTGAAACTGGAACGCCTGAACCGATGGAATGACGCGAAAGACGTACCATTCTGGTTATCGCTCACGGACAAACACATGATAGAAACATACGGGCTAGCGTTAGAGCAGCAGGAACCTCTTTGTTGCTGGTGGCTGGATGCGCCCAGCGCATGGCAAAAGGTAGAACTCAACGAAGAGAGGGTGTTTTGATGCCAAAGCGAAGTTTCACTCTGTTACCTTTCTAAATTTCTCATTTTCCCGTAGACAATGCCAGTTGCAAACAGTAGCCCACCTGTACTTGCAACATAGCAGAATGCGAATTCGATAAGCTCATTATACCATCGAAGTGCTGCAAATCGGCTTAACCACTCGCTTTTTGTTCTTGACTCAAATTGGCTCCTTCTGATGTATAATGCAATGGGTGATTTGAAGACTGACTTCAGCAGGAGGTGATGTATGTCATCAATAGAGATTTTCCCAGGTATTATCTCGGACCCAGAGATACTTGGAGGTGAAGCCGTCGTCAAGGGGACTCGCATCCCTGTAGCGCTCATTCTTGTCCATCTTGCAGCAGGCATGAGTACAGAAGAAATTGAATACGAGTATGACCTCAATATAGAAAATATTCGCGCAGCACTAGGTTATGCAGCAAAATGAGTACACCCATCTATCACGATGCAGATGCCGATCTTGCCATCGTTCAGGCAAAGCGACTGGCCTTTATTGGGTATGGCAACCAGGGAGCAGCACAAGCGCAAAACTTGCGTGACAGCGGCGTCTCAGAGATGCTTATCGGCAACCGCGAGGATAGGTACAAGGAAGCCGCTCTAGCATCTGGTTTTCAAGTCGTGTCTATCCCCGAAGCAGCAGCCTGGGGTGACGTGGTGTTCCTGCTTATTCCAGATGAGGAGCAGCCCCAGGTGTTTCGCGAGCAGATTGCACCTCACCTGCGGGCAGGTGCGGCACTGGTTGTCGCCTCCGGCTACAACGTGGCATTCCAGCTCTTTGATCTGCCTGACTTCATTGACGCGATCATGGTTGCTCCGCGCATGATCGGCACTGGCGTGCGTGAACGCTACTTACGCAGAGAACCCTACCCTTGCTTTATTTCTGTTGAACGCGATGTCAGTGGAAACGCCCTTGAACTTGCCCTATCTATTGCGCGTGGCATCGGCGCAACCCGGGGCGGCGCGATACTCTCTTCTGCACGCGAAGAGGCCGCACTGGACCTCTTTAGCGAACAAGCTATCTGGCCCGTGATTATGGTAGCTTTTCGTACTGCATATGAAGTACTGCACCAGGCTGGATTTAGCGATGAGGCCATCCTCTATGAAATGTACCTCTCCAAGGAACCTGCTGAAGTCTTCGAGCGCATAGCAGAACAAGGCCTGTTTGAACAGCTCTCGCCCCACTCCCACACCAGCCAGTATGGACAATTGAATGCCTTATTTGCGGATGATAGCCCATGGCTATATGAAAAATTCAGGCGTGTACTGCACGACGATATTCTTTCGGGTCGCTTTGCCCGTGAGTGGTCAGATGTCCAGGCTAAAGGGGCAGAACGTTTGGAGCCGATGCGAGCAGAGGCGCTGGCAAGTGAGATGGCAAGGGCAGAGGCACGTGTGCGGGGTACCAATTGAGTTTCCCTATAAGGCGGCCCCAACAATCTCCCCAATATCCTCCACTCCCTCTTTACGCAGAAACTCCTCAATCCCCTCTACAATCTCGACACCCGCACGCGGATTCACAAAATTGATTGTGCCTATCTGAATCGCCGAGGCACCCGCCATAAGAAATTCGAGCGCATCATTCGCATTACAGATACCCCCTATACCTATTACGGGCACCAGGGAACGAGATGATCGCAACTCACACGCCACTTCATAGACCATGCGGAGCGCAATGGGTTTCACCGCCGGCCCTGATAAGCCTCCAGTGACATTTGCCAGCCAGGGCTTCCGTGTGCGCGTATTTATACTTATTCCTGTTATTGTATTGATGAGAGCAATGGCGTCAGCGCCAGACGAGGCAGCAGCTAGCGCTGTCGGACGCACATCGCCGCTGTTAGGAGAGAGTTTTACGATGAGGGGAAGTGTCGTCGCACGGCGTACCGCTGCAGCGACATCGGCGACGGCCTGCTCACTCGCACCAAAGACTACCCCTCCTTCACGCACATTTGGACAGGAGACGTTTACTTCGATACCTGCAACCCCTTCTACGTCTTCCAGAAGCTCAGCAAGCTCGACAAACTCTTCAACAGTCTCACCCGCGATATTGACGATGACCGGCGTCTGCCACGTTGCCCAGATCGGCGCATATTTTTTGATGACCGCGTGAACGCCGGGATTCTGCAACCCGATGGCATTCAACATACCTGACGCAGTTTCCAGCGTACGAGGATGCTGATTACCACCTCGTGGAGACAGTGTTGTACCCTTACAGGTGATTGCCCCAAGCCGGTGGATCTCTGCTATTTTCGCGTATTCCACGCCATAGCCGAATGTTCCAGCCGCAGTCATGACAGGATTGCGCAGGAGCAGGCCACTTTTGTGGTGCGGTGCCAGTTCAGTTTGTAGGTTCATGTATACCTTCGAACCTCGTTGATGCGGTCACGAAATAACCGCGCCTCATTCGCGGCAGCGGTAGCAAAATCAGCGCCAGTACCAGCATATAGTACTGAACGAGAAACTGCAATAATGGCCTTTTCCCCAAATGCATCCACTCCCGCAGCTACTGAGGCCTCCAGGTCACCGCCTTGCGCTCCCACACCGGGGATGAGGATCGGCATATCGGGACATAACGCACGAATGG
>WNFO01003667.1_pt1 | contig 13096 bp, 5 predicted proteins | sample 5400251 | NCBI WGS metagenome assembly WNFO01 (sample SAMN13153354, study PRJNA577476) | soil metagenome | isolation source: 100 cm saprolite under Madrone tree | place: USA:California | collected 2016-06-14 | reverse complement strand
TGTGCTGTCCCGGAATCGAAATGACCACGATGTTCCCTTTACCCGGAATGAGCGCCGCCATCCGCTTCAGGCTCTCTCGGCCGGCCTTGACGTTATCCGTTCCGATGTACACCAAGCGCTTCGAATCCGGCACATCCGCGTCCACGCAGATCACCGGGATGCCCGCCAGCACCGCCTTGTCGATGTCCGCCTGGAAAATCTCGGGCCGCGCCGCGGAGAGGCAAATTCCGGCGGGGTTCTGGTCCACGATCTTGCGGAAAAATCCAACCTCCCCGTGCGGATCGTACGTCGTCGGACCGGTCAGTTCCCCCTTCACCCCCAGCGTTCTGGCCGCGTCCAGGAACCCCGCTTCCGCTTCCTTCCAGTACGGCAAGTTGATATTCGTAGCCACGAACACGTAGCGCTCGGTTTCCTCGTGGTAAGGCTTCGCGCAAGACGCAATCAGTGCCGCCCCCGCGAAAATAAAAACAGCTACCAGTGTGGCCCCATGTCTCCTCACATGACTCCTCATTGGAATTCTCCTTTCGCACTCAATCTCGCCTGCGGCTCTCAGTCTTTCTTGCGGGAGCGCCCCCTTTTTCTTAGACGTTCCGACGTTCCAACGCTCCCCCTGTCCTCTAACATGTACGTACGGACGTTCCAAAGCTCCCCCCTCGTCCTATAACGTGTAACCTTCAACGTTCTGTCCGCCTCCCCAGAACATTCGGCCCTCGGCGCCTGCCTGGTTGGAAAAATTTCGAACGAGCGCGCAGCGTCACCCCCTCGCTTCCACCGCTTCTTCGCTTTCGCTTGCTTCTGCTCCGGATTGTTCGATTTCAGCCTTATCTCTACGCGAAACCATAGGGCCGCCGCCCCTCTGCTGTCAATCTCCGATCGGGCGAGTATGACGGATGTCCCGTATCAGGGTGCAAAGCATTTCATGAGACTAAATACAATCTTGGCTGTGCTCCCCTGCCAGTCACCACTCGCCGGTCACCGGCTTGCGGGTTTTCGAAGCGAGACAATATGCGCGTAGAAAGAAAACCGGAGCGCCGATCTGAAGGGTAGCGTCGGTCCGAGGCCCAAACACGCCGCAGACATCGTAATTCTGCTCGATCCAGGACATGAGACGCTGGTTGTAGTCCTTCCCCAGCGAGATTTCCGCAAATTCCGGCGTGGGACGATTGGCGATAAAAATGAGAGGTGCTTGTGATCGCCGAAGACTCTCGATGGCGCGCTCCTCGCCTGGAATATCCAGAAAACCTGGCGTAACCATTTCTTCCCGCAGCGGATTGCGCCGTTCCGATAAAAATAGCAGTGCAGTTCCCTCCGGCAGGATCGCCACGGCATCCCCTGGCGCAGTCCTTTTCTCGATGAATTGCAGTGCCTGCGTGAAGGCGATGCCAACATCGGGCGGAGTCCGCCAGGTTCCTCTGGCGGTCACCAGCGGATAAGGGAATTTCCGCCGATAACGTACGGAGAGCGTGACGGCGGTTATTAGCACGCTCGCCGCGAGGGCTACCGATACCAGTTGTGTGGCCCGGCGGCGCGTGGCGGGATCGGGCAAGAGGACTGGGAAGATCACCAGCCAAATGTACACAAACAAAACCACTGAGCCCGGCAAGAGGAAAGAGCTGAGTGTCCCGCCAGTGGAAACGCGAAGAATAATTCTTGCCAGGCTGCCGAGCGCAGACGCTGCGATTATGACCATTATGCCAGCCTGTATCCGTGCCGCCGGCATTCCACAGCGTTCAGCGCGCACGAAGGCGCCGATGCCAGCAGCCACGAGAGCGAGCAAGAGAAACGGCATTGCCATGAACGGCCCAAGGTCCGAAAGACCGATCCCTGACACCGCGATTCCTGCCAGAGAAATCAGAAGTCCTGCCACGGCCCGCCATGGTTTTCGCGCAGTACCTCCATCCTCTTGAGGAAAACGCGCCCGCCGCATTTCGAGCAGCAGGCTGACGCAAACCAATAGCCCGCCGAAAGCCATCAGGCGAATCATCGAAGCAATCATCAAGCCCAGCGAGTGCCACGGATGAGCAAAGCCAAACCGCACCCCGTTGTAGTACATCCATTGCCGAGGCACATGCCCAAAGAAAAGATGGCTATCAACCGTGAGCGTCCGCCAACCCACACGCGCGGCGAACCACGAGAAAACCAGCGCTGGCATGCCCAAAGCAGGAGCCAGAAACACCGCAAGCCACAAGAATAGGCTCCGGAGGAGGGGATACCCCCCCAGTGCCGCTGCCGCCACGCCGGTTCCGAAGGCCACGCCCCCCAATTCCGTTTTTGAAAGGATCGCGAGCCCCGCCAAGATTCCTGCGCCAAAAAGCGCTGCAGGGCTCTTCTTCCGCAAGAAAACGACCAACAAGACCGTGGTCGCCAAAACGAAGGTGCAGCCATCGACTCCGCCGAAGGCGTAGGCCATCATGTAATTTCCCTGAGACTTCAGCGCGCACACCCAGGTGATGGCCAAGCACGCCAGCGTCGCGGGAAAGCGGCCCGCAATCTGCCGGGCAATCCAATAGCTCAGAGCCAGGATAAGGACGGTCGAGACCATGCCGCGGCCCCAAAGGACCCACAGCGACGGATGAAGGGCGCGATAAAGCAATGCATTGAGGTAAGGAGAGAAAGGGCCGTAAAAGTAGTTCACATCTGAATAGAGCATTTCGCCGTGAATGAGCCGCAGAGGCACGTTCAGTTCGCGTCCGCTGTCCACCAACGGATTGCCCCAACACTGCCAGGAGGCGGCGAGCCCCGCGGCAAAAGATGCAAGAATCCCCGCGAAGCAAGCTAGGTCCTTTCGGTCAGCTTTCTGATCAGAGCCGCGAGAAACTGTGTCGAGCAAAGTGCGCCAAGTTTGGCCCGCGTACGACGTGAATGTGCTGTCCGCTTTCACTCCGTTGGCGTCTCACGATCGGCGTTACAGTTGAACATTGAAGAACCACCTCGATCGGAAATCACGGCAAGATTTTATGACACCCCTTGCTCCTCGTGGCATAGCCGCTCCTGGCTGTGTGCGCCTACCAGTCATCCCTCACTGGTCACGGGCCACCTGCCAGTTCCCATTACGGCACGATCGGCACTACCACCGCTGAAGGATGCGCCTTATCGTGATAAATCACATTCGTCGCTTTGACCATCCGCGTCGCGCGCGCCTGCTCTTCCCCGGTGTTCAGGTTGCGGTCGAACCGCGGAAAGTTGCTGCTGGAAACTTCCAGCCGCAACTTATGCCCCGCGAGAAACACATTACTCGTCGCCCACAGGTCGACGGTGATGTGATACGTCTCTCCCGGATTCGCCAGCTCCGGCTTCTCCTGCGAGTTCCGGTAACGCAGCCGCAGGATTCCGCTCGTCAGGTTTTGCGCGAAACCATTCGGCCAAACGTCCACCAGCATCCCCGTGAAGTCCGTATCTACCGCCGAGCTGCTCGCGTACAAGTCCAGCGAAACCGGTCCGGTCACTTCGGTGTCCTTCGCAAACGCCGGCGTGGTGTACACCAGCACGTCGCCGCGTGCTTCCGCCGGCCGCTGATCTTGCGGTCCAATCCCCGTCGGCAACGCCCCGCAGCACAGCGGCCCGCCAATCGTGGGCGCCGCGTCGTTCGGATCGTAAACGTACTGGTCGGGCTTCTCCTCCGCGGGAGCCACCGTGCTTAACGTTCCGTTTCCTGCTTGCCCCGCCTGCCCTGATACTGACGGGGAGCCGCTTGGGGCGATTCCGTTCGCCGCGCCCGACGAATGCAGGTAATATTTCGTATTTTTCGCGCGCGCCAGCGGCCAGTCGTCTTCCTCGCGCCACTCATTTTTTCCCATCACGAAAATCTTCACCGGCTTTTCTTTCTCGACGCCGTTCGCTTCTCCTTTCAGCAGCCAGTCGTACCACCGCAGCATCGCTTCGTCCCCATCCGCCGGCAATTTGCTGCCAAACTCCACGGCGCCCACTTTTCCGGTGCTCGATCCTCCGGCGTGCCCCCCTACCGAGACCACCAGCCGCTGCCCCTTGCGCGCCGCTTCCGTGCCCGCTTCCGTCTTCAGCCGCACATAATTTTTCAGCGTGCCGCCAAGAAAAATGTCGTACCACGCGCCCATGCCGTAGACCGGCACCTGGATCTGCGCGTAGTGGTCCTCGATCGACAACTGCTTCCAGTATTCATCGAAATTCGGATGCGCCAGCCAGTCCGTGAAATACGGCGCTACCCCCTCTGCGGAAGGAGGCTCGAGCACTGGGTATGAAATCAACGGAAGCACCCTCGTCCCGCCCAGCGCATCGGCTTTTTTTTCCGCACGCCGGCGCATAGTGTTCAGCGCCAGACCCGTGGTCCACGATTCGTTGAACCACTGTTCGAACGCGCCGCCCTGATACGTCCACCCGTCGTGATAATTCGACGCCGTCACGTTTGGGCAAATCCCCGCCAGGTGCGGCGGCTTCGCAATCACCGCAAGATATTGCGTCGCCCCCACGTACGATCCGCCAAACATCCCGACCTTCCCATTCGAATAAGGAAGCGCCGCCGCCCACTCGACCGTGTCGTACCCGTCCTGCGACTCGTACTTGAAGGTGTACCACTCCCCCTCCGATTCGAACCGCCCACGCACGTCCTGCGCGATCACCACGTAGCCCCGTGCCGCCGCCTTCAACCCAAAGTGGAGCGTCCCGGTCTTGTCGTATGGTGTGCGCACCAGCAGGACGGGGTATTTTCCTTCTGCCTTCGGCCGGTAAATATCCGCGCGCAGCGTCACGCCGTCACGCATCTTCGCGGCCACGTTGCGCTCCACCGTCACTTCGTAGTTTTCCGCGGCCATCACTGCTGGCGCAAATAGCCACACGCTCAGCGCGATCCATTCGAATGCGGAACAAACGCGATTCGAACCCGCCCCAACCTTGCCCCCGCTTCGTTTTTTCTTTTCCATGGGATCGCCTCCGCTGCCATGTCCTTCGCACTTCTCCGCGAATCGCGCGAGCGTAGGCCCACTCCCCGCCATTGTCAAGAATGGAAAGCATCGCGGATAGCGCTAGGGAGGACATCAGAAAATTAGGCGGGAATTGACAGGAACCCTCCGCCCGGAAAATTGTCAACCTGCCGCTGCAGGCAAAAATACACTACGCCGAAATACTTAGTTCATCTGATAGAAACTTCACCTCCCACATATTATTGGCCTCCCCAGGTCGGTTCTCACGATTTGGGAAACAAAGGTTTTGGCGCCCGTGCCTTTGGATTGCTGAGTTGCAAGCTGCTCTCGGTACGCGCGTGAAAACCCCGTTGACAAGTAAGTTTTCTAAGAGCATCTTACCGGGCAGGTGGCAGTCCAAAGCAGCAACCTCGCTTGTTGATTTCGGAGATACGGAGGGGAGCATGAAGAACGCATGCCGTAGGACCGTTTTTGTGCTTTTCATGAGCCTGGCGACTTCGGGAATGCTGTTCGCGCAGTCGGACCTGGGCAGGATTTCAGGTTTTGTCAAAGACCCGTCGGGTGCCACGATCGCGAACGCGAAGGTCACGGTCCGGAATAACACCGGCGTCGAACGCCAGACCACCACGAACGATTCCGGCTATTACGTTGTTACGAACGTGCCGCCCGGCCTCTATGCGATGATCGCCGAGGCCGCTGGCTTCCAGAAATACGAGACTACAAACAACAAGCTCGATCCGAGCGCTGACCTGGTCATTGATGCGACTCTGACCGTGGGCTCCGCCAGCCAAACAGTCGAGGTGTCGGCGTCGACTGTGCAACTACAAACGGAATCCGCATCCGTGCAAAAACTCATTACCCGCGAGCAAATTGACTCGCTCGAGCTCAATGGCCGCAACCCCATTTGGCTCGCGGCGTTGGTGCCAGGTGCTCGAGGGACAACGCTGGCCAATCTCAACTTCGGCTTCACCCAGGGTCCGGCGAACTTCAACGGTTCTCGCAATCCAGAAAACCTTATCACCTTCGACGGTGCTCCAGCTACCCGCACACGCTCCAACGGCACTAGCTTGGGGGCCGCAGACGTTGACTCCACGCAGGAGGTGCAGATTCTTACCACCGACTATGCTCCGGAATACGGCCGCACTTCCGGCGCGCAGATCCGTTTTACCACCAAGACCGGCACGAGCCAGTTCCATGGCGCGGCCTACGAATATCTGCGGAACACCGCCCTGAACGCGAATACTTGGGCGCGCAATGCCAACCCCAACGGCCTTACCTCGTCTGCAGCGCCAGTTCACTACAACCAGTTTGGGTACAATATCGGAGGCCCCATCTACATTCCTGGCAAATTCAACCCCAGCAAGAACAAGGTTTTCTTCTATCTGGGACAGGAGTGGCTGAAATACCACTTCGCCGAGTCCGGCTCCTCTGTTGGATCGGCGGGCTTGCTGCTGGTTCCTTCAGTCAAAATGCGGCAGGGCGATTTCAGCGAACTGCTCAACCCGAATCCTTACTACTCGACGACCAAGATTATCAATGATCCCAACACGGGCGCACAATTCGTTGCATCAGCGAATCCCGCTGACCCCAACTATAGTCCCGCTTGCCCGATCACGACCGGCTCCTGCCCCAACGTCATCCCGGTCAACCGGCTCAGCCCGGATGGAATAGGAATCCTGAATATGTGGCCGGTCCCCAACACCTTACTTGGCGGCGGCAACTGGTTTGCCGCTAAATTGCACACCATCGACCAGCGCAAAGATACAGGAGCCGTCGACGTGAACGTCAATGACAAGCAGCGACTGAGGTTCCGGCTCACGAACTACACCTACCTCGAATATCAGCCGCTCGACGGCAATACCGACAGGACGCCCAAATTCTTCAATCGTCCCAATAAGACTGGCTCTCTCAACTACGTCTGGACGATTAGCCCCAGCAAGGTAAACGAGGTTCTCGTGTCCGCCAGTGAGGACATTGTGAAAATCCCAGTAGATACGGCGAACTTTTATAATCGCACCCAGGCCTGCGCGGGCTCCACGGTGCCTTGCAACCTTTACCAATATATATTCCCTGTAAGCCAGAAACTGCTCCCGAACCGCATCCCTACGGTGACTATGTCCAACTTCTCCACATTAAGCGGCGGGCCGTACCCCTCGCACTCCGCCGGCCCCATCTATGACGCGTCGGACAGCTTCACCTGGATCAAGAGCAACCACACCATAAAGTTTGGCTTCCTCTTCGAGCGCGCGGGCGAAAATGACAACGATGAGATCAACGTGCAGGCCTGCAACACTTGCACGAACAACCAGAACGGTCAATTCTCGTTCACCGACAAGCGGGCGGGGGGAACAACAACCGGCGTGGCCGCCGCCAACGCTGCTCTGGGATTGTATGACAGCTACTCGGAAATCGGACACCGCGCGTACACCATCTTTCGCGCCAACATGTATGAGAGTTTCGCCCAGGACTCCTGGAAGTTCCGGCAGAATCTGACCATCAACTACGGTTTCCGCTACTCGGTTATCGTTCCCTACCATGCTCTGTGGGGAAACATGATTTTGTTCGACCCCAGGTTTTACGATTCGAACAAGGCGGTGACCGTTGATCCCACGACTGGTCTTGTCGTTGGCACGATCGATCGCAAGACCGGTCTTGTTGCCGGGACCGGGGCCGACACGCTTAACGGAATGGTTATTCCTGGCAGCGGCTTTCCCTCTTCCGCAAAAGGCCGCGTTCCGGAAGCCGACCCGAGTCAGTTCGACTTCAGCCGCTTGTTCCACAACGTTCCCAACCAATATTCAGACGTTCAGTGGGGCGATATTCAGCCCCGTGCGGGGATTGCCTACCAGATGGGCAGCAAGACGGTGATCCGCGCTGGCGCGGGGCGCTTCGTTACACGTCTTGGGGTAAGTGACTCGATATTTTTGGGAGGAAATCCGCCGTTCCAGCCGAACGCCAGTGTGGCCAATGGCATCGTTGATGCACTGGGCCCAGGAATTGGCGGTAACACTGCTTTGGTGGTGACCACTCAGAGCAAAAGCTTTAAGAATCCGGAAGCCTGGGGTTGGAATTTCACCGTTGAGCGCGAGACGTTTTGGAAGTCCTTGCTCAGCGTTGGCTACGTGGCGCGGCGCGGTGTGCATTTGCAACGAGAGTCAGACATCAACCAACCGACCACCGCTGTCGTGACCGCGCCAGCTAACGCTGGCGTAAACCTCAATGCGCTTCGCCCCTATAAGGGCTTTGGCTCCATTCGCGAAACAGATAACGTAGCCAATTCCATGTACAACTCGCTGCAGGTTGCTTGGAACCGCCGTTTCGCCGACGGTCTCCAGTTCGGCGTCTCCTACACGTTGTCTAAGAGCATGGATGACGGCTCGAACCAGCGCGACGTCATTCCCAACACCTACGACCCGAGGATGCTTTGGGGACCATCTGAATTCGATGCCCGGCATATCATGGTATTCAGCTATCTTTATGACCTGCCCATTTTCAAGAACCGCTCGAATTTAAGCGGCAAACTGCTCGGCGGATGGCAAATCAGCGGAGTCACGCAGTTTCAGACAGGCCAGCCCTGCGGTGCGGCACACGCCAGTGACTATGCCGGCGTGGGACTCGATTCCAATTTTGGCTGCGGCGTCAACGGCCAGTATTGGAACGTCAACGGAGTTCCCAAAATCATTGGCACGTTCGGCTCATCCGGCCAGTGGTTCTCCACAAAGAACCCTGATGGTTCGTCGATCTTTGTCCAGCCTGCAGCTGGGACGTTCAATCACGCTCGCGTTCGCGACCTCATCCATCAGCCCGGATTCCAGAACTGGAATCTCGGACTTTTCAAATCTTTCCCCATTGACGAGCAAAGAGGATTGCAGTTCCGCGCCGAGGCGTTCAACTTCATCAACCACCCCAATTGGGGCGGAGGCAGCGGTGGCGGTGTGAACTTCGACCCGACTAGCTCGAATTTTGGAAAGGTGACCACGAAGGGGGGCGGCGTTGGTGGCGGCGAGCGCAATTTGCAGCTCTCGTTGCGCCTATATTTCTAAGCGCACGCTGGATTTTCATTGGTTCGGTGCGGCGGTTTGGGTCCTGAAAAACGTTCACACAAGCGCGAGGCTGGTGAGTGGCGCACAACTCCTGCGCGCCACAAGCCGATAGCAGCATCTTCCCCAACGGGAAGGAGCCTGGCCCGCTGCCCCGAGCTTCGAGGGGAAGAGGATTCAAAGCGCTGGCTCTCGCGGCGCGGACTCAGCCGAAAGACTCAGGAAGAAACCGGCGCAGAGTTGACTTGCCCGCCCGGCTGAGCGAGCCATTCGTACTCCTTGCCGGAAGTCTCGGGCAGCAGCACCCACAGCGTGTAGATCCCCAACGCGGTGCCGAACGGAAAACGCAGCAGCGCCAGGAATCCCAGGGCTAGCCCGAGGAACCGCGCCCACGGCTCGCGCTCGAAGAGTCCCCAGGCCAGAACCAGGTGCAGCACGCCGAAGAGCCCCAGAAAAATGCCCACGGAAAAGAGGCCGCCCATGAAAGGAACGTCCAAGCCCCATCTTCCCCCAATGGGCCACACGACCGGGCCTCCCCAACCACGCATAAACGGGAAAAACATCTTGCCGAAAATCATCATCCAGCCGATTCCCATCAGCCGCAGAATCCCGCTGATCATCCAGAGAATCGCAAGACGGTGGATGTTGCTCCGCACGCGCCCATTCGAAACGGTCGTTGCCGCGGCTGGCGCGCCAGCGTGCCCCAGACCAGGAGATGACGCGACTGCGCTCGGGACAATCGGCTTGCCGCATTTGGTGCAGAATTGTCCGCCCGAGGTGAGCTGGGCACCACAACCATCGCAATACATGATCCACCCCCTGCCAGATGATACGCTCCGCCCGCCGATAAGTTCCACCTGGATTGGGCTCCGAGCTGTCACGCCGTGCGAAGGCCGTCTCCAGCGTAGCCGAAAGCGCCCGGTACCCTCGCCCTTTCCGTACATTGCTGTCTTTTCCTGCATACTCTTGGGGAATTCTCCCCTCTCAAGTGCATGTCTTCGACGGATTCTCATCTCGTACCGTTCTTGCTAAAAGTCATCCTGCGAACCTCGCCGAACGCAAGCGCCGGGCCCCAGCAATACCGGCCAGCTTGAGACGTTGAATCATCCGTTTGCCAGCCAGGCAGGCAATGAGTCTCCCTAGCGTTCCACGCACGTAAATTCTCGATCGAGGGAGGAACTTATTCATGTTCAAGTCAAGGAAAGCGTGGCTCTTTAATTGTGCTGCATCGGTTCTGTTGAGCGCGGCTCCGAGCGCTCTGCGCGCTCAGACCGGGGGGTTCGTCTACGTCACAAATGCCGGCGGTCCGGGACCCGGCACTGTCTCCGCTTATTCCATCAATCACCCGAGCGGTATTTTGATACCAGTCCAAGGGTCGCCGTTCCCGGCGGGGACAACTCCATGGTCCATAGCGCTGGATCCCATGGGCCGATTCGCTTACGTCGCCAATCGCGGTGACGACACGATTGGGGCTTACGTCATCGATGGGGTCACAGGCACGCTCACACCTGTACCTGGCTCGCCTTTTCCGGAGAATCCCACGATTAAAGGAGAATTCCCCTGGGCGGTGGCCGTCGACCCAACGGGCAAGTTCGTCTATGTGGCGAATTATTACGCCGCCAATGTTAGGGCCTTTGCCATCGACCAAAATACCGGCGCCCTAGCGCAGGTTCCCGGCTCGCCCTTCCCCGCAGGAGGCATACCCAGAGGGTTGACGGTGGATCCCGCAGGCCGATTTGTTTACGTCGCGAGCGGATATCGTGGCTCGCCTGGCATCGTTTCGGCTTTTACCATTGATGCCAACAGCGGCGCATTGACGCCCGTCGCCGGATCGCCTTTCCCGGTTCCGACGGATCCCAAATCGAGTTTTGGTCAATCCCTGCCTAACTCGGTGACGGTTGACCCCTCCGGGCGGATCTTGTACGTCACGGATTCCTGGCAATCGGACATTTGGGCGTACGCCATCGATGAACCCACGGGCGCGCTGACGCTACTTCCCGGCTCTCCCTTTCCAGCGCAGGACGGACCTTTCTCCATCACGGTAATTCCCCGCGGCAAATTTGCCTATTCGTCAAATACGGGTACTGTCTCCGCGTTCACCATAGCGAGGACCACAGGGGCGCTGACCCCAGATGCCTGGTTCTCCCTTTCCCGCGGGATTTTATTCTGTCTCAGTGGGGTTGAGCCCCACGGGGCAGTTCGTCTATGCAGCGAGCCAAGGTTCACCGTTCAACAACTGGGCTGGTAGCGTTTCTGCCTACGCCGTCGACCAATCCAATGGCAAGCTGACCCCAGTTCCCGGCTCGCCATTCGCGGCGGGATCGCTTTCAACCTCGGTCGCGGTAACTCCTAGCCCACGACAGCTTGTAAGACAGGTGACATCCTTCCTGCCTGCCTATGAATAAGGATGCGCACACGACGGGCACATCCGTTCTTGGAAGTCGGAAATGCCCGGTTCTGTTCACAAGGCCTTAGCTGCTGCCTCGAAAAGCTGCAAGACATACCGCTTGCCAGAAGGCTCAGCGCGCGTCGAGCCACAGTACGGCACCTGGTGTCCACAAGGGCTGCAATTGACGCGATGATGTTCCGTGCGTTCTGGATGTGAGCATGAAAGGCCTGCTTATCGAGACAGAAGAGCCGGCGCCGGGCTCATAGTTGTGGATTTTTCCCTCATTTCCGTGCGCCGGTCTTCTCCGTGAAGTCCTTGAAGCTTTTGACTCTCGCACAGATTTCCATTTTCCATTCGCGAGCGAGGGATCTCCCTCACTTGCCGGCCAGAACCTCGCGATTGACTTTATTTCCTATCTCGTCACAAATGGTTATTCCGAAGTAGAGTACCTCTCGCGACCGAACTACGAATGAACATCCTCGACCTGATAGTCGGCAAGCCCCTCAAGACCAGCGACGAGCGCGCCGAGCAGATCGGCGTCCGCGAAGGCATTCCGATCTTCGGGCTGGACGCGCTCAGTTCCGCGGCTTACGGCCCGGAGGCCGCCCTCAGCTTACTGATTCCTCTCGGCATTCTGGGGGTGCAGTACATCATTCCAATCAGTGCCGCTATCATTACGCTGCTGGTCATCGTCTACTTTTCCTATCGCCAGACGATCGCCGCTTATCCAAGCGGCGGCGGCTCCTACACCGTGGCGCGCTACAACCTGGGAACCTTTCCCAGCCTTCTCGCGGCCGCGGCTTTACTCACGGACTACATTCTCACAGCGGCGGTGGGTATTTCCGCGGGCGTCGGGGCGCTGGTCTCGGCCGTTCCCTCGCTACAGCCGCACACCGTGGTCCTCTGCGTCGGGATTCTGGTGGTGATCACCATTCTGAATCTGCGCGGCATCCGCCAAGCGGGCGTGGTGTTCATGGTGCCGACGTATCTCTTTGTTGGCACGCTGCTGATCACCATCGTCGGCGGGCTGGTGCGCGTCGCCCTCAGCGGAGGGCATCCCTTGCCCGTCACGCCCTTGCCGCCTCCGCCGGCCATGACCGAAGCCGTCACGCTGTGGCTCTTGCTGAAAGTTTTCGCTAGCGGCTGCACCGCGATCACCGGCGTCGAGGCCGTCAGCAACGGCGTGAAGGCCTTCCGCGAGCCCAGCGTGAAAAACGCGCGGCGCACGCTAACGGTCATTATTTTTCTATTGGCTGTGCTGCTGGCGGGAATTTCCTATCTCGTGAAAGTCTACGGCATCGCGGCGACCGACCCGGGCCAGCCCGGCTACCAGAGCCTTCTCTCTATGCTGATCGCCGCGGTCTTCGGCAAAGGCGTTTTTTATTACCTCACCATCGCGTCGATTCTCTTCGTGCTATCACTTTCCGCGAACACCGCCTTCGCCGATTTCCCGCGCCTTTGCCGCGCCATCGCGCAAAACAATTACCTGCCGCACGCCTTCGGATATCGCGGCCGCCGGCTGGTCTACACGTACGGCATCGTGGTTCTTGCACTGCTGAGCTGTTTCTTGCTGGTCATATTCGGCGGCGTCACGGATAGGCTGATCCCGCTTTACGCGGTAGGAGCTTTCCTGGCCTTCACGCTCTCGCAATTCGGCATGGTGGTGCACTGGCGGAAAAAACGCGGCCCGCATTGGCTAAAGAGCGCCCTGGTCAATGGCCTCGGAGGATTCGTTACCGGCATCACCGTCATCGTGGTCCTGGTAGCGAAAT
>WNFO01005023.1_pt1 | contig 13097 bp, 12 predicted proteins | sample 5400251 | NCBI WGS metagenome assembly WNFO01 (sample SAMN13153354, study PRJNA577476) | soil metagenome | isolation source: 100 cm saprolite under Madrone tree | place: USA:California | collected 2016-06-14 | reverse complement strand
GGATGATCGGAATGTTCATCATGCATCCCAAGGAGGCTTACCGTCCGCGGGTGGACCATGATTTCGGCCTGATTCTGCAGGAGTGGGCACTGCTGCCGGGAAACTCGGTCCCCAACACCGCCAACATGGAATTCAACTGGCTTACGATTAACGGCGTGTCCAGCCCGATGACGACTCCGCTGCTGATCCGTCAGGGGAGCCGCGTGCGCATTCGACTGGTCAATATGGGCATGGATCACCATCCGATTCATCTGCACGGTTTTCAGTTTGTCGTCACCGGCTCTGAGGGTGGGCGGCAGCCCGAATCGACGTGGGGCCCGGGAAATACGGTGCTGGTCGGCGTGGCCCAGGCCCGTGATATCGAATTTGAGGCGACCTACCCCGGCACGTGGATGCTGCACTGCCATCTTCCGCATCACATGATGAACTCGATGAGCGACCTGATTGGCGATCGCATGATCACCACGATGAATACTAACGACCCGGACGCTCTCAGCCAGATGCAGACGCTGGCAGACGCGGTCCCGTTCGAGCACGTGCACCATGCTCCCATAACGGAAAATGCCAACGACATTCCGGGCTTCCCGCAGGACGCGTTCATGGACATGGGCATGGATCGGGTGCCGGGCGTGGATAAGCCGGAGCACCTCGGGCTACCTCCCAACTGGAGCGCCATGATGATGGGAATGATGACTCTGGTGCGGGTGTTACCGCCTGTCGACTACGAAAAACTCATGGCGGCGAAGAGCAAGGAGATAAGATGACCGGAGTCACGCGCAAGGCTGGCGCTGGACTGTTGGCGGCCGGACTGATCTGGCAGTCCGGAGCAATCGCACAGGAGCACCACCTCCATCACATCGAGCCTGTGAAGCCGGTATTCCCGCTGCTCGGGGAGGGACAGGAACACATCGAAGGCGCCAGGTATACGCTCGGCCAGTTGGAGCGCATGGCGCTGGCGGCGAATCCGACGCTTGCCGAAAGCGAGGCGGAAATTCGCGCGGCTCAAGGCAAACGGTTGCAGGCGGGACTCTATCCGAATCCACGTGTCGGGTTTGAAGGCGAAGAGCTGAGGGGCGGCGCATACGGAGGCGGAGAGAAGGGTTTCTTTATCGCTCAACCGCTAATTACCGCCGGGAAGCTCGGGCTGAACCGGAAGATCGCGGATCAGGAGATCCAAATCTCGCGACAGCAGGCGGAGGCGCAGCGGTATCGAATCCTGAATGCAGTGCGCACTGCCTACGTAGGTGTGCTGGCCGCGCAGGAGATGGTCGAAACACGGAAGGCCCTCGTCGCGATCGCCAAAGCTACGTTGAGGGTCGCGCGGCAACTGCACAATATCGGCCAGGCGGACGACACCGAAGTCCTGCAGGCGGAAATTGAAGACCAGCAGGCGGAGATCGGAGTCGTCACCGAGGGCAATACTCTACGCCGGCGTTGGACCGGACTGCTTGCGGTGGTGGGAAATCCGGGTGTGCCCGCGGGTGGAGTTACGGGCGGGCTTGACGCGGGATTGCCCCAACTCAACGAGCAACTCGCGCTGGATGCGATTCTCAAGAACAGTCCGGCAGTCAAAATCGCTCAGGCTGGCGTGGCCCGCGCCGTCGTATACCACGATTACCAGAACGCGAAAGTGATCGCGGGTCGCTACGCCATTGAAATCGTGCCCCGCGCGCGGAAGGCCTACGAGCTCATGCTGCAGCGCTACGGCCTGACCTTGGCGTCGTTCACATCGGTGTTGAACCTGCAGCGACTCTTATTCAATCTCGAGACCGATTACATCGCGGCTTTGGAGAATCTAAAGATCAACGCCGTGCTGCTCGATGGCTTTCTGTTGAGCGGAGGACTGGATATGCCTTCCGGCATGAACGTCGCCGAAATGCCGATGTCGCCGGTGGGCGCGCGCGTGCGCTGACAGCGTCTCACTGAGAGATCAGCCGGAGAATTTCGGCCTCGTAATCGTGCTTGCTGATGAGGCCGAGATGCACGGAGGCGATCCTCCCTTCGCGATCGATCAGGAACGTCGACGGGAGTGAATCGATGCCGCCGTAGAGTTGTGCGATGCGGTCGTCGCCAACCGTCACGGTGTAGTTCATCGCCTTTTGCTTAACGAACGGCTTGACGGCCTGCCAGCCATCTTCATCCATCGAAACGCCGAGCGTTTCGAAGCCACGATCTTTGTACGTCCTCTCGAACTCGATAAACCAGGGAATCTCAAGCTTGCACGGACCACACCAAGTGGCCCAAAAATTGAGCAGAACGACCTTTCCTTTGTAATCGGAAAGCTTGACGGGGGCGCCGTCGGCATCGGTCAGGGTGAAATCAGGAGCGGCTTTGCGGTCCTTGGCAGACGCTGCCGCCGCGCGCATCGGCAGGGATGACGAGCAGCCTGCCAGCAGTGCGTTCATGAGTGTGATAGCCGCCAATGCTCTTCCTCGGGTTGATAAAGTCATGTTCAGTAGTCCTTCTTACACACGATTTTTCGCTTGAAGCGGCCGCGAAGTCACGCAGCGGGACCGGCCAGCCAGGCTGATCGGGCACTGCTCCGGCGGGCGAGGTCGCACCACGGGCCACTGGATCGGTGCGGCGCAGCGCGAATTTGATCTCAAGCCGGATTATCGGTCGAGTTCAACGATGCACCCTGATAAAAAGTTGCCCGTATGAGACACCCTCCATTCCGAGCGGAAATCCTGCCGTGACCCGCCTGAAGGAAGCCGGCCACCGCCGGTCGATTCGTTGATCGAAGATATCTACCGGGCTACTGCGTGGCCTTGCGCTTCGGCATTGCGTCCAGGATTTCCATGGCCGTGGTACGCCCGCCGTGTCCCCTGACAATCTTGCTGAAGAATATGACGCCTTGGCGATCGATCAAGAATGTCGACGGATAGGCCGTTTCGTGCGCTGCGTCCCACCGGAGCCCGTACAAATTCGTGAAGTCGTAGCCAGGATCCAACAACAGTTCGAAGTTATTCGGGAGTTTCTTATCCGCCAAAAACTCGTTCGCCTTGGCTCCGAGATCCTGCGGCGGACCAGGGTAAACCATCAGCACCTCTGCGCCTGCGTCGGCAAAGCCTTGCGCCTTCTGGATGAAATCCTGAACCTGGCGGTTGCAGTATGGGCACTGGTAACCGGGGTACCCTCGGAGCACGACCAGCACGAGGGAACCCTTTGACATCACTTCCGATAGCCGGAGGCTCTTGCCCTCGACGGTTGAAAGGGCGAAATCCGGGGCCTTCTCTCCGACGGTGGGCGGCGCCGCGGCAAGCGGAAGCGCCGCTAACACAAACAAAGGCATCAGAAGACGTTTCAAGACTCTACCTCTCTTTTCAGCATCAGACTTGGCCAGATCTCGGCCTCGCTGCTTTTGTTTCGCCGGCGAGGCGCACAAAGTTACGGAGTCCGATTCTTTTTGTCTCCGCGCCGACCGGAGCATATTCGAATCTACGGATTACGCCGTTAGCGGAGGCCCCCATATGTTATCGAATGTTGTGATACCGCCCGTTTCTTGTACGTTCCCGCGCCATCCAGGTTGCCTCATCGGAGATGTCACTGGTTAGGAGCCTTTCGACTTCTCCTACGGCCTTACATGGCGCCTGCGTAAAGTTCGCGCGCGTATTGCCGCTGAGGGGAGTCAAGCCTTCGTGTCTCAGTTCCTCCGCTCGCCAGCCACGGTGAACCCAAAATATAACTCCATGTTCGCAACGTATTCCAGCCAACGTTACCTGCACGTTCGGCGTAACTTTTCAACGTGATTGCCGCGAACTGAAGAGTGAAAGCGTCTGCCGCTCGCGGCTCGACGTTTTCACATCGATTCGAAAGGAAATTATGCCAAGACGCAGCTTTTTCACCGCCGTGCTCGCGTTATCCGCCGGAGCGCTGATTTGCGCGGCCGCCGACAAGGACGCTACTCGCGTGCCGGTATTGTTGGAGCTTTTTACGTCCGAGGGCTGCTCGAGTTGTCCGCCGGCTGACCGGTTACTGGAAGTCCTCGACCAAAAGCAACCCGTGGCTGGAGCCGACCTGATCGTGCTGAGCGAACACGTCGACTATTGGGATCGCCTCGGTTGGAAAGACCCGTTTTCTTCATCGCAGTACACCGCCCGTCAACAGGAGTACACAAACAAATTCAATCTCGATGGCGTGTACACACCACAGCTTGTGGTGGACGGACGATTCGGACTCGTGGGCAGTAACGGACGCGAGGCATCATCCGCAATACAAAAGGCGATTCGGGAGCGGAAGATTCTTATCGCGATCTCAAACGTCGCGCTCGACGGAAATCGGGTTACGGCGCACATCGCGTTGCCCGCGGGGGACCAGAGCATCAAAGGTGGGCGAGGTATTTTATATGTCGCCGTCGCCGATAACAGAGCGGAGTCCCATGTGGCGCGCGGAGAGAACGCCGGGCGTTCCCTGGCGCACGTCGCCGTGACACGGATCCTCAAGCAGGTGGGCACAATCGATCTCGACAGCGCCTCGGCTAAAGAGGTCACGCTCACGGTTCAACCGGGAGCGAACGGGTCGCGGCTCATTGCGTTCCTTCAAGACCCCAGATCGGGACACGTACTCGGGGTCGCGGCACAGAAACTGTAAAAGCGAAAGGTGCGCCTGCATGAGAACGAATCGCATACTTCTTTTTTTGTTTCCGGCCGTGGCCATCGTCAGCCTGGCCCAGGAGAACTTCGCGCATAAGAACGAGTTGGCTTTCGGGCTTGGCGGCATACCGTCTTCTTCCCGGAACGATTCACCGAACCTGGACCTTGGGCCGGGCGTGCCGCTGCAAGTCAACTACGCACGGCGAATCCTGAACGGTCAGAAGGCGGCCCTCTATGGAGAGATCTACTTTCTCGCCAGTCCGAGTCGCGAAGTCACTTCGACCGTCACGTCCGCCACTCGCGATGTCGCCAGTCTCTACGTCACGCCAGGCATTCGGTTGACGTTCCTGCCAGCATCGAGAATATCGCCATACTTTGCCATCGGCGGCGGATACGCGGATTATGAACAAAGCAACACCCGGCTTGACGGACGCCCGAATTCCACGTCCCGACAGCTAGCCCGTGGCGCATTCGATTTCGGGGCAGGAATTGATGTTCACGTCTGGCGATGGGTCGCGTTGCGCGGCGAAGCTCGTGATTTCTACACAGGCGCCCCCGCCTATAACCTTGCGACGATTTCCGGAGGGCAACATAACGTGGTGGCGGGCGGAGCAATCGTGCTTCGATGGCACTAAAGAATCGTGCATAGTGATTCTCAAATAGAATTCGGAGCTTCCCTATTCGTTGGTAAGGAACGCCACCCTGGGGAGTTTCAGAAGCGCCCCGCCCAGAAGTTCAACGGCTACGCCGACCAGGTCGCTGGTTTGTACGCGGGCATGGATCTTCGTAAGAACTTCTGATGACGAACAGAATCCTATCAAGCCGTTGGGCGAAGACCACGGCGTTCCTGGTCTGCCTGCCGCCCACGCTGGACGCGTAAGGGACTATTTGATCTCCATGCCGGAACCGTCGCCTCGGGAGCAGGCAAACCGGCCTGCATCATGACAAAAAGCCGCTCGTTCCTCGGTCGCGAGTGCTCAAAAGAAATCCCATCGGCGGTGACCGAAGCCCAGGCAGACGAACATCAGGTAGGACGCGAGTGGCCGACGACGGAAGTCGGAGGTCTTCTGCCTGGCCGGTCCACGTCCCACCTAAAATTATATTCGCGGCTTGATTGACGAAAGTAACGCCTATCCGGCGTAGAACAGCGCGTGACTTCATGACATCGTGACACGAACTAAATCGTGAGAGATGACAAATCATATGAGGAGAACAGATTTGGCAAGTTTTAGGGAAGTCCTACAGGCGAAGCAGGCCGAGCTCTCACACAATTCGCGAGCGTTGGAAAGCATTGCTATCGAAAGAAGCGCCGATGCCCTTGAGGAGGCTCAGTACAAGTCTGCCAGGGAGGTCGCCATCGCGGGCTTGAATCGTGAATCGTCGGTTCGCCGTGACGTGGCGATGGCCCTGCTCCGAATTCAGAATGGTACCTTTGGCGTCTGCATGCATTGCGACAATGACATCAGCAGACGACGCCTGGAGGCCGTGCCGTGGACCTCGTTATGTATCCGTTGCCGGGAAGCAGCCGATCTTGGCGACGAGAGTGTTCTCGAAAGTATCGAGCCAATGTTCTTGAACGCGGCGTAGCCGAGTCCAGTCAAGTCAGCGCACTACCGTTTACCCCTGAAAGCTGATTTCGAGCTAGTCCTTGACACTCGAGACCCCGCCGATCGTGATGGGTTGAATCCGAGATCCGTCTGCTAACCAGCTCTGTTCACCTGCAAGGTACGTCGCCAAGATAAGATTCTTCGCGTGGCAGCGCCTCTGGTCGCCAATATGTTCCCCGGTTTTGCTTTCTGCGACGTGTTGTTTCGGTCGCGCCCGGTACCATCAATGAGGTGATTTAAGGCGGGCCAGGACCGGACCCGCCCTTGTGCTGCAAACTTTCTGATGAGTGTCGGACGACTTATGGGTTACCCTGTCCCGACAGGAGATTGAGAGTAACCGGTACCGGCCCAGCCGCAGGTGGCGGACCTGGGGGCTGCCGGGTGAAGGTCAACGTCTGGGCGATGCTCTGGCCGGGTTGGAGGACACCATCCGGCAGAAACACGCGGATATAAGGATCGCCCGCGCTCGTGGTACCGCTGGCGTTCTCCAGCTTGAACTGACTGGAGAGACCTTTGACTATTATCAATAGGTGGGTGTCAATAACGCTTGACGCGTTCGTGTTAGTGATCTTATAGACGTCCTGTTGCCGGTTGCCAGTTCTGGTAGAGCTGGTCAGCACAGTATTCGCCTCCGAGGTCACGTCCAGGAACTCGAGACCTGCATCACGCCGTGAAAGAGGATCATTGTTTGATACGGGGCGTCCGCTCGGCATGAACCCATCCTTTGCGCCTAACGCCGCGAGGTCCGGCCGGTAGACCGAGTAGGTCAGGTCTCGCGCGTTCGGCTGCATCGTTATTGTCGTTGAGTTCGGATCGAACTTGACGAACGCTGGATCGTAAAGCCCGTTCTCCAGGAAATCGGTGATATCGTTCACTTGATCGTCGGTGAGCCCCAAACCGCGAGGGAAACCTGGTCCGCGCGGGTTGGTAAAGCGCGGCGTCAGCGTACTCGCGGCGCCGGTCACTGGGTTCTGTGGCACACCGGCGTTGAAGTATTCCACCACGTCTCTCACATTTGTGAAGGCGCCGTTATGGAAGAAGAACCTGCTGCCCTTGAGCTGCCGCATCGTCGTGGAGCGGAACTTGAAGGCGTCGCTGTCAAGGCCCGTGCGGCCCGTGATCTCCTGCCGTCCATTATCGATGAAGTTGGGATCATTTCTCGCCGCCCTGTTCAAGGCCTGGATCGGGTGGTCTGACAGCCCGATGTTGAAGAAGTTCTCTTCCACGAACTGACCGGTCCCGGTCAGGTCAGGGTCGTTCGGCTGCTTGTTGAGCATGGGACCGGAGTGGCAGGAGAAGCAACCTGCGCCGCCATTCGTCGCGGCCGTGAAGAAGAGCTTGGCTCCGCGCCGCTGACCGGCAGTGAGGGCGTCGTTATCGCCCGCCAGGAACTTGTCAAAGGGGGTGTTCCGAGTGACCAGGGTTCGCATGAAGGTCGCCCTCGATCGCAAGACCGTGTTGTCGTTGATCAGCAGATTCATGTTGCCCGCGGCGTCGGCCTGGGCGGCCTCCGCAGGAAATGCGTCCCGGAAGAGCTTGACAAAGGCCGCGACCTTCTGAATTTCGGCGGATTCAAAATCCTGCATCCGGTGAGCATCGAGTAATAATTGCGCCACGTTTTCCTGCGCTGGAAAATTGAACGGGTTGAGGGCGCCGGGCAAGGCGTCGATCTCGCCTGCGAACCCGCCCAACAATTGGCGGTTGTTAAAGGCGACTCCGACCATATTTGGTACATTTCGCCCTACGCTGTCCAAGGCGTCGAGTCGACCGGTCGCTAGTAGCTGAAGAGGGGTCGGCAGCTTTTCGCCCCGGGATGGATTGTCCACCTCAACGTGACCCGGTGGGGGGGGCACCAGGTAGACGTCCGTGAGCGTGGGGAGCGCGTCCACCAGCGCGTCACCAGGGAAGAGAGGGGTGTCCCGCAGGCGCGGGAGGATGTCGACCCGGGCCCGCCGCCGTGGAATGAAGTTCCCCGAGGCGTCCGTGTAGCCCCGACCCTCGCCGCCCACGTTCATGTTGATGAGCGTGCCGGATTTCCCCGCCACCTCGCCCAGGTGACAGCTACCGCAGGAGCCGGTCTGCCTGGTGGCGAGGACGCCGCCGAACTGCGGAAGAATGCGGGCCGTTGTAACGGGATCGAAGAAGGTCAATTTCCCGAGATAGCGCTTGGCCTCGGTGGTCTGGAAACGCGGGTCGGACGTCAGAGTTCCATCAGGGAGCCGCGCCTGGGGAAGGTGGTCATTGTCCGGCACCGTCAAGGTTTGAATTCCACCGACCGTTTCGTCGATGAACCGGCGCAACTGGGTGGGGCTAATTCCTGAGCGTTCATCCTGCGCGGGGGCGGCTCCGCAGCACAAAAGGAAGAAAATGGCCAAGACACCGGCCATGAGGATCAGGAGACCATGGCGATTGACTGGCTTCGACGCCGCTGCGCCTCCTTGTCCATTCCAAGTCTCTCGGACCTGCAGTTCCGATTTGTTTTTCATTTCGTGCACCTCAAGAGGTCAGATTAGGACACCGCTCTAATGCCAGACTCCGCCGATGGATGTGGCGACTCTGTTGAAACTTGCGTCTGTCCACGCGACAACGGAGACCGGCATCAGATGCGCACGCATCCTCGGAACATCAAAACGCGAAACTTCTTATTTCGTTCTACTCCAGGCACGCATCAAATCCGGGCTCGCACCAAACAATCAGACTCACAAGTTTCGAAAAGGTTTCAATGAACATCTTTTGAACTTAAGCCAGCCACATTTAATGAGCGGCAGCGAAGTAGTAGCGCGCTACTTGGAGAACGGTAAACTTGCGGTGCTAAGGCGTCAAATCAAGATGTTCTTAAATATAAATTACGCAGACCTAAACAGTGGGGCCCTTCTCTAAAGTTGCTTGTTCCCTTCTCCGGTGGGTGAGCGGCGCAATGCACTATAAAGTTGAATGACGGTTACGACGATGGGATCGTATTTGAGAAGCCAGCGCGCGCGCAATTTGCTGGGAAACATCTTGTTGCACATTGAGGATGTCGCCCAGCACACGATCGTACGTTGCCGACCAAAGGTGGGTCTCGTCTTTTGCCCCGACCAACTGTGTCGTGATGCGGACGCGCGTTTGTTCCCGCCGAACACTTCCTTGGATCACATAGTCGGCTTTTAATTCTCTCGAGATCTCGCGAATGGATTTCTTTGTACCCCAGTGGCGACTTGCAGACGTTCTGGCGATCACCCCGAGGCGTTTGGGATTCAGTTGCGTAAGCGCCGAGATCAGATCCTCAATTAAGCCCTCAGCGAAATATCGTTGATCGGCAGATCTCCCGAAATTCTCGAAAGGAAGGACGGCCAAGATTGCTTTCCTGATGGCCGATGACGTTGGCTTCGTCCTTTCCACGAGCGCGACGAATCGGTATCCGCGGCCTGGCAGTGTCTCTATGAATCGGGGCCTTCGCGCCGGATCTTGCAGCAGTACCCGTAGCTTGTTTACGGCGGTATTGAGGTTTTGTTCATAGACTACGGTGGTGTTCGGCCAAAGTTTCCCGCAGAGAGCTTTTCGGCTGACGACCTCGCCGGGATTCTTCACCAGCAGTTCCAAAAGCTTCAATGGCTTTTCTTCGGCTTTTAGACGCACGCCGTTTCTGTGCAGCTCCCTGGCATGAAAATCCACCTGAAAGTCCCCGAAACGGGCAATTCGTGCGCGGTTATTTCCCACTGTTCATTTCCCGGCAGACCACAGCCACAGCCACAGTGAGATGATTACACTCAACAAAGGTTTCGCGGGATTCTCGAGCAGCCATGGAGGACGATGCGTCAGTTTGCCTTGCGTGTTCTATGGATTAATGAAGTGCGGCGAGTGCGGCCCTAATATTGGCGTGTCTCTGGGCGATGGAGCGGGCACAGCGATGTCGTGTACGGCTGCCCGCAGAATACCTTTCACGGTGAGAGTGCTTCAGGAACAGAGCGCGGTTATTTCGTCGCGCGCTCGAAGAAAAATTCTTAGCGTCGACAATTCCCAGAATCTAGTTCGTGCCCATCGGGCTATGTTCCGCTCATCGCCCCGCGTCAGCTCTGCCCGCCACCACGGAAGCAGGACCACCGCAATCGCCACGCAAAAAACAAACAATTGTTTACACGCTCTCAATCGAATCCTCCGAGACACCATGAATACTCCTGATTTTTCAGGGTCCGTACTCAAACACTGGTGCCGCCGCCATCGATAGCCACGCGTCCCAAGGCCGCGAATCGAGCAGTAGCAGTGCTCATTCGGCAAAATTGCGCTGCATACCAGTCGATGAAAGCTCAACCTCCTGCGGACCCGGAGATAGTTTCGCCCTGCGCGCGGCCCAGCAATAGTAGGCCAGCCAAACGTAGACGGGACCGTATTCGAGCGACAACATCAGAAGAGAGTTCTTGAGTGGTTCCCCCGCGCCATAGCTGATTGCAGGAGTGTAGCCCAGGACGCTCGTGACGCTCATGAGCAACCATGCGCCGCTTGGGTAAAAGCACAAGAACGGGATCGCCCAAGTGAAGTACCAGGGATAGGCGGTCGGCGACAGCAGAAGCACTCCTCCCGTAAGAACGAGACTCGACAACAGAGGCGCCGCCCGTTTTTTCGTCAAGTAGCCAACGACAGCTAACAGCATCAGGGCCGCAATCAGTTCCCCACCAGCCCTGGACCCCGCGACAAAACGCAGGAGGTGGAAGAGGCTGCCGTTGTTCACCCAATCTCGAGCATAATTTTTCGCCCCGTCCAAGAGATGCAAGCCGGCCCCCAAGAACGGAACATAGAATGCGAAAATCACCGATACGAAGAGACCTACATGAGCGAGTCGCACACGCTTCAGGAAGGTAAGCAAGAGCAAAACCGGGAAGAACTTGGAAAGAAATGAGAGCGCAAGGGCACCCATCGAAAGCGCAGGGCGATTCGTCACTAGGAAGAAGAGGGCCGTCAATAATGTAACGATGGCGAGCGAATCAAAATGACCGGACATCGCAAACGAAATGAGCACAGTGGGATTCCACGCATAGGCAAGAACACGATGCAGAGGCTGTTTCATCGCGGCCAGCAGGAGCATCAGCACAGCAACGCTCGCCAGATCGAGGATCGTCGAGACCCGTTTGTATCCGGGTACCGTTTCGATCAGCCTGTAGGTCAATTCGCTCAAAGGCGGGTAAATGGTCGGACTCTCCTCAGCAGGTGGTTCGGGGTGCTCAGGATTCTGAAGCCAATCCAGCCCTGGAGAATTGGGGAACACGACGTAAGGATTTAGGTGTGCTCGCTGCGCTCGGCCATCCCATTGATAGCGATACACATCGTCGGAAGGCGTCGATCGGGATGGCAGCAGCGTGACGCGAAACAAAATTGTGCCTGCCAGGATGATGAGAAGGGCGGCCGTTCCGAGCCGATACCTCTCGACCCAAAACACACCGATCACGTAGAGGATCCCCGCCAGCAAAATGAGCCCGATGAATTCCGGCATCCGCGCGTCCAGGTCTTGCTGCCGCTCGACGCACCGGAAGATGCCTGTCAATCCTGCCGCCAGGACTGCAAGCCCTAGCGTGACGATGCCGCGGGGCGAACGAGTCCTAAGGCCTTGGATATAGCCCCGCAAGACCGGAACTATCTCCCCCATTGAGACCCTTCATTGAAACCCTTCATTCGCGCCCCTCACTTGCCCGCTCGAAAAGCCATTTAGCCGTCCTTGGCGCTTTCCCCGGTATGCGTTTCAGATCGTCCGCTAGTTGGCTAAGATCCGCGGCCACGTCGATGTCGTAGAACGGATCGGTCAGATGTACCGAAAGCCCCAGGGCACCGGCGCGCCTCAACAGCGTTTCCAGCGCACTCCCTGTTCCCATTCCATCGCTGGTGAACAGCCCCGGATAAGACGCTCTCGCACCGACCAAATAATAGCCGCCATCATAGGTTGGCCCCACAATGAGGTCGTCAGACTCGAGTGAGTCGAATGCGGCCACCAGTACTGAAGCCGGCAGGTGCGGACTATCGCTGTTGAAGGCAATGACTCGGTGGTGGCCACGAGTTGTAAAGTGCGCGAAAACGGAGGTAAGGCCCGCGGCCAGTCCTTGACCCGTCTGAGCTACGATGGGCACTGTACTGCCCACCGCGCGCGATAGCTCTTCAACGTCGGGCACAGGGCACATGATGACAACTTCCACCTGATCGAGACTCTGCGCGAGCGCAATGGTGTCGCTTAAAAGGCATCGGTACAATTCGGTGACCGATTGCAGAGAAAGGCTCTGGGCCAATCTGGTTTTCACCGAGCCTGGTCTGGGTGCTTTGGCCATGATGACCAGTAGGCGGTTCGTTAGTGTCATCGAAACTTGTTACCCTTCGCTCGAAGTTCCATACGTATTGCCGCGCAAACTCTCACATCGGCCGCGGAATGCTGTTTTTTCGCTGGCGGAAATAGTAGCGTGCGATTCGGCTCAGTATGAACCAAGCCGCTCCGACGGAACCTTTGAATGTGCCGGTGATCTTCGATTTCCCAATTCGTGGGTGATAGCTGACCGGCACTTCGACGACCCGGAAACCCTGCTTGGCTCCCTTCAGGATTAACTCCACAGCCCATCCGTACGTGGTCTCTTCCAGTTCAACCGCGTGCAACGCATCGGCGCGGGCAGCGCGGAACGGACCGAGGTCGCTGATCTTTACTCCATAGAGGCTCGTGATCAAGCTGGCTGCAAGCCAATTGCCGAACACGGAGTGCCAGGGAAGCGCTCCGGGCGTGCGCGGACCCGCGAGACGCGAACCGATACTGATGTCAGCGCGCCCCTCGGCAATCGGAGCGAGGAGAAGCGGAAGCTCGGCCGGCCGGTCGCTGTAGTCGCCGTCAAGAAATACGACGACATCGGGCGCACTCGCGCCGGCGATCCCGGTCAGGCAGGCCTGGCCA
>WNFO01014743.1_pt1 | contig 13098 bp, 16 predicted proteins | sample 5400251 | NCBI WGS metagenome assembly WNFO01 (sample SAMN13153354, study PRJNA577476) | soil metagenome | isolation source: 100 cm saprolite under Madrone tree | place: USA:California | collected 2016-06-14 | reverse complement strand
CCGGAATCCGCAGACCGGCGAGCCCATCAAGATCCCGGCCAAGCGCGTGTGCAAGTTCCGCCTCGCGAAGAGCCTGAAGGACGCGGTGCTTGGCAAGAAGTAGGACTGGCAGTCGCGCGGGGGGCCCGCGGCCCGCCGCCGCTCCGGTTCCCTCTCTCGCTTCCGCGACCGTTCCGCGGGTCTGGCAGGGTATCGGATACCGTCCCCTGCCGGATGCCGCGATGGCCCGGCCGCTCTTCGATTTTGCCGCGGTTCCCTGGCCCGCCGCCGCCGACATCGCCTTTTCGTGGGGCGCCGCTACCGCCGGGGCCGGCGGTGAGCGGCTGGTCGGCGCCGTGGTCGCCGAGCGGAGCGGCCCGGCGGTGATGCTCCACGGGCCCGTCGTCGTCAGCGAGACCGAGCCTCTGGAGATCGCCTCGCAGCTCGTCGCCGCCGTCCTCGACCACGCCACCGCCGCGGGTGTCGTCACCCTCTTCACGCGGCCGCAAAGCCTGGACCGGGTCTGGGTGCGCTTCGGCTTCATCCCGGTGCCGGAGAGCACGCTGCCGCCGGTCCTCGCGGGTCGGCCGGGCGCCGGCCTCTACGCCTGGCGCGGCGGCAGCGCACTGTGGACCCTGCGCGAAGCCGTCCGCGAGTAACATGCGCGTCGTGACGCTCGCCGGCGGCACGGGCGCCGCCAAGCTCCTGCGAGGCCTCGCGGCGTGTGTCCCCCAGCGGGACCTCACCGTCATCGGCAACACCGGTGACGACACGGAGATCTGGGGGCTCCATGTCTCGCCCGACCTCGACACCGTGACGTACGCGCTCGCGGGGACGCTCGACGTCGAGCGCGGGTGGGGGCTCGCCGACGAAACGTTCCAGTGCCTGCGCGGAATGGCGGCGTACGGTGCCGACACGTGGTTCAACCTCGGCGACCGCGACCTGGCCACGCATCTCACCCGCACCAGGGCGCTCCGCGACGGGCAACCGCTCTCGGGGGTGACCGCGCGGCTCGCCGCCAGCCTGGGTGTCGCCGCACGGATCCTGCCGATGAGCGACGATCCTGTCCGCACAATGATCCAGACCCTCGGCGGGCGGCTGACGTTTCAGGAATACTTCGTGCGAGAGAAGGCACTCGTCGACGTCGTCGGCGTGGACTACGAGGGCGCGACCGCGGCACGGCCCGCTCCGGGCGTTCTGGATGCGATCCGGACCGCCGACCTGGTCGTCGTGTGCCCGTCCAACCCCGTGACGTCCGTGGGCCCGATCCTCGCCGTGCCTGGGATCGTCGACGCCCTGGGCGCGACTCCCGCACCCGTGGTCGGCGTGAGCCCCATCGTCGGCGGCGCGGCGGTGAGCGGCCCGGCGGCGGCCCTCATGCGCGCTCGGGGTCTCCCGATCTCGCCGCTCGGCGTCGCGGCGGCGTACGCGCCGTGGCTTCGACACCTGCTGATCGACCGGAGTGACCTGGCGTGTGTCGCGGAACTCGGGGAACTCGGTGTCGAGGCGGACATGGCCGACATCGTCATGAAAAGCCGCGCCCACGAGACCGAGCTCGCCCGACGGGTCCTCGAGCCCCGTGGTGCGCGCCGCAGGCCGTCGCGGGGCGGCAGTGCGAGCCACAGCACGGCCGGGGGCTGGGGCCCCCGCGTGCGAGGCGAGCAAGATGGAGATCGCCCCGCCGGCCGAGGCGCGACTCTAGAGTGATGATCGTCGCCGCCGTGCCGATCAAAGACCTGAGCGATGCCAAGCAGCGTCTCGCGAGCGTCCTCACGCTCGCCGAGCGTGACCAGCTGGCGCGCGCGATGTTGCGCGACGTGCTGCGCGCGCTCGCGGCGGCAGAGCTCGACCGCATCTGGGTTGTCACGCGCGAGCCGGAGGTCGCGGCGATCGCGCGTGGTCTGGGCGCCGAGCCGGTCATCGAGGCGGAGAATCGTGGCCACACCGCCGCCGTAGCCCTGGCGCAAGCCGAGGCAGCTCGTCAGGGCGCGCGCGTTTTCCTGACGGTGCCCGGGGACGTGCCGCGCGTGACAGCGGAGGAGCTCCGGCGACTCGCGCCGGCGTTTGTCCCCTCTCGCTCTGGACTCGGCACCAACGGGGTCGCACTGGCGCCGCCCGACGCGATGACGCTGACGTTCGGCGAGCCCTCGTTCGCGCACCACCTCGAGACGGCGCGGAAGCGCGGCCTCGCCCCTCGCGTGCTCGCGCTGCCGGGGCTCGGGCTCGACATCGACGCGCCCGAGGATCTGACCGCGCTGCTGGCCGAGGACAGCACCACCGAAACCGCCCGCCTCGTGTCGACCTGGCCCCGGGTCGCCTCCAGGGTAGACCGGGCGTATCGGAGCCAGGCCGCGTCTATCTCAGGCCACCCTCGGTCCAAGCCGGCCTCGAGGCACCCGCTACAATAAATGCGCTACGAGGTGATCGGCGTGGCGGGAATCGGCGAGGTGCGCCGTGGTGACGACATCGCCCGCCTCATCGTCGAGGCGGCGACCCGCGAGTCGACACCGGTGATCGCCAATGATCTCCTCGTGATCGGGCAGAAGATCGTGTCAAAGGCCGAAGGCCGGCTCGTGAGGCTTTCGGACGTCCAGCCCTCGCCGATCGCCCTCGCCATGGCCGGCGCGCTCGCCAAAGATCCACAGCTCGTCGAGGTGATCCTGCGCGAGTCGCGACGCGTGGTGCGAATGGACAAGGGTGTCCTCATCACCGAGACGCACCACGGCTGGATCTGCGCGAATGCCGGCGTCGATCAGTCCAACGTCGAGGCCGACTACGTGACGCTCCTGCCCGAAGATTCCGACCGCTCGGCCCGCGCCGTGCGAGATCGCGTGCGCGCGCTGACCGGGGCCGACGTTTTCGTGATCATCTCCGACACGTTCGGGCGCCCCTGGCGCGAGGGGCTCACGAACATCGCGATCGGTCTCGCCGGATTCGCCCCGCTCCTCAGCTACCTCGGCGAACGCGATCCCGCCGGCCGTCCGCTGCAGGCGACGATCCTGGCGCTGGCGGACGAGCTCGCCGGGGCGGCCGAGCCGGTCATGGGCAAGCTCGACCGCATCCCCGCGGCGATCGTGCGCGGGCTCACGCTGAAGCCGAGCGAGGAAGGCTCGAAGCCGCTGCTGCGCGAACCCGCCCGCGACCTCTTCCGGTAGGACGGCGGCCCTTGAACATCGCGATCCTCGGCGGTACGGGAAAGGAAGGCGCGGGACTGGCGACGCGATGGGCGCTCGTCGGCCACTCGATCATCATCGGCTCGCGCGATCGGGAGCGGGCGAAGACGAAAGCGACCGAGCTGCGCGAGCACACCCACAAGGTGCCGATCATCGGCGAATCGAACGCCGAGGCGGCGCGCCTCGGGACGGTGATCGTCGTCGCGCTGCCGGCGCAAGGGCTCGAGGCGACGCTCCCCGAGGTGCGCGACGGCTGTCGCGGCAAGGTCGTGATCTCGACGGTCGTGCCGCTCACGTTCGGCGGGCCGCGCCTCTTCACGCCACCGCCGGCCGGCTCCTCGGCGGAGCAGGTGCAGGCGCTGCTGCCGGACGCGAAAGTGGTCGCCGCCTTCCACCACATCGCCGCCCACGAGCTGTCCGCGACGGATCACCCGATCGAGTGCGATCTTCTCTTGTGCGGCGCCGATGCCGTGGCCAAGGAGACCGTGGGCGAGCTGGCCCGCTCGATGGGCTTGCGCCCGATCGACGTCGGCGCGCTCCCCAACGCCGGGCCGCTCGAGGGCATCACCGCGGTCCTCGCCACGATCAACCGGCGCTACAAGCTGAAGAACTCCGGCATCAAGATCACCGGCCTCTGAGGAGCCCGCCGCCATGCCCGACGCACCCGTCATGGTCCGCCACACCCATCTCGAGACCTTCATCGTCGCCACCCTCATGGCGATGAAGATGCCGCGCGCGCCCGCGGAGATCACGGCGGGGTTGATGGTCCGCACCGACCTACGCGGCGTGGACTCGCACGGGATCGGCATGCTTCCGCGCTACGTGGAGTGGTGGCGCGAGGGCTATCTGGTGCTCGACGCCGGCAAGTGTCTCGGCCACTACCCGGCGCTTGCTCTTGCCGCTCGGCGGCTCGCGCGAGCTCGGCGGGCACAAGGGCTACGGCCTCGCCGTGATGGTGGACATTCTCTCGGGCGTGTCCTGGGCGTCGCCCCGCTCGTCCGCTGATCAGACCCGGGAGACGGCCAACCCCAGGTAGACGATCACGACCGCCAGCAGCAGCACGACGCGGTCCATCCATGCGATCGCCGAGAGCGCCGGGCGAGGATCGTCCCCGGCCGCTAGGGCGCGCGCCAGGCGCGGCACCTGGGTGAAGTCGCGCTGGCCGGAGACCGCGATGGCGGCGAGCGCGAGCATGAACTTGAGTGCCAAGGCCAGCGCCGCGCCGCTCTCCATCACCCGCTCGAGGGGGCCCAGGCGCGTCACGTTGTAGAACCCGGTCAGCGTCACGAGCGCGATCGCGGTCCACGTCACCGGTCGGCCGCGCCGCAGGACCTCGGCGAACATCCCGGCGCCGCCCCGCCGCGCCGCCGGCAGGAGCACGTGCGCCTGGTACATGAGGCCGCCCACCCAGACCACGACGCCGAGCAGGTGCAGCCACACGACCAGGAGTGCCAGCCTCACGACCCGCCGTTGGTCAGGAGCGCCACGACGCGGTCGACGTCGGCGAGGTCGCCGAAGAGCAGGTCGGGTTCACACGTCACCAGCTCGTCGGCTGGGTGCTGGCCAGTCGCGACCGCCACCGCCACTGCGCCGCACCCGCGGGCACACTCGACGTCGAGCGGGGTGTCTCCGATGATCGTCATCCGGTCGAACGTGACGTCGTGGCCGAGGGCGCGCGCCCGCTCGCGCGCGATGGGGGGTAGCCGACGCCGATCGGCGTCGTCTCCGCCGTAGGCGGCGACCCGAAAGAGCGGCCACAGGCCCGTCGGCGCGAGCTTGATCCGTGCGCCCGCTTCGATGTTTCCGGTGAGGAGCCCGACGAGCGCGTCCGGCCGCGCCACGAGCCGCCGGACGACCTCGGCAACTCCGGGCAGCACCTGCACCCGCGAGCCATCGCCGATGAGGCGCGAGAGCTCGCGCACGTACACCTGGAAGCAGTCGTCGAGCCGGGCCCGGATCCGCTCGGCATCCACGCCCGCGGCAGTCATGAGCTCGTGGACGATGCGCAGATCGGTCCGGCCGCGGAAGTCGTAACGGTCGATCGCCCCGGCCGTTCCGTAGGTCTGTTCGAGTGCCCGCGCGAACGCCGCGCGGCCGGCACCGCGCACCGACACCAGCGTGCCGTCGATGTCGAAGAGGAAGAGGCGCACCTACTGGGGGGCCAGGCGGCGGAGCCGGGTGACCACCGCCGGAACAGCGTCGAGCACGATGTCGATCTCGCTCGCGGTGGTCCAGCGGCCCAGCGTGAAGCAGAGCGAGCCTTCGGCAGCCTCGCGCTCGCAGCCGATCGCCCGCAGCACGTACGACGGCTCGCCGGTCATCGCCGTGCAGGTGGCGCCCGACGAGGCGGCGACGCCGCGCAGGTCCAGCTCCATCAGGACGCTCTCCGCCTTCACCCCCGGCACGACGATGGACACGTGGTGCGGGAGCCGCGCTGCGCCTCGGGCGCCGGTCAGGCGTGCCCCGGGGATCTGTGCGAGGAGTCCCGACAGCAGGCGATCGCGCAACTCGCCGAGTCGCGTCACCTCGCCCGCGACCTCGACGCGCGCAAGATCGGCCGCGACGCCCATGCCGGCGATTGCCGGAAGGTTCTCGGTTCCCGCGCGGTAGCCCTGCTCCTGCCCGCCACCGACGGTGAGCGGCGCGAGCTTGACGGTCGGTCGCACCCAGAGTGCGCCGGCGCCCGGCGGCCCGTACAGATCGTTGGACGACAGCGTGAGAAGGTCGATCTGGCAGGTTGGAACGGCACGCCGCGCCCGCGGGTGACCCGGCCGATCTCCCGGACCGGCTGAAGCGTGCCGATCTCGCCGTTGGCCGCCATGACCGAAACCAGGACCGTGTCCTCGCGGAGAGCCCGCGCCACCTCTTGCGGGTCGACGCGGCCCTCGGCGTCGACTCCCAGATAGGTGACGGTCCAGCCGCGCTTCTCCAGGTCGCGGCACGAGTCGATCACCGAGATGTGCTCGATCGAGGACGTGACGACGTGCCGGCCGGCGGCGCGTTGGGCCAGACCCTTGATGGCCAGGTTGTTCGCCTCGGTGGCGCTGGCGGTGAAGACCACGCCCGCCGGAGCCGCCGCGAACAGGCGCGCCACCTTGGCCCGGGCCCCGTCCAGCGACGCGCGGGCTTCGAGCCCCAGGGAGTGCTGGGCGTTCGGATTGCCGACGCCGCCTTCCAGAAAAGGCCGCATCATGGCCACGACGCGGGGGTCGACGGGTGAGAAGCCCCCGTAGTCGAGGTAGACGCGCGGGCCGGCCGCCGGCGGAGCGGGAATCCTACCCAGTCTTTCGAACGAAGAAGCGGAAGACCGCGCCATTCCTCTCCATCTCCAGGAGATTGTTGCCGGTGCGGGCTGACCAGCTCTTCATGTCGGCCTCGGAGCCCGGGTCGTCCGAGGTCATTTCGAGAATCTGCCCCGCGGCCATATGCCGGAGGGCCTCACGCGTCTTGACAATAGGCATAGGACAAAAGAGCCCCAGACAATCGACTTTCTTGTCTGCCACGACGGCCATATCGGCTATTTCCTTGAAAATTCTGACATTGACCGGGTACCGCGGCAATAGAATAATCTGTATATGTCGGGCGCATCTTCGGCAAATGTGGCGTCGGCGGGACGGCTCTTGAAGCGTAAAGTCCTGTTGGCACTCACTCTTTCTTCGCTGATCCCTCTGCTCGTGCTGGCCTACGTGGTGCACCAGTACGTGCATCCCGGGCCGGACCCAGCGCAGGTCGCTAGATTCTACGTGCTCCAGGTCCTCATCCTGTTCGCCGTGCTGGGCATGATCGGGGGCGCGTACATCATCTGGGACCTCGGCCGGGCCTTCGCGCGGATGGCGGAGTTCCTGTCGAAGGAGCCGAATCGCGCCGAGATCGGAAGTCGGAGCGACAAGGTCGGCACGCTGATGAAGTCCTTCACCAACATGCTCGGCACCGTCGAGCAGCAGGCGATCGACATCAACACCTTCCACATGCAGCTCGACGCCGCGTATCGAGAGCTCGAGGCCACCAACGCCAAGCTCAAGGAAACCTCGTTCAAGGACGAGGTGACCGGACTCTACAACAGACGCTTCTTCTCGCTCCGCCTCGAGGAGGAGATCTCACGCTTCAGGCGGTTCAACCACCCGGTATCCGTCGTCGTGCTCGACCTGGACAGCTTCAAGACCGTCAACGACGAGTTCGGCCACGCGGTGGGCGACGAGACGTTGCGCGATATCGGCCAGATCCTCATGAAGCACTCGCGCGGCATCAACGTCGTCTCACGCTACGGCGGCGACGAGTTCGCCGTCCTGCTGGTCGAGACCTCCAAGACCGGCGCGCGGCTCTACGCGGAGCGGATCCGGCAGGTCGTCGCGACCTTCCCGTTTTCGCACGGTAAGACCGTCACCGCGAGCTTCGGCGTCTCCAGCCTCCCGGACGACGAAGCCGCGACGTCAGAGGCGCTGTTCCGGGCCGCCGACGAGGCGCTCTACGGGGCGAAGCGGGCAGGCAAGAACCAGGTCATGGGCGCGGGGCCGGCCGAGAAGGTGGGGCAGACATGATGGAGCGGCGTGACATCCTGATCGTCGACGACGATCGCCAGGTCCGCGAGGTCCTGCACCAGATCTTCCTCGGCGCCAACTACAAGTGCCTGCTCGCCAACGACGGGCAGGAGGGGCTCGAGGTGTTCCGTGCCTCACGGCCACCCCTCACCGTCACCGACCTCAAGATGCCCGTCATGGGGGGGTACGAGCTGCTCCAGCACGTGCGCCAGGCCGACCCGGACGCGGCCGTCATCGTCCTCACCGGCGCGGCCGACGTGAAGACCGCGATCGCGAGCCTCAAGCTCGGGGCGTACGACTTCATCATGAAACCGGTGAACGTGGACGAGCTCCTGATCGCCGCCGAGCGGGCGTTCGAGCGGCGTCAGCTCCTGATCGAGCGCCGCCAGTATCATGAGCTCCTCGAGCGCCGGGTCGTCGAGGCGACGCACGACCTCGAGCAAGCCTACCGGCAGCTCCAGGACACTTACCGGACGACGCTCGAGGCGCTCGGGTCGGCCCTGGACACGCGCGACGTCGGCACCGAATCCCACTCGCGTCGCGTCCACGGTTACTCCCTGGCGACGGCGCGCGAGTACGGCGTGCCGGAGAAGGACCTGACCGACCTCGCCCACGGCGTGCTGCTCCACGACATCGGCAAGATCGGCATCCCCGACGCGATCTTGCTGAAGCCCGGCCCGCTCACCCCGGAGGAGTGGCAGATCATGCGGCGCCATCCGGAGATCGGCAAGCAACTGGTCGAGAAGATCCCCTTCCTGCGCGGCGCCTTACCGATCGTCTACGCCCACCACGAGAAGTGGGACGGCACCGGCTACCCGTGCGGTCTCAAGGGTGAGGAGATCCCGCTCGGCGCGCGGATCTTCATGGTGGTGGACGCGTTCGACGCGATAACCTTCGACCGCCCGTACTCGAAGGCCCAGTCCTTCGACGCCGCCAAGGCCGAGATCAAGCGTTGCGCCGGCAAGCACTTCGACCCCGCCGTCGTGACGGCGTTCTTCCAGGTGCCCGAGGCTCTGCTCGCGGAGATTCGCCGCAAGAGCGTCGAGTAGGCGGCGCGGGCCCTTCAGAGGCTCAGGCCGGGTCCTCCAGGCCGAGCTCCTCGCAGAGGCGCTGGATCCGCGTGTAGGCCGCCCACAGTTCCCCCTCGGTGAGGCCGAGCTCGACGCAGTTCCTCAGCAGCATCCGGAGTTGCTCGGCGCCCTGCGCCGCTTCGTCGCGGCAGCCGGCGTCGGAGAGGCGTCGGATGGACAACGCGCGCACCGCCGAGATGCCTTCGAGCGCGCGCACGACCGCCGCGCGCGTCTCAGCCTGGCGGTCGGGACCGATGGAGTCGAATCGGAGCGCGTGGGTCAGCGGATCGAGCGCCGCCTCGTAATCGCCGGCCTCGAGCCGCCGGTTCCCGAGCTCCGCGTACCCCCACCAGAGCCGCTGATCCAGCTCGGCGCGGCGCGTCGGGGGCAGGGACTCGGCGGGAATCGTCGCCAGCACCTCCTCGGCGTGCCGGAGTGACTCGAGCGCTTCGGGCTCGCGCGCTTCCTGCATGTTGAGGATCGCCTGGGCGGTGAGCTGACCGACCTCGGCGCCGAACGTGCTGGAGAGCAACCCGCGGAACCCCGCAGCGCGTACGGCCGGCAGCGCGGAGTCGTCCAACGCCTCGTGCAGGAGCTGCCGTGCACCACCGAACTCCTGCCGCTGGAGAAGCGCCGTGACGGCCTGCTCGTAGGCCTGCCAGAGCGCCTCGTGGGCCGCCTCGCGCGCGTTGCTGAGCGCCGGGTCGGACGCCACCGCGGCGAGCCCGCGCTCCGTCCATGCGATCGCCGTTCGGATCGTCGCGACACGATCGCCGGTGTCGTGGCTCCCGGCGCGCCCGAGCCGCGCCTGGGCAGCGTCGAGCGCGAGCGCCGCGAGGTGGCGGCGGTAGGTCGCCCGCTCGACCTCGGGCGCGGTGTCGATGGCCAACTCGAGGGCCGAGCGTGCGCCGTCGTCATCGCCGAGAGCCTGCTTCGCCAGCCCGACGACCGACCAGAGCGCCGCGGTGTCGTGTGAGGCGCTTGCGGGCCACTCGACGCTCAGCTTCGCCAGCGTTTCCTCTCCCACCGACACGACCTCGCCGAACCGCTTCTCCTGATACAGGGCGAAGCACGCCTCGACGAGAGGCGAATCGCGGCCGGACTTCGTCTCCGGCGTCGGCGGCGCCGGGGAACCGCCCCACGGTCGAACAGGCTGCTCCGGGGCGGTCCCGCCGGTCCCGCCACTTCCAAGTGGTACGAGATCGGGCGTCGCCGGCTCCGCGCCCCGACCCGCCGGGGTATTCGGAGCGCGCAGCACCCCGTGCGGCCGAGCATGGGGCGAGATCTTGCTCCGTCGCCGGCGGGGCGGCGGCGGGGCATGTTCAGCGGGTCGCGACGGCGCGACGTGTTCGGTCGGCTTGGGCGCGGGGCGCTCGGGCGGTGGCAACGGGTCGACGTGCTCGGTCGGTCGCTCGGGAGGGACGGCTTCGGCAGGGGGCTCCGGCGTGTCGGGTGCAGTCGGTTCGGGCGCGACGGCCTCGGGTTGCGGCGGCGGAATGGCGGGTGGGGTCGATTCCGGGGCCGCAACGGCTTCGGGTGGCGGGGGAGCGACGTAGCCAGCCGGTCGCCGAAACACAATCTCCGTCGGTTCGGGCGCGACGGCCTCGGGTTGCGGCGGCGGAATGGCGGGTGGGGCCGGTTCCGCGGCCGCAACGGCTTCGGGTGGCGGGGGAGCGACGTAGCCAGCCGGTCGCCGAAACACAATCTCTGCGGGCGGTCGAGAGGATGCGACATTCAGGGTCAAGCGTGCAGGCACGATGGCCTCGGCCGGCCGCGGCTGCGTCGGTTGAGCCTGAGGACGGCGGGCGGGGTGGCTCGGCTTGGACGGCCAGACCAGCTCGAGCACGCCCAGCACGAGCAGCATGCAGGCTCCGGCCACGACGCTGAGGATCAACGCTTCTTCGCTCAGCACGCGAGATCCACCGGCCGCCGCTCGGCGACGGAGCGATACGCGGCGAGCACGACCGCAAGGTCGCGTCGGCCCGACGCGCCATCGGTCTCGGGCAGCCGCCCGGAGCCCACCGCCTCGGCGAACGCCCTCAGCATCGTCTCGTGACCTCTCGAATCACGGCGAAAGAGTCGAAGGCGCGTCCGGCCGCGCGGCCTCAACAGGACAAAGCGACCGCGATTGTCGGCGAAGATCGTGCCGTCGGCGCCTGTTACCGAAGACCATTGAACCCGCGGAACGCCGGGAGCGCCAAGAGAATTGGACACGAAGCCGACGACCCCGTCCGGCAGCTCGGCGAGAAGGTCCACGGCGTCCTCGCCGCCGAGGTCGACCGTCTGCGGCGGGCGGAGGGCAAAGAGGCGCCGCACCTCACCACCCCACCAGCGCAGGTTGTGGACGTAGTGGATGCCGGCGTCGATCAGCACGCCGCCGCCCGTGACCCGCGAAACAAGTCGCCAGCCCGAGTGCTGGCGGTATCCGCGAGAGACGAGGTGGATCGTGCGCAGCGGGCCGACCGCGCCCGCCGTCACCAGGGCGTGGACGTGGCGGAATGCCGGCATGAAATGAAAATTCTCGGCGACCATCAGGACGCGCCCGGCGGACTGCGCGGCCGCGATCATCCGATCGGCCTCTTCCACGGTCGGCGCGATCGGCTTCTCGACGAGGACGTGGAGGCCCGCCCCGAGCGCCAGCAGGGTGTCGGCACAGTGGCGATCGTGTGGCGTGCAGACGACGGCGGCGTTGGCCCGGGGATCGTGCGCGGCGGCCTCGTACGCGCCGAACGCGTCGGCGGCGCCGAACTCACGCGCGAACGCGCGGGCGCGAGCCAGGTCACGGCTCGCGACGAGCAGCGGCACGCCGACCCGCCGGGCCGCCGCCGCGTGACGGCGCGCGATCCACCCGCAGCCGAAGAGGACGAGTCCTCGCAGAGCCACGAATTTTGATGCTAGCATGCGGCGAGGAGGACTTTCATGCGTCGGGTCGCCGTGATCGGGGTCGGAGTGACGAAATTCGGGCTGCACGACCGCACCTCGGCCGAGCTCTTCGCCGACGCGGCCGGGGACGCGCTGACCGACGCCGGCATTGCGGCGAGTGCCGTGCAGGCCCTATACTACGGCAACGTCGTCGGGGGCGAGACCGAGCATCAGCTCCACACCGGACCGCAGGCCGCGTCCGTCCTCGGCATCCCGTCCGTGCCCACGACCCGGTTCGAGACGGCGTGCGCGAGCTCGCACGCCGCGTTCCGTCACGCCGTCATGGAGATCGGGGCGGGCGTGTCGGACGTGATCCTCGTGGGCGGCGCCGAGCGCGTGCTCAACGTCTCCACGGCGGAGTCGACCGAGTACTTCGCCTACGCCTCCGACGCCGTCTGGGAGCAACCGCTGGGCCTCACCTTCCCCGGCGTGTTCGCGCTGATCGCGCGGGCGCATATGGAGAAGTACGGCACGACGGAGGCCCAGATGGCGGCGGTCGCCGTGAAGAACCACCGGCACGGGGCGCTGAACCCGAAGGCGCAGTTCCAGAAGCAGATCACGATCGATCAGGTGCTGCGGTCCGCGTACGTCGCCGACCCCCTCAAGCTCTTCGACTGCTGCCCGTTCAGCGACGGCGGCGCCGCCGTCGTGCTCGCCTCGGAGGAGGTCGCCCGCCGGCACCGCAAGCCGGTGTGGGTGCTCGCCTCGGCGGCGGCTTCCGACTGGATGCTGCTCGGCGACAAGCGCGACCTCGCGCGCGTGCCCGCGACGGAGCGCGCGGCGGCGGCGGCGTACCGGCAGGCCGGCCTCGGCCCTACCGACGTGGACGTCGTCGAGCTGCACGACTGCTTCACGATCGCCGAGATCGTCGCCACCGAGGGGCTCGGCCTCTTCGAGCCGGGCGCCGGCGGCCGGGCCGCCGAGACGGGTCGCACGAGCCTCGGCGGGGAGGTGCCCGTCAACCCGTCGGGCGGCCTGAAGGCAAAGGGCCATCCCATCGGCGCGACGGGTGCCGCGCAGATCGCCGAAATCGTCACACAGCTCCGCGGCGAGGCCGGCCCACGCCAGGTCGACGGTGCCAGAACCGGTCTGACCCATACCCTCGGCGGCAACACCGCGACGGTGCTCGTGAGTCTCTTCGGCCGTGACTGAGCCGGTCATCACCGCGCGCGCCTTCTTCGAGCGGGCGCGTGCGGGACAGCTGACGGCCGTGCGGTGCGGCTCGTGCGGCGAGCTCGCGATTCCCCCGAAGGAGCTGTGTCCCGCGTGCCACGCGCGCGCGTGGCAGCCGGTGCCGCTGGTGGGCGAGGGCACGATCGCGAGCTTCACCGTGATCCGCGTTGCGCCGAGGGCGCACGCGGCCGACGCGCCCTACGCCATCGCCGTCGTGAAGCTGCAGGAGGGAGTGTCGATCCT
>WNFO01003665.1_pt1 | contig 13098 bp, 11 predicted proteins | sample 5400251 | NCBI WGS metagenome assembly WNFO01 (sample SAMN13153354, study PRJNA577476) | soil metagenome | isolation source: 100 cm saprolite under Madrone tree | place: USA:California | collected 2016-06-14 | reverse complement strand
CGCTGATCTCGATCGACGTGAACACCGGCCGGTACACCGGCAAGCGCGACCCCGAGAGCACAATCCTCCGGACCAATCTCGAGGCGTCGCGGGAAGTGGCGCGCCAGCTCCGGCTGCGCGACATCGGCGGGATCATCGTGGTGGACTTCATCGACATGGAGACGCGCTCCAATCGGGATAAGGTCCTCCAGGAGCTGCGCACCCACCTCGGGCGAGACCGCGCGCGCACGCGGGCATTCGCCGTATCCGAGCTCGGGCTGATCGAGATGACCCGGCAGCGGGTTCGCCCTTCACTGTGGCAGTCGATGACGACGGAATGCCCGACGTGCACGGGAACGGGCCGTGTCTTCCGCCCCGAAGTGGTGGTGCGGCGGATGGAGCGGTCCCTCAAGCGGGCGGGCGCCGACCACAAGGAGCGACAGCTCTCGGTGCGGCTGCATCCCGAGGTCGCGCTATATCTCGTGGAGCAGGAGCCTAACTTCCTGCGGCAACTCGAGAAGCAGACAGGGCTCGAGCTCGAGGTCCGCGACGACCCGATGATGCGACTCGATGAGTTCCGGATGATGGCTCGGCCCGCGGGCCGCGACGTGACCGAGCAATACGCCGTCGCTTGACTAAGCCCAAGTCTCCATTTAGGTTCCGCGCCCTATGAGTTATGCGATTTTCACGACCGGTGGCCGTCAGTTCCGCGCCGAACCTGGAGTCACGATCAGGGTCCCGCTGCTCGATGCGAAGCCCGGGGACGAGGTCTCGTTCGACCACGTGCTGATCGCGAGCGACGGGAAGGAAGTCCAGAGCGGCAAGCCACACATCAAGGGTGCCAAGGTCACCGCCGAGGTCGTGCGGCACGGCAAGGACAAGAAGATCCGCATTTTCCGGTTCGCGCGCCGCACCGGCTACCGCCGGCACGCCGGGCACCGGCAGGATTTCACCGAAATCAAGATCGCCGACGTGAAGGTCGGCTGAGGGTAGCATGGCTCACAAGAAGGGCGTCGGCTCCTCGCGCAACGGGCGCGACTCGAATCCGAAATACCTCGGCGTGAAGCGCTTCGGCGGGGAATTCGTCCGGGCCGGCACGATCATCGTGATTCAGCGCGGCACCAAGTTCCATCCCGGGAAGAACGTGCGGCGCGCCTCGAACGACACGCTGTTCACGACGATCGACGGTCACGTGAAGTTCGAGCACAAGAACAAGCAGCGCTTTCAGGTGAGCGTGTATCCGGGAGCCGTGAAGGCGGCGGCGGCTAAAAACTAGAAGGGCGGCAGGGGCGGCAATGGCGGCAGGGTTTCGAGCCCTGCCGTTTTTATTTGGTACCTGGTCACTCGATCCGTTTCAGCAGATTCCCACATGCCATCATACGAGCGACTTGCCGCTTGGAAATTGTCGTATGCCATGGCGCTTGAGATCTACACTGTAACAGACGGCTTTCCACTTGATGAGCGCTACGGCCTCACGTCACAACTCCGCCGAGCTGCGTTCTCCGTGGCAGCGAACATTGCGGAAGGTTGCGCCAAACGCGGCCGAAGAGAGTTTGCAAGGTATCTGGACATAGCGGTGGGATCCGTGACAGAGGTCGAAGTGGGACTTCGACTCGCTCGGGACCGCGGCTACATCGATCACGAGCAGTGGCACAAGCTCGAAAGCGGCCGCAATCATGCGGGAGCTGTCACATGGCGACTCCTACAAGCGATGAGGGGCGGCAAGTAAGAACAACCCTGCCGCCCCTGCCGCCATTGCCGCCCTAGTACCTAGGAGGCAGCGTCTTGTACCTCTCCAACAACTCCGTCTGCCGGCTCCGCAGCGGGATGTCTCGGCCTCGGATGAACACGTGTTCCACACCGGTGGAAAAATCAAACGGATCTCCACTCCAGACGACGACGTTCGCAACCTTGCCAGCGTCAAGGGATCCATACTGTCCGGCCACTCCGAGGATTTCGGCAGGCGTCAGCGTGACGGCCCGCAAGGCCTGCTCCCAGGTCATCCCGCTCGCTACCGCATTGCCGGCCTGCTGCCGCAGGTCTCTGGTATTCTCTGTCGCCGTCTCCATGAGCGCGACCTTCACGCCGCCCTTCGCGAGTAACGGCGCGTTCTCGTAACGAATGCCGAGCGCGTCGAAGCTCGGGATGTTGTCCATCGGCTCGACGAGCACCGGCACACCGGCCGCGGCGATCTCGTCCGGAATCATCCACCCCTCGGCCGCGCCCGCGAGAATCAGCTTCAGCTTGTACTCCTTCGCGATCCGCAGCGCGGTTTCGATGTCGCTGCGGCGGTTCGCCACCACGAGTAGTGGCAGCTCGCCGCGCAGCACCGGCTGGAGCGCCTCGAGGTCCGCGGCGCCGGCGCTGAGATCCTGGATCTGCCGGCGCCGGTAGTCGGCGCGCCGAGTCGCGTATTCGCGCGCGTCATTCAACACGCGGCGCAACCGCTGCGCGACGCCGGCGCGCGAGCCGCCACCGGCGTCCTTGGAGCCTTCGCTGAGATCGGCCACCATCGCCGCGGGCGACTTCACCCGCATCGCCTCGATCGTCGCGCCATCGAGATCGATCAACACTGCCTGCCCCCAGATGAGACTGCCGTTGGGGACCGCGAGTGTCGTCGTGATGCCCTCCATGCGGTTGACGGCGATCAAGGTGGACGCCGGGTTGATGCCCTCGAGCACGTTGAACGACGCCGCGACCTCGTTGCCCCGCAGCGTCGCCTCATTCGTATTCTGTACCGCGCTGATTTCGCGCAGCCCCATCTGACCGGCGCCGTCGATCAGGCCCGGCGTCACCCATTTCCCGGACGCGTCGATGCGCGTCGCGCCGGCCGGCACGGCGACATTGGCTCCGACGGCGGCAATCCGACCGTCGCGAATCAGGACCGTGGCATTTTCAATTTTGGGTCCCGAGACCGGATAGACCGTGCCACCGGTGATCGCGATCGTCTGGGCGAGCAGGAAGGCAATCATGGCTGCCCCAGGGAGAAGTCGGTTTTGGGCTGATGGGCGGGGTCGTTGCGGTCGTAGACCAGCCACCCATCGTTGTAGACCTGCAGCGCGCGGGCGTACACCGACAGCGGATCGGCCGACCAAAGCACCACGTCCGCCATCTTCCCGGGCTCGAGCGTGCCGACGAGCGAATCGAGGCCGAGCACCCACGCCGGGTTCGCGGTGAACCAGCGCACCGCCTGGTCGCGCGTGATGGGTATCCCGGCGCGGCGGCCGTGATACATCGCTTTCCCGGCTTCCTGATTGAGACGCTGAATTCCGGACGCGTCGTCGGAGTGGATCACGACGCGGCCGCCCGCCTGCTGCACCAGCGCGGCGTTCTCGTAGATCCCGTCCATCGCTTCTTCCTTGAAACCCCACCAGTCCGACCAGATCGAGACCGCGGTGCCTTCACGCGCCAGCACGTCGGCGATCTTGTATGCCTCCACCGCATGGTGGAAGGAGCGGATCTTGAAGCCGAACTCGTGCGCCAGGTCGAGCATCTGCATCATCTCGTCCGCGCGATAGCAGTGGTTCTGCACGTAAATGTTGCCGCGCAGCACTTCGGCGAGCGACTCGTTGCGGAGATTGCGCTCCGGCGGATCGCCCTGGTGATCCTTGTTCCACTTGTCCCATTTGCGGCGATACGCCTGTGCCTGTATGAAGGCGTCGCGATACCCGGCCATGTTGCCCATGCGCGTCGAGGGACCGCCGCGCTGGCCGTATACGCGTTTGGGATTCTCGCCGCACGCCATCTTCAGCCCGTAGTGCGCGCCCGGGAACTTCATCTCTTGCACCGACCGCGCAGGGACCAGCTTCATGACCGCGCTCCGACCGCCGATCAGATTCGCCGATCCCGGCAGCGCCTGAATCGTCGTCACGCCCCCCGCGATCGCGAGCGGGATCTGCGGATCCTGCGGCCAGAACGAATGCTCCGCCCAGACCTCGGCCGTAACGGGCCGCGTCGCTTCGTTGCCGTCCGATTCCGCAAACGTGCCGGGCGCGGCGTACACGCCGATGTGCGAATGCGTGTCGATGACACCGGGCGTCACCCATTTGCCCGTGCCGTCCACCACCGTGGCATCAGTCGGCGCCTGGACGTTCGTGCCGACGGCGACGATGCGGCCGTCCTTGAAGAGAATCGAGCCGCCCTGAATCTCCTGTCCCGCCGCCGTCAGGATCGTGGCGTTGCGGATCAGGACCGGCGGGTTGGGATGCCGCTGGTACGTGGACGGATACTGGGGCCCGATGCCGGCCGCGGTATCCTGGCTGGCTCCCGGCGCCGGCGCAGCCGCCTGTTGGGGCGCCGCCCCCCCCGCCGCCGTCGTCGTCCGTGTACCCGCTGAAGCGCAGCCGGCGGCGAACACCAGCAGCGCGAAGGCGGTTGGCAGATGTCGCATGATTGCTCTCCTGTTATTTCACGAGTTCAAACACCAGCGGCATTCCCGTCGGCGCGATACGCGCGACCCGCCGCGGCGCCTGCTGCGTTACGTGCCACACGAGCGGCAGCTGCATCCCGGACACCTCGAGCCGGTAGGCCGGGAACGTCCCCGCGGGCACAGCGACGTTCTCGACGGCGGTGACCTTCACGCTGACGACCTTGGTCGCGCCCTCGCCGGACGAGAACACATTCAGGTTGAACGTCTTGCCTTGCTCGAGCGGCAGGGCGGGCAACAGGACGGCGAGCGCGTTGTCGTCGATCGTACCGGCGGCCACCGTCGTGTCGACGGTGATCGTCTTCGGTCCGCCAGGCTGCGGCGTCTGGCTCGTGCCTTTCACCCGCCCGCCCGCGTACGCGAGATGGATCTCCGTGTGCTGACCCTGGACCGTGCTGGTCTGTTCGGTACGGCGCATTGACAGGTCGCCGTTGAGCACGACCGTCGACTGCTGCTGGACGAACGACCCAATCACTGTCGATTCGGTATAGACGATCGAGTCACTGGTGACGACAACCTTCGCGGTCTGACCCCCCAACGCGTTGCCTTGCACCAGGGCCTGGAAACTGTCGCTCCGCGCCACGATCTGACCGCGATCGAACGCGACCGGTCCGCCCGTCGGATTCAGCTCGGCGGGATCCATCGCCTTACCGTCGATGTCCACGAGCCGGACGGGCGCGATCCCCTTGAGCTTGCCATACAGCGCCTTGGCGTCGCCGACGACCACAATGCTCAGGGCGTCGCGATGAATGACGCGCTGCGCCGCGGTGCGCGCGCGCGGCGCGGTTACAGCCGCCAGCCGCTCGCGATAGCGCTGCACGTAATCGGCGCCGAGGCCGAGCAGCCGCGCCGACGTGACGACCTGCGCGATCTGGCCTGGCGTTTCGATCGTCAAGGGGAAGGAGCCCACGAGAAAGCCTTTGGCCCCACCGAGCTCGCTGTCCGGAATCGTCTCCGTGCGAACACGGTCGATCTGATGGAGCAGCTCGACGAGCGCGCTGTCGCTGATTTCGGTGCGGCCCTCGAAGGTCGCCTGCCAGTACCCCAGCCCGCGGTTACGTCGTAGCGAGGCATACGACCCGTACGTCCAACTCTTTTGCTCGCGCAGGATCGTGAACAGCCGCGAGTCCGAGCCGCCACCCAGCACGTGGGTCGCGACCCGCGCGGGATAGTAGGTCGTGTCGGTCGGGAGGAACGTCGTATTCCCGATCACGATGTTGGCCTGGACCGATCCCGGCCGGTTGACCAGGAGAATATCCGTGGCGCGCTTCGCCGGGGCGGTCCGAAAGACCGCGGCCGGCGCCGCGGCGCCGCGCCAGCTACCGAACGCCTGCGCGGCGAGGGCGCGCGCCCGCTCCAGCGTGATGTCGCCCGCGACGACGAGCAGCGAGCCGCCTGGACGCAGCCGCCGGCCCGCGAACCCTACGACGTCGTCGCGGGTGATCGCCTTGTAGGCGGCCACGCTCGTGTTCCGGCCGTACGGATTGCTGCCGAAGATCTCTTTTTGAAAGACACGCGTGGCAACGTTGCCCGCTTGGGATAGCTCGACCTCGAGCGACGACAGGAAGCGGGTGCGCGCGAGCTCGAGCTCCTTATCGGGGTACGTCGCGCCCCGCGTGACCTCGCCGAGCAGCGAAAATGCGAGATCGGCGTGATCGCTCAACACGTCGGTCGAGACCGTGAGGAAATCGTCGCCCGCGCTCGCGCTGATACTGCCGCCCACGCCTTCAATCGTCGCCGAGATCTGCTCGGCGTCGCGCGTGGGCGTGCCTTTGGTCAACAGCTCCGCGACGAGCGCCGCGACGCCCTCTTTGCCGGCCGGATCGTAGGCGTTCCCGGCGGGAAAGCTGAGACTGAGGGAAAGCGTCGGCTGTTCGTGGTTCTCGACCAGCAACAGCGTCATTCCGTTCGGCAGTGCCACTTGCTGGAACGGCGGGAACCGGACCGGCCGAAGTCGCGCGGCTGCCGGGGGACGCGTGGGGAAGGGCTCCTGGGCGGCCAGGCGGTTTAGCGGTTCGGCGGTTAGCCACACCGTCAGAACCGTTCCAACTGCCCAACCGCCCAACCGCCAAACCGCTTTCATTGGCCACCCCCGGACGACGGCGCGGCACCCGCACGGACGATCAGCAGGGTCAGATTGTTCGGCGCGAGATAAAGATTGGCGACGCGCTTCACGTCATCGCTCGTCACCGCCAGCACGTGGTCGAGATCGGTGTTGATCTCGTCGAGCGACGGATGGAACGTGAGATAGTGGTGCAGCTCCTCGGCCTTTCCCAATGTGGTCTCGCGGTTGCCGATGAATCCCGCCCGGATCGCGTTCTTGGCTTTGTCGAGCTCCGCCGGGGTGATGCCGTTCGCGCGGATGCTGTCGAGTTGCAGGCTCAGCAGGCTGTCCAGCCGATCCGCCGGCACGCCTTGATTGACAATGCCGTACGCCGCCCAGACGCCGGGACCGTTGCGCGAGCCGAACGGATTCAGCAGCGAGCCGGCACCGACCGCGGCCTTCTCGCGGCGCACGACCGACACGTTGAGCCGCGAGCTCTCGCCCTGGCCGACGATGATGTTGAGGATCTCGAGGGCCGGCGTATCGGCGTTGCGGTGCTCGGGAATGCGATACAGCCGCATGACGAGGTCGAGATTGGCCTGGGCGTCATGGACTTCGCGCCGCGCCGGACCCTTGGCCGTGGCGGCGTCGCACCGCGGTGGCTCCGGCTCGGCATGACTGGGCACGCCGGCGAAATCCTGATTGACCAGGCGCCGCAGCTCCGCCGGGGCGAAGTCGCCGACCACGACCAGCGTCGCGTTGTTCGGGGCGTAGTAGGTGTCGAAGAACGCCTGTACGTCGGGGAGCTTCGCCGCATCGAGATCAGCCATCGATCCGATTACCGTGTGGGCGTACGGGAAGCAGCTCGTGCTGTCGAACGGCCAGGTCAGGCCGTCGGAGAACGCCCCCGCATACGGCTGATTGTCCACGCGCAGGCGGCGCTCTTCCTTCACCGCCTGCCGCTGATTCTCGAAACTCTCCTCCGTGATGGCGAGCGACCGCATGCGATCGGCTTCGAGCCACAGCGCGAGGTTCAGACGATTCGACGGCACCGTCTCGAAGTAGTTGGTGCGATCCTCCGCGGTGCTGCCGTTATAGATGCCGCCGGCGCGCTCCACCAGCTGGCCGTGCTCGGATTTCTTCACGTGAGCCGATCCCTCGAACATCATGTGCTCGAAGAGGTGCGCGAAGCCGGACCGGCCGGGCCGCTCGTTGCGCGAGCCGACCTCGTACCAGACATCGACGGTGACGATCGGCGTGGAGTGGTCCTCGGAATAGATCACGCGGAGACCATTGGGCAACGTGAACTGTTCGAACTGAATGCGCCCCGCCTGCGCCGGCGGTGGGGGCGGGGCGGGGACGGCCTGCGCCGGCAGCGTTGCAGGAAGAAGCGCTAACAGGACGAACAAGTTGCGCATGGGGTCAGGGCTCCACGGGAAAAAGCGCAAGCGCGTTGGTTTCGAGGATAGCCTGTTGCTGCTCTTGCGTAAGCGGCAGGGCCAGGAACTGATCGATGTTTTGCCGGAGGTCTTTCACGCCCGGGCTGGGCCAGTCGGTGCCCCAGAGCACGCGGTCGGTGAGCTCCGTCAGGCGGGGAAAGTACTCCAGCAACTTGGAGGGCGGAATGCCCGACACGTCGAGTCTGACTTTCCCATGACGTCGCAGGATGAAAAACGCCTCTTCCATGTACAGCGGCCGGCCGCCGTGCGCCATCACGAGCTGTAGGTCGGGAAAATCGATGGCGACGTCGTCCAGCTCCATCGGATTGCCGTACTTCGACCGCGCGCCGGGAAAGATCGAAGTGCCGGTGTGGATCATGACCGGCAAACCGCGCTCCTCGCATCGCCGGTAGATCTTGCCCAGCGCCGTAAGGCCGTCGGTGTACGCATTGGCGGGGAAGGCCTGGTGCGGCGGATGCACCTTGAGCAGCCGGATTCCCAGATCGATCAGGCGATCGACGTCGCCCGCCGGATCGCGCGTGAAGCGGGCGTGCACGCCGCCGTACGGCAACAGCCGCTCGGGGTTCGCTTGCGCGTATTTCACCGCGAACGTGTTCGTCGAATCGTCGAAGCCCATGATGTCGGGGCTGGGATAGTTCACGAGACCGACGCGCCAGACGCGCGAGCGATCCATCACCTCGAGCAGCGCCTGCGGATCATCCATGACGGAGATCAGGAACTCCCAGTGATCCTCTTTGCCCTTGCGCATCGCCTCCTGCACGCTGGGCTTGAGCTGCCGCCACGGCTGGATGTGGATGTGAACGTCGGTGATGCGACTCAGTCGCTCCAGGTGTAAAACCCCTTTCCCGTTTTCCTCCCCAGCTCGCCCTTCTTCACTTTGTCTTTCAGAATCTTCGGCGGCTCATACTGCGGCTTGGCGAGCGTCGCGTACAGGTACTCGGCGATCGCGAGCCGCACATCGAGGCCCACGAGATCGGTGAGCTTGAGCGGCCCGATCGGGTGGTTGTAGCCCAGCTCCATCGCCTTGTCGATGTCTTCCGCGCTCGCCACGTCCTGCTCGAGCATGCGCATCGCTTCGAGGCCGAGCACGATGCCTAACCGACTGGATGCGAAACCGGGAGAATCGCGCACCACGATCGGTTCTTTGGCGAGCTGGCGCGCGAATTCGACGGCGCGCTCTGCCGCCGGACGGCTGTCGGGCCCATGCGTCACGACCTCGACCAGTTTCATGATGTGAACGGGATTGAAGAAATGCATCCCGACCAGCCGCGCCGGCTGTGTCATCGCCGAGGCGATTTCGCCGATGGAGAGGGAGGAGGTGTTCGAAGCCAGTAGGGCTGCGCGCGGCGCGGCGCGCTCAATGTCCGCGAACAGACCCTGCTTAATGGAGAGATCCTCCACGACCGCTTCGATCACGACGTCGGCATCGCTGACCGCCGCCCGGATCTGCGGCTCCGCCTGAATCCGTTTCCGAATCGCGGCGTGTTCGTTCGCTGCCAGCTTCCCGCGTTTGATGCCGCCCGCGAGCAGCGCTTCGATCTTGTCCAGCGCCTGGGGCAGGGCGTCGGCCCGGGCATCCGTCAGCCGGACCTCGCATCCCGCTACCGCCGCGACGTAGGCGATGCCGTGGCCCATCGTCCCCGCACCGATGACGGCGACGCGTTTCATCCGGCGCGGGACGCGTCCACGATCGGGCGGGCGCGCTCGGGATGATTGGTGCAGATGCCATCCACGCCCCACCGGACCAGGCGCTCCATATCGCCGGGATTATCGACGGTCCACGCAAAGATGCCGGCGCCGAGCCCGTGCACCGCCTTCACGAGCGCCTCGTCGAGCGTCGAGCGCTCCTGCCAGAGCGTCTGCGCCGACGCATCGTCGAGCGTCTGCTTCGGGTCTTTGGTCGGCACCTCGGACAGGACGCCACGGGGGAGCGAGGACCGTTTTTCACCAAGCCGCCGCACGACCTGGGACGCAAAGCTGTGCACGGCGTACCCGCTCGGGTTCGGGCCGCGATCGAGCGTTGCGAGAAACTTGTCGTCCCAGCGGGGATCCAGGACTTTTACCTCCACGAACACGTTGAGCTTGCCAAGCACGTCGAGCGCCTGCGCGAGCGTGGGGATGGGTTCGCCGTTCGCGAGTGGCACGGCGGCGAGGTCGCGCCAGCGTGCCTGCGCAATCGGCAGACCGACGACCGACGGGTCGTGATGAACGACGATCTCGCCATCGATCGTGGCATGGACGTCGAGCTCCACGCCGTCGGCTCCCTGGCCGGCGGCCGCACGGAACGCGGCCAGGGAGTTCTCCAGCGCGATGCTGGAGGCGCCCCGGTGCGCAATGACCAGGGGGGGGGGCCTCACTGTTGCAGGCTGTCGGCTTTTTTTGGCTCGATCCAGTTCGGCTCTTTCTCGATGTCGTGCACGCGCGCGATGTCCTCGGGGCGCGGGAGCACCGATTCGAGATAGGCCGGATACTTGGCCGCATCGAGCGGCTGTCCGTCCACCGTGAACTTCTGGTGCGCGTACATCCCGATCCGCCGGTTGAACTTGAGATCGGGGACCTTGAGCTGCCGCTCGCGCTCGGGGATGAACATGTTGAGCCGCTCCACGAGCTTCACGATCTCCTGGCGATACAGATTCCGCGCCAGCTCGTTCAGCTTGCTCTTGTCCGGTTCGGCGCCGTTGGTGGGATTCTCGCGTTCGTCATACCGCCCCTTGAGTCCCCAGACGTACGCCCAGTGCGCCGACGAGGAATTGTCGGTGCCGAAGAGGTCGAACGCCGTGGGGATCCACTTATAGAAGAAGCGCTGGATCACTTCCGACGGCATCTTGCCGGCCTTCACGATCCGCAGCAGTCCATTGTTGCCAGTCCCCAGGTGATAGGACTCTTCCTTCAGCATGGGGCCCATGGAACGCGAGAGGGGGTCGAACGCTGAGACGGACAGCATCTTCAGCTGGAACTTGCCGTCGCGATCGATGAACTGTGTGTACGTGAAGAAATCGAGCCAGTTATCGACGATCTCGTTGAACGAGCCGAGGAGCCGCTCCCCTTCGTCGGCACGCCGCTCGAGCAGCTTGGCGGCTTCGCGTTTGCCCTCGTCGCCAAAATGCGCGCACAGGAGGTACGACATCTGCCAACCGTGGCGCATCTCTTCGGTCATCACGCGCTGCAGCGACAGCAGATCGTAGTCGGAGGGCGCGTGCTGCAGCAGGTTGCGCTGCTGCTCCACCGACGCGAATTCGGTGTCGCCCTGATACACGATCAGATTGAGCAAGGCGTCGCGGATGCGCTGATCGGGGATGTGCATCACCGTGGGCCATTTGCGCTGGCCTTTGTAATGCCCGAACTCGATGTGCGGCACTTCGGGCTCACCGAACTTCGCCTCGAACCCGTACTTGCGCAGATCGCCCTGCGGGAGACCGATCGAGTCCTGCCAGTAGCGGAAGTAGTCGATCCAGTCGTCGAAGTTGAGGAGTTTGCGGACCATCAGCGATTCCTTATGAGTTGGCGTGCTTCGGGGGTGGCGAACAACGCTTCCTGATCGGCGATCTCAACGTCGAGCATTTCGTCCAGCGTGCTGTGGAGCGAGCGGTACAGCGCGGCCTTCGCCTTGCGCACCGCGAGCGGCGCCATCGCCGCCCACCGCTTGGCTAGGGCCTCGGTTTCTGGGGCTAGCGACTGGTGCGGAACGACGCGATCGAAGAGACCGAGCTGCGCCGCTTCCGTCGCCGGGACCATGCGCGCGCTCCACACCAGCTCCAGCGCCTTCGAGATGCTGGTCAGCCGAGGCAGGAAATAGCTGCCGCCCCAGTCCGGTCCTAGTCCCAGCTTGTGAAATACCTGACCGATCGACGCTTGCTCCGATGCCAGGCGGTAGTCGCACGCGAGCGCCAGATTGGCGCCGCCGCCCGCGGCCGCACCGTTGACCGCCGCGAGCACCGGCTTTGGGGCGTTGCGAATCGTGAGCGCGATATCCTTGCCGGCGCGCACCAGCTGCTCGCCCTGGGTACCGAGCACGCCGAGGTCGGCGCCGGCGCAGAACGCCTTGCCCGCGCCCGTGATCACGATGACGCGCACCTGATCGGCGGCCGCGAGCATGCGGAGCGCCCCGAGGAGATCCTCACACATGTCGGGATCGAACGCGTTGGCCTTCTCGGGCCGATTGAGCGTAACGGTTCCGATGTGATCGGTGATTTCGACCAGGATGCGCTCGTACGCCGCCATCAGACGCGCTCCACGATCATCGCAATGCCCTGGCCGACGCCGATGCACATGGTCACTAAGCCGAACTGCGTTTGACGGCGTGATAAGGCGTGGATAAGCGTGGTCAACAGTTTCGCGCCGGTGCAGCCGAGCGGGTGGCCGAGCGCGATGCCGCCGCCGTAGATGTTGACCTTCTCGGGGTCGAGCTTCAGCTCGCGCATGCAGGCGATCGCCTGCGCCGCGAACGCTTCGTTCAGCTCCACGAGGCCGATCTGATCGATGGTGAGACCGGCGCGCTGGAGTGCCTTTTTCGTGGCGGGAATCGGACCAAGACCCATACAGCTTGGATCAACACCCGCGACTGCCGTCGCCACAATTCTGGCGATGGCGTTTTTCTTATTGCCTGACACGAGCAAAGCGGCGGCGCCGTCATTGATGCCGCTCGAGCTTGCCGCCGTGACCGTTCCGTCTTTCTTGAAGGCCGGCTTGAGCTTCGAGACGGATTCCAGCGTCGTTCCTGCCCGCGGATACTCGTCCTTGGAAAACACGGAGCCGTCAGGGAGGGGCACCGGCACCAACTCCTCCGTGAACACGCATTCCTTCAGTGCTTGCTCGGCGCGCCGCTGGCTTAGGACGGCAAACGCGTCCTGCTCGGCGCGGCTGATCTTGTACCGCTCGGCGACGACCTCGGCCGTTTCGCCGAGCGAGATCGTCCATGCTTTTTTCATGCGGGGGTTCACGAAGCGCCAGCCGACGGTGGTGTCCGCCGTTTCCGGAGCCTTGCGACTCCAGGGCTCGGCTGACTTGAGCATGACGTAGGGCGCGCGCGTCATGCTCTCCACGCCGCCGGCGATGAACGTCTCGCCTTCTTCCGCCTTGATCGCCTGCGCCGCACTGGCGACGGCCTGCAAGCCCGAGCCGCACAGCCGGTTCACGGTTTGGCCTGGCACGTCGATGGGGAGGCCCGCGAGCAGCAACGCCATGCGGGC
>WNFO01014745.1_pt1 | contig 13103 bp, 11 predicted proteins | sample 5400251 | NCBI WGS metagenome assembly WNFO01 (sample SAMN13153354, study PRJNA577476) | soil metagenome | isolation source: 100 cm saprolite under Madrone tree | place: USA:California | collected 2016-06-14 | reverse complement strand
CAGGGCTTCCCGCCTACAACACGGTTACTCTTCTGGATTACATGACGAACCGGAACCCCAGTGTTTCTGCCGGACCCACGGCCTATACTTGGTACGACGAACTCATCGTCTCCACCCAGCCCGTCGCCGCCCCCAACAATTAAACCTCTGAGAGAAGCGCATCGCCGAACGACGAAGGCAGAAAACGACAAAGCCGAGTTTAGGAAACCACATGGAGCGATTGTCGTTCTAACCTGGGATGCGCAGGAAGACTTGCCCTGTTTTCATCGTCCTGTGAAAAGCGCGCCTTGCTCTTGAATGGTTACTGGTGGAGGAAGTCTTCCAGGTCAAGAGCCCGGCAAACCTGCAAAAGATCGAAGTTGACGCTCAATTCCTTCGGGAGCAGCCGCGTGGCGTCGTCTGGGGCCATGCGCTGGTAATTCTTGTTTCCGATTCTCGTGCAATGGCCTTCCGCCACTTCACTCTCTCGAATCGTGAGTACGTTACCCCCATAGTTTTTCGCCCAATAATGGATTCCCACCCCGTGATCCCAGTAGTAGCGCTGCCGGCGCTGTCGCTCCCGTGCGTCGGGACAATTCGGGTGAGCGGCAAAATTCATCCACCAACCGCAACCATGTTCGAATTGCGACCGACTCGCCCCTTTCGTGGTGCAACCGATGAGCTCCCAGTAACGACGCCCCTTCGTCTTAAGGGTCTGGAGAAGCGTCCGCCGGGGCTCCACGGCGGCCATCGATCCATCCCCAAGCCCAGCAAACATTTCCGCGATAGTGCGCAGCTTTTCTGCGCGGACGAGAAGATCGGAATGCCAAAAAGCCAATCTGTCCACAAACAAGAAAGCAAATTCGAGCGGGAAATGCATATAAATGGTGGGCAACTGGAAATTGGCATTGAAGTCGATGAGAATTGCATTCGAGAGAAGCACGGGCTTGGGAGCTCTCGGGTCGCCTCCGATAACCGGTGTCCAGCCGAATGCAGAGACCAACCGTTGTTGTACAAGGCACCATTCCGGGTCCACGTTCCAACAAAGCCACGGTCGAGCCACGCCTTGCAGCATTGAGCGCCAGCGTTCTGCAGCGGAATAAATCACACCGAGATCGAGATGGAAGGCGCTCCAGTTGCCTACCCCGATCCGATACGGTGTTTGATCAACCGGCTCTTGATCGGCTGCAGACCGTTGGTTTCTTGGTTCGTCCGCGTTCATCGTAAAGAACTCGATCGAGGCAAAACACTCGCGATCTCTGGAGTTTCCAACTAAGGTTGCAGATTGCCTTTGGATTATGCCCTTGACGCTGTCCGGGTTTCAATCCGATGTGCCGACCTCCGGAGTTCGTCACGGCAGCAGGCAGCATGGTGATGGCCGAGGGTCAGCCGGTTCATCAGAAGAAGGCGAGACGTATGAGTGATTGCCGCGCCTTCGAGCTTGAACGTGTTCGCACATGTTGATCATGGTCGTCCAGACACAAAGCAGTTTGCTTTAGTAGCTTCACCACGGGGATATTTTCAGGCAAGCTTATTTCTTGCACGTCCCCGGGCAGGGTGGTTTGTTGCGCCGTTTCGCGGCTTGCGCAATAATTCAGATAATGGTTTCTGCACTGGAAAAGCCGAGGACGAATTACGCGGTTGCGATGGCTTGCATGGCGTTGCTCGCGTTTTTGGTGTTCCCAGTCCTCTTTTTCCAAAGAGCAACGGAGGCAAGGAAGGTTAGCGACCCAGCATTCGAGGGTGCAGCAGCTTTTCGGCTGGGAACGACCACGCATCCGAGCCAGCCTGGGGACTCCGCCATACCCCAAGAACTCCAGGGTTTCGAAGCGCGATGCCGTGCGCAGGGCGGGCTGGTCTGCCAGGGGTTTGACAGCTCCGATGAATTTGCAGCGGCTAGATATCCTCGTTCCGGGCTCTATCCGGCGTGGGACGGTGCCATCCGCGGGACAATGGACACAAGAATCAAGGCTTCTGGGAGCGCGTCGTTGCGCTTTGAGGTGCCCTCACACTCCGCGGCGAATGCATCGGGCTACTGGAAGCAGGAGATGGGAAAGGAGTTCCGCGAAGAGACAGCATTCTACGTGCAGTTTCGGCAGCGTTTCTCGAAAGAGATGCTCAAGAACAACTGGGGGGACACGAACTGGAAACAGATGATCATCCACAACCAGTCGGCGACCTGCGGCGCGCTTGAGCTGACCACTGTTCAGTATTACAACGCCGGATTTCCAACCATGTATACGGAATGCGGTTCGCGTTCGTTGTTTTCAAACAATGGCCAGCCGCCAACCAAGCTCGAGCAGGGTGATTATAATTGTTGGTACGGCAAGTACAATTCCAAGGACTGCTTCTATTATCCGGTGGGGGAGTGGATGACGTTTTACTACCAGATTTCGATCGGGCACTGGGGAAAACCGGACTCAACAGTGAATGCCTGGGTGGCTTTGGATGGGAAGCTTTACAAGCAGTGGATTCAGATGCCCAATTTCATTCTAAGCGCGGATCGGCCAAGCGAGGGCTTCGATACGGTGACATTACTTACCTACATGACGGGGAAAAGTGTGGGCATTGATCATCCGGTGGCGTACACGTGGTATGACGAACTCATTGTATCCACCCAACCCATTGCTCCGCCTACACCTTCCAGCGACGCACAATCTCCAACAGCGGAGCGGCATTAAATCAGATTCTTGATGGCTTCTCAAAGCGGGTCCTGGCGGACTCGGCACCATCGAGGTAAGCGCGGCACCAGAATTCAAGCGCGATCAGAGCAAAAATATGATCCGTGTGATCGCTGCGCTGCTCCTCATGTGCTTTGATCAATCGCTCGATCGCAGGCCACTGAAACAGACCGCGTCGCCGCACCTGTTCTTCCGAAAGAAGTTCGCGCACCAGCCCCTGAAGGTCCTGCCTCAGCCAACTACCTACCGGAGCTCCGAAGCCGCGCTTTTTCCTCGTGATGACTTCCTTCGGCAACCAGGGTGCGACTGCCTTTTTCAGAAGGTACTTCATCGAAATGCCGCGCACTTTCAAGTGAGACGGCATTCGGCTGGCTAGCTCTACCAGTTCATAGTCTACAAGCGGCGCCCGGCATTCCACGGAAGCCGCCATACTCATTCGGTCGGTCAACGCCAGCAGGTCATCGGGGAGCGAAGTTTTCAGGTCGACGTAGAGCGTGCGGTTCAAAGCGTCCGGGTCGGTACGCCCAGAGAAATACCGGCGCAGAGCCTCTGCTGCGACTTCCGTGGCACTTGCTCCGTTCCTTGCATTGTCCGTCAGCAAGCCCGCTTGCGTTTGGGGCGAGAGCAGGGTTACATAGCTCATGTAGCGGGCGGCCGGATCAGCGTCTGCCGTTTTAGTGAACGCGGCAGCGTAACGCGCATAATCCTTCCAGGCCGAAGACCGGTCTTGGGGGATCCGGCGGATCAGTGCCGGAAGTAGTTTTCGCCGAATTGCTCCTGGAAGAATCCTGTACCAGCGCTGCACACTATCCCCCAGGTATCGCCGGTAGCCGCCGAAGAGCTCGTCACCTCCAACCCCCGATAGGATCACGGTCACACTTTCACGTGCGAGACGCGAAACGAGAAAGGTTGTAAGACAGGCGGAATCTGCGATCGGTTCGTCGAGGTGCCAGATGAGTTTGGGCAGCAAATCGCTGACATCCGGACGAACAATAATTTCATGGTGGTCTGTGGCAAAAGCCTTGGCAACAATCTTTGCATACGGCAACTCATTGTAATAATCCTGATCGCCGCCGTACCCGATCGAGTAGGTTTTCACCGCGCGCCCCGTTAGCCGCGCCATTGCCGCGACGATCGTGCTGGAATCAATCCCGCCGCTCAAAAATGCGCCCAGGGGGACATCGCTCACCAACTGCGCTTTGACGGTCTCAAGGAGTTTTTCCCTGATTCGCTCGATCCATTCCTCTTCCCGGCGCTCTTCAACTTGACCAAAAGGGACATCCCAATACTTGTGCGTGGCAACATGTCCTTTTTCGACGACGAGGGAATGCCCAGGTAGAAGTTTCGTTATCCCTTCGAGGAGGGAAAGCGGGGCAGGCACATATCCGAGCGCCAGGTATTCGTGCAACGCTTTCAAATTCAGGCGCCTCGGCACGTCCTCTACCTGGAGAATGGACTTCAATTCCGAGGCGAAGAGCAATCGGTGGGGTTCCTGCCTGACGTAGAGGGGCTTTTCACCAATACGGTCTCTCGCCAGAACGAGGCGCTCCAGCTTCGCGTCCCACAGCCCGAGTCCAAACATTCCTCGTAAGAACTTCAGGAAATCGAGACCCTCGTCCTCATACAAGTGCACAATGATTTCCGCATCTGTATGGGTTCGAAAACGGTGGCCTTTTCTTTCCAGATTTGCGCGCAGCTCGTGGAAATTGTAGATTTCGCCATTCATTACCAGCCAGATGGTTTCATCTTCATTGGCAATGGGCTGGTGGCCACCTGCCACGTCGATGATACTCAGTCTCCGCATTCCGAGCCCGACCCCGCGTCCTAAGTATTGACCGGTGTCGTCCGGACCTCGGTGCTCAATCACACTCCCCATCCGTACAAGAAGCGATGCCAGGGGCGCGGTCCGTTGATCAAGATCCATTACTCCGTATATTCCGCACATGACTCGGGGTTCTCTTTCTTCGGATCGCTGTCTTCGCTCTAGCGCAAAGCCATCTGCACCGACTCTGACGTATTCGTCTCCGATGCGGCCGAAAAGGCCGAGGCCGCCCGCCAGCCGCTCCCGAGGAGGCGCGCCAACCTTCCGCGAAGTGTGTTGCTGAATATCAGATAAGTGATTCGCGTGTAAGTCTTGTCGGTCCACTTCATTTTGTACTCTTCGCACTTCCCCATGAAATCGTACCAGCGCGTTTGTCTTTGGTAGAGCCGCGCGAACGCAAAGGACTTCAGGACATGTCCAGGAGACATTTCACGGAACTGCGAACAGTAGCTTTCCTTAAGGTCGAGGAATACGCCCTTGTGCAGCAAACCCATGATGTAGGCGACGGGTTTCCGGTCAAGAAAAAGCACATGACCGCTGAACCAGCCCTTCTGCGCGGCCTTAAGCGTAAAAGCAGAATGGAAGGCTTCGTGGACGAGGTTCGAGGCGATCGAAGTGCCTCTCGTAGCCTTCCAGGAGTCATTTTCAATGGATCTGACTGCTGAGTTGAAGTCACCCATTTCGTCCGGAGAGACAAACTCCCGATAGGCCAGCTCACCCCGCTCGCGAAGGCGCTTTTCCCCGTTGCGCATGGTGGAGCGGAGCTTCTTAGGCAGAGCAGCGAAATGATTCTCCCAGGTTTCCAGAAAAGGGATGTAGGGAGACGAGACGCGTTCGAGCACCACGTTGCGCCAATTCCGCTGGCGTGCGGCCTCAAGAAGGATGGTTTCGTGCACACCGCCTTGAACGACTGTCGCGCTGAATGTGTCCCAGGCACCTAATTTGCCCCGCAGGAAGTCCAGCATGGCCAGCAAAGACTCGGCGCGAAGCTCACGAAAAAGGAAACCGGTCCGGCCCGAGTAAAGTTCGGAGATCGGCTGGAAGCTGCGGCAGGGGACCCCGCGAATGCTGCGGCGGTTGGCGTGTAGGGGAAACACTCCGATGACAGCTTCGCCCTCGCGAAGGACGAGAACAGCCTGCTTCTGGTTCTGAAGATGGCTCTCCCATAGAGACATGGCCCACTCGAAACTCGATGTTAAATCGAGTTGCTGGATATCCTGAGAATTACTGAGAGCAATCTCGTTCCACGCTTCGCCCAACGGGGCAACCTCTTCGGGAGACCTGAGGAATTCAATATGTGGGCGCCGGGCAGCACTCATGAGCTTTCTCCCGGGCTGACGGCGGCAAGATTTACTCTTTGGGGAACCTCTCCCGCCGCGCGATCTCCGGCCTGTCCGGCTACTTCGTCCAAGTACGCAACCAGCCGATTCGCGATTTCTTTCACTTTCGCGGCGTCGATCTGAATATGAACGGGAAGAAGGAGAAGCCGCTGGGAAAGGTACTCGGCTTCGGTCCGGGCAAGATCGTTCTGACGAGAGAGGAGGGGATGGAGGACTTCCCCAAACGTGAATAAAGGAATTCCTCTTGCGCGGAGCTGTTGTTCGTGGAAAAGACGATTCTCAAGAATCACGGGAAAAGCCCACGGACAAACACCTGCAGGCAACGTCGGGAAGACGCGCCGGAAAACGGGCCGGTCTTGGATGGCCTCGCTGAGCAAGGCGTAATTGTTCCGCCGCGCGGCCACGATGCTTTCCCAGTCGCAAGACTCCAGGACGTGACGGCAGATTCCCGGCATCGCGGCGCGAGCCAGGTCTTCACGGAAAAGATAGGGGTCGTCAACAAAAGCGGCGTGAGAGACGACCTCTGACTGCGCTTGCCGCTGAGCCACGCGACGACGCTCCAGACCCAAGAGAAGCCGCGCTAGCAGATTCCTGGGAGAATTCTCCAGTATCTGTTCGAAGAGACGCTTCGCCAGCACTGCATGCTCGCGCATCGAAACCTTGGCCGCCCCGGGAAAATCAAGAATATGAGGGCCATTGATTCCGAGGCCGCCGCCTGTCAAGGTGGGGGCGAACTTGTAGTAGCTGAACAGGGAAAAATCACCGCGATGGCCCAGGGGTAACCCCTCGGACTCCGTGAGAAAGGAATGGGCGCAATCCTCCACAATAGAACAGCCAAATTCTTCTCTGAGTTCGAGGAAGGGATCAAGCTCTTCCGGGAAGCCAAAATAATGAATTATGACGATGGCGGCGACATCCGCTGACATCCGGCGGCGCACATCGTCCATGTCGGGGCGAAAATCAGGCTGAATCCGATAGAACTGTGCATTGAATCCCGTTCTTGTCACCGGCTCGACCAGAGCCGTGCAATGAAACGCGGGAAGAAGGATGGTGCGTCTTTCCTTTGCGGCGAGCGAACGCAGCAGTAAAAAAAATGCCGCCCGCGCGTTGTAGGTGAGTTGCAGTCTGTGCGGGGCGTAAAGCTTGACAAGGGATCTGCGCCGGCGCAGGCGAGTGTCCACAAAGCGCAGCGTCGGATGTGGCAGAGAGATCACAGGGCCTTCACCGAAGCGCTCCCCCTGAACGGATCGAACTCACTTCGTCAAGAAGAGAGGCCAAGACTGACGCGTGCGATTCCCGGGCGAAGCTGCGCACCGCGACCGTAATGGCGCAATTGTGCCGGCGCCCACGGAACGCAGTGTCCCGGCCGTGTCTCCACCGGAATCTACCATCGCGAAGATGGGTCTTCGCGCGCGCAGGTATTCATAGAGTTTTGCGGGAATCGCGGGATTCGACGTGTAGCCTTGGAATACCAAGAGACCGTCCGCCTCGAGCATTTCTTGCAGCGCCTCCCTGTAGGGAATCGGGGGTTCGAGCCGTACCATTTCTGCCAGACCGTGGTTCCGAATCATATCCTGATAGTGTTGCACAAACCCGCTAGCGCGGAGTGTAACTATGACCCGATGAGTGTTGAAGGCCCCGGCACGCTGCAGATCAGCCAAAGCCGCGAAGAATGCACTCGGGTCGCGATCTGCGGTGGGATAGAGTAAGCCGCTATGTAGAAGTTGCAGCGGGCGGCCGTTCAGCGGTCTTGCAGATACTTGCGATTCCACTTGAGCGAAAGCCTCCTCATCGTACCCGTTGGGAATGATCGCCCAGTGATTCTCTGGAAGCTCAGCATAGCGAGCCGCGTGGAGTGCTCGAGAGCCAGGGGTAACGAGAATAGTCCGGGCGCTATGCAGCACCGCTCGCCGCTCGATCGCGCGCCTTGCCCGCCACAACTTTTTGTCCGCAGGATAGAGAACGCCTATGCGAGAGTCTTCTTCCGTCATCGGGTCGCGCAAATCCGTAATCAGAGGTACACCCGTCAGGCGATGAAGCAGATAGCCGATCCAAAGAGCGCTTGCCGTGGGGTATGTCGTCCACAACACCTGCGGTTTGTACTTTCGAATCATGTACAACCCCGCTGGGACGCCTCCCGGAATCCAGCTAACCCAGCGGTCGGGAAGCGCGGTCCAGGAAGCATAACGTCCCCGGATGGCGAGATGCCTGCCCGCGTCCAGGGCAAAGGCGCGGCACACGGGCACATCGGCGGGAATGTCTTTAAGCTGATCTGTGCTCACCTCCTGATACGCGCGTGGATTTGCGCTGAGGATGACGGCATTCCAGCCGTGCTTGGGGAGATGCCGCGCAAAATTCAGGGTGCGCTGAGATCCGCTGCTTCCCCTGCACGGAGGGAAATGATAGGCGACCATCAATACGCGCTTTGGATTCGCTGTTGACACCCGATATCCCATCGGTGACGAGGAGATGGCGAAATATCCTTTCTAATCGTGGGCAGTCAAGGAGCCTGGGATCGCAGGCATCGGTGTTCCCCGCGGACGGACCAAAGAGTGCTTTCCGTTGTCTGTCCAAACTTCAGGCGGGGCCGGATGTCCCAGGAATTCCGTAGGGCTCGCCGTGAGCCCATAAGCGCCTGACTGAAAAATTACGAAGAGGTCTCCGATTTCAGATCGAGGCAACAACACGTTGCGGGCCAGCGTATCCAAGGGCGTGCACAGCGGGCCGACAACGTCCACGGTTTCCTCGCCGGCAACATCGATCCGATTGGCGATGGCCACGGGGTAGTTGCGCTTGATGGTCTGGCCCAAGTTGCCGGAGGCAGCGAGGTGATGGTTCATTCCGCCATCCAGAATCAGAAATTTCTTGCCCCGAGATACCTTGATGTCAATTACCCGGGCGAGATAAACGCCTGCTTCTCCGGCGAGAAAGCGTCCCGGCTCCACCAAAAATCGCGTTCCCTCGAACTCGCCGGTTTGCTCTATTTCCAAGAAGAGAGATTGCAGTCCGGTACGAACCACCGACAAGTCCAGCTCTTCTTCTTGCGCGAAATAGGGGATTCCAAGTCCGCCGCCGAAGTCGACGGTGAGCAAGGGGTGGCCAACTTTGGCGACAACTCGCCTTGCGATATCGAGGCCGTGCCGATACTGGGCGACCAGTGTCGCTGCATCGAGGATCTGAGTGCCCGCGAAGAGGTGGATGCCACTGAATTCGATCACCGAGTCGCGGAGAATTTCATCGAGGGCTTCTTCGAGGGATTCCTCGTCGACTCCGAAAGGAGTCGGACGTCCACCCATTCGCATCGCGCCGCCTTCACCGGCCGCCGCCGGATTGACACGGAGGGCAACTCTCGGGAAGATTCCCAATCGGCGGCCTATCGCACCCAGGCGGCGGATTTCCGTCAAGGACTCGGCATGGATTTCTCCAACAGCGTGTGACAGAACCTCTTCCAGCTCGTGTTCCGTTTTCCCGGGGCCAGCGAATAGGATGTTTTCCGGGTCACAACCTGCCGTCAGGGCCGCGCGGAACTCACCTACCGAGGCAATTTCCATTCCACATCCGCGCGAGAGGAAGTGGCGTAGCACAGCTTCATTTGGGTTGGCCTTAACCGAATAATAGATGGAAAAGCGGGACGGTAAGGCTCGACGAAGCTCATCCAGTTTTTTGTCCAACACAGCGCGGTCATAAATGAACGCAGGAGTGCCGTAGCGCTTTGCCAGTTCGCTGACAGGAAGGCCACCGACCTGCAATTCACCGTTTGCGGCGGCGAAGTGCTTGCGGGCGATGGTCAGCGGCTGAACACTCATTAGAGCCCTTCGTGCAGACGCAGGGCAGGATAATCCACTTTGCCGCTACTTGTTTTCGGCAGTTCCTGCAGAACTTCTACGAACTTAGGCACCATGTACCGCGGCATTTTTTCCGCACAGGCAGCTAGCAACGCCTCTGTATCCAGCTCATCGCCATCTCTTGGAACCACAAAGACCTTGATGACTTGACCGAGCACATCATCCGGGATGCCAATGGCTGCCGCGCCGCGAAGCTTCCCTGTTTGGAACAATACTTCCTCGACTTCCGTGGGACTGATGCGGAAACCAGAGGACTTGATCATGGTATCGCGGCGGCCCACAAAATACAGGAAACCCTCCTCATCCTTCTTCACCAGATCGCCGGAATAGCAGACTTTTTCGCAGTCGCCCATTTCACAGGGAAGCAGGGGATTCGGACGAAGAGCGCGAGCTGTTTCTTCCGGGCGGTTCCAATAGCCAAGAGAGACCGTTGGGCCGCGATGTACGAGCTCGCCGGTCTCGCCGGGCTGGCACAGCGCTCCTTGCTCGTTGAGAACCAGGATTTCGGTGTCGGGAATTGCCTTCCCCATGGACGTCGGTCGCCGATCGAGCTCTTCGGGAGGCAGGTAAGTGGAACGGAAAGCTTCAGTGAGGCCGTACATTAGGAAGATCTTCGTTGTCGTCAGGGTTCCCCGCAAAATCTTCAAAACCGTTTGAGGCATCGCCCCGCCCGTGTTCGTGATATAGCGCAGATCCGGCAGAGGTTGTTTATTCAGGGAAGAATTTGGCTGAGTCAGCAGAGTCCACAAGGTCGGGACACCCGCGAGCCCGGTGATCCGCTCTTTCAGGAGCATCTGTACAATCTCACGAGCAAACACGAAATTGATCAATACGAGGGTGCCCCCTTTTTCGAAGGCCGTCATCAATTGATTCATCCCCGCATCGAAGCTGAACGGGAGGACGGCCAAGATGCGCTCGCACTCCGATATTTCCAGATAAGTGGAGACGATCCTGCTTCCTGCGACAACATTCGCGTGGCTGAGCATCACGCCTTTCGGTTTTCCAGTGGACCCCGAGGTATACAAAATCGCGGCAAGATCTTTTTCGATGCTTGTTTCCTGCCAGGCGGCGGGAGGTTCCACCGCACAGAATTCTTCAAAAGGAAAGGCCGGAACATGCGCTGCGGGGGGTTCACCATCGCCGGTCACCACAAGGAATTCGAGGGTCGGAATGTTCCGGAGCGTCTCGCCCAAAGCTTTGGCTTTCGCAGGAGTGGTGATCAGTGCCTTCATTCCGCAATCTGTCGCGATATGCATCACCTGCTCAGCATGCAGGAGCGCATTTATCGGAACGTAGACCCCTTCTGCTTGTGAGACGCCGAAGATGGAAATCACCTGCGCTACTGAGGCCTCCAGGTAGATTCCGACTCGGTCTCCCCGGTTGACTCCAGCGCGACGCAGAGCTGTGGCTAGCCCCGCAGTTCGTCGCGCGACCTCGGCATAACTCAAACGCTCGTCCCCATGGACGAGGGCTTCCTTGTCCGGAGCTCTTCGAACGCCGTCTCGCAGCAAATGCCAGATCAAAAAGTCCATTCGTCTCTCACTCAAAAACAGTTTCCTATTTCTCAGAAGCCGCGCTCTTGCTCGCGGGTTCCTGTTGATCTGATGACTTTCGCGAGTGTCCGGCAACCGCCTGGAAGACGCGCCGCGCCGCGCGGCCTCCAACGTGACGCGCAATCGCCATTGCACCGCGCGGCGTTCGTGGATTCATGGCCAGAATGCCCCAGCGCTCACGGCGGTGCGTCATCCAGTCCTGTTTGTACTTGTCGTCGCCCGTGAGGTAGTCCACTTCGTGGACGCGATCGACGTCCAGGACATGCTCCATCATACGCGTCGTCAGGAACGACCCGACGGAAAGGTCGGCGAAGCGCCTGTCGTAGGCGATTTTGTAGATCGCCGCCTTGCCGCTGTTCACGATCCAGATTTGTGCGGCCGCGGGTTCTCCGTCGACGCGCACAATACCCAAACGCAGCCAGCCTTGCTCGGCGGACGTGCGAATCAAACCGGGGATAAATGTGGGATACGGCTCGGGCACCTTCCAGCTTGAAGCGTAGACGCGCTCGTAGGCTTCGATGGCAGATTCAAGACCGTTCGGGCCTGCGATGATCTCCAGGCGGGCGCGCCCGGAGCGTTCGATCTTTTTGTTCTTGCTCTTTGCGATGTTGCGCACGGAAGAGCGGAGGCCCTCCCAATATTCGCGAAAGGACATCCCGTTGGCGGGGAAGTACCAATTGCCAGCGCTGAAATAGGTTTGTACCACCATGCCCGCGGCACGGAAAGCGCGCTGCAGTTTGTCGAACACAGGGGCTCCCGCATCAAGCCATTTCAAATCTACGGCATCCCACGCCGGCTTGTCGGCGCAAATGGCGCGCACAAGTGTTTCGAGGGCAGCTGGCGACGGATGGGAATGCGAGAGGAGCGGTGCATAGAATGAAGCATAAAAGTTGGTCAGAGAGTGAAGAGCTCTCGGAGCGATTTGCCATGAGCTTCCGCGCCGGGAGCGCGTAAGCAAAGCGGCCAGAGGCGTGCCACCCACATCCGCCCCTTCTGCGGCAAACACGCGGAGTTCATCGCCGGGGTCGAGAGCCGTGGCGCAGAAATTGCGGAACCAAGGAAGGCTGAGAAAGAAACTCTCCGCCGCATTCTCAGCAAAGAGGGCCTCGTATTTCTCCGGAAGAGCGGCTAGGCTATCGTAGGTTACCGGACGAACTGCCGGAAAGGCGATTTCCACAGGGTTTGCCACGGCAGATTGCACGGCTACTTGCACGGCTGTTCCTTTTCCTGGGCGAGTGCGGAGATCTTTTTGTGGGCGAACTCAACGACGGCGGAGAGCGAAGCAAAATTCTCCGGCAACAACTCCTCATCGGTGACATGCACGGAGAACTCGGCCTCCAGAAAATTCACCACATCGAGAATTCCGAGGGAGTCTACTATACCTGCCTCAAGCCACTTATCGTCCGGCTTTAAGCCATTCCTGCGGGCTAGGGGGAACTGCTTCAGAACGAATTCCCTGGTGCGGTCCTCGATTGTCTGTGCCTGGGGCATTTGTTCTCCTAAGTGTTTAGCTGTCGCGGTCTCCTCGCATGGCGAGCCAACCACGCGAAAAGTTGGCTTCGGAAATGCCGGAGCGGGGCCGACTGCAAACAATAATAGGCGTACGCTCGCGAGGCCGAAACCCGGCGCGCTCAAAAGTTGCGCTCCAGGGATGAGTGTCCGCCGCGCACAAACTGACAGTTTGAGCTCCAAGTGCGCGCAGTCTGTCAACTGCTCGCGCCAACAAACTGGCAACAACCTCAGGCCCGCCGCTCGTTTTGAGATCCACGACAGTCGCATCTTTCGGGTCCCTTGTGTGGACAACGTAGCCCACTAAAGTGTCTCCTTGTCGAGCGGCAAGGATTTCGTGCATCGCACGCGGTCTTAGATATCGCCAATTGAGA
>WNFO01003664.1_pt1 | contig 13103 bp, 9 predicted proteins | sample 5400251 | NCBI WGS metagenome assembly WNFO01 (sample SAMN13153354, study PRJNA577476) | soil metagenome | isolation source: 100 cm saprolite under Madrone tree | place: USA:California | collected 2016-06-14 | reverse complement strand
ACGGAAGATTTCCAGCCTGGTTTCCCGTTCTCGTTATCACGCGAGATGCTGTGATTCTCGTCGGCTCGGGTGTGCTGCATTTGCTCAACGGCAAAGTGCGGGTGAAACCAAGTTGGACCGGCAAAGTCGCCACTGTCTTGCAAATGGCGGCGATCGCGTGGGTGATGTTACAGCTTCATTTTCTTTCCCTGCTCTACATCGTGATCGCCGCCGGCGTGTTCACGTTTATTTCCGGAATCATTTACGTCATGGATGGGGTGCGGCAGTTGCAAGCCGAGGGGCACGCACACGCAAAAGTAGATTGAGCTCCGTCGTTCTTGCGCGATGAGCGGCACGAACAAATCGCCCAATGTCGCTCTTGTGGGCCGGCCGAACGTGGGCAAATCGGCATTATTTAATTGCCTCGTCGGGCGCAAGATTGCGATTGTGCACGATCAACCAGGCATAACACGTGATCGCATCTCAGCCGTGTGCCGGCGCGGAGAGCAGCCGTTCGTCGTGTGGGATACAGGCGGTGTCGGAGGCGCAGGCGAATCGGAATTGTCCACGGAGGTCCGGCGCGCAGTCGAAGAAGCAATTCGCGACAGCGACCTCCTCCTTTTTCTCGTCGATGCAAAGGACGGATTGACGCCGCTCGATCAGGAACTCGCGCGGATGCTGCGCAAATCAGAGAAGCCGGCCGTCCTTGTCGTTAATAAGATCGACACTGAGAAACACGAGAATCTCGCGGTCGATTTTGCATCATTGGGATTCTCAGAGAGTCTATCGATCAGTGCAGCGCATGGTCGCGGCATTTCCGATTTGATCGAATCAATCGATCAACTTCTCCCCTTCCCTTCGGCAGCCGACCAGTCACTACTTACTAGTCACCAGTCACTTTCCATCGCGATTATCGGCCGCCCAAACGTCGGCAAATCTTCGTTGATCAATTCAATTGTCCGCAGCGAGCGCGCCATCGTGAGCGAATTGCCCGGAACAACGCGCGACTCCGTCGACATCTTATACGAACGCAAAGGCCAAAAGTTTCTCTTTATCGATACCGCTGGGATCCGCAGACGCGGCAAACAATCGAGCTCAGTTGAAGTCTTCAGTGTGATGCGCGCGGAGCGAAGCATTCGCCGCGCCGATCTCTGCGTGCTGATTGTCGACCTCACGATGGGCGTGACCGCACAGGACAAACGGATCGCGGGACTGATTCAAAAAGCCCGCAAAGCAGCGCTCGTCGTTTTGAATAAATGGGATTTGATCAGACCGAAACACAGCGAAAGGAAGATGATGGCGCAGCTCGTCAATGAAACACGTGCGCGAATTTTCTTTCTCGATTACGCGCCGGTCCTGATTGCCTCTGCGCTGACCGGAGAAAACATCGAGAAATTATTTGAGGTCATCGCAAAAGTTCGGCGCGCAGCGCGTGAGCGTATGGGGACCGGCGTTCTAAACCGACTGCTCCGGTCTGCTTTTGCCGCCAATCCGCCGCCGATGGTTTCCGGTCGACGCCTCAAACTCTTTTACGTTGCACAAGCCAGTGGTATTCCGGAAGCAGCGCTCGAACCTTTGGAGTTTGTTCTTTTTGTGAACGACCCGCGCCTATTGAGCGAAACTTACCGTCGCTACCTCGAAGCTCGTATCCGCAAAGCGAAACCTTATCCAGGGCTTCCGATCATTCTGACCTGCCGTCCGCGGCAGGAAACGCGGCGGAAGTAGTTGTCGATCGGGGCGCTCGTTGGGCAGCTGTTTGATCGAACATTCTCTCGTCGCGTCTGTCTGACATCACACGAGTGAAATCGACACAGGAAATTACCCAGGAAGTGCGAGACCTAGGGCAATGGATTCCAGCACTGCGCCAGCAGGTTGGTCATGTGGTGGTTGGCCAGAAGTACCTGGTTGATCGTCTTTTGCTCGGCCTGCTCGCAAACGGTCACATCCTGCTCGAAGGCGTCCCCGGGCTGGCCAAGACGCTCACGGTAAAAACGATGGCCTCGTGTATTCAAACCGGCTTTCAACGCCTCCAATTCACGCCCGATCTTTTGCCCGCGGATTTGATCGGGACGCTCATTTACAACCCACGTACAGGCGAATTTACGACCAAGCTCGGGCCGCTTTTCTCGAATTTAATTTTGGCCGACGAAATCAATCGCGCGCCAGCAAAGGTGCAGAGCGCGTTGCTGGAAGCGATGCAAGAGCGGCAGGTCACAATTGGCGAGACGACTTATCCGCTGTCCGATCCGTTTCTGGTTTTGGCGACGCAAAACCCGCTCGAACAGGAAGGGACTTATCAATTGCCAGAAGCCCAGCTCGATCGGTTCATGTTGAAGTTGAATATCGGTTATCCCCAAAAATCAGAGGAGCGACAGATCCTCGATCTAATGGCGACATCGGCACCGGATCTGCGCGTGAATCCGGTAATCGACCCGAAGCAGATCATCGCCGCGCGCGACGTAGTCAACAGCATTTATATCGACGATCGCGTCAAAGATTACATTGTCGATGTGGTCTGGGCGACGCGCGAGCCCGCCTCTTACAACTTGCGGCTGGAAGGACTCGTCCGCTACGGCGCTTCGCCGCGTGCGACTATCTATCTCGCCCTCGGGGCGCGCGCCCACGCGTTCCTGAACGGCCGCGGTTACGTCACGCCGCAAGATGTGAAGAGTATCGGTCCCGACGTGCTACGGCATCGCATCATCGTTAGCTACGAAGCTGAGGCTGAGTCGGTCACAAGTGAAACGATTATTGAGCGAATTTTTGCAGGGCTGCCGGTTCCATAACTTTGTCGATGGAAGAAGGACGACAAACTCCGGCCGAGATCCTTAAGAAGATTCGCACACTTGAGATCAAGACACGCGGCTTGGTCGAGACCGCCTTCGCCGGCGATTATCACAGCGTCTTCAAAGGACGCGGAATGAATTTTGAAGATGTGCGGGAATATCAGCCGGGCGACGAAATTCGCACGATCGATTGGAACGTGACTGCACGGCTGGGTACCGCGTATGTGAAAAAATTTACCGAGGAACGCGAGCTAACCGTAATTCTTGTTGTCGACGTTAGCGCATCCGGAAATTTCGGGAGCACGACGCAGTCGAAACGCGAGTTGGCGGCGGAAGTGGCGTGTCTGCTCGCGTTCAGCGCGATTCGGAACAACGACAAAGTCGGGCTCATTCTCTTTACCGATCGCGTTGAGCTTTTTATTCCGCCGAAGAAAGGCCGGTCGCACACCCTGCGGCTCATCCGGGAGATTTTGTTTTTTGAACCGCAGGGACGGGGCACAGAGCCCGTCCTGGCGCTCGACTACCTTAACAACATCATCACTCGGAGGGCAGTCGTATTTTTTATCTCGGATTTTCAAGCGCCAGATTTCTCGCGGGCCCTCGCCGTGAGCGGGCGACGGCACGATTTCATTGCAATCCATATTCGGGACGAACGAGAGAAGATCCTGCCGAACATCGGCATCATTACGCTGGAAGATGCTGAAACCGGCGAACAGATTGAGATCAACACCGCCGATCGCGGGACGCGCGGACGTTTTAGCGATCTGGTCGACAAACGCGAAACCGATCTGTCGCGCACGCTCCGGCGGAACAACGTCGACGCGATCGCGCTGCAGACAGGAAAGGATTATTTGCCGGCGTTGCGCTCGTTCTTCAAGCAACGCGAACGCCGTCTATCCATTCGGTGAATGACGATGCCGATTTTGTTTATCTCGACGTTGGCGGCAGAGGAACTTCACGATATTGCGCCACCAGTCGATTATTCACTAATTCCGCCATGGCTGATTTTCGCCGGGACGTTTTTTGCCCTGGCGATCATCGGATTGATTGTTTGGCTGATCGCGCAAAGGCGCAAGCGACCGGAACCGCCTCAGTTGCCGCGCGCCCGCGCACTCGAAGCGCTCGAGCGGATGCGAGATCAGATCGACCTGCTTAATCCATATCAGTTTAGCATCCGCGTGTCGGACATTCTTCGTCGCTATGTAACGGAACAGCATGGCTTGCCAGTGACACGGCAGACATCGATGGAATTTTTGAACGCGCTGGCAAAGACGCCGCAGTTTTCGAGCGATGAGAAGCTGTTGCTCGAAGATTTTCTGAATCGATGCGACCTGATCAAATTCGCGCGTCATGAAGCGACTTCGGCCGACAGCAGATTATTGTTAGAGGAAGCAACCAGATTTGTGAAAGGAGGGCAACTTGCAACTGTTTGATTGGTGGACAGCAAACAGTGCGCTCACGTTTGCGCGTCCGTGGCTGCTCTTGCTCTTACTCGCGATTCCGCTGCTCGCCTATTTGCGCGGGAAACGCGGGCCGGCTGCCGCCTTGACGTTCTCGTCGACATCTGCTTTTCGCGCCATTGGAAAACAAAGCGCCGCGCGCGCTGGAAAAATCCTTCGAGCCTTGCTGCTTGCATCGCTGGCGATTTTCGCCATCGCACTCGCGCGTCCGCAGCTCGGCAAGAGTCTTACTCAGATAGACGCGAGCGGGATCGATATTATGCTCGTGCTTGATGTCTCCGGATCGATGCTGACCAAAGATTTTACGATCGGCGGCCAGGAAGCGACGCGCGTGGACGCAATCCGAGAAGTGACGCGAAAATTTATCGAAGGCCGTCCAAACGATCGCATTGGTATCATTGCGTTTGCCGGCCGGCCATATGTCGTAAGTCCAATGACGCTGGATCATGATTGGCTTTTGCAAAATTTAGAGAGAGTGCGGATCGGTCTGGTCGAAGACGGCACTGCTATCGGATCGGCCATGGCGGCGGCGGCCAACCGGTTAAATGACAAACGCTCAAAAAGCCATGTGCTCGTCCTTCTAACTGACGGAGAAAATAATGCCGGCAAAATTCCGCCGAATACCGCCGCCGAAGCAGTGAAAGCACTAAAAATTCACTTCTACGCCATTGGCGCCGGAATCAATGGAATCGCGCCGGCCCCAATTTTTACTCCCAGAGGGCCGTTAACGGATGCCTTGGGCAACATGCTTTACGAAAACCAGCGTGTTGAATTTAACGAAACGGGTCTGAGGGAAGTCACGAAAATTGCGGACGGCCAGTTTTTCCGAGCAACAGATACCAAATCGCTGGAGCAAATTTATAGCGACATCGACAAGCTGGAAAAATCGACCGTGAGCGTGAAAAAATACCAGCAGTACCGCGATCTTTTTCCGCTTTGTCTGATGAGCGGTTGCGGTTTGCTGGTCGCCCAGATTTTGCTGTCTCAAACGATCTGGAAAAAATTGCCATGAAAAAGATATCGCCGAACCCGGCAAAACTGCGCAGCTCCTTAAGAAGCAACGCGCCGGGAGCTGCAAGACGCATTGAAGGAGCTGGGCGATCCAGCCAATTGAGCGAATCGGCTGCTCTTCGGGCGCAAAGCGCGTCGATCTTATGAACTTTGGTGCACCGCAATGGCTTTGGGGACTGCTTTTGGTTCCGGCGCTGATCGCGTTGTTTATTCGTGCGGAGCGGCGCGGGGTCCTTCGTTTGCGCGAGTTTGTCTCGGCGCGATTGCTGCCTCAACTTGCCGGATCCGTAAATCGTCCACGCCGTGTGTTGAGATTTGCGTTGCAACTAGCCGGTCTTGCCCTTGCCACGATCAGTCTGGCGCAGCCGCGCTGGGGTTATACGTTTGAGGATGTAAAACGCAAGGGACTCGACTTGCTCATCGCGGTCGATACGTCGCGGAGCATGCTGTCTAATGACGTGCAGCCTAATCGACTTGAACGCGTCAAACTTGCCGCCAGAGATTTGATCAATGAGTTACAGGGCGATCGTGTTGGTCTGATTGCATTTGCCGGCCGCGCCTTCTTGCAGGCACCGCTCACGATCGATTACGAAGCTGTAATGGAATCGATCAACGATCTCGATACCAAAACGATTCCCGAAGGGGGAACAAATATCTCCGAGGCCATTAGCCTTGCCACGCAAAGTTTCGGGAAAAGCGCAATGGGAAATCGCGCACTCGCCATTTTCACCGATGGCGAGGAGCTTAGCGGTGATGCGGTAAAGAGCGCGAAGGCTGCCGCCGATGCCGGCGTGCGCATTTTCACGATCGGCGTTGGGACGCCGGCAGGCTCACTCATCCCCGTCAACGGCGAAGATGGCGGAACAGCTTTCGTTAAAGATTCAGCGGGCCAGGTCGTAAAATCAAAACTAGACGACAAACGGTTGCGCGAGATCGCTCAGGCCGCGGGTGGATTTTATCTGCATTTGGAAAATGGTCCGCGCACGATGCAGCAGATCTACACCGAAGGTCTCGCGAAAATGCAGGCGGCCGAGATGGACGTGCGTCTGTCGCGTCGGCCAATTGAGCGCTACGAATGGCCGCTGGGTGCAGCACTCATCGCGCTTGCCTTGTCGATCTTGATTGGTGAGCGCAAGCGCACGCGCGAAAGAGTTTACGTTCGCGCTCCCGTAAAAATTGCAACTGCAGCGGCAGCATTATGGATCACCTTTTGCCAGTTCGCTTTCGCTGCCGCGCCCGGATTGGACGCATATCGCGAAGGCAAATTCAGCGATGCCTACAATCAGTTTCAGCAGACCCTAAAAACGCATCCGCAATCTCGGTCGGAGGATAAGTTGCAGTTCGATTCCGGCGCGGCCGCTTACAAGTCGGAAGAATATGGAAAAGCGCTGGAATCCTTTAGTCAGGCTTTGCTCTCGCCCGATACCGGCCTGCAAGGCAAGAGTCACTATAACCTCGGAAATACGCTCTACGAGCGCGGCGAAACACAGAAGAGTGACGACAAAAAGCTGAGCGATTGGACAAATGCCCTCGAGCATTACGAGCAGACGCTCAAGCTCGAACCGAAAAATAAAGAGGCGAAGGACAACTACGATTACGTGAAGAAGAAGATCGAGGAACTAAAAAACAAGAAGCAACCCCAGCAACAGCCCTCGCCCTCGCCATCGCCTGAGCGGAAGGACAAACAAAACCAGCAGAATCAGCAATCCCAGCAAGATCAGCAAAACCAGGAACAACAACAGCAACAACAACAGCAACAGCAACAGCAGCAGAACCAGTCGCAGCAACAACAAAAGGACGGACAGCAGCAATCACAAAATCAACAATCACAAAACGAATCCGGCCACGGTCAGGATCAAAAAGAGGAAAAGAAGAAGGATCAATCCCAAGCAAAGAACGAGCCGCAACAATCGAAACAACAACGAGACAACCAACCTTCCCCCTCCCCGTCTCGAGGCGAGAAAAAGCAAAAACAGGAACAGTCAGGTGAAGGCGAACAGCCTTCACCTGCTCCCGGCGACCACGGAAACGACATGCCTTCGCCATCGCCCTCCCCCGGAAGCGGCGAAGGAGCCGAAGAAAATCCGACGCCTTCCGCTGCTCCAACAGAATCGCCCCAGAAAAAATTGGCCGGTGAAGTAAAGGGAGCGGGCAAGGACGAATCAAAAAAGTCGCCCGATAAGAATGCGCAGATCGCCGAGGCCGAAGCGGAAAAGGAAGATCAAATGACCCAACGTCAAGCAGAGTCGCTTTTGCAGTCGATGAAGGACGAGGAAGCGCGCGTGCAACTTGATGAACGCAGGGCCACACACCGTGTCTATAACGACTGGTAGGTGGGCACGGTTGATGGTTGATTGAGATGTCGATGTACGGACCACGGATTCCCATTGCAGTTTTGCTCGGCGCGTTGATCGCGTTAACAGGAAACGATGTTGCATTTGCCGATTCGCCGAACGTGACCGCGGTGTTGAGTAACTCGGAAGCCGTTGTCGGGGAAATGGTCCAGTTGCAAATCAAGGTAAGCGGCGCGGGGGATACGAAACCGCCGGAGAACATCTCGGTCGATGGCTTGGAGATTCACGCAACTGGAACATCGCGGCAATACGAAATGCGCAATTTCACGACCAACTCGAGCGTGACTTACAATTACACAATTCTGCCGCTCCAAGCGGGCCGGTTCATAATCCCACCTCAAACAATTCGGGTGGGCAACAGTTCACTGCGTACACCGGAGCTCAGGCTAAACGTTGCTGATTCGCCCGGTCGCTCGACGCGTTCAAACCAAAGTGCGCAGCCGGCAAATGCGGCCAAGCTTGTATTCGCCGAATTGATTGTGCCCAAGAAAACTGCCTACGTTGGCGAAATAGTCCCGGTCCAAATCCGGCTCGGATTCGATCCGCGTGCGCACCCAAAGCTGCTCGAAGGGCCCGAGATCAGCGGGCAAGGATTTACAGCACAAAAACTGCAGCAATCTGGTGAAAACCTGGAGACAATTAACGGGAGGTCTTATGATGTGGTGACATTTAAGACGGCGATTGCTGCCGCGCGGGCCGGAAAATTCGAAATCGGGCCCGTCAAAGCGAAGGCACAAGTTTTAGCCGCGCGTAGACCAAACACGCCGCGCTCCCGTTCACCCTTTGATCTGTTTAATCTCGACGACCCGTTCTCAGACCCGTTTTTTTCCGACCCATTCAGCCAATTCGGCGAGCGGCGCGAGATTGAGATCAACAGTGAACCCGTAGCTTTCGAGGTCAAACCGTTGCCGCAAAACGCCCCGCCGAGTTTTTCGGGTGCGATCGGGAATTTCACAATGACGACGGAAGCGAAGCCAAAGAGTGTGCAGGTAGGCGATCCGATTACTGTCACATCGACGATTTCCGGGCGTGGTAATTTCGATCGCGTTAACGCGCCGGCAGTGGAAGACGACCGCGGTTGGCACAAATATCCGGCGTCTTCCAAGTTCAAGAACGATGACGAGGTCGGAATTAGCGGCACGAAGACTTTCGAGATGGTGCTTTCGCCGAATGAAAAGAAGCAAAACATTCCCCTTCTCGCATTTTCGTATTTTGATCCGGCCAAAGAGCAATATGTAACGCTGCGTAGCGATCCGATCGCTATTGAGGTTCAAGGCGGCGCAGTACCGGCTCCCGCACCCGTGGCATCTCAACCGGCGGCGTCAGCGATGCCCGCTGCAGCCGCAACACCGGCAGCGAAGCAGGACATTTTGTATCAACTTACTGAGCGGGGCCGAGTGCAATCGTTCACGCCACTTTACGTCCGTCCAATTTTCTGGATGGCGCAGTTGATTCCGTTACTTGTTTTACTTGGATTTGCCGGATGGAAAATCCGACAAGTCAGGATCGACAACCGTGAGGCGCGACGCATCGCCGCGTTGCAGCATGAAGCTGCTGAACTGATGCGCAAATTGCGCCGGGACGATGTATCGCCACGGGAATACTACGCGGAGGCTTCCAGGGTCGTTCGAGTGAAAGCAGCGCTGGCGCGCAATGTCGATCCAAACGCCGTCGATGCTGAGACGGCGGCGGATACGTTCGGACTAAATGCGGATTCGCGCGAACGATTGCGGCGATTGTTCGAGCAAAGCGACGAGTTCCAATATAGCGGAGCCCACAACGGCTCGGAACGGATTTCCTCGGAGAACCGCCGCGACGTGCTGGAGTTGGTGGAACATTTGCACGTATGAAGGCCGGAAAACTTCTTGTCGACCTGTGCGGCGCCGTAACTTGCACCTTTGTTGCTGCATCGGCATTCGCACAGACGGATTTTGATAAGGCGAATCAAGAATATGCGGAGGGACATTTCAAAGAAGCGATCGCTGGTTATGAAACGCTTGTTCGCTCAGGACCATTGAGCGCAAATTTGTTTTACGATCTCGGCAACGCTTACTTTCGTGCGAGCGACTTTGGCCGTGCGATCTTGAATTACGAACGCGCGCTTGCGCTGGAACGTCAGCACCCCGAAGCCGCCGCCAATTTGCAGATCGCCCGCGATGAAGCGCGCGCACTCGAGATGCAGCAGAGCTGGCCAGAACGCTATTTGCAATTTGCCAGCGTCAACCAATACAGCACCACAGCAGCGGTCGCTTTCTGGGCGGGAGCTCTTTGTATTGTCGCGTTGATCTTCGCAAGTCGCCGGTCAGTTCGCCTGATCGCATTGTCGATTTTATCATTGTCAGTCTTTGCCCTGGCAATTTTCGCGATCTACGAAATTGACCATGGCAGCAAAGGCCGCGCCCTCGCAGTTGTCACCGGTAGCGACGTGCAGGCGCGACTCGCGACGGCCGATACTGCCAACAGCGTCCTGGCATTACCCCCGGGCAGCGAGATCAAAATCCTGAATACACGCGGTAACTGGGTTTACGCGGCGCTACCGAATAATCTACGCGGATGGATTCCGGCAACGAGCGCGGAATTAGTGCGCTTGTAGCGGGGATCCGCGATCTTCGAAACTCGAGCGATCCCGAACGCTTTCGAGGTTGCCGCAGCATTTGCCAGGTTGAGAACACGGCAAATGCTTACATCTTGAGTTCCCGTATGAACCCCGAGATGGAAATCGGCACCGACAAAAAGGCTCTCCGGATTAATCTGGAGGCAAGCAAGTACGGAACATTCGCCGAGATCGGTGCGGGCCAAGAGGTGGCGCGGCGATTTTTTCGGGTGGGTGGCGCGGCCGGTACTATCGCCAAAACAATGTCAGCCTACGACATGACATTCAGCGACGCGATTTACGGCCCGGCCGATCGGTACGTCAGTCGTGTCCGTCTTCAGACGATGCTCGATCACGAATACGCGCTTCTGGTGGAGCGGCTCGATCGAAAACTCGGAGCAGAAAAAACGTTTTTCGTTTTTGCGGACACCGTGGCAGCGCGCAGTTTTAAACAGCACAATTAATCTCACGGATGGCTTGGCATGCGATTTCAGTCCGAGAAACGCGGCACACCGAGCCAGATTATCATCCATGTGCGCTTGCTTGATGAAGCCAACGTCAAACAACAGGAAGCCCTCGGTGTCATCGGCGTGAATCTGTTGGATGGCGCTTTTTACCACCACGAACCGGAAAAACTAATCTCATCGCTTCAGGAGAACCTCGCTCTCGGCAGGATCGAAGTGGACATGATCAAATTTTCCGGACCGATCTTTCAAGGGGTCGATAACCGCTTGATGAGTTTGCAGTTAGTCAGCCAGGGGTTGACGAATGCGATGATGTTCGCGGCGGACGGTGAGACGGTACAGCCCGCCGAAGTGTTTCATAAAAAGGCAATCCTTGTCGAGCGGGGTAGTTTTCGGCCCGTGACCTACGCCACGAACGACATGCTAGATGGCGCGCACCGCGCTATTCTCCCACAGTCGGCTTGCACGGAAAAAAATCTGGTCCTGCTCATGGAGATGACTCTTGAGAATCTGCTCACTGAGGGACAACTGAATCACGCCGACTTTCTCGCTCGAGTCGATATTCTCGGCGCACTCGGACGGACAGTCTTAATCTCGAGATTCGGCGAATATTATCGGCTCGCCGCGTATCTTTCCCGTTATACAGACAAGATGATCGGTCTGGTGATGGGCGTGCCGAGCTTATGGAAATCTTCGACGAAAGATATTATCTGAACCTCGAACGCGGAATTCTAGAAGCGCTGGGGCGGATGTTTAAGGGTGGACTAAAGCTTTACGTTTACCCAATGATCGACGAATCGACGGGAAGATTGTCAGCGCAACACAGGTCGAGGTTGCTCGGAATCTGCGCTCCTTATTTCGTTATTTAGTCGACAATCGATACATCGAAGAGATCACCGATTATAATCCTGAGTACTTGCGGATTTATCCGCCTGACGCATTGGCCAAATTGCAGTCCGGAGATAGCGCTTGGGAGCGGATGGTTCCGCCAGAAGTAGTGCAGATCATCAAGGAACGCGAATTTTTCGGTTACCGCGTACCGGTCGCAGCCTGACTGCCTCGCAATAACCTCTTTCCCGGATTCCCCGCCAAATTCGTAATGAGATTGCGCTCAATTCCGATTCAGGATGGCCGCGTCGTCCTGGCTCGGTCATGTTCAGGGAATCATCATCCCGCTCCGACGAGAGTAAGCGACCTCGTTACAGGTCCATCTATCAATCTTGCGCTAAGTCGATCGTTGAACCGCTTCCTGCCCGCTCAATCTTGCAGATTGAATTGACTCCTGTGCAAGAAAAAGTCAGCATCCTCGCCATTCGCCGCAAACATCGTTATGGCGAATTCAAATCGCAGCCCATTAACCAGATGAAATTATCCTCCACACTCTTTCTTGCTTTCGTCCTTTGTTTCCCCGCCTTCACCGACGGACGGGCTGACAGCTTTCGCGACGCGCTCGGACCGCGCTTTGCTCCAGCGCAGTCCATTTACTTAAACCAGGCTCCGCAGAAGGGGCTCGACTCAGTTCACCGGTGGAATCAAATCGCGATTAATGCGACCGGCCTCGATCATACGCCAGTTGCCCCTGGCGAGAATCGAGTGTTCGGCGAACAACTCGGGCCGGGGCGCTCGAGCCGGGCAATGGCTATTGTGCATATCGCGATTTTCGACGCAGTGAATGCTTTGCTCGGCGGTTACCACAGCTACACCGGCGTCTCCACCCCGCAAGGCGCAACCTCCATGGATGCAGCTGTCAGTCAGGCCGCGCATGACACGCTCGTCGTGCTTTTTCCATCGCAGGCAGCGAGTTTTGATTCTTTGTTGGCTAACGATCTCGCTCAGATAAAAAACAAAACCGAAAAGATGAACGGCAGTGATCTGGGGCGGCGGGCGGCCGCTGCCATTCTTGCCCTGCGACTCAACGACGGCTCGCAGATCCCAGAGCCTCGCGTCGGCATCGATTACTTCACAAGCGATCTCCCCGGACATTGGCGTCAGGATCCGATTAGCTTGATCCCGCTCGCTCTCGGCGCGTACTGGGGCCAGTGCACTACCTTCGTCTTGGAATCGTCGCAACAGTTTCGAGTTCCGCCGCCGCCTGCACTGACGAGCGCGCAATACACGACTGCTTATAACGACGTGAAAGCCGTCGGCGGCGACGGTGTCGTGACGCCGACACAACGCACCGCAGAACAAACTTTCATCGGCACTTTCTGGGCTTACGATGGAACGCCGAGTCTCTGTGCGCCGCCGCGACTCTACAATCAGATCGCGGTGCTGATCGCTGATCAAAGGAAGTTGAGCATAGTCGATCTTGTGCGTTTGTTGGCGTTGACGAACACAGCAATGGCCGACGCGGGCATGGCAGTGTGGGAATCGAAATACTTTTATGATTTTTGGCGCCCTATCACCGGCATTCGTGAATCGGATCCCGGAACTGGTCCTACTCACGCAGGCGATGG
>WNFO01003663.1_pt1 | contig 13106 bp, 10 predicted proteins | sample 5400251 | NCBI WGS metagenome assembly WNFO01 (sample SAMN13153354, study PRJNA577476) | soil metagenome | isolation source: 100 cm saprolite under Madrone tree | place: USA:California | collected 2016-06-14 | reverse complement strand
CTCTTCGACTTTCTCGCCTTCGGCATCATCGCCCCGGTTCTCCCCAACCTCATCATTCATTTCGAGGGTGGCAACATCGCCCGCGCCGCCGCCATCACCGGCTATTTCGGATTCGCCTGGGCGCTGATGCAATTTATTTTTTCCCCCATCCTTGGCGCCTGGTCCGACCGCTTCGGCCGCCGCCCCGTCATACTCATCTCCTGCTTCGGTCTCGGCCTCGACTATATCTTCATGGCCCTCGCGCCCTCCCTCCGATGGCTCCTCGTCGGCCGCATCATTTCCGGCATCACCGCCTCCAACATTTCCAGCGCCTTCGCCTACGTCACCGACGTCACGCCTCCCGAAAAGCGCGCCAAACAGTTCGGTTATCTCGCGGCCTCCTTCGGCATGGGCTTCATCATCGGCCCGGCCGTCGGTGGATTTCTCGGCAACATCAATCTACGCTTTCCCTTCTGGGCCGCCGCCGCGCTTAGCCTTGCCAACGCCCTGTACGGCTTCTTCGTCCTTCCTGAATCACTCCCCAAAGAGCGTCGCTCCAAATCCGCCTGGCACATGGCCAATCCCCTCGGCTCCCTCACTCTTCTTCGCTCGCATCCTCAGCTCTTTGGCCTCGCCACCGTGATGACTCTTTTTTATCTCGCCCAGCAATCTCTCCCCGCCGTCTTCGTCCTCTACACGCAATATCGCTACGCCTGGAACGGCCGCGACGTCGGCCTCGCCCTCGCCGTCGTCGGCGTCAGCACCAGCATCGTCTCCGGCCTTCTCGTTGGCCCTTTCGTTCGCCGTTTCGGCGAACGCCGCAGCGTCCTTTCCGGCCTGACCTTCGGCACGCTCGGCTTCTTGAGCTTCGCGTTCGCACCGCGCGGCTGGATTTTTCTTTGCGCCATTCCGTTCCTCGGCCTCTGGGGCATCGCCGGCCCTTCTGTGCAGTCGCTAATGTCTCGTAGGGTCGACCCGACGTCTCAAGGCAAGCTCCAAGGTGCCATCAACAGTATCCGCTCCATCAGCGGCATGATTGGCCCGCTCCTCTTCACCCAAGTCCTCGCCATCGGCATCTCTCCCATCACCCCGATCCATTTCCCCGGCGCCCCCTACTTCGTCGCCGGCCTCCTCCTCACCTCCAGCCTAACTCTCGCCGCCTACATCACTCGCCCGTCCTCCGTTGGCACAGCTAGCGTAAGCCTAGATGGCGGAACAATTTCATGATGGCCGGCCGGGAATAATCACCGACTAGAGGTGCTTCATTCGAGAACTCGTATCTCGGGGTAAAGGGGAGAGGAAATCTTGAGCGGCGTAACAGGTCCGCCCTTGAGGTACGTGTCGAAAAAGCTGTGCAAGCAGTACGCCGTAACGGCAAGCTGGCGACGTCCGTCGATACCGACAATTCCTAACGCACGGAGCGTCCGCAGCACGATATGGCTCTTCAACAGGGCTCCGTCGTCGCTGAAGAGGAAATGGTTCGCGCCACGGATCTCGACGCGTAGCCGTCCGCCCGCCGGCAGACGATCATATATCGATTGGATGTTGGCTCCGATCTGACTGCCCTCGGGGTCGGACTCATGGCTGTGGTCGCCTAGAAGGAACATGAAAGGCCGATCGATCCCTGCTTGAATGACGCTGCCGTGTGGAGCGCCGTCCACATCGATGCCTGCCTTGCACCTGGAATCTTCGTGGCAAAACAGCGCGGCTGCGGCCCCGCCAAAGGAGTGGCCGAATACTCCCACGCGCCTCATGTCGAGCCGTCCCTTGAACTTGCCGGATGCATCCGAGGCGTTCAGCCGCTCCAACCGATCAAGTACGAACGCGGTGTCCGCGGTCCACGCAGTCAGCAGCCTGTTCGCACAACGATCCTGCTCCTGGCCCGTTCTCTCAAGGCAGAGCTCCGGGTTGTTTTCCGGAATCCGTCTCATCACCCGGCCATCAGGGAAAACAACGGTAAAGGTACGGTAAGGCGCGTCGAAGCCCACGACGACGTCACCGTGACTGGCCAGGTCCTCGGCGAGCGTGGAGTAATTCCACACTTCGAGAGAAGCCCCCGCTCGCATAATCACCACAGGGTACGATCGCTGCTGCGGTGAAACATCGGCGTTGCGAATACTGTGCGGGTGAACCTTCGACAGATCTCGTGTCAGCAATCCGCCAAGGATCGGGCCGAGATCGCGTTCGACCTCCGCTCGCAATGGAGCGGGCACGTAGTCGTTGGTCATCCCCTGCCCGGCGACCGACGGGTACCAGATCCACACCAGCAGTTCGCGCTTGGTTCCCGGAGCCGGCGCCAGTGTGTCCATGTTCGCATCGTCGGTCCAATCAAAGATCGCGCGGCCGACCGCGAATGGTCCGGTGGGTGTTGGCAATGTGACCTCGGTGTTGTGCTCCAGCCGCAGCGAGACCAGCAACGTCGCGACCCCGAGTACACCTGACAACGCCAAGGCAGCGAAGGCTCTGAATACCCGCCGCGCCGGGCTCGCCTGCTTCATGGGTGCGTTCATCGGAACCTCCGCAGCCAGAGACGCGGTTAAGCTGCAAGGCAAACTACTTTACATTGCAAAGTGTGTTGCTGTCAACCAAGCTGGTAGGGCGGGCCCTGGAAAAGGACGGTCGGAGCTTCAGGCGAGTCAGGCGGCGTTCCTTCGGATTTCCTTGATCCCACGCCCCAGGTGGCGCCGCAGAAGCCGATGATCGTTACTGAGTTGATTATGTGGAATAGGGCCGGTTCTCCGGCCAGACGTATCGTTGAGTTCGGCCCCCGAGGGGGCCAAACCCAACATGGAGGGAGCGATGGCCCTGGAGTTTACGATCTGCGAAGTCCAGTGGGAACGGTATCGGAGAGTTTCAGAGAATCCGCACGCGAGGGAATGGCTGACGTTTCAGGCCACACGAGGCCTTGCTGCGAACACTATTGATGCGTACGGGCGGGACCTGGACTCCTATCTCGGGTTCCTAGAGTCCCAGAGCATTCCGCTGCACTCAGTTGTTCGTCCAACGATCGGAGCCTACGTCCGCAGCATCGCGGTCCTTGCCGTTCCAAGGGTTCGAAAAAGAGGGGCACAGACGAGGACGACCCTCGCGAACGCAACCTTGCAACAACATCTGACTGTCGTTCGCCTCTTTCACGATTTCCTGGTCGAAGAAAGGATTTGCACACGAAACCCTCTCCGTCCCGCTATCGGCGGACGGAGCCTGATTCAGCGCCATCATCGGCTTCCATGGATTCCAAGCGAAGAGGAATGGCAGAGCATTCTGGAGGTCTGCAAACAGGAGCCGCTGCGAAATCGAGTAATGTTGGCGATGTCCTACGACGCAGCGCTTCGTCGTGAAGAAATCTGCTCTCTTGAAACTACTGACATCGACCCGGCGCATCGACTTCTGCGTATTCGGCTGGAAGTGACAAAGAATCGGCGAGAGAGAATCGTCCCATATTCGCTAGCGACCAGCGAGCTGTTCGGCAGATATCTGCGCGTTCGTCGGGAACTCAGCAGAGAACGTGGTCCGTTGTTTCTTTCGGAGTCGTGCCGCAACCATGGGCAACCGATCTCGATCTGGACATGGTCCAAAGCAATCGCCCGTGTGGCCCTGCGATGCAATCTGCCGCGCTTCACTCCGCACAGCCTCCGGCACCTGTGTCTGACGGACCTGGCGCGAGCAAACTGGGACATCCACGAGATCGCGACCTTTGCAGGGCACCGCAGTATCCAGACAACCACGCTCTACATTCATCTAAGTGGCCGTGACTTGGCGAACAAACTTGCTCGTGGGATGGCGGAAATACATGCGCGTCGCCTAGCAATGATACGCGAGGTGCTGGCATGAGGGAGATATCGTCTTCACCGCGGGGCTGGGTCTGGCCAGTGAAGCTCGACGATTATGATCGCACTCCTGAACTCAAGCCGCATGAAGTGGAGGTGTTGAGCGGGAATCGGCCCTGTTTGGCAGGAGGTGTTCTTCCATCAATCGTGATCGAAAGATGCGATGTTCCTCGACTCTTGAAGCCGCTTGAAGATGTCTGCACACACGTGGAACTTCAACAAAGGTACTGGACAAACCTGAAAATCCTGATGCTGGGTGACATGGCCGCGCGAGGGAGAAGCTACTGGGGTTGGACCGAGCAAGAATGGATCGATAGCATCAAGAAAGGTGGGCATGAGAAGCCCTCTATTGCTGCCGTTGCCTACCTTCTGTGTGAGTTTGACGCGCTCCACAAGTTGGGGCGCTATAACTTCTTATTTTACGGCCTGTCGTACCGCATCTTCGGTCGCGAACGCATTCGAAAACTGTTCGCGGAACTCGAAGAGATGCTGGTGTACTGGGGTTATCGCGATAGAACGGCAAGAATCTATATCCCTCGTGTGATATGCGAAGTCCTGATTACAAATCGCAGCCCCCACCTGGAAGACCTTACGTTGGAGTTGCTTCAGAAGGTTCAGCAGAGGCGGGGATCGAAAACAAGCAGTCACTATCTATCTGCGATTTCGAAGGTGCTCGCGAATCGCAAGATCATTTCAGCTCCGGTCATGCGAATGGAACGCCCCAGGCATCCGAATCCTCACCTGATGACGGGAATACCGGAGAAGTGGGCGCACGCAGCCAAATACTGGTTCGAAAACGCCAGGCATACACTGCAGGTCCGAAAAGCAAACTACTACTTTCTGCTGACGTTGGATCGATGGCTCGCGGCAGAACATCCCACGATTACAGCGCCGGAGGAATGGGACCGCAATCTAGCGGTGAAGTGCCTGACGATGATTACGAACATGCGGTGCGGTGACTGGAGGGCACCATGTGTGGGGCGGCGGCGAATGCACTATGGCAGGCCTCTCACACCGGCCGGGAGGATACAAAATTACACCGCCGTACGCACGTTCTTTGCCGATCTGCAAGAATGGGGCGTAATCCCTCCGCGGTTCGATCCGTACCGTAGCCTCACTCCACCACGTTCCGTTAAGGCTCTGGTGAGTTCTTCGCCGCGAGTCATCGCAGATGATGTGTGGGCAAAACTTCTATGGGCCGGGCTGAATATCACACCGGAGGACTTTGCAAGCGGACGCAACCCGGACGGAAAAATATATACCTTCTATCCCATAGAGATGATCCGCGCCCTGGCGCTGGTGTGGTTGTTCGCTGGCATCAGAGGTGACGAAATCCGCCGACTCCGTGTTGGATGTGTGCGCTGGCAGCAAGACAATGCGTCGTCAGTATGCTTCCTGGATGTTCCGGTGAACAAGACAGGAACAGCATTCACGAAACCTGTGGACGGTATGGTGGGCCAAGCTATCAATGCGTGGGAGAAAGTTCGACGTCCGCAGGCAAAGCTCTGCGATCACAAGACGGGTGAGATGGTCGACTTCTTGTTCTTGCACCGTATGAGGCCACTCGGAGAATACTTTCTAAATCTCGGCCTGATCCCTAGGCTCTGTCAGAAGGCTGGCGTGCCGCAGAACGATCTTCGCGGGCGAATTACGAGTCATCGAGCGCGGTCCACCATCGCCACGCAGTTGTTCAACGCAAAGGAGCCAATGAGCCTGTTCGAGCTGCAAGAGTGGCTCGGGCATCGCCTGCCGTCCTCCACGCAACGATACGCGAAGATCACACCCACGAAGCTGATGAAGTCGTATTCCGATGCGGGTTACTTCGGTCGAAATCTGCGCGCAATCGAAGTGCTCATCGATCAGGAAAAGGTTCGATCTGGAGTCGGTGCCGGGGAAGCGTGGAAGTTTTACGATCTCGGCCACGGCTACTGCACTTATGACTTCTTCGACCAATGCCCGCACCGAATGGCGTGTGCAAAGTGCTCGTTCTACCTTCCCAAGGAGTCGACAGCGGCAGCTTTGCTGGAAGGCAAGAGCAACTTGCTGCGCATGCGCCAAGAGATCCCCTTGAGCGATGCGGAGTTGGCCGCGCTCGACGATGGTGTCTCCGCACTGGAATCGTTGTTGAGCCGTCTTGCTAACGTTCCGACGCCCACTGGCCAGACGCCCGTCCAGCTCCACGGCGAATCTCTTGTGCAGATCGATTCCGCGCAGGGGGCAGACTGAAGCTTGAAAGCAAAAAAAAAGGGCCTCGGCCGCAAAGCCGAGGCCCGATTTATGGTACCGCTAGAAGGGAGACGCGTCCGGTGATTCAGACGCTTGGCCCGAAGCATCGGAGCCGGAAGCGAGAGTTTCCGGTTCGGGTTCGCCGCGCCTTCGACGAGGACGTGCGATCCCTTCTTGATCGCCGTCGCGACATATTCGGCCAGTCGCGGACGGAAAACGCAGATGCGGTGCCACTCGGTTTTCGAGGACCACTCATCCTGCGCGTTCTTCCAGGAGCGTTGCGTGGCGACTGAAAGAACGGTGAATTTTGAACCGTTGTTCCGCGCTTGACGCTGCTCGGGGTCGGCACCAACAAATCCGACGATCGTTACTGAGTTTAAGTAGGACATGGAAACTTCTCCTTTTTCTTGCCCCATTTTCCTGGGGCACCCAGATGCGAGAGGCCGCTGCTCCCAAAGCGAGCGGGTGCTTTATGGGAGGGACCTGTGCTGTTCGGGAGGAACCGGGAAAGCAGAACCCGCGAAGCTGCCGGGCGCAGGAATTTGGCCCGAAGCAGTGCCCAAGAAAATGGACAGCAGAAAAATGGAAGGTTGCCTATCGAACTCAGAGAGAATCGTGTTACGGGCCAATTACGACAGCCGAGCCAAAGCAAAGACAGTTCCGAAGTCACCTGGCCTTTCGAGGGCGCAACTAGAGGGGGCAACGAAAACTGAAAGACGAGAAATCAGGTCGAGTCGCAGCGACCGTATGGAATAGTCGCGCAGCGAATTCACGTGTCGTATGATTCCGTGCGCAGAGCTAGGGGCAGGCCAAATGCCTCTTGAAAGTATTGCCCTCACCTCGCGCTGGCATTCCTCGAAGAATAAGACAGAAGACCGAAGTCAGAGGTCGTTCTACACCGAGTAGAATCGCCAGGCGCACTACCCACCGCCTCAATAAACAGACAGCCAAATTCTCAAGCTCTCTTCATCAGGAAATAACTTGACCTATGATAAATATGGAGAGCATACTCCGCACACATAGCCATCGAGTTGTATTAAAGCCGCATGGGAGGCACCATGGGATATGCCGATGAGCATTTGCTCCCCCAAGAGACAATCATGTACCGCACTTCGCTGCATTGGGTGGTTTTCCTGTTGCGTGGTGTGATTGGGGCGTTTTTGCTGTTGCTGACACTGACTTCGTTTTCTGCAGGTTCAACTACACTTGGGATAATTCTCTTATTCATTGCTGTGTCGTTACTTGGTTGGGCGTTTTTGGAATGCAACACTTCTGAGTTTGCAGTAACAGACAATCGCGTCCTTGTGAAAGTTGGGGTTATCAAACAGCTTTCCCTCGAATTGCTCTTGAACAAAATCGAGGGGATCAGTGTGAATCAAGGTTTATTAGGTCGTGTCTTGGGTTACGGCACGATTGTTGTTAACGGGAGTGGCGGAACCAAGGAAAAATTCCCTTCAATAAGGGAGCCTTTTGAATTCAGGAAACAAGTCCAAGCGCAGGTAGAAGCATCGAAATTGTCCCGCCGTTAGTTGAAATCTAAAAAAAAGATTAGCGGCTATCACCCCGGACTCGGACCCCTCGTCAACTCTAGCCGCGAAAATCAGCGAGTTAGGGAGAAATTGATCGCAGCTTCGGGCTAATTCCTGGGCCAGGCAGCCTGAACTGGCAGGGTTGGAATGAAGCGAAATCCTCGAAGAATTGGCGAGACTGAGACGGAGGCCTTCAGCCGTTTTGCGACCGAGGGGCTGTCCTGTCTCGCTCACTCGTAGGACTTCGCCCTGAGTGCCTCTTGAAGGTATTGCTCTCACACTCCTCATACAAGTCTTGCACTGGCATTTCGTCGAAGAAAATTTAACCCAGAGGACCGAAGTTAGAGGTCGTTCTACACCGAGTAAAATTGCCAGGCGAGCAACCGACCCTGCCTCAATAAACAGACAGCCAAATGCTCAAGCCCTCTTCATTAGGAAATAACTTGACTTATGACAAACATCGAGAGCACACTCCGCACGTCCTACTGTCATCGAGTCCCGCGATAACTCCTGACTAGTCCTTCGCTTCGCAAAGCCTTTCTCTGGGTCGGCCCCTGACACTGTTACTAGGTTCTTATGCGGTAGGCGTCAGAAAAGCCAGGTGCCTATGCGTGCCTTAAGTGGAGTCATTTGGAGCTAGAAATTGAGACCTCGGCGAAGTTATGAGGGGCGTATGAGGAAAATTCGATTGTTAATTTGCGCTGTCTCTGCTGCAGCATTCCTTGCATTAGGCGTCCCGGTTTGGTCACAGAGTACTTTGAACGTTGACGCGCTCAAGCTTTACGGCGGCACCTATTCGTCCGATTGTAGCAATTCTGCTGCACCACGCTTGCTGGTCGTCGCCGACGCGCTGGTGGTTGAGGCGGGCGGGAAGCGCATGATCGGCCACAACGTGATGACTGCCCCTTCTTATTTTGGTCCAACGCCGCCCCCGAACTACGTCATGGCGTTGCTGAGTAGCGTTGGCACTGAGGCCACCAGTTTAGGTTTCATTGTCTACCACGACAGGGCCGGCCAGTATATCGTGCTTGACGGCGGACCCAGGGTCATGGGGGCGCTCGGAAACGCTCTAGCCACTCCCCATTACCGTCGTTGTAGTAGCGCCGTTACCACGGCAAGCACACCGTCGGGTGGTCAGCCTCAGGCCGCTTCCGTTCCGCCTCTGCCGCCGACTTCTCCAATCTGCGGAACGCAACCATTCTGCACGGATGTTTCGAGCTTTTCCGCGACCATCGCGGATTTTCGGGCGATTCTCCAAAACACCAACAGTAAGACTTTGACAGTACGAATAAGCTTTCGGAACAAGCTTAACCGTCCGCTCATTCTTGGATACGTGAGTGGCTCCGGCATTGCCACAGATGACCGTGGCAACCGCTATGCCCCATATGGCGAACGAGCGGTCCAGGGCATTGGCCAAATTTCCGGAAGTACCGCGGAATCCAAGTTCATCTTGCTACCAGGTGAGTCAAGCGATGCTCGATTCGAGTTCGTCTGGAACACTTCGGGACGGGAAATTTTTGGTCTCGCGTTCCAGATGGATCTCGCCATTCGCGAGATTGACCAGTTACCGGGGAATCAAATTCGCCTTGGGCGCGAATATGCAATCCATTTTTCTGGCTTGGGCGACGCTGCCCTGTCGGGCACTCCGGCGGCGCCTCCTACGACAACGGCAACCGCGCAGCCGCCTGTTTCAGGAGACGCTCCCGTGTCCCCGGTTGCCGCGACGGCGCCTCAGGTGGACGCTTGTAGCGGGAAACCGCGCTGCTCTACCACTGGCCCCTTCGTGGTGGAAGTCACCGGTGTTACGCCCTCGCAGAGTGGCTATGGCTACCACATGCTGCAAGTAAATGTTCGTTTCCGAAATCTCATGAGCCAGCCGCTCATTCTTGCTTACGTCGCCAGATCGGGCGTGGTCACCGACAACAACGGCAAACGCTACGAGGAATCGGGTGCTTTGCCCTCCCTTACTGGTGCCAGGGGAATTGGGACGGTTAAGGGTGATCAAGCAGACCCACAGTTCGTCCTGGGCCCCGGCGCTTCCAGTAACGCAAGTTTCATGTTGGCACGGGGACATCGCTCCGATGATCCGAGAGATCCGATTGGCACGACATTTAGCTTCGATTTGTCCATTGCGCATTTGGAGGTCTTGCCCAGCCAGCAGATCCGCCCCCTTCGGGTGTACAGCGTTGGTTTCACTGGGCTTGGCAACACCGTGGTTTCGGCGGGGTCCTCGCCCGGGGCCCAGGCAACGGCCCAACCGCCTGTGACTGGAGACGCTGCTTCGTCTGCGGCGCCGCAGGTGGACGCGTGTAGCGGGAAACCACGCTGTTACAGCGATGGCCCCTTCGTGGTGGAAGTCACGGGTGTTAGGCCCTCGCAGAGTGCCTATGGCTTCCACTTGCTGGAAGTAAATGTTCGTTTCCGAAATCTCATGAGCCAGCCGCTCATTCTTGCTTACGTCGCCAGATCGGGAGTGATCACCGACAACAACGGCAAACGCTACGAGGAATCGGGTGCTTTGCCCTCCCTTACTGGTGCCAGGGGAATTGGGACGGTTGGGGGTGATCAAGCGGACCCGCAGTTCGTCCTGCGCCCCGGCGCTCCTAGCAACGCAAGTTTCGTGTTAGCACGGTCTCATGCCCCCAATGATCCGAGAGATCCGATTGGCGCGACCTTCAGCTTCGATTTGTCCATTGCGCAGTTGGAGGTGTTGCCCAGCCAGCAGATCCACACCGTCCGCGAATACAGCGTTGATTTTGGCGGGCTCACCGCTCCGCCGAGCGTCCGAAATGCACTGCGAGACATCTTCAAGAACTAAAGGGAAGTGCGCGCTTCAGGCAATATAACGCAGGCTGCCCGGCTCGATGGTATGTAAGAAGCAGTGAGGGCAATGGGCATGCACTTGCGAGGCCCACGCGGTTCAATTTGGAACGATGCTCAAAAGGAAGGTCCAATATGAAGATAGCAGTCTTGGTAATTACAGTTCTGCTTCTATCAGGTTGCGGCGGCTCGAAGATCGATGGCACTTACTGTAATAAGTCTAGCGACTTAGTGGTGGCCTGCTATACGTTCAGGTCAAACGGCACAGTCCTCTATTCCGCGGCGGGCATGGAGTTCGAAATGAAGTATGAAGTCGAGGGTGACAAGATCAAGGTGATGGACCGGCAAGGCAACGGATCCTTGGTCTTGACGGTGCTGGAAGACGGGTCGATTCAAGGGAACCCAGTAGGCTTGATGAAACTGCGCAGCGGCACAGGGATGTCGCAAACCCCCGCACGTTCGGGCAACGCTAGCGCGGAGCAGGTCGCGAAGGAGATGCGGGGCAACGTCGCTTGCCCAGCAAAGATTACGACGCCGGTGGCGGCGGGCGCGCCCGTCATCGACATCGTGGGCATCAGGCCCGGCTTGACGTACGAAGAGGCGGCAAATGTCGTGCTGTGCGACAACCCCATGCTGGTGGTGGAGGCGCAGACCGCCAGCTGGTCTGAGTCCAATACGTACGGGCAGAAGATCCGCCAGGGCTTCAACGCCCGCTTCGCAAAGGCTCGCATCACGAAGACGTCCAAACAAATCAAGCAAGGGTTGCAGGACAATAGCCTGGCACCGGGCAGTAACCGCGCCCCCGAAGACATGAATCCCGGTGAAGTCCAATACACTGTGGCCACCATGGGTGTGCCTGGGCAGGAGCGCGTGATATCCTGCGCGCGCGCGGAACGGTTTGGCGAGGGGAAGAACCCAACGGTCGACAGCGTCACACAGGCGCTGACAGGCAAGTACGGACCGGCCACTGCGACAGCGCGGAATGACAACTCGCACTGGCTGCGGTATCAGTGGGTCTACGATCCCGCGGGACTCAAGGTCGTCGAGACCTCTCGGCTTTACCGCAAATGCTCCGGTGTGGCGCGTCCAAATGACTTGGCGAACCTGAGGACGGAATGCGGCGTCGTGGTGGCCGCCTTCATCGTCTAGATGCCGGACAACCCCGGCCTCGCCAGTCGCCTGCAGGTCGCTGTGGTCGACTATCCCAAGGGCTACCTCGCATTCAAATCAACTGAAGAACAGTTGCGCAAAGACGACGACGCGCGAAAGTTGAAGGAACTGCAGGAGGCGAACAAGAACGCGGCCAAGCCAAAGCTGTAGCCTGCCCTTGTCGGCGCACGTCGCCGAAATAGAGCGGAGGAAGGTCGGAAATGGGTGCGTGGTGAAGGGCGCTACCTGGCGTCAGTTTAAGCAGATCAATGCATACTATCGCTGCGAGCGGCTGGTCTCACCTGTTCCAAACACTTCTACGGTGAGACGAGCGTTGAGGCAGCCAGGGCCTGTTGAGCGATCTCCAGATGGCCGCTACGGAAATCAATTAACTTGCCATTAGACGCTGTTAAGCATAGAATCTTCCGCCACGCCTTGGGGGCCAAGGCACCTTGTGCGAACAACTGCGTGTTAAGGCCGCATGGGAGGCACCGTGGGATACGTCGACGAGCATTTGCTCCCCCAAGAAACAATCGTGTACCGCACTTCTTTGCATTGGGTGGTTTTCCTGTTGCGTGGTGTAATCGCGGGGTTTTTGCTGCTGCTGACAGTGACTTCTTTTGCTGCAGGTTCAACCACACTTGGGATAATTCTCTTATTTATTGCTGTATTGTTATTTGGTTGGGCGTTTTTGGAATACAAGACTTGCGAATATGCAGTAACGGACAAGCGCGTCCTCGTGAAAGTTGGGGTTGTGCGTCAGCATTCCCTCGAATTACTCTTGAATAAAATCGAGGGGATCGTTGTGAATCAAGGTTTATTAGGTCGTGTCTTGGGTTACGGCACGATTGTTGTTAACGGGACTGGCGGAACCGGGGAACTATTCAAGTCAATAAATAAGCCCTTTGACTTCAGGAAACAAGTCCAAGCGCAGGTAGAAGCATCGAAATTGTCCCGCCTTTAGTTGAAAATTAGGAAAAAAAAACCGGAAAGGGTGCAATAAAAAAGGGGCGGTTTCAGAACCTCCTGTCTCCTATCCCATTGGATGACGACGTCGGCTCCCTCGTCCGAGTAGACTTGGCAGCTGTTCGACGACCAAGGCTCGGAGCGGTCCAAGCCCAAGTTCGCCAACGCGCGAGTGACCCCGTCACTCCAACTATGCCACACACCACAGAGGCGCAGATAGCAACAGTCGGAGAAGGTCTATTTCAGCTTCGAATGCTCGGCCTTCGCCTGATGTAGGATGGGGATGTCGGGGTCACCGTCTTTCCACAGCACGAGGAAATCTTGATACGCGGAGCGGGCTTTAGCGGTATCGCCCTGCATTGAATAGGCGCGGGCGAGACCGAGGTGGGCGAGCGCGCCGATGGGTTCGTTCTCGATAACGCCGCGCTGGTCAAAGATTTTCTGGAACTCGGCTGCGGCTTCGCTGCCCTTATGCGCCGCCAGATACGCTTCCCCGCGCACATAGACGGGATACAACCCGCCGCCTTGACCCAGTTCATACGGCGTCGCGGCCCGAAGGGTCTCGATGGCCTTCGAAGCTTCGTTGCGGTCGAGCGCGAGCTGAGCGTGA